>Ga0247610_10002510_pt1 | contig 21078 bp, 16 predicted proteins | sample 174DNAGHGhighgp2_FD_193483 | JGI IMG/M metagenome (GOLD analysis project Ga0247610, IMG submission 193483) | Sheep rumen microbial communities from Palmerston North, Manawatu-Wanganui, New Zealand - 1742 DNA GHGhigh gp2 | ecosystem: Host-associated > Mammals > Digestive system > Stomach > Rumen...
ACTCGTCTACCAGTTCCTCAATGATGTCGGGGTTCTTGAAGAGCATTTCCATGAGCCGGCTGTTGCCCAGACGGGTAGCAGTGTATTTGTCGTATGCCTTTTGGGCTTCAGGTGTCAGCTTGCTGCGTCGCAACAGGGGGTCCTGATGGCTCATGTACCACTGTGTGGTCTTTGAGGCGTCCATGGTGGTCTTGAGCTTGGGATTCAGCTGTATCAGCTCTCCTATTGTCGACTGCATTGACATGATGCAGCGGGGTACCACGGTGCTGCGGGCTGCCACAGTGGCAGAGTCGACAAACACCTCTGGGAAACGACTGAACATGCGGCGGGCTATCTGGCGGTGCTGGATGATGCCGAGTGACGTCAGGTCGCCCCAACGGTCTTCTGAATCCTCGAGTATGTAGTTCATGGCGCTGAGCACCTGCTTCCCTGTGGCTGTGAGCTCGTCTACTTCGTTGGCCTGAACCATCATCTTGTATGGAATGTCGTATCCCGAACGCCTGTTGATATAGCGGGAGCCGTGGCGTCCGTAGTGGGATATATAGAACGGTTCCTTGCCTCGGGGGGCGGGTGTGAGGTTGTCGGGAACGCTGTCAGGATAGACGTCATAATTGCATGAGGCGTAAGAGGGCTTCTGCCTGATGATGTCGAGGACTTCCTGTGCCGAGGTCATGGAAATCGACAGATGGAATGTGATAAGTAGTGCCAACAGTCTGATCATAGTTTCATCTCCTCTGCTAATTGTCGTTTCTTTCTCTGGTATAAGTATAGAGCTTGCGCAGGTAGTATCGTTTCATGTCATTCCAGTGGTAGTAGGGGGTACAGTCTGACAGGATGGGAAGTCTTGCCTCACGTCCGTTCAGCAGTACCCGTACTAAAGGGTCAGGGTCGTCTTTGCCGGACCGGTAGTGTATGATGATAATGCTCCCTCCAAGGGGTGCGATACGATAGTCGGCCCATCCGAGGGTCTCGAGCGAGTCAAGACAATCGGTCTGCACGCCATAGTTGTCGACCTCCAACAGACAGACAAGAGACATGACCACGTTCTCGTGGGTGTAGCGGAGGTGTACGACGGGATCATCCAGCCCCATGATGCTGTCGCCCATGTGGATGAGGTTCCACAGGGGTTTTCGTTGGATGTAGGACTGATAGCCGCCATTCAGGGTGCAGCCACCGTAGCGGATGTATGCCCATGCGTTACGCCGCATCCAGTGACGGTGTATTTGCTCCGGCGTGAAGATGCTGAAGAGTGAGGCGTAGTTGGCTTTCCCGGCATACAGCGTGATGCAAGCCAGATCGAAAAGCTGCCGGCTCAGGGCGGTGGCATCGACTGTCCTGGCATAGTCGGCATCGTTGAAGAGTGATGCCATCAGTTGGGAGTCATCGGGTGCCCACCGGGCAGTGAAGTCGTTGTAACGGGCCATTGCCAGTGAGTCGGTACGCTGGTTCTCGAGCACTTCGTCCTGGGGGTTCATCCATGACTGGTAACGTAGAGAGGAAGAGGCACGCATTTTCATGGGCTGGTGTACACGTGACAGTTCCACGAAGGCCTCACACATGGTAAGCAGTGAATGGTTCTCTAAGACAGAACGGGTATCTACATAGCATTTGTCGTTGAAGACCTCTGGTATCCGCTGAGCTATCTGCCTGGCTGTTCCCCTTGCCTGCTGCTTGCCAGCTTCAGTCAGTTCGTTCGCGCGGTCACGGGCTTCCTGGCGCAACTGCTGTAAACGTCCCAGCACATCGCGCCCCAAGAGGGTCAGTTTGCCCTTTCTGTCGGCCTGCGAGAGGGTGGAGTAGGGGGCATCATAGAAATCCGTCCGCTCCTGATAGTAAGCCGATGGACAGCCATAGTGGTTGATGAAGAAAGGCTTCTTGCCCTGGGGAGGCGGTGTGTCGTGTACGTTCTCTTCTATGGGCAGTGCGTAGTGCATACCTGCAGCGCGGTGCATATCGGCTTGCAGTTCTTCGCCGATGGTCTGCGCCATGGTGCAGGGTGTGCTGCATATGAAGAGAATGGCAGCAGATATTGGGAACTTGGATAGACTCATCATCGTAAACCTCTCAACATCTTTTATTTACCAGTCATCGTCATCATTGCCTACGATGCCGTTCTTGACGGCTTCCTCCACCTTGTCGATGATAGCGTTGGAATAGGCATGTGTCATGACAAGCGCCTTGGCACAGGTGCGTTTCTGGGCATCCTTCTCTACAAAGGGATAGTGCTTGGCTATCTCCCACTGTTCATCGTAGAGCCTGGCATTGGTCTTGTCGTCCTTTTTGCGCTTCGAGTCACCGTAGGTCTTTTCGTCGGGATCGGCCAGGCTCAACCATCCGCCGCTGATGTCGGCCAGGATGTCGTAGTTCTGCACAGTATAGGTGACACGGATCTTGCCATCCTTGATGTCGAGGCGGATGACGGGCGTGATGCTGACAGAGTATTTGTTCAGCGTTCCCGTATGTTCCACAATGTCTGGCAGTGTCGACGAGATAATGATGCAGCCGGCTTCCTTGTCGTTGAGCGTGATGGCCTGTTTGTCCTTGAAAGTAGCGGTGGCCCAGTAGTTCAGTGCTACATAGAGCTGCTGGCGTGTCTTGCCCGGGGCTTCAATCACCTGCTGGTAAGTCAGGGACTGGTTCTTGTCAAGGGCCAGTCCTTCAGCCAGGTTCTTGGCTGCATCCAGCCACTTGTCGCCGTAGCGCTCCTTGGCGTATTTCTCCAGGTCGGCTGACTTCATGACCTGCGCCTCAACACTCAATGCACCGCAAATCATGAGCAAGGCGAACGTAATCCATAGTTTTGTCTGTTTCATATCATTTGTCTGTTAAGGAATAAAAGTCAGAATTTGTATCTCACACCTATCTGGCCCAAACCCTGCTCACCGACACCAACTTCCACGAATCCGCGGAGCTTGGGACTGCCTGCCTCGATGCCGAGAGCTGATATCTGCCAGTTGACGTGTATGCCGGTGTCGCTATAGTCCTTGGATTGAGGGTCGTCACTGTCTATCGACTCACTGCGTAGCGTGGCACCCACGGCCACTTTTGAATACATGCCGAAGTGCTTCTTGCGCAGCCAGTTGAACTTGGCAGCGGGCATCAGCGTATAGTAAGTATTGGTGGCCTTACCGTCTTTTTTGCCGGCGAGGTACATGTCCTGTGTGCCCCTTCCAAATACGAAGATTCCACCCACGCCGAGCCAGCTCTTCGCATGGTAGAAATACTCGGCAGAGATAGGACCGAAGAACTTCTCGTCATCGTAAGTAGCCCCGACAATAATAGTGGTCATGTTTTCCAATACATCAATCCACTGTGAGTTTGAAAATGCACCACAGCTGACTGCCACCTCATGTTTCGTGTCATCATATCCTTCTTGAGCTTTCACATTTGTTGCAGCCATCATGGCGACTGCTACCATCATAATGATCTTTTTCATTGCTTTTATTGTTTAATTATTTAATTATTTCACTTGTCAATCAACACTCATCACTCAACACTCATCACTCAACACTCATCACGGAATCCACCAGGGGAAATAGTCTGCCATCCGGTTCTTATAGACAGAGCCGTAATTGGATTCATTGTAGATGGTGACATGGCTGCCGTTGGTAGTACGGAAGAGTTCCTTGTATATATCGTAGATTGAGATAGTAGAGCCTTCGCTGATCTTGTTGCGGAACGTGCGGGCGAAGGCATTGCTGAGGAACACGCCTAAGTCCTCGTCGAATACGTCGGCCTTCGACGTCTCGAAGGGGGTGGCAGCGGTGAGCACCAGCACATCGGGCAGGCCTGTCAGGGCCTCGCCCCACTTGCCGCTGAAGCAGGTCTCCAAGGCGAACATCATGCGGCGATATTTTTTAAGTGAAGAGTGAAGAGTGAAGAGTGAAGAATTTGCTGCCGCCGTTCCGGCCATTTCTTCCACGATGCTGCGGATGCGGTCGGAACCGAAATACTCGGTGGCATCCTCATTGCCCCAGAGCGGGCCGTCCTTGCTGCCGCCGTGTCCGCTCCAGAAAAAGAATACATTAGAAGCGGAGTCGGAATGAATGACGTGGGGCAGACGCTCCGACTGACGCCCCATCAGGATGTCGGCCAAGTCCTCAGGGCGCAGCTCGCTGAAATGATAATCCACAACGGCGCCATTGCGCACATCATCGTTGGCAAGGATGTGCTCATCGTCCAGTGTATACTCATTTGTCCGCTCCACAAAGATTTGACCAGGATAGATGTTGTCGGGGTGAAAAGCTAAGTTGTCCTCGACAATGAACACGATGTGGTCATCGTCATAGCCAAAAAAACGCAACAGCTGGTACATGGCGAAGGCATCGGCCTGGTGGCGGTAGTTCTCCCACGATGTGCTGGGGCTGATGACTACTGCCCAAAGGTCGGTGGTCAATGGTAGTTTGTGTTCCTCGGTGTCCACCCTGTCAAAGTTCTGCCCGAAATTCTTACTTGTTTCCCACATAGAAGTAGTATTGGCAGCATTAAGGTAGACAATCGGTCGGATGCTGGTCTTCATTTCGCCATCATGAACATCAAAATTGAGCGACCACAGCAGGTAAGAGGTGCTTAGGATCTTGGTATGCGTGTACTGGTCGAACTCCATGTCGCCTGTCGCACCTGTCATGTATATTTCTTGATTCAAGGCTATCTCACTGAATGCGTATGACAGTCCACGCTGTGTCCAGTTCACCACGACGCCAATCTCGCTGGCGACTAAAGCCCGCATGTAGTCGGTGAGTCCAGGGCCGAAGGGCGCTTCCTTGTAAACCACCGGCTGTCCGTCAATCAGGCATTCGTCAGGACTATTCATTTGGTAGGCTGCGCCGAGGGCGATCAGGCAGAGGGCATCGTAGACCTGGGCCTCGCCATTGAAGGGCCGTCGCTCGTAGGTGGCCTCGAAGTACTGCGGGAAGCCGTAGCCTACGTCGCCTACGGGACTGATACCATAGTTAAAGCCCGTCCATTCGTTGAGGTTGGCAATGTTCTCGTCGAGCGAAGTGTCGGTAGCGATGGTGACTATGGAGAACGGGTTGTCTAACTCGGGAATCGCGTTTTGCAAATAGACGTCTTTCTGTCGGCAGACGTCTGCGTAGTCTTGGGGGTTGGCAAGTGCCAGGAAGAGTATCACTTTCGATCCGCTATGCTGCTGTTCGAAGGTCTCTAAGAAGGGTGTGATGTCCATACCCGACTGGTACTCCAGCGTGCCGTCGCCGGCAAGCGGTATCGTGTGTTCGGCGGCAAAGAATCCAAACCAGTCGTAGAACGACTGCCCGTAGGTACCATCGCTATAGATGAGTGCAACGTCAGTGGCATCCATGGCCGAGGCTACGTTGAGCATAATCTCACACTGGGTGATGTCGCTCTCTGTGAGAAACCAAGCGTAGGTGTTGCGGGCGTTGGCACGTTGCAGATTGGAACTGGTGCAAGTGGGCATGACCACAGGCAACCGTGTTTGTGCAGCGTGGCTGAGGAAGGTCTGTGCGTTGTCAGAGTGGTAGGGGCCGAGGATGGCATGGCAGGTGTCGTCGCCAGCCTTGGGGTGGGTGAGGTCGAAGGCCAACTGTTCAAGGTCCTCGGTATCCTCGTCGTGGTAGCGCAAGCGCAATTCCACTCGTTTTTCCAGTTTCCGTTGAGCCTTCATGATGTTATGCATGGCCATGCTGATGGCTGGCATCCACTGCATCTGGATATTGTCGGGTAGCACGACATCCACGTTGACCGTATCCACGGTAATAGTAGACTCCTCGACCACGGGAGCGTGCTCCTTGTCGCTGCATGCCACGTTAAGGCACAACACCATCAGACTCAGTATCCATCCTCTGCTGTTCATGGCAACAAATACTTTATGTATGGTGCGTAAGAGTCGGGACAGCAGCCATCCCAATAACCGTGCCACTCCATAGGCGGCATGGTGCAGGGTTGCTGGCGCAGCCAGCGGGTGGCCCAGCGTTGCAGTGCCACATCGTAGAGACAGTTGATGCCGAGTTGTTCATCGCCATTGACCATAGCGACATCGATGATTTCCTGATTTTGACTGTTCATCAGGTGATATTTGAAGGCGGCATTGCCCATTCCGAGATCTATGATGGCGAATTGCCGTTCTCCAGAAAGACTATACTGCATTTGTGTGAGCTGAGCCACCATATAGGATAATTCAATCAGAGAACTATTAATATCGGTCAGGAGATAATAGAGACTTTCCGGGGTCGATGTTATAGATATCTTGTCAATGCTGTCATTGGTCAGGCCCTCTTCGATGAGTGTCTCGTAGATGCTGTCACAGTAGTGGTAGACCGTGTCGGAGTAGGAGCGGAGCAGAATTATTTTTGGAGAGTAAGCATACTCATCCCCTGTGACCTTCAACCTCCAGCGGCGGTAGTCCAACCAGCTACGAGTGACTTCTGCTGCCGAGATGCTCATGGCGTGCAGGCGGTTGCCCATGTCTAAGTGCAGCGTGTCGTCTGCCTGGCGCAAGTCCTCGTCGGTGGTCTTCAGCACCAGTACCTCGTCGGTGGGACGCAGGTACTGCTTGGCATTGGCCAGCATCGGCACGAGGAAAGGCTCGGCCAGCACTAACAGACGACGATCGTAGGCGTTGTCATAGATGGCGTTCATGGTGTCCTCGGCCCATCCTTCAATATTCATGGCAGTGGTTTCCAAGTTCGGCGAGGAGATGAAGTCCACGTCAAGTGAATCACGACTAATAACGCTGTCCTTCAGTTGGTAGGCTGCCGTGAGCAGTCGGTCGGCATAGCCCTTGCCGCTTAACTCGTCGGGTGCAAACACCACCATGATCTGCTGGCTGGCGCCTGTCTGTGGTTCGTCTTCGAAATCAAAAGAATCGTCATCGTCCTTGCCACAGGAGCCTAAGCATATACCCATGCAGCAAAGGACGATGACGATATGGTGTAGCTTCGTCAACATAGAAGCTATGTTCAGTTCATTTTACTTGTTCTTGAAACGATAGACGGTTGTTACGTTTTCAATGGGCTCAGTAGCGGAGATATTCTGCTGGGAAGTCGTCTCCGAGAGGGTCATACCGTTCTTCCAGTTCACTACCAGTGCCTTGGAGCCAATATTGTTATAGTTGGCGTTGGCGGTTCCTTTTTCCACATAAGTCCGGATATCGAAGGACTCTGACAACATATCGAAGTAGCTTACGTCGTACTTGGGAGTGCCACGGAAGAAGTTGCTGGCATCGTTGTATTGTGCATAGGTGATGGCCAGTGTTGACTTGTCTTTGTTATAGTTGCCGTAGATAAAGGTGAGCAGCTGGTTGAAGTAGGACTTGAATTCGCTGACGCTCATGTCTCTTGGCTTCACCAAATTCCAGATGCCCTTCTCGTCCCAGTTCTGTGCTACCTTCACAATCTCTTCATTGGTCATGCTATTACCTGGATCGACAGGCAGTCCGGCAAAGCCCTTCTTGCCGTCGAAAGCCTGAGAGCCTACCTTCTGCTGGAATTCGCTGGGACGCGACAGAATGGAGAGCAGCTGTGCCAGATATTTCATGCTGTTCTTCTGTGCCGCCATATTCGTGGGAACATACTGTATTTTCAATCCAGGCAAAGGCAGCGATATGACATTGTCGCTGTTGTGGAACGTCGTCCAGTAGCTGGTGTCAGTGCCTTTAGGCTGATAGCAGGGACGCACGCAAATCCAGTAGGATCCATACTTGTCCTTCACCACGTCGCCGTAGCTATAGTAAGGATCACCATCGAAGGCGGCATTGTCGTTCATGGCCGACTTCGGTATCAGACGCAGCTGTGTCAACTTGGGCAGCTGCTTCACGTTCACGTCAATGGTGGCAAAACAATTGCCTTGGTTCACGGCAGTGTAGTTTAGCGTACCTACGTCCTTCACGTCCCAGGAATCCTTGCTGGTAGAACTACTGATGTTCTTGTCAACCAGGTTGTTGTAGTAGTCGGCAGCCTCATCTATGTCGTCTACGACAACGGAACGTACGAAGGGCTGTGATGCGTCGAGTACCTGTCCCTCAACAGGGTCGAAGGTGGCACCGCTCTTCCAGTTGTCGGGCAAGCCGTTTTTCACGCCGGCAAGTCTGCTCAAAAGGTTATAGCAGGCAATACCCTCCTTGGTGTTTTTCCCAAAGGGGTCAGTCGTGTCTACATAATCAGGGGTCTCTTCCTTATTGTCTTCATCATCATCATCACTGCTGCAGGCGGTGAAGTTCATACTGAGCCCCAGCACTACTGCGGCCATCAGCATCCAGTTTAAAGTCTTCTTATTCATTGTCGTTGATTGTTATTGTCTTTTTTATACTCTTTTTTATTATCACGTTGCAAAGATACGCGTTTTTTCGTAATGTTGCAAGTAATGGACTGTTTTTTTGCAGCTTTGTTGCGACAATGCCCCTTGTCTTGCGACAAAAGGCGGTGTTGATGCCGCTTTCTGTCGCATCACTTCGGGAAGAAATCCTGCAAGGTGTTGGTGTACACCGAGCCGTAATTGCGTTCGTTGTAGATGCTGACATGACTACCGTTGGTGGTCTTTGCCAGCTCTATATAGAGGTCGCGCAGGCTGATGCGGTTGTTCTGGTTCACGTATTTTCTAAAGGTACGCGCGAAGGCGTTCGAGAGGAACACGCCTATCTCACTGTTGTGTACATCGGCCTTCGATGTCTCGCGCGGGTTGGCGGCGGTGAGCACGATGACGTCGGGCTGGCCTGTCAGGGCCTCGCCCCACTTGCCGCTGAAGCAGGTCTCTATCGAGAACATCATGCGGCGGTACATGTCGGCTTCGTTCATCTGCGTCACGATGTCGCTGATACGGTCGGTACCGAAGTAGTCGCGGGCATCCTCGTTGCCCCACAGCGGCCCTTCGCGGCTGCCGCCGTGTCCGCTCCAGAAGAAGAACACGTCGCTGGTCGATGTGGGATGGATGACATGGGGCAGGCGGTCGCTCTGCCGACCCAGCATGATGTCGGCCACGTCGTCAGGGGTGATGTCTTTGAAGTGATAGTCCACCTTTGCTCCTTCACGAACGTCCAAGTTCACCAAGTCATCATGGATATTGGGGTCGTCACTGCGCTCCACGAAGATCTGTCCGGGGTACTTGCTGTTTTGTGGGTCGTTGGCCAGGTTGTCCTCGACGATGAGCACGATGTGGTCATCGTCGTAGCCGTGCTGGCGCAGAGTCTGGTACATGGCGAAGGCGTCGGCCTGATGACGGTAGTTACCCCACGTGGTGCTGGGGCTGATAACCACGGCCCAGTGGTCGGTGACGGCCGGCAGTTGGTGGTCTACCTCCACATCGTCGAGAGTTGCAATGTACCTTTTCTCGCGTGCCCAGATGCTTTTGATGGATGCGCTGGTGCTGGAGCCGCCGGTACTGAGGTAGCAGATGGGCATCACCTTCTCGTTGATGTTGTCGCCCTTGTAATTCTTGTCTACCGTCCACACCATATAGTTGGTATAGAGAATCTTGGTATTTGAGTCCTCGTCGAACACCAGGCTGCCTGTGGCACCATAGAGGCTGGCTGTTCCACCCGTCAGAATGGCATGGAAGGCCGTTGTCAGTCCAGAATCGTTCCATTGTCCTGTCGAACCTGTCAGGTCAGTCACCACCGAGCGCATATAGTCGGTCAGCCCCGGACCGTAGGGTTTGCTGCTGTAGGCTACCTGCTTGCCGTTCACCAAGCACTGGTTGGGACTGGTGTTCTGGTGGGCAGCACCGAGGGCAATGAGACTGAGGGCGTCGTAGAGCTGGGCTTCACCATTGAAAGGCAGACGTCCGAACTTCTGCCGGTACATCTGAACGAAACCGCTGCTCATAGATGCCGATGGGCAAAGGCCGATGAAGAACATCATTCGGCTGTCATAGACCACATCCTCACTGAGTGCGGTGTCAGTGCAGAAAAAGGAGAACAGCGGTTCTACGTCTTCGGGCGGATCCATGATAAAATCGCTCAGCTGTTTGCTCACCTCCAGGATGTCAGAAGGATTGCTCAAGGCTAAGCAGACAGTGATATTGCGACCGTCGGCCTCAACGGCAGCCGCCTCAAAGAAATCGTACAGGTCATCGCCTGTCTTATAGGCTCTGGCACCTGGGCCAATGATGTTCAAATCGTTCTCGGTGGCCAGGAAGTTGAACCAGTTGTTGAACGACTTGCCATAGCTGTCGTCGCTGTACAGTAGCAAAACGTCATTACCCTTCATGGTCTTGATGGCCGAGAACATGATTTCACACTGGGTGATGTCGCTCTCGGTCAGGAACCAGGCGTAAGTATTACGGGAGTTCATGCGCTGCAACTCATCGCTGGTGCAGGTAGGCATCAGCACCGGCAGGCGGTTCTGGGCGGCAAAGCTCAGGAACGTGGTGGCATGGTCTGAGTAGTACGGCCCGATGATGGCGTGGCAGGTATCCTCGCCCTCCTCGGGGTGTGTCAGCTTGTAGGCCAGATTGTCCAGGTTTTCCGTGTCCTCGTCGTGATAGCGCAGATTCAGCCTCACGAGCTTGCTATCCGCCTGCTGCGCCTTGGCAATGTTCTCCAAAGCCCAGTCGAAGGTGTTCTTCCACTGCTCCTGTATGCTGGCAGGCAGTACTATGTCCACATTGACGGCGATGGTGTCTACATTGGAAACAACCACCTTTGAATCATTGTTGTCATCGTCCTTGTCGCTACAGCTCATGCTGAGACCGCTCAGCATGAGAATGCATAGAGCATAATGCATAATGCATAATGGGCTGCGCCAGTTAAATTGTTTTATCTTCATATCATTTGTCATTTCGATCCGTGTCTTTCCGTGTTAAAATTCACTTTTTCACCTTTTCACCTTTCCAATTACTCTACCGTAATATTGTCTTGACAATAGGTCTCATCGCTATACGACTGTGTCTTTGGCATGGTAGCCATGCCCTGAGTGGCCCATCGGCCTATCCAGTTGCTCACGGCCAGGTCGAAGCGCCGGTCAATCCAGAAGCGGCTCAGCATATTGGGACGTGCATCAAGCATCAGCGTGGTAAATGTGAAACCAGACTGCTGCATCAAATAGTAGTCGAAGCCTAAGTTGGCCGATCCCAAGTCGATGATGTCGAAGATGTAGCCATCTGACTTGACATAGCTCTCAAGCATCTTGCCGCAGTCGTAGGCTCCTTGAATCAGCTCCTCATTAAACAGCGTGGAATAGGTACCGCCATTGTCCAAGCTGGAGAGCGCCATTTCTTCGTTCAGATCTAACGCGTCGCCACGCAGCTCCTGAAGGGTCTCGCTGAGACTGTCGCGGTAGTTCACCTCATCGATGCTGAAGAGTCGCATCAGGGTCACCATGTTCTGGTCGATGCGGCTTTCGTAGCCACGTTCTATCTCTCGGGCTATGCGGGCATCCATGAATTCACTGAACCTGCGTGCCGAGACAGCTGCAGAAATGTTCAGCGCGTGCAGGCGGCTGCCTAAGCCGAGGCCGGCGTAGTCGTCCACGTCATCGCCGATGGCTTTCAGCACCAGCACCTCGTCGCTGTCGCGAAGCGACTTCTCATTGAGCCAGTCCAGCATATATGGCTCGGTAAGCACCAAGAGCCTTCGCTTGTAGTTCTGGCCCGTGAAACCGTTGACGGGATTTTTCAACCACTGCTCCATGCTTCTGCGGGTGAAGATGGAATTGCTCAGCGAGATGAAGTCCAAGTCTACCTTGGTGCTGTCAGGGCCTGTCTGGTTGGCATCAATCAGGTTCACACCGTCCATCACGCGGTCGGCATAGCCCTTGTCGCCCAACTGACCGGCGGCAAACACCACCATCACCTGCATCTGGGCACCACTCTTGACCACGACAACAGGCTCCTCGTTGTCATCGTCATCGTCGTCGCTACAACCGCAGAATCCGCCTGTAGCCAAGAGCATGATGCCCGCTAAAAGAATAGTCCTTATTTTCATGAGTTTTATAATGTTTTCAGTTTCAATGGACAAAGATACACATTTTCTCAGAACCTACCAAATTTATTGCCGTTTTTTTGATTTATTCATGGCTTGACATAGTTAGAAGGCGAAGAAAGGCAAGACATCATCGTCGCTGCAGGCGGTGAAGCTGGTGCTGAGGCCGCAGCAGAGCACGACCAGGAGCATCCATTGGAAAATGGTCTTCTTTTTCTTCATCTTAATAAATAATAAATAAGTGTAGTTTCGCGCTGCAAAGGTACTGCTTTTTTCCTGAAAAATCTACGCTTTTGGCATTTTTCTTGAATAGTCGTTGCGACAGTGACGGAAATTTGCGACAATGTGGAACATGGCTATCGCTCAAAGATAGGCTGCATTTGACCTTCGGTCGACCTCTGTCACGAAAGGCTACGGGTAGGCGAACGCAGTTCGGGAATCTCGGCCAAACAAGCAAGCTTGATGGCTCTCGCTGCTCCATCGTTTCGAAATAACTCAAAGATTATTTGGTTTTTTTGCTCACTTAATCGTATCTTTGCACCCAAAACGTATAAACAACGACGATAATGGGCGTAAGATTCGACAGCGAGCAACAGCGGTTCATGTTCGATTTTGAGCACGACGGACGGGGCGACATCGTCAGTCTGACTGGCGAGGGCTACCAGGTGGAGGCCTTTGGCAAGTGCTTCTACTACGGCTATGAGTTTGGCGACGAGGTGGACGGCAGCGTCCGCTCGGCATTCATCAAGTACGTCAAGTTTACCCAGCGCCTGCAGGACGACCCTAACCTGACACAGTTCATCCAGAAGGCGGTGAACAACCTGAACCGCCATATCAACCTCTACGACTACGATCTCGTGGTGATGCCGCAATCGTCGAGCCGCGTCAACAACTATATGTTGCGCTACATCTACCGTTTCGCCCAGCCCACACTGCGCAAGATGGAAAAGATATTGAAGGCCGACGAGGAGCTATGCCAGACGATACGCGAGCAGAACGTGCTGGTCATCGACGACGTGACCACCAGCGGTTCTACGTTGGGCGAGGTGCTGCGCACGCTGCGAATCCTGAACGAGGACAACCGCATCACCATCTTCAGCCTCATAGGCCGTAGCGACCTCATGGCAGACGTGACTACCTGAGGCGCGTAATTTTTCTGCTCGTGTTCATGGTATGTCCAGACGTCATCTATGCTCCATAGAGATATAGTCTTAACGATTCGTTCAGATAATCCTTTACCCCTATAAGGGATTATCTCAACGAGCTGTTCAGATAATCTTAATGACTCGTTCAGATAGTCTCGATGAGCCAGAGAAAGACTGGGAGGAGACACTGGCTGCTATGATAGATAGCCCACCAGACACAGTAGAAACCGAGGAATAGCCCTCGCGCACACGCGTATGAGGGCTTGGAAGGGATTGCTTTGGCTGAATTTGCTGAGAAATAGTGGGTTCAGAAAGGATGATAATGTTTAGCGGACAACAATAATTCCTTTTATATAACTTTGCACCCACATTGGAGAAATCCGATGTGGGCTTATTGTTGATTGTAAGAGACTATCAACGACTGCCCTTGGTTTGACAGCCGTTTTTTTGTATTATCCGAGTGATGTGAGCTGAGAAGCCTCATGAGTGAAACAGGTCGACCGTTTCAAAGCTTTCTCACTCACAAGTTGAACAAATATACAGTAAAATAATTGCCAAAATACTTGCATAATTCAGGAAAAATTTGTAACTTTGTAACATTAAAAGGCGGGAAGCGACCACCCGATGTAGCTGGTCGCACGATAGTTTAATACCATGAAAAATTTTTACGACTATGGCATTAAAGATCAAAGCTAAGGAGAAGTTACTGAAATTCTCCAAGAGGGAAGATGACCCTGGTTTCTGGCGCTACGTGATGCAGCCTGAGCTGTACTCCACGCTTTCGCCGGAGAAGGTGATTCGTGAGGCTGCGCTCCGTTCGGGCGTGAGCCAGGGTGTGATGCAGGCAGCATGGGACGCTGCTGGCGACGTGATCCGTGCCTGGGCTACGGAGGGTCACAGTGTGGCACTCCCCGGACTGGGTACCATGCGTTTCGGCCTGTCAGCTAAGGCTGTAGCTGACGTGAACGACGTGAAGACGAGCCTGATCTCGACGCGTCGCATCGTCTTTACGCCAACGACCGCGCTGAAGGACGAGCTGAAGAACACCGCAGTGATCATCACCTGCTACGACCGCAACGGCAACGAGGTGAAGCGCGTCACCAGCGCCGACCCCGGCACCGTGGAGGATCCCGAAGGTGGCGATAACAATGGCACCAACGGTGGCACTACGCCTGTCGATGATGGTCCCGACAACCAGCCCACGGATGGCGATTAGCATCGGATTAACACGGACTGACACGGTTTTGTGTTTTTCTAAGCATCGGATTGACACGGACTGACACGGACTTGTGTTTTCTGGGCATCGGATTGACACGGACTGACACGGATTAACCCCGTCTTCTTCTAAGTGAAATGCCTGCCCCCAAAAGGGGTGGGCATTTCTGATTGATTCAAGTTCCGCATTCTGATTATTGTACCCAGCCCACCGTTTTTCTACGAGGCCTTCCAGCACTTTTTACATCCCCTTCAAAAAAGTATTGGAAGGCTTTGCAGTAAAAAATGCATGAGGGTGTGAAGGGGTATACAACAGATTCATGTTGATGCTCCATTCATTTGGATGTATGATGCTGCTGATGAGGAAATAGAGGAAACGGCGGTTTCTGGGGTTTACCGAGCAGATTTGCCCGATATTCTTGTGTCAATCTGCCTTTCTGTCCAACCATCCAAAACACTACACATAGTAGCGTTTTGGATGGTTGGACTTAAAAGTCAGGCGGAGGGGAACTATTGGCCTTCTGAATCAGCCAAACAGATCATGCCATCAACGGACTTGAGCACACTTTCCAGACTGTATCTGATGATGTCTTGAACCGTACTGTCGCCCAGATTCAACTTCGCCATGAGTTGATTTTTCAGCTCCTCACGAGTGATTTTGCCACCGTTGTTACGGACTATCTGAGCAGCAGCATTCTTCCGCTCCAGTTCACGCGCTTCTTTTTGGGCATGCACGCGTTCCTGTCTGTTCTGACTCTTCAGCTGTTCGTCAATCCGTCGTTGTTCGTCTGCATCCACGATATGCCCTTCACTATCAAACATAACACTCCACGAAGGCATTGGGGCATGACGGGCCTCAGAGTTCTGGGCCGTGATGACACCTCGGATGCTCTTTACGCACTGAATGACTGTACCTGCTGCCTGCGAAAGCATGGTACCAAGATGACCGCGCATGTTCTCGTCGTCGCTCGACTTGTTCTCGTGCAGCACGTTGATAATCGAACAGTTGCAGTCGTTGGCCAAATTCTTCAAACTCTTAATCAAGTCGTGCGACATGATTTCGTCGTTGAAGCTTTGCACAAACTCCACCACGCCGTCGATGAATACCACGTCGGGGCGGTGTTTATTGACATTGACCGTCAGTTCGCGTAGTAGCGTCTTGTATGTCCTGCTCCTAAGCGGATATAGGTGGACATGCTCGTCGATGTAGCTGTCGGGGAGATTGGTCATCTGACTGACATCCATCAGAATCTGCTTAACATCGGTCGGCTGCTGCTCGGTGTCAAGCCAGAAGATTTTCGGGTCTTTCAGGCACGACTTCAATCTGAACATGACACCCAACAGCAGTGCGGCCAGAATAACCTTCAGCACCGAGGTCTTGCCCTGTTTCTGCTTGGCCTTGATGCCGTGGATGTCACGTCTTGTCAAGATTCCTACATCGTCAACCATAATGGCAGGCTCCAGTGGTGGCACTTCTGTCTGGGTTGTGATGCGTAGCGATTCCCATAGATTTAGGATGTCATCGTCGGTCATCTTCTCGTCGTCAACCTGAACCGGTTCACCTTCCCCAAGTTGTGGATAATTGCTTGGGTGTTGCTTCATGTCCTCCTCGCCTGGCAAGGGGATCATTGTGTAATTCTGTTCTTCCATGACTTACTTGTTTTTAATGTTCAACAACTCACGGTCTAAAAACCTGTACAGGTTTACCAGCAGTTCGTTGACGTGCTCGATGCTGGTGATAGTGTACGCCTCGCCAGTGTAATACATGGCTAAAGCCTCCATAATCACATTCTGCATGTGAGGGTCGAAACCACGCAGGTCGTTGCATACCTCGTAGAATAGGTGTGCATTCTTGTGCGGGTTCGCCATCACCATCAGCGTGCTTAGAGCATTCTTGTTGATGCCGTAAGCTGAATGCAGATCCAACACTCGGACTTCCCTCGAAATCCCTTTAACTCGCTTGCTGCCAAGGTGGGCAGCGGTTCTTGAAACTTTCCTTTTCATTTTTTGAAAGTTTTTGTAGTTACAAGGTTGCTCCTTGCTCGCAGCCGAACGTTTATGCCCGGTTACAATACTTTCATTTATAGTGAATCGGTTTACCTCTGCCATATTTATGCGTTTTTGGCATAAAATCATATATTTTTATTACCTTTGCAGCCAATATGGATAAAGACATGAACCAAAAAAGAAGAAAACGCATAGGAGATCTTCTTTCTTTAGAGCGCAAAAATAGGAAAGTGAGTCAAGAAGACGTCGCTTGTAAATTGGGTGTCACACAAGAACAGATTGCCAAACTGGAAAGTGGCAAGAGAAGGATTGAAGTCGTAGATTTAATTGGCTATTGTGAACAGTTGGGAGCAGATCTACCAAAGATTGCAGCGCAAATAGAAAGTTATTTGAATGCGTATGGCTTGCTGCACTATCGTCCGGATATGAAGTACCAACGAGGGCTAAGCATTGTAAGGATTCGGGTTGATGTGTCTTGGTGTGAACATGGCTTCCGTGCATCACTTGGAGAAAATGTGCCTGGTGTGGTGGCTTTCAAGGCTTACACGTTTGAAGAATTACAGGTAGAGGCAGAAAACCGTCTTGACCTCCATGTTAAGGATATGTTAACTAAGGGCGAAGAAGTGGATTTGTGGCTTCGTGACAAAGTATATGAATTCGAATACAAATTCAAGGATGCCATATCGTTGTTGAAAGTTTATTCCCCTTACCTATCACTTGCAGCCATAAGCCGTGCATCAGGTATCAGCCAGAGCCAGCTATCTCTTTATGCTAACGGGAAAAAGAAAGCCAGCCCTCATCAAGTGGAACGTATTGCGGCTACCATTAACCAAATAGGTAAAGAATTGATGGCAGTAGTTCCTTAATCCAAAAGTTGTCCCACTTGTGAATCTCTTTTTCATGCTCCATATAACGTTTTTTCCTCAAAGTTATGCCTATTTATATTAAAAGGAACAAATAATTGAGCATTTTTTTGCCCTAAAGGGAATGACTTTCCAAAGTTTTTAGTACCTTTGCCCTCGGTTCGGGGAGAAATCCGGACTAACGAAGAAGCATTTGCTATTATTTCGCGTTAAGCAAAATTGCGTAGGAAACAATTTGGAATAATAACGCTCGGAAGTAATAGAGATTGCGGGGTGCTGGATAACGGCATCCCCATTCCATACCGATATAGCATTGTATTCTCGCCAACAGGCGTGATACATTCTTATAAGGTATGGATGGGGTTCCAATTCCTACGCAAGCCCCAGCTTAACGCATAAGAGGCATCACGCTTTCTTTATGCGTAAAAGCGATTGATAGTCAGATGCAAGACTAAAACTATCAATTGCGTATGGCTAACAATACGAATCTTGGTGCAGCAAAGGCTGCTAAGAACGATGAGTTCTATACCCAATATGCTGACATCCAGAAGGAGATAAACGCCTATCTGGAGTATAATCCTGATACCTTCCGTGGCAAGGTAGTTCTCCTTCCGTGTGATGATCCCGAATGGAGCAACTTTACTCGTTTCTTTGCTCAGAACTTTGAACGGTTGGGACTGAAGCGTCTCATCAGTACAAGCTATGCTGTAGAAAGCAAGAAGTATAAGAATTATCAGCCTACGCTCTTTGAGACGGAAAGTCCATTGTTCGATATTGACAAGACTCGTATCAAGGGCAAGATATTTGAACTTACCCACGATACAAATCAAAATGGCTGCATAGACATTGATGACATAGAATGGCACTACCTTGATGGTGATGGTGACTTCCGTAGTAAAGAGGTATGTAAATTGAGAGACGAAGCAGACATTATTGTAACCAACCCACCTTTCTCATTGTTCAGAGAATTCTTGACATGGATTATTGAAGCAAAGAAAGAATTTCTTATCTTAGGGAATTTCAACGCAATTCACTATAAAGAAGTGTTCCCTCTTATTCGAGATAATAAGATTTGGACAGGAAATAAGAGGTTTGGTGGTGGAATGGATATGATAATGCCTAAAGGAACTTTTGATCCAAGCAAGGTCAAAAAATATCATACCGACGAGCGAGGCAATATCATTCAGAATATCATGGGAGTTATTTGGTTCACTAATCTTGACCACGGAAGACGACATGAACCTTTACAGCTAATGACAACAAAGGATAATCTAAGATTCAGTCCTCATAAGAATGTAAAAGAGAAAGGATATCCTCATTATGAGAATTATGATGCAATTGATGTTCCTTTCACGGATGCTATCCCAAGTGACTACGAAGGCGAGATGGGTGTCCCTACAACATTTATTGATAAGTATTGCCCAGAGCAATTTATAATTATAGGATGTGCAGAAGGTGATTCAGGAAAAGAATTGGGATTAAAACCATTTGACAGAGAATTGAAGAAGCTAAATCCGAGTCTGAGAGATGGCCAGCTTTTCTATATGGAAAACGGAATGCCTATAAAACCATATTCTCGAATCATCATCCGCAAAAAACGATAAAAGACATGAAACCTACACTCATCACAGATTGGACCATTGGCGACATCTGCAAGGGATTCCAGTATAACGAATATGAAGGGAAAGGCCTGTATGGTCTTTCTGGTAAACTGACCATTCAGCCGGAGTTTCAGCGCCATTACCTATATGCTGAGAACGGCGGCAAGAAGGAGGTTGATGTGATACAATCTGTGCTTAATGGCTACCCATTAGGACTTATCTACTTCTCGAAGGTTGGTGATGATAAGTATGAGGTGCTTGATGGTCAGCAGCGCATTACCTCATTGGGACGTTTCATTACGGAGAAGTTCGCATGGATAGATGCTGATGGCAGACCCTGGTACTTCACGGCTCTGAACAAGGACGAGCAGGAGAAGTTCTTGAATACAAAGTTGCTCATCTACATTTGTGAAGGAACTGAGAAAGAAATCAAGGACTGGTTCCGCACCATCAACATCGTGGGCATCCCGCTAAATGTGCAAGAGACGCTAAATGCAGTATACAGCGGTCCTTTCGTGACTAAGGCTAAGGAAGAGTTTTCGAATTCGACCAACAACCATATCAACAAGTGGAGCTGTTTTATTCCTGGTACTGCCAAACGGCAGGATTACCTGCATACCGCCCTTGCGTGGATTTCGAAAGATACGGGTGACAACAAACTCATAGAAGACTATATGTCGGCCCATCGCTACAACAACGACATTACGGAGTTAAAGGCCTACTTCACCAGTGTCATCGATTGGGTAACCTCTGTGTTTGACTTTACACCCGAAAAAGAGATGTGCGGGTTGAAATGGGGCGAACTTTATGAACGTTACCACAATATAGCCTATGACCCTGCAGTAGTAGCCGAGAAAGTGAAGGAACTCTACGAAAGTTTTTACGTGAAGGAGAAAAAGGGCATCTATGAATATATTCTTGATGGATGTCAGAACACTAAGTTGCTGAATGTTCGGGTATTCGATGAACCCACCAAGAAAGCAGTCTACGCTCAGCAGACAGAAGTAGCCAAAGAAAAAGGCGAAAGTAATTGTCCACTATGCGCCATTGGCCACGATGCCAATCATACAAAGATTTGGGACTTAAAAGACATGGATGCAGACCACGTGTCAGCCTGGAGTAAGGGTGGTGCAACGGACATCGAAAATTGCCAGATGTTATGCAAGACACATAACAGAGCAAAAGGAAACAGATAAAACTACGAAATATGGCAAAGGAACATGTAGGCAGAACAAAGGCTACAGCTACGAAGACGCTGTATGCTGTGATGAAGGAAATGAGCCGCAGAGGTGACTGTATGCCGGCGAAGGTTTTTTCTGAACCAGCAAACAATTAAAGTAGATTATTGCGCAAATAGATACGACAAGGTGCACTTTTAGCGACAAAGCGGCGCTTTAATTCTCAATTCAGACGCAAGTAGTAAATTCGTAGAACACGCGGTCATCGGGGTCGAGAAAGTTTTCGTTACTTTCTGTGCGGTCGAGGTGCAAACCTGTCTTAACAAGATTAAGCACCATCTGGATGCGCTCATCGCTGAAGTTGAATTTGTCGCGGTGTAGCACCTCGTCGTACTCGCTCAGAATCTCGTCATTGTAGAGCAGCAAGATGCGCTCGTCGATGACATAGTCAAGCAAGCGGACCGTAGGCGATTCCTGCCGTGCCGACATGAGAGCCGACACGAGGACATTGGTGTCAAAGACTGCGTAGAATTGCTTGGTCGGCTGCAAAGATACGAATAAGCGAGCAAAAAAACAAATATATTGGAGTTTTTTTACTTCGGGAAGAAGTCGGACATATTGTTGTCGTAGACGGAACCGTACTGCCCTATGTTGTAGATGTTGACATGGGAGCCGGTGGTGGTGCGCGACAGTTGGCGGTAGAGGTCGTAGATGCTGACTGCATTGTTGGCCTGGACAACCTGGCGGAAGGTACGGGCGAAGGCGTTGGAAAGGTACACGCCTAAACCGGCATCAAAGACATCGGCCTTCGAGGTCTCATTGGGACTGGCGGCAGTGAGCACCAGCACATCGGGAACCTCGGCAGGGGCTGCGCCCCACTTGCCGCTGTAGCAGGTCTCGATGGCGAACATCATACGACGATACTTTTTAAGTGAAGAGTGAAGAGTGAATAGTGAAGAATTGTTTTCCCCGTCTACACCATTCCCGCTCATCTGGGTGACGATGTTCTTGAGGCGGTCGGTGCCGTAGTAGAGGCGGGCGTCCTCGTTGCCCCAGAGGGGACCGTCCTCGCTGCCGCCGTGGCCGCTCCAGAAGACGAAGACATTGCTGGTGGAGTCGGAATGGATGACATGGGGCAGACGCTCGGATTGACGGCCCAGCATGATGTCTTCAAGG
>Ga0247610_10002513_pt1 | contig 21065 bp, 10 predicted proteins | sample 174DNAGHGhighgp2_FD_193483 | JGI IMG/M metagenome (GOLD analysis project Ga0247610, IMG submission 193483) | Sheep rumen microbial communities from Palmerston North, Manawatu-Wanganui, New Zealand - 1742 DNA GHGhigh gp2 | ecosystem: Host-associated > Mammals > Digestive system > Stomach > Rumen...
ATTGAAAAACCAAAATAGAATATAAAAGGTTAGAAGAATATTTTTGATTGGATGAATTGAAATATTATGATTTACAATATTATTCTAGGAAATTTAAAGAAGAGAATTATCAAATTGATGATGAAAAGATAAAAGAATATTTTGAATTTAATCATGTTTTATCTTGGTTGTTTAATTTTGTAGAGAAATTTTTTGGTATAAGCATGAAATGTATTGAAACAGATAATACGGATCAAATGTGTTATGAGGTATATTATCAGTGAAAGCAGATTTCATATTTTGTGTTGGATCCTTTTTATCGTAAATGAAAGAGATCATGAGCATGGGCAAATTTTTTGAGAGAAAAATCTGAAGAGTCTTTACCAATTGTTATAAATGTATTAAATCTTTCAAAAGTAGAGAATTGACCAATATTATTAAAATTACGTGATTGTGAAACTTTATTTCATGAATTTTGACATGCTATACATGCTATGATTTGAAAATCTAGATATGCTGAGCTTTCTTCTTTTGCAGTAGAATGGGATTTTGTTGAGTTACCAAGTCAACTTTTAGAAAATCGAGTTAGCAACATAGAATCTTTAGAAAAACTTTCAAAGCACTACAAGACATGAGAATCTTTGCCAAAAGATATTTTAGATAAACTTGATAAATTGAGTACTTATTGAATGGGACATTGGGTATTAAGACAAAATGAACTTTGATTGGTAGATTTAAATTTATATACAAGTGATATTCCAAATTCTGTGGAAGAATTAGATAAAAAAATATTGAGTATTGTAAATCAAAATTCAATTTTCCAAAGATGAGAAGGATACAAGATGTATTGTAGTTTTTTGCATATTTTTGGCTGATGATACGAATCAAAATATTACTCCTACATGCGAGCTGACCAATTACAAGCAGATGTATTTTCAAAAATCAAATCAGAATGAATGATGGATCCAAAAGTCTGAAAAGAGTATTTGGAAAAAATATTAGCACAATGAGCACTTAAATCATGAAAAGAGTTGTTTTTTGATTTTATGTGAAGAGATGTCTCTGAACAAGCTTTGGTTGAAAAATATTGACTAGATAGTCAAGAGTAAAAATTTTATTGAATTAATATCTTATCATAAAAAATCCAAAAAGGTTTTTTTATACAAAAAAAATGCTTAAAAATTTGCATTTTTTTTGATTTTGGATTATAATTTTACTAATTAGGTAACTAATGTGCTTTATATAATAAAAATAAAAATGTTAAATTATCAACAAAATGTAAAAGATTTAGAGAAACTTTATTCTACAAATTTGAAGTCTTGATTGACTGAAAAATGAGTCAAAGAAAGTAGAGAAAAATATTGAGAAAATAAAATCCAATCAAAAAATAAAATCAATCCACGAAAGATATTTTTTGAACAATTTAAAAGTTTTTTGATTTTGATTTTATTGGTTGCAATTGTGATTTCTATTGTTATGTGAGAATGGATAGATGCAATTGTAATCATTGTGATAGTGATTTTGAATGCAATATTGGGATTTGTGCAAGAATATAATGCAGAAAAATCAATTGAGTCTTTGAAAAAGATGTCAGCATTGAAGGCGAAAGTTATCAGATGATGAAAAGAGGAGTTGGTTGATTCATCTGAATTGGTTGTTTGAGATTTGATTTTGTTTGAAGCATGAGACAAAATATGAGCAGATGCTCGTTTGATACAGGCAATGAATACAGAAGTGGCAGAAGCAGTACTGACTTGAGAATCAGTACCAGTAGTGAAAAATATTGATACAATCAACGAAGTAGTACCATTGTGAGATCAGTGTAATATGGTATTTTCTGGTACAGAAATCACAAAAGGTCGTGGAATGGCTATCGTGACAAATGTATGAATGGATTCTGAGATATGAAAAATTGCATGAATGCTTCAAGAAGCACCAGAAAAGCAGACACATTTACAAAGAGATTTGGATGCTTTGAGCAAGAAATTATGAGTGATTATTTTGATTATATGTATTATTATTTTTTTGGTTGATGCATTTACATGAGAATGACTACAATTATTTAAGTCTGCATTGGATACTTGAAATTGGAAAGAGTGGTTGTTGTCTCTGAAATCGTGACTTTTTGTAGCTATCGCCTTAGCAGTAGCTGCTATACCAGAGTGATTGCCTGCAGTAGTGACTATAGCACTTTCTATCTGAGTGAAAAAATTGGTAAAGAAAAATGCTTTGATGAGAAAATTAGGTAGTGTAGAGACATTATGAGCAGTGAATGTGATTTGTACTGATAAGACATGAACATTGACCAAAAATGAGATGACTGTAAAAAAATTGTATGTAGATGAAGAAGTTTTTGATATGTCATGAGTTGGATATTTCTGACATGAGGCACACAAGATTAATTATGATGAAATTAAACATGAACATGGAATTTCTAGACTTTTGAAAATTGGATTACTTTGTAATAATTCAGCAATTAATTGAAAAGATGTGATTTGAGATCCTACAGAAGTGGCACTTTTAGTCAGTGCATTTAAATGATGATTAAATAGAGAAAAAGAGGAGTCAGCATACAAGTTGATAGATGAAATTACATTTGATTCAGAGAGAAAATTGATGACTACAATTCGTAAAAATTGAAAAGATATTTTGATGTTTACAAAATGAGCATCTGAAATGCTCATTGATAGATGTTCTCATATTTTGATTAATGAAAAAGAGATACCAATTACAGCTGCACACAAAAAGAAAATTTTAGCTCAAAATGAAAAATTTGCAAAATCTGCATTGAGAGTTTTGTGATTTGCATACAAAAAGACAGCAGAAGTTGATATGGATGAAAATAATTTGGTATTTGTCTGATTACAAGCGATGATAGATCCTCCAAGACCGGAGGTAAAAGATTCTATACAAAAGTGTCATGATGCTGGAATTAGAGTGATTATGATTACATGAGACAATATAATTACAGCGAGTGCTATTTGAGCAGAATTGTGATTGCAATGAGAGTCTATGGAATGAATTGCTCTTGATGATATGACAGATGTGCAAGTTAAAAAAATTTTGGATAAAGTTTGTATTTTTGCGAGAGTTAGTCCAAATCATAAACAAAGACTTGTAAAACTTTTGAAATCAGAGTGAAATGTGGTTGCTATGACATGAGATGGTGTGAATGATGCACCAGCATTGAAACATGCTGATATATGAGTAGCTATGTGAATTACAGGTACAGATGTGAGTAAGGAAGCAAGTGATTTGATTTTGCTTGATGATAATTTCTCTACAATTGTAAATGCTATCAGAGAATGAAGATGAATTTATGATAATATCAAAAAATTTGTAAATTTCATGCTTTCGACAAATTTTTCGGAGATATTGATTATTTTTGTGGCAAGTTTGTGTTGAATGCCATCACCACTTTTGGCTATACAGATTCTTTGGTTAAATCTTGTGACTGATTCTTTGCCAGCATTGGCACTTGGTATTGACCCCAAAGCATGAGATATCATGGAACACAAACCAAGAAAAAAATGAGCTAAGATATTGGATAGGCAAATGTTGATTAGTATTTTGTTGATTTCTGTATTTGTTACTATTTGATGTTTGACTTATTTTATGTTGAATAAATGAGATATAGATATAGCAAGGTCCGGAGTAATGCTATTACTTGTGATATTGGAAATGTTTGCTGTATTTGTAGTAAGGGCAGACTATTGAGTAAAGTTCTGGTCAAATAAATGGTTGTTTGCAGCAGTATTTGGTTCAATATTCCTAACGTTATTGGTAATGTATATCCCATTTTTTGCAAGTGTATTTGATGCTACTGCATTGAGATGACAGGATTTAATTGAAATGTTAATTATTACATGAGTGTGAATTATTTGAGCAGCAATTTGGCATAAAATAAAAGTAAATAGATTGAAAAAGAAAAAATAATCATTTTATATTTTAAATTACTAGTATGAAAAATCTAAAAAATATTGAAAGAGTTGCCTCAGACATAAAAACTATAACCATTCAATGAGCAACAAATATTGCAAGAGAAGCTTGTAAAGTTATGGCTCAAGAGCTTTCTGATGCACAATTTGCTGATAGAGATGAATTGAAAAAATTTTTTGATGAAGCCTCTAAGATGTTGATAGATGCTAGAGAGACAGAACCATTACTTCGTAATGGTATGAAATATGCAAAATCAAAATTAAAATGAGGATCCAATGCAAAAGAAATTTCTGAAGCATTTTTGGAATATTTATGATGGATAGAAAGAGAGGAGAAAATTAGGCCCAAAATATGAGCTGAGATAATACACGATTGAGATGATGTGTTTACACATTGTCATTCAAAGTCAGTAATTGATATTTTAGTAAAAGCACGAAATGATTGAAAAAAGATTCATGTGTATAATACAGAGACAAGACCTTTGTATCAGTGAAGAAAGACATCATTAGATTTATTAAATGCTTGAGTACCAGATACTATGGTTGTAGATAGTTCGGCATGATTTTTTGTGGATAATACACTTTGAAATACTGTGGATATAAAAGAAATTTTTCTTTGATCAGACTGTATTAAACCAGATTGAACGGTAATTAATAAGATATGAAGCTTCTCAATTTGATTATCCGCATGGAATTCATGAGTACCACTATATGTGGTTTGAAGTTTATTGAAAATTGATACTATGGATAAAGTGTGAATAGAGACAAGAAGTGGAAAAGAACTGTGGCCAGATGCTCCAGATTGACTTGATATAATGAATTTTGCATTTGATAGGATACCACATAAATGTATCACGGGAATTATTACAGAATTTGGTGTGATTAGACCTGAAAATTTGATGAGAGAGGTAAAAAAACATTATCCACGAATGCTGGAATAGACATTAGTCTCTAGTCGCTAGCTAATAGTTGCTAGCTAGAGACTAGTGACTAAAGATTATCGACTAATTTATATTATAAATTGCCATATGAAATCACTTAGTTTAAAAGTAAAAAAAATAGATATATTGATTTGAGAATCTTTGTCTGTGCTTTTGAATGAAAAGACAGCATTTTTGTTGTGATTGACTGCTTTGGATTGGGTAACTATTACATTTCAAAATTGAAATAAAAAAGAGAAAACGGTAGCAAATGTTAATTTGACAGAAAATAGAGTAGATGAATGAGAAATATGAATTCCAAAGGATTTTGATGAAAAATATGGAATAAAAAAATGAGATATTGTAAAGATTTCTGTGATGGAAAACAATCCGCTTTCGTTGCAGGCTATAAAAAGGAAGTTGCTTGGGAAGAAACTTACAGCTTGAGAAATCAAAGCACTTATGAGAGATATGACAGATGGAAAGATTAGTGATATATTGGCTACATATTATGCAGCTTGTAGTTATTGCCGTCAGCCAGATGATAGAGAATTGTATTTGACTGCAAAATATTCTGCTGAGATGTGAGATATGATAAAATTTAAAAAAGATACAGCTGTCAAATATTGTATTGGATGAGTTCCATGAAATGAAACTACAATGATTATTGTCCCAATTTTATGATCTTTGTGAATTCATTCACCAAAGACTTTTTCCAAATCTATTACATCTCCAGCAGCTACATGAGAGTCAGTGGAGGTGTTGATGGATACAGAGTTCTCTGTCCAGGAAATGAAAAAATTAGTGAATAAATATGGTTCTTGTTTGGCATGGTGAAAGGCTTTAAAATTTGCTCCAGCAAATGATAAGATAATAAAGATTTCTTATCCTATATATATGGAAGCTTATTCAAAAGTAGCAGTGAGTATTATGGCAAAAATTTATGCATGATGAGCTAAGTATTGTTTAATAGATATACCAGTATGAAAAAGTTGAAAAATTCATCATATAACATCTGCTGAGAGAGTAAAAAAACATTTTGAATATATATGAAAACATTTAAAGATGAAGATGGCTGTCGTATTTTCAAATGCAGATACTCCTGTATGAAAATGAATTTGAGCAGTATTTCAATGTAGAGAAGCATTGAGAATTTTGCAAAATAAAGAGAATTATTCAAAAGATATCAGGGAAAAATCGATTTATTTGTCTGCAAAATTGATTGAATTAGTTGGGTTGGCAAAGTGAAGAAAAGCGAAACAATTGGCAGAGCAACAATTGGTATCATGAAAAGCTTGGGATTATATGAAAAATTTGATAGTAGCTCAAAACTCGATACATAATAAGCAACCAGATTTAGAATCTATTTCTTATTTGTGAATTATAGATTCTGAAGATATACCTATGGCTCAGTACAAGGCTAGTTTTATTTCAGATTGGTCATGACTCGTAAAGACTATTGATGTAGAAAATTTAAAATCGTTTTGTAGGATTTTGTGAGCACCATTTGATAAACAAGCAGGATTTTATTTGACAAAGCAGGTCTGAGATAATGTGAAAAAGTGAGAAATTTTGTGTGAATTTTATTCAAATGATAGAGAAAATTTAAATAAGGTGATCAAATTATTGTGAGAAAAAGTTTTGTATGTGGTTTGAAAATAGTCCTTGTATTATTTATGTGTTTTATGAGATATAAATATTTTATTATTGAATTAACTGAATGGTGTAGAATAGCCAATTTAATTTGGTTGTTCTTTTTTGTGCTTTTTTCTTGATTGAGGGTTCCAAAAAAAGTCCCCAAAAATTTGACAAAAATTGGTATTGTGTTTATAATATATTTGTATTTTTTTATTATGTATATTTAACATGTTAATATGAAGAAAAAATTAGTCAATATATTATCATTAATAATACTAGGAAGTGTGTTTACATCTTTCATTTATGCAACATGAGAAATAGATAATGGGGATGAATGTTCAGATGATGGACTTATAGAATGTCCACAAGTATCTGATGGAGAAGATGAGGGGAAGATGGCATATAACTATGATAATACGAATTCTGGAGCCAACTTGACTACATTTGAAAAGGCTTTTCAAGAAGTAGCATATGCTTATTATATGAGGTGACCGTATATACACTATAATGTAGCCAAAGGAAAAAGTGATATATTACCATCACCAGAGGAATCAACTAGCCAAAATTATAACTATATGGCATGTGGTTTATTTGTTATGAATGTGTTTAAAGAATTATTAGGGATAGATTTGTCCTATAGTGATGCACCTTATAGCACATATGGACAAAAAATAGGAACAAGAAAAGAAGTGATATGATATGGGGTACTTCAAACAGGTGGAGTTGATAATGGGTCATTGTATTGGTATGATGGAAGTAAGAATGAGAGTGGAGAATTAAATGTAATCAAAGATCCATCCCAAAGTTATGTGATTTCGCAACTGAAAATAGGTGATATTTTACATCAAGATGGGCATGCTATGCTTGTTTATGATTTAATATATGATGATACGGGGAATGTGATAAATGCATATTTAATTCATTCATTTCAACAAGGTGTATATTATCCTATTGCTAAACGAGCTACTTCAAGTTCTAATGTTATATATGACAAAACTGGAAACAAAGTGAAATTATCTATAGGGCATGGGCCATGGTCAATGTTATTTTATAATATTTATCAAAGAAGTGGTGGTAGATTAGAAGGGACAATTGCATTAGAAACATTTAAAAATAGAGCGAAAAACGGTATGAATTTATTATTTGATCCATCAAATAAGAATAATAAGTATCTGGATGACTATGAAATAATAAGGTTTGTAACGACTAATGATGAATGAGAAGATATCTTAAATTTGTATGGACTTAGTTCTTTTAAAACTAAAACTATTAATGATCAAGTAGTAGAATATTCAGATAGTGTAAAGTCAAGATTAAAATATAGTAAATTGTATATAGAGAAGACAGTGGATAAAAGGGATAATAATATAGTAGATCCTGGTGATGAATTAAAATATAAGATAGTAATAAAAAATGAAAGTAATTGAAATTATGAAGATGATTTAATAGTAAAAGAAAATATAGATACTAATTTAGTAGAGTATTTAAATTATGGCTACACAAAAAGCTGAACATCAACAGATGATGTGTATTTATCAAATAATGTTAATCAATTACAATGGAATATTGGAAAATTGAATAGTAAAGATGAAGTGACAATAGAGTATACGGTAAAGGTAAAAACGGGTCATATGGGAAAGATAATAGAAAGTACAGGTTTTGTAGATAATATCCCATCAGGTATAGTAAAAAATAAAATAGGAAGAAATATAAACAAATGAGAGGAATTAAAACAATCATACAATAATTTGAGTGGTAATTATACAGGTAAAGTATTGATTAATAAAATTTACGAAGAAGTATACGGAATAAATTTAGGATTAGATAATCTTAAGATTTTGACAAATATGTCTGGAGATGAAAGTGGACTGATATATTTCAATAATAAATGGGGTAGTTGGAGCTCATGGAATGATGATACATATATGTCAATAAATAAAAAAAATATGTTTTCAAATATGGTATTAAATAGTTATTTTAATGCCTTATACAAAAAATCAATAATAATGTCATATAATGATATAATAGTACAACCTTATGTGATACCAGCGATATGATTGAGAAAAAATGATCCAGATAATAGGGCAAATACAATATTCTCTACAGATTTTAGGACATGAGATGTATTAATATATATAAATAAAAATGATATAAGGTATTCTTTAAGTGGATATGATACACTTGAAAAATATCTAACATATGAGAATGGAGAATATGCATATATCTATATTGATGGAGATTTTGTAGGAATAAATTTGGGTAATGATGGACTATCAGGTACACAAGATGATAGAAATGAATTTAATATAGATTATTATGAGGATAATGGACTTACAGAATATAAGAAAAGAGGAACGAATATAACAGTTACAGGTGAATCAAAAGATCAGTTAGAAGAATTTTTGCATTATCAAACTTTATTTGGAAAGGATGCATATGTGATTTTGAGACCAAGTTTGGCAATTCGTAATATAAGTTATGAATTAGATGGATGAACTAATAATGATGAGAATTCAAGTGCATTTATGTTGGGAAGTGATATTGGATTAAAAGAGCCAACAAAAAATAGTTATGTATTTAAAGGGTGGTATACAGATCCAGAATATACAAATCAAGTAAATAATACAAGTGATCTCACAGATGATGTGGTTTTGTATGCTAAATGGGAAAATAATAAATGTACCTTCAATGGAATTACAGTAAATCATTGAGAAAGTGTAACATGATATAGGACGAGCACAGTAGAATATTGAGGAAGCTGTGAAAGCGAGCCAAGGATATGTGAAAACTGAACATTAAATTGAAGTTATGAGTATACAAGTTGTACAGTATGAGAACCAGCAACATGTACCTTTAATGGAATTACAGTAAATCATTGAGAAAGTGTAACAGGATATAAGACGAGCACAGTAGAATATTGAGGAAGCTGTGAAAGCGAGTCAAGGATATGTGAAAACTGAACATTAAATTGAAGTTATGAGTATGCAAGTTGTACAGTATGAGAACCAGCAACATGTACCTTTAATGGAATCACAGTAAATCATTGAGAAAGTGTAACAGGATATAAGACGAGCACAGTAGAATATTGAGGAAGCTGTGAAAGCGAGTCAAGGATATGTGAAAACTGAACATTAAATTGAAGTTATGAGCATGCAAGTTGTACAGTATGAGAACCAGCAACATGTACCTTCAATGGAATTACAGTAAATCATTGAGAAAGTGTAACAGGATATAAGACGAGCACAGTAGAATATTGAGGAAGTTGTGAAAGCGAGTCAAGGATATGTGAAAACTGAACATTAAATTGAAGTTATGAGCATGCAAGTTGTACAGTATGAGAACCAGCAACATGTACCTTTAATGGAATTACAGTAAATCATTGAGAAAGTGTAACATGATATAGGACGAGCACAGTAGAATATTGAGGAAGCTGTGAAAGCGAGTCAAGGATATGTGAAAACTGAACATTAAATTGAAGTTATGAGCATGCAAGTTGTACAGTATGAGAACCAGCAACATGTACCTTCAATGGAATTACAGTAAATCATTGAGAAAGTGTAACAGGATATAGGACGAGCACAGTAGAATATTGAGGAAGCTGTGAAAGCGAGTCAAGGATATGTGAAAACTGAACATTAAATTGAAGTTATGAGTATACAAGTTGTACAGTATGAGAACCAGCAACATGTACCTTTAATGGAATCACAGTAAATCATTGAGAAAGTGTAACAGGATATAAGACGAGCACAGTAGAATATTGAGGAAGCTGTGAAAGTGAGTCAAGGATATGTGAAAACTGAACATTAAATTGAAGTTATGAGTATACAAGTTGTACAGAGGAATTTGAATGGTTGAAGTGGTTGAGAAAAGATAATTGTCCTGGTTGAGATTTTTCTGATAGTTATCATGATTGAAAGTGTGAGAAGGATATCCTAAAATATTGAAACTTTGTACCAAATACATTAAAATATCATTTTGCATTTTCAGATGAGATGAATGAAGCATATCAGTATTCTTATGAGTACAATATAACTACGATGCCAGATATCACATTGGCGGATATGTACTGAAATTTGACTAGGATAGCTATGGCAAAGATGCTTTCTAATTATGCTATAAATGTCTTGTGAATATCTCCAACTACTAATAAATATAACACATTTAAAGATATAGATAATGATCTTGATTATGCTTATGATTATGGTGTACAAAAAGCATATCAATTATGAATTATGTGACAAAATATGCCAAATAATGAATTTAGACCATATGATTTGGTAACTAGAGCAGAATTTGCTACAGCATTATCTAGATTATTGTTTAATACAGAGGATGGGAAAAATGTGTATTATGAGCCACATATATATATATTAAATAAAATGTGAATCATATCAGATACAAATCCAGATTTGCTAGAGCATAGATGATATGTGATGATAATGCTATTGAGGTCAAATAAATAGGTAAGTATTTTGTTAGATAATATAATTATATCATAAAAACGGATTTTAGCAACTTAAAATGTTGTAGTAATTCGTTTTTTTTTGCTAGATTTTTGTCTTTTGAGTATAATTGTATTAGTTGTTAGTTTATAGTCTCTAGTCGACAGAAGATAAGTACTGTATGATGAAGATTATAGATACTAGACGAGTTTTTAAATTATTATTATAAAACAAAAATGACTATTGAAGAACTTATGCAAACTTTAACTCCTCACCAGAGAGCGTATATTGATTTAAATCTTGGTGACAAAATTACAAATGGTGATTATATGTTAGCATCATATCACCTTGTTCCATCTGAAAAGAGGAATATTTTACAAGCTGCATGTGAAGTAGCTAGTGAATCTAGTACTGGTACAAATTTCCCAGTCAAGACAGAGACTCCTTATGCAAGACTTTTGAATGCTCTTGTATATGATGTAGATTTGGAGGATAGTATTGTAAAAATTGCATTTCCATGGAGATTGTTTGATAGGAATGGAAATGTGCAAAATATTTTTACATATATTGCATGAAATATTTTATGAATGTGAGATATCTCAGCTTTGAAATTGCTTGATGTGTGGTTTCCTCCAGTGATGTTGGAGCAGTACGATGGACCAAGTTACACACTGGATGATATGAGGAAGTATCTAAATGTTTATAATAGACCAATTTTAGGTACCATCATTAAACCAAAGATGGGACTTAGTTCTGCAGAATATGCTGAGGTATGTTATGATTTCCGAGTTTGAGGATGAGATTTTGTAAAAAATGATGAGCCACAAGCTGATCAAGATTTCTGTCCTTATGAAAAAATGGTGGCTCATGTAAAAGAAGCTATGGATAAGGCTGTAAAAGAGACATGACACAAAAAAGTCCATTCTTTCAATGTGTCTGCTGCAGATTTTGATACAATGATTCAAAGATGTGAAATAATTAGAAATGCTTGATTTGAACCAGGTAGTTATGCATTCCTTATTGATGGAACTACAGCATGATGGATGGCTGTTCAAACATTGAGAAGACATTATCCAGACGTGTTTATACATTTTCATAGAGCAGGACATGGAGCATACACTAGACCAGAAAATCCAATTGGATATAGTGTGTTAGTACTTTCAAAATTTGCTAGACTTGCTGGAACAAGTGGTATACATACTGGTACTGCATGAGTATGAAAGATGAAATGAACTCCTGGAGAAGATGTGACAGCAGCAAAAGAAATTAGATATTTCACTGAGATGTGACATACATTTGAACAATCATGGACAAAGATACCTCCACAAGATGAGGATTTACTTGAAGTAAATGCTATCGATAAGAAAAATATGGAAATATTGGTAGATGATAGTTGGAGATGAATGAAAAAATGTTGTCCAATTGTATCTGGATGATTAAATCCTGTATTATTGAAACCATTTATGGATTTGATGTGAAACCAAGATTTTATCACTACTATGTGAGCAGGTTGTCATGCTCACCCAGATGGTACTAGAGCAGGAGCTACAGCATTGGTTCAGGCTTGTGAAGCATATGAAAAAGGAATTGATATCCATGAATATGCAAAAGATCATGTAGAATTGGCTAGAGCAATCGAATATTTTGAAAAAAAATAGTTTAGTCTCTAGTCGCTTGTCTCTAGTTTCTAGATTTTTATTGTCTAGTAGCTAATGACTGGTGACAATCGATAAATTAATATTTTATAACTTATATATAATAATTATGAAAACAAACGAAGCAATATTAAATGAAAATGAAATGAATGAATCAAAAATTGATGTGGTTAATTCAGGTTATGATTTTGAATGATTTGGTGATGACTTGTATGATAATTTTGTGAATAGTGATGAATCTCAATTGGAAGCTGTTAATGTTTGAAAATTTGATTCCAATAAAATAGATGAACTAGTTGAAGCAGAAGATTATATGTGATTGCAAGAATATTTGGATGAATTAGATGATGAACAAAAGATTGAAGCAAATGAATATGTGCAGACTAATTTCCCTGAATTTCTGCAAGATGAAGAGTGAAGTACTTTTGAACCTATGAAATGAAATACAGAAAAAGATAAGGAACTTTTGGATAATTTGGGTAAAAAGCCACATTTCAATAGGATAAAAATAAAATGAGAATTGTGAGACGCATTAATAGATTCTTACAAGAATGCAGCATAGTTTTTACTTATTTATAAAAATAAAAAAATGGTGAAACATAAACATTATCTAGATGCTAAGGTAAAAATCATTCATATTCGTGATTGAGAGGAAAAAATTGTAGTATTGAATGAAATAGATGCAGTAGAGTATTGATTAAGTCCGTATGATAAAGTAGAGATATCTTACGGAAAAAATAAAATGGTTGTCAATTTGGATGTTACTAAAAAACTAGTAAAACCATGATATATTTGATTATTTAAGGATATATTAGATGTTTGTCAGTTTGAAAATGATCAAATTGTGAGGATAAAATATACTAGGAGATCAAATGATGCATTGGAGGCAATAAAAAAGAAAATGCAATGAAAAAAAATTTCTGAAGAAGAAATAAAAAGTATTATTAGAGATATATCTGATAATAAATTAGTAGATTCTTTGATGACATATTATGTTGCTAGCAGTTTTTTTTACCCTACGAGTGATCAAGAGATCATACAGACTGCGAGAGCTATGGCAGAATGTGGAGTGAGGTTGAAACATCCAAAATGAGCTATCGTAGCGGATAAACATTGTATAGGTTGAGTCTCTGGGAATGAGACTACTATGATTCTGGTTCCTTTGATTGCATCATTGGGAATTAGATTCCCAAAAAACTTTTCAAAAGCAATAACATCACCTGCTGCTACGTGAGAATGTGTAAATGTTTTGATGGATATTTCTTTTGATAAAAAATGAATTGAGAAATTATTAAGACAAAATAATTGCTGTCTTGTGTGGTGATGAAGCATAGATATAGCACCAGCAGATGATAAACTTATTCAAGTGGAGTCACCATTGTGAATTCAGGACAAAGCAAAAGTTGTTAGTTCAATTATGGCTAAGAAATATGCTATGTGAATTACACATTCATTGATAGATATCCCAATGTGACCTACAGCAAAAGTAAAAACGATGGAGGAGGCATTGGAATGGAAAGAAAAATTTGAGAAAGTTGGTAAATGATTGGGTATGAAGATGTGTGTAGTAATTACTGATGCTAGACAGCCTATTTGAGCTTGAGTGGGGGCAGTATTACAAGTTAGAGAAGTGCTGAGAGTATTACAACAACATCCAAATAGACCTATGGATTTGGAAAATAAAGTGATTTTGCTTGCATCCAAGATGATTGAAAATGTATGATTGGCAAAATGAGAACAAGCAAAGAAATTAGCATATTGACAGCTAGTATCATGAGAAGCTTGGAAATATATGCAAAGAATAATCAAATCACAAAACGGAAAAAATCCAAATATTAATTCAGAAGATTTGGTGTTATGAAGATATACTTATGAAGTGAAAGCTGAAAAAGATTGAAAAGTGAAAGATATAGATATGCATGAATTAAATGCACTCTGTAGGACATTGTGATCTCCACTTATAAATGAAGCATGAATTTATTTAAATAAAAAAGTCTGAGATAAAGTGAAAAAGTGAGAGGTGTTATGTACATTTTATGCAATGGATACCGAGAAATTGAATGATGCAAAAAAAACTATTAGTAAAAATTCGTTTTATAAATTATCATAAGGGAAATGCCTTGAATTATAACGACAATATGACCAGCAACGCAATCACCTGAAAGACTCAAATTTTTGTATGAAAATGGTGTCAGAATTTTGAGATTTAATTGTTCTCATGCTACACATGAGTGGATGAAAGAGGTATTGGAAAATGCTAGGGAAGTAGAACGTGCAGTATGAAATAGATTTGCATTTTTATTGGATACAAAATGACCATGAATTAGGACATGAGAACTTAAATCTCCTGTTTCTTATAAAAAATGAGAAGAGATAAAAATAGTAGTGGATCAAGAGCTTGTAAAAGATGAAAAGACGATGTATATAGATTATTCTCATATAATTAAGGATTTGGATATATGAAATTTGATAAGGATAGAATCATGACTTTTGGATATAATAGTCACAAAAAAATGAAAAGATTATTTGATAGGTACGGCAGAAAATGATGCTGAAATTACTTCAAAAAGACATGTAAATCTGCCTTGAGTACCAATTAGATTACCATGACTTACAGATAAAGACAAAGATGATATTATGTTCGCAATTGATCATAATATGACTTATGTGGCATTGAGCTTTGCTAGGAAATGAGAGGATATCCAGGAATTAAAAGAATTCCTTTACAAAAATGGATGAGCACATCTCAAAGTGATAGCTAAAATAGAAAATCAGGAATGAATAGACAATATCTCGTCAATAATCAGGAATGCAGATGCTATCATGGTTGCTAGATGAGATTTGTGAGCTGAAGTGCCTGTGGAGACAATCCCATCTCATCAGTTAAATCTAATCCAAAAGACAAAAAGGAAATGAAAGAAAGTTATTGTGGCTACACAAATGCTTGAAAGCATGATCACAAATCATTTCCCAACAAGGGCTGAAGTGTCTGATATATTTTATGCGGTTTCTCAATGAGCTGATTATCTTATGTTGTCATGAGAGACATCTATGTGAAAATATCCAATATCATGTGTGAAAGTGATGAATAAAATTATTAATGAAGCAGAGAAATATATATAATATTTTGTCTAATAGCGAATGGCTAATAGCTAATAAAAAATCTTTTAACTTATAAAATAATAAAATGAAAAAAAATGAAAAAAAATGAAATGTAAAAATTGATTCTAAAAAGATTGATAAGTCAAAGAAATTTGTATTACGATTTGATGAAATTTGAATTGAAGATGTGCCTTTGGTATGATGAAAAAATGCATCATTGTGAGAGATGTATAGAAATTTAGTACCAAAATGAGTAAATATCCCAAATGGATTTGCTGTGTCAGCTTATGCATATCGTTATCTTCTCAAAGAGACATGAGCTGACAAAAAAATTAGAGAGATCTTATCAGATTTAGATACATCTGATATGGATAATTTGGCAGAAAGATGACATAGGATTAGATCTTTGATTAAATCTTTGGAATTCCCTATGGATTTGAGGAGAGAAATTATAGATTCATATAAAAAAATGGAAAAAATTTATGGAAAGAATGTAGATGTAGCAATTAGGAGTTCTGCTACAGCAGAGGATTTGCCTGATGCATCTTTCGCATGACAACAAGATACATATTTGAATATTTTTGGATATGAAGAAGTAATTGAGGCTTGTAAGAGATGTTTTGCATCTTTGTTTACAAATAGGGCTATATCATATAGACAAGATAAACATTTTGATCATTTTTCTATTGCGTTGTCTATCTCAGTACAAAAAATGGTTAGATCTGACTTGGCATGTAGTGGAGTTATGTTTTCTATCGATACAGAATCTGGATTTAAAGATGCTGTATTGCTTACATGAGCATATGGTTTGGGAGAAAATGTAGTACAATGAGCTGTAAATCCAGATGAATGGTATATATTCAAACCATCTTTGAGAAAATGAAAGAAAGCAATCCTTTCTAGGAAAGTTTGAGAAAAAGCTGTAAAGATGATATATTCTAGTGATATGAGATCACCAACAAAAAATATCACGGTACCATTGGAAGATAGAAAAAAATTAGTTTTGACTGATGATGAGGTAGAAAATCTAGCAAAACAAGTCTTGGTAATTGAAGATCACTATTCAAAGAAAAAATGAAAATTTTGTCCAATGGATACAGAATGGGCAAAAGATGGGAAAACATGAGAGTTGTTTATTGTTCAAGCTAGACCTGAGACTGTACACTCAAATTCAAATATGAATATTTTGAAATCATATGAATTGGAAAAAAAGTGAGAGATTTTGATTCAATGAAAGTCAGTGTGAGAGAAAATTTGATCAGGTAAAGCAAATATAATCAAAGAAGTTTCAAAAATTGGTGATTTTAAAAAATGAGAGATTTTGGTCACAGATATGACGGATCCTGATTGGGAGCCTATTATGAAAATTGCTTCAGCAATCGTGACAAATAGATGAGGAAGGACTTGTCATGCGGCTATCATTTCTCGTGAATTATGAATCCCTTGTGTAGTTTGAACTAATGAATGAACTGAAAAAATTACACAATGACAAGATATTACAGTAGATTGTAGTGGTGGAAGTGATGGAGTAGTGTATAAATGAAAATTACCATTCAAGGTAAAAGAAATAAATATCGCTAAAATGCCAAAAACAAAAACTCATATTACAATGAATGTTTGATCTCCAGACCAAGCATTTGAAGAGAGTTTTATACCAAATGATGGAGTAGGATTGGCTAGAGAAGAATTTATCATCAATTCATATATCAAAGTCCATCCATTGGCTCTTTTGCATTTCAATGAATTAAAAGATGAAAATGTAAAAAAACAAATAGCTGATTTGACAAAGTGATATAAACATAAGGCAGATTACTTTATAGATAAATTGGCAGAATGAGTATCTACAATTGCAGCTGCTTTTTATCCAAAAAGAGTTATCCTTAGATTATCTGATTTCAAATCAAATGAGTACGCTAATTTAATTGGATGAGCTCAATTTGAACCAAAAGAAGATAATCCAATGATTGGACGAAGATGAGCATCTAGATATTATTCTGAAAATTATAAAGAAGCATTTTGATTGGAATGTAAAGCTGTATTAAAAGTGAGAGAAGAGATGTGATTGGATAATTTGGATGTGATGATTCCTTTCCCAAGGACATTGGATGAAGCTAAAAAAGTAATCAAGACTATGTGAGAATTTGGATTAAAACAACATAAAAATGGTTTGAAGGTAATGTGAATGTGTGAAATTCCTTCAAATGTAATTTTGGCGGAGGAGTTCTTGGATATCTTTGATGGATTTAGTATTGGATCAAATGATCTTACTCAACTTACTTTGTGAGTGGATAGAGACTCAGAATTAGTGGCTGAAGTATATGATGAAAAGAATTTAGCTGTGAAAAAATTAGTAGCACATGTAATCAAAGTCGCTAATAAAAAGAAAAAATATGTATGAATTTGTGGACAAGCACCATCAGATTTCCCTGATTTTGCTAAATTCTTGGTAGAATGTGGTATCCAATCTATGAGTTTAAATCCTGATACAGTGATAAAGACCACATTGGAAATTGCAAAAATTGAGAAAAAATTAAAAAAGAAATAATATATTAATTATTTACATGGAAAACCTTGAGATATCTCTCAAGGTTTTTTCATTATTTTTTAGTATAATATGTATCTATCTTCTTCTCATTCGTAATAACTTTTGATTTTTAGTATGTCTCATTTTCTAATTCCGGATTGTTCAAATTCTTCTATAATTCAAATTTCATCCATCATTTTCCAAAAATATCTTTCTCATTCTTCATTTCCCCATTGTGTGATAAATACCCATTTACATATTTCAGGATCTCTTACTTCTCGGACTTTACAATATTTTGCATCAACTTCTTCTATATATCCTTCTTCCAACAATTTTTCTTTTTCGCTTTCTGTGATGTCTTTTACCATTATATTGTATTCATCTTCAAATTCTCATTCTTGAGATAATTCTAAAGAATATTCTTTTGCAGGTGATTTTTTGAGGATGTTTGCTATCCTTTTTGTCCAATCTTCTAGTCCATAGTGAGTCGCAGCAGAGACTACAAAGCAATTTTTTTCAAATAAATCGTTGTTTAATTTAAAATTAAAATTTTTAGAGCAGTACTGATTGAATAAAATTAAAAATTGTTTTTTGTATTCTCAGACAATTTCATCATCGTTAATCAAATCATATTTGTTCATAGCAAAGATGATTTTTTTAAATAGAATTATTTCATCATCTTTTTTTGCTATGAGAGCTATTTCATCATCTCTATCTTCTATGAAAATTTCTATATCGTTATCAATTTTTTCGTGTATATATTTTGTGATTTCATCAAATAAATCTACGACTTCATTCAATCCACTATCTAGTTTTCATAAATCAGCAATAAAACAAAAAATTCTAGATTTTAAAATGTGTCTCAAAAAATCATTTCATAGTCATTTTCATTCAGCGGCTCATTTTATGAGACCAGGGATGTCAATCATATTAAAATGATATCATCATACTATGATACTTCCTAAATTTGGTATCAAAGTAGTAAATGGATAATCTCAGACTTTTGCTTTTGTGTTTGATATAGAATTAATTAGGCTTGATTTTCATACACTTGGACTTCATATCAGAGCAACATCTGCTAATAGCTGTAATTCCAAGATGATATCTTTTTTGTGAGCTGGTTCTCATAGTAATGCAAAAGTTGGGAATTGATTTACAGAGTCTTTGAAATGAATATTTCATTTTCATCATTCTCATCATTTTAGTGCAATTCGTTTTTCTCAGTCATGGGAAAGCTGTTTGATAATTTTTCACTCTTTGTCTTTTATGATAGTTCATACAGGTACTATTAGGTTTAGACTTTCACCGTTTGATCAGTATTGGTCTTTTGTCCTTCAATCTTCTCAATTTTGAGCTTTAAATATTTTTTTAAATTTGTATGGCAAAAGTGTATTTTCATCTTTTGAGGCAGTGAAACTTAAATCTCATCCATGTCCTCCATCTCATCCATTTGGTCATCAAAATGCCATCTTGGCTTCTCTTCTACCAGATGCTAATCAGTTTCATCATTTACCTGATTCTATATGTATCTCTACTTCATCATAAAATTGCATGACTAAATATTTTTTATCTAAAATGATATGTTTTATTTTATGTAGAATACGGAATATATAATGTTTTTCAAGAATATATTAATTTGATATTGGTACAACTTCAGATAAATCTCATTCGACAACTTTTAATAAATAATTTGTCCACAATATTCCATCTTTTTTATCTAGTAATTGTGCTCAATCGGTCTGTATGGTTTTTATTACATCAGCAAATGCATCTAAATTAATAATTCTATTAATACCTTGCTCTTCGGCTAATAAATCCAAAAAAGTATAATAATTCAATGATGAATTTTGTGAGTGATGATCTATGTCTCAATAAATTCATGATCTATTTTTGTCTACAGCGATATTAGGATTTTCATTTTCCATGATTGATGCACTTTGATCATAAATATCATTATCATCATTTAGATTGTTTGCAAATAAGGTCTTTAATAATTTATCATTTTTTACATAGTTTAAATTCGGAGAAATTAGCCTGTCAAATTCTGTTATTAAATTTCTAAATCTTAATAATTCATTTGGATTTTTGCAATTATCAATTGAGTCCGAAATTAATTTTATCAATTTAAATTGTTGTTTATCGTTTCATTCGCTGATTTCTAGTTTGTCGTTTATAATTTTGTCGATACTGTCTTGGTCATAATATTTTGTATAAATACTTCTAAAAATTTCTTGTTTTAATATATTTTTTTCATTAAACTCTTTTACAAATTGTTTATTTACATCCATTTCAGTACCGATGAATCATTGAAAACATCAAAGCCATAATGATTCATTTATGCATTTTGACAGTGCCTTCATATAAAATGTTGTATTTATAGATAGTTTATAAACCAAATCTTTGTCTACTTTATTACTTTGTTTTTCCATTTCTTCCATTGTAGGCAATTTTATATTTAATTTTTCCTTTTCTCAATTATTTGTTCATATTACATATCAAATATTACTGTTGTATCATATAAAATTATCGAATGATAATTCTCATTTTTTTGTATCATAATATAGTCAAATTATATTATTTCATCAGATTTTTCATTTCATTTTTATAATACCAGTTTCCTCATTAAAATCTATATCTTTATTTATATCTCATATTTCAAAAGAATCTGCAAAATTTTCTCAATTATTGTTTGTACTATCGAAATAATTTGATAAAGCACGGAAACATGTAGTCATGATAGATTTCCTAGTACATATTTCGTTAATCTTTTTGATTTTTTCTTTGTCATGAAACTCTTTTCTAGCTAATTTATTTATCATTTTGTTGATGGTTTTGAAATTTTCTTGTAAGCTTTCTTCATCAATATT
>Ga0247610_10002514_pt1 | contig 21056 bp, 18 predicted proteins | sample 174DNAGHGhighgp2_FD_193483 | JGI IMG/M metagenome (GOLD analysis project Ga0247610, IMG submission 193483) | Sheep rumen microbial communities from Palmerston North, Manawatu-Wanganui, New Zealand - 1742 DNA GHGhigh gp2 | ecosystem: Host-associated > Mammals > Digestive system > Stomach > Rumen...
GCATCACCACCAGCATGAACGGCGTAATCATCGTGCCCGCATTCTTGACATCCTTCGCCAACGCCGACAGCAGGCTCACAACCGACGCCATGATAAGCACCGTGGCAAAGATTATCAACAGTATCGCCACGTAGTCGGGAAACGTGTAGTTGAAGCCCAAATCCACATCCTCGCCGCTGATCATCTTCGGCAGCGAAAGGGCTATGCCCACAAAACTGGATATGCCACTGAGCAACGCCAAGCAGCTCAACGATACTATCTTGCCCAATGCCAGCTCGTTGCGGCGCATGGGTGTCACCAGCAACGTGGCTATGGTGCCACGCTCCTTCTCACCGGCTATGGCGCTGGGCGCTATGGCCATCGTACCGCTGAACAGCATCATCACTATCAGCAAAGGCAGCATCTTGCTCCATATCATCGCCCCGAGCGACTCGTCGGTGGCTATGTCGTACTTCACCTCGCTGCCCTCCTCCACGCGGTTGATGTCGAAGAGGTTGCTCCGCTGGTTCTCATAGTTGTTCAGGTATTCCGTCAACGTCTTGTATACCAGATTGCTGGCGTTGTTGGTCGAGTTGTAGTATATCTCCACGTTCGGTGCCGGCAGTCCGCACGTCGGGTCGTACACCTCCAGCATTAGCTCGAAGTCCTTCGGGAAACGCACCATGACGATGTTCAGGTCCTCGTCGGCAAGCATGTCCACATCCTCCTGACCGAAAGGCTGCTCTATCACCACCAGCTGGCTGTCCGCTCCAATCTCGGCCGACAAGAACTCTGGCATATTCTCCACTCTCAGCGTCACCACTTCGTCTATACCATCTGTCACCATCTTCCCTATGCCCTCGCCCATCAGGCTGTACACAAGATAGATGAGCAAACCGGGCATGATGACGGTGGTGAACAGCAACGACCGGTCGCCAAAGAAGCGCGCAAACTCTTTCCTTATGATTGTCCATGTGTTGTTCTTCATATCTCGTTCCCTTTCTCTGCTTTATAAATCTCGAAAAATCTGTCCTCTAACGTCATGCCGTCGCACACCTCGGCGAGGGTGCCACACGATATCATTCGTCCGTCGATGATGATGCCCACTCGGTCGCACAGACGCTCCACAAGGCTGAAGATATGCGTCGACAGGATTATTGTCTTGCCACCGTCGCGCAACTCTTGCAGGTAGTCGGTCACCGTCCGCGCCGTCAGCACATCGAGGCCGTTGGTGGGCTCGTCGAAGATGATGACCTCCGGGTCGTGTACCAACGAGATGACCAGCGACAGCTTCTGCTTCATGCCCGTCGAGAGGCTCTGTACCTTAACCTCGGCAAACTTGTCGATGCCGAAACGGGCAAACATCTGCTCCTTGCGGTCGCGCGCCACCTCCTCAGGCACCTGATGCAGGCGGCTGAAGAAGTCGAACAGGTAGTTCGGCGTGAAGAAGTCCTCCAGCTTCAGCTCGCTGGTCAGGAACCCTATCTTCGAACGCACCCCCTCGGCGTCTGTGTTTATGCTGCAACCGTCCAGCACTGCGTCGCCCGAATCGGGCTTTATCAGCGTCGACAGGATGCGTAGCGTCGTGGTCTTGCCCGCCCCGTTGGGGCCCAGCAGGCCGAATATCTCGCCCCTGTTGGCCGTGAAGCTCAGATTGTCCACGGCAACCTTCTTGCGCTCCGTCGTGCGCTCTATCTTCTGCTGTTTCTTCGATAGCGTGAAGGTCTTCGTAATGCCTTCCACGCGAAGTATTTCGTCCATATTGTTGTTTGTTGATATGTTGATTGTTGATATTTTATGCTTATCTAATAGACGTTCTTATGGTTCATAATCTTACAGCTGACCATTGTTTTTCTTCGCTTCGCGAGACTCGTATATCGTCACTATTATGACCCAGGCTATGAGAACCCCTGTCGTAATTACCCCAAAGACAACCATCAGCGTCTCCGTCCACGGCCGCTGCCACAGGTCGTGGCAGTACTCGAACAGGCCGTACAGCTCGAAACAGAACGTGATGAGAGGCCACCAGACGAGGCGCGTACGACGGACGTCAGTGATGCGCTCGTTCTTGCGCCACTTCAAATGGCCGTCAACCATCCAGAAGCCCCACTTGTAGTTCTTCATATTGGGCATCCACGTGATGAACATTCCTCCGGCCAATATCGCCAGGGCAAAGAACAGGTAGCCGACAAAAAAGCCAGCGCCTTGTGTCCGTATCTGCATAGCCATAAGCACGATGCCGGCAATCGTAACCGCTCCTGCCAGCCCACTGCCGACCATGGCGAACATCTTCTTGCTTTCAAGTGTCATAGCGTTTCTCCTTTCTTCCTTTCGCGTGTGGCAATCACTATCCCGATAATGAATTCCACCATAACCGGCAGTAATATCAATACCGAGAAAATTGTATTGAACGACAGCATCCAGAAGGTGTCGGGCCATATCAGCGCACACGCACACAACGGCACTCCCAATGAGAAGGCATAGCCCGTGATTCCCATAGCCAACGCCTTCAGACCGTCCCTGTCGGGCTTCATGTGCCTCGACTCCCGCACCAGACGCCAATTCCTCAGTTTCAGTACCCGATAGGGGGTCTCCGCATTGGCCTGCCGCAACATGTACCAGTTAGCGGCCATGCTGATTGCCGAGGCAACAAGGAAGACAAAGTATATAAAGGCAAAAACACCCTTGTGCTCCCCCCTTATCAGGATGAAACCCATCAGCCCCCCAACAACATAGTTGAGCAGCGACAGCACAGCCAGTACTATTGTCACTGTCCTGTTCTTCCTCATTTGCCCTCCTTCTCCGAAGCCTTCTTCTTCGGGTAGCGTTTTGCCTTCTTCAGAGCCTCGGACAATATCCACTCTATCTGACCGTTGGTGCTGCGGAACTCGTCCGCAGCCCAACGCTCGATAGCATCGTACACCTCGTTGTCCACCCGAAGGGCAAAGGATTTTTTCATTTTATTGTATCTTTGACCAAAACCTTAACTTTCACCTCAATCAGAAATTGCCTCTGATAGATTGTATCAATCCATTGAGCTGCCTTTCAACAGATGCCAACTTCTCTCGCATATCATCGTATTGTTCTTCTGATATATATCCTATATTTTTGGAAATAAGCAGCTGTGTCTCTGTTTCAAATGCCGATCCTAAGGCAATGTTCAAGAAACGTGCGAATTCGCTATCTGTGCTGCGACCTGAACCTTCTGCAATGTTCGAACTTATAGACACCACAGCCCGTTGCATCTGATCGCACAGGCCTTTTTTCTCGAACCAAGGCATTTCACCTGTCAATCTGTAAATATGTGTTGCCAGATCAACTGCCTCTTGCCAGACCTTATAATCTCTAAAGTTTCGGGCACCCATTGTATCTGAAGTCAAGGTTAAAGTTAAAGTTAAGGTTAAGGTTAAAGTTAAGGTTAAGGTTAAAGTTAAGGTTAAGGTTTTTTTAATAAATAGAACCAGTATTGATTACCGGCGAAGCACTTTCGTCGGCGCAGAGGACCACCAGCAGGTTGCTCACCATCGTGGCCTTCTTCTCCTCGTCAAGCTGGACGACCTCACGCTCGCTCAGCTTGTTCAGCGCCAACTCGACCATCGACACGGCACCCTCCACTATCTTCTCGCGGGCCGAGATGATGGCGTCGGCCTGCTGGCGACGAAGCATCACGCTGGCGATTTCGGCAGCGTAGGCCAGATAGTTGATGCGGGCCTCGACGATCTCGATGCCGGCAATCGACAGGCGGCTACGCAACTCTTCCTCCAGCTGCGTGTTGATTTCCTCGGCGCCACTGCGCAGCGTCAGCTCGTTGCTGTTGTGGTCTATGTTGTCATAGGCATAGTGGCCCGCCACCTTGCGCAGGGCGGCGTCGCTCTGCACGTGCACAAAACTGTCGTAGCCCTTCAGCGTCGGCTGCTGGCTTTGTTGAGCCTGCTCGCCGTGTTGCGCCGTCGACGTCAACGTGTCCACATCGACGTCGAAGACTGCCTTGTACGTGTCGGCGATTTTCCACACCAGCACCAGGCCAATCATTATCGGGTTGCCGTTCTTGTCGTTCACCTTGATGGGCGGCACGTCCATATTACGTGCGCGTAACGATATTTTACGCTTCGCGTAGAAAGGGTTGACCCAGAAGAAGCCGTTCTGGCGCACCGTGCCACTGTAGCGGCCGAAGAATGTAAGCACCCGGCTCTGGTTGGGCTGGATAATCATAAAGCCGACGAAGTGCATTATATAGATGAACGTCAGCATGATGCCACCCAGTATCGGCAACAATATCAGCGCCGTGGGCTCACCGTCGGCATCCACCATGCCGTCAAGGCCACCAAGCCATATCACCAGCAGGATGAAACCCACCAGCATCGCCAGATTCAGAAAAAGATGCAAGAATCCGTTGTTCTTACCAGTCAATTGTCTGTTAAATTCTTTCGTTTCCATCTTTCATTTTATTAGTTAATAACTTGTTTGTTATGAGTTTATAAAGAAATTTAGTTTGATATTATTTTAATATCACTTTGCAAAGATACAAACACTTTTTAAACTTGCAAGAATTATTCCAATTTTTTTTCATTACTGTCCACTAAACAAGTTTCTTCGGCTGTCCAACGAAAGTCTGCCCTTGTTCTGCTCGTACAGGTCCCGGTACACCTCCTCGAAGAACTTCTCCGACCGTCTGGCGTTCGCATCCGAGAGGGTGCTGCGTTTGGGCACTCTCTCTATGCCTGTGTGGCGCAACTTCCTGACCTCGGCAGTCATGGCCGCCTCTATCTCACGGAGGGAGTCGAAACGCATGATCACCGCGAAGAGCATTGTGAGAAGATGTGTGTACCCGTCAAAGCTCTTCACGTATTTCTCGCCGCCGTGTTTGCGGCTCATTTCTGTGATTTTGGCACGGTCGAGCGATTTTATCAGCTGACCATACACCGGCTGTCCGAAAAAATGTGTACTTTTGTCCACAATTATCTTTGTTTTATGTTTGGAGACTGCAAAGATAATCAAATGGGCTGACATGACTTACATGACAGCCCTATTTTTTTACGCTCTGTTTTTTAGCGGACAGTAATAGTTTTTAATATAACGCCATTTTTCTTTTTTTAACGCCATTTTTTCTTCTGTTCTGATAGGTAACCCATTCACCCCATTAAGCCCATTCGCCCCATTTTTCAATTTTCAATTTTCAATTCCAACAGTGCCTCTTCTACGCCCCTTCTATGTGGGTTCTTTGTGCCTTCTTTGAAACTGTCACAACAATCACAAAATCAACACCTTGCTTGTTTTGCATAAAACCCACTGAAAATCAACCATCTAACACCAAATAACCCATTAGCCCCATCCCGCCCATTAGCCCCATCCCTTTGTTCCGTGTGTGAAGAAACTGCCAGTGGCAGTTTCGATAGCGCAGCGGAGAACAAAAATGTTACGGCAGCCCGAAAAGCCACCGTGCCCGGGGCATCAGCCCCGGCATCCCTAAAAAAAATGCATTTTTATTCCATTGAAAACCAACTTCCTAAAAATAAATTTGCATTTTTTTCGTTCTATGATGGTAGTTTTCGGACGTTTTTGCGACTAATATAACGAAAGCGCTTTTTTTGATGAAACAAAGCAAAGAGCATATTGCATTTAAGGAGATGCTGCGCCGTTCCGACAGCACCATCTTCAAGATATGCCTTATGTTTACCGACCGCGACCCCGAAAACGTCAAGGATATGTATCAGGACATCGTATGCTCGCTGTGGGAGAGCTGGCCGCGCTTCAGGGGCCAGTGCAAGGAAAACACCTGGGTCTACAGCATCGCCTGCAACACGGCCGTGTCGCAGGTGCGCCACCGTTCACTCTCGCCTATGTTCCTCCCGCTCGACGACGACACCTACAACAACCTTGCCGAAGAAAGCCATAACGGCCTCATTGAACGGCTCTACGAACTCATCGACCGCCTCTCGCCACCCGATAAGGCTCTCCTGCTCCTCTACCTCGACCGGATTCCGGCGCGTGAAATGGGTCAGGCTCTCGGAATAACGGAAGCCGCCGTCAACCACCGTATCGAACGAATAAAAGATAAGCTCAAAAACCTTAATCAGAAAACAATATGAATAAAAAAGTCGATAAAACCTCGTCTCTCAATAGCATCTCAACAAACGCTGTGTCGCAATCGCAGGGATCTACACCTGCAAATGCACAGTGTGATGACCCCTTGCAAGAACTGATGACCGCTTGGCAGCAGCACAGCAACCGCATCGAGCAGATTGCCGGGCAGCACGACCTGTCGCACATCAAACTTGCGCCACGTCTGTTTGTGTTTTCCTCTCGCCGCCGCAGTGCCCTTTCCTCTCTTGCAACACTGCTCGTCTGTCTCACAGTCATCGTCGGAATGGTTATTCTCCGTCAGCATTATATTTCGGACACTTTCGACCTCTACTTCTTCCTGTTTGTTGTCCTCACACTTGTTTTGACGGCGGCGCAAAACATCTCACACACCTTTTTGCTGAGACGGCTCCACCCCCCCAGAATCCATTTCCACAAACCCGTCTCACCCTTACGCTATTCCCTTCCCCGTGCCGCAGTCTTCGCTTCCATCGTGGTGATGTTCCTCTTTCTTGCCGTTCCGGTGCAGAACGGTCGCGCTATGTCCCACGGCTCACCTTCTCACCGTAGCGCAGCCCTCACCAGTGTGTCATTTGTCTTATCCCATATACAATGAAACCAAAACAACTCATATTACCGGCCATCATTTTCCTCGCCATCGTTTTGGTGGCATTGGCCGTGAGGCTGTGGCCCCGCACCGTCCCCTTCGACCAGTGCAGCGAAATCTACCAGAAGTATGCCAGCATGGAGAATGTTAAGGCCTCGTTCATAAAGGACTACAAGGTCAACGACACCGTTTTTGTCGATGTCACCCTGTTGGAGGCTACAGATTCCGTTGGTTGGGCCACTCTTAAAAAGGATTTTGAAATACCCAATCCGTCTCCTGATTTCCAACAACTCATTGACAGTGGAAAAGATTTGATTTACACAAAAAAAGCACCCAAATCCACCATTACAGACACCTCTCAAAACTCATACCCCAACGATTGGCTTGCCATCTCTCACTTAAACCATATAATAATTGTTTTCCACACAAGGAATGCTGACGAAACCCATGCAGTAAAATACCATAACTTCGAAAAATCAATTATTCAATAAACATCATATTATGCGTAAAACATTCACCACAATCGCACTCTTTGCAGTGCTTGGAACTCTGGCCGTCAGTTGCCAGAAAGAAAACATTATTGACGAAACTTCCATTGTAGCGGAAAGCGGCAAAGTTTACACTGTGAGTTATACCGTTGACGGCGTAACTCACCAGCTTACGCTTGTCGGAGACAATGCTTGGCACGATTTTCTCAACCGTATGTTCGCTATGGCTGAAGAAGGATATGAGGTCAGTTTCCGCAACGAGGAAACTGCTTCACGCATCGTTTCTGCCAAAGAAGTTGTCAGATATTCTACAAAAAATCGTGACGAGGCCTTCTCTTGGGCTGAAGCAATGGCTGAAGAAGGATACGCTGTAACTATCAGTTTTGACAAGAAAACAGGAGTGTACACTTGCGAAGCAGTAAAATAGTTGATTGTCAATTGTGTAAAATAGAGAAATATGCATACGGTTCATAACTTGTCAATAGTTCGGAAATGATTTTTTAACAAATTAAGCGGCGCAGGCCAACGCCCTGTGTATGCCTGCCCGACTTGGAGATGTAGCTCGGGTCGATTGCGATAGCCTTCCTGTCGCCCTCCCCAAACAGGTGGCTGCTGAGCTCAAGGTTGAAATCGACCCACTCGAAACGCTTCGAAAACCCTGACCGATATGTCTTTTCACAGTGATTTCCGTAGATTTCGAGCTGTGTGAAATTCACTTTTCTTGGCAGCAGAGCGAACATAAGCAGCGTGTTGGTTAAAAAGTTCTTGAATGCCTTGTTAAAGCCCGGAATGGCCTTTAAAGCCATCTGGCAGACGTTGGAAAACTGGTTGAGTGGGCTGAAAAATGCTGTGTTTGTGTGCTTACCTGAAAACATCAACAAAAAATACTCATTTTCAGCTACTTGACAAATTTTAAAAGTTAAAAAGATATAAATAAATTATTATAAATCAAATAAATAAATTAAAAATTACCGAAGTATTGAAATATAGTTTCTAACCAAAAACACACACAATGAAAAAGAAAACATTCTATTTGACGGTGGCATTACTTTTTGCCACGACACTTGCCAGCGCGCAGACGGCACCCCTTGCTTCTCCCGTGCGTATTGGTGGCGACATCTATACACATGATGACCTGCACATTCATGAGACCGTACTGACGGAATATGAGTTGCCCCCATCGTTCGGCAACAGGGATCAGGTGACGGACGGATACTACCTCACGACGGTGCACCTTACCAACACGCTGACTGGCACCACAGGTGTGGACGGCCTTCTGATGTCGTTGCAGGACAAGAATGCGAAGATACAGAACTACGAGGGCGGCAGGCTTAGCCTGATGACCAAAACGGGCATCGGCATCGTTATGGACAGCAACGGCAGGATAGGTCTTGGCGCGGAGCCCGTCAATGCGTGGGCTGTCAGCTTAGGGGGCAACACCATCGTGACAGGAACGCTGAACGCCTCGGGAGCCTGCTCTTTCGGTGGCGTCACCACGTCTTCGGCGACGGTGAGCGGAGACATAACCGTGGGAGGCGGAGCGCGTATAGGCGACGGCTTCTCCTGTTCGCAGGACGGTCTGGTACGAGTCAAGGAACTGCGGGTCACTGTGTCGGGCTGGAGTGACTTTGTGTTCGATGACGGCTACCGCTTGCCGTCGTTGTACGAGTTGGAGGACTACATAAACAGGAACCGCCATCTGCCCGACATCCCGACGACCGCCGAGGTGGAGGGCGACGGGGCAGACCTTGGCGCGATGAATGCCAAACTGCTCCAGAAAATCGAAGAGCTGACACTGTATGTCATCGACCTGCAGAAACAGATAGACGAGTTGAAAACAACTAATAAACAATAAAGATTATGAAAACAAGACTGATTATTCTGATTGCATCGCTCCTTGCAATCTGCACAGGCTGCAGAAAGCCGGTAAAATGTCCTGAACTGTCGTGGACGGACTACAACTCGGTTGATGATGTCAAGTGTAATAATCACTATAATCGAGAAATGATGAAATCACACAAGGGGGACACCTTGAAAGTGTATGGATGGTTGTTTCATAATAATTTTTTTAATAACCCTTACGAAATGAATCAACGTCTGACAAGTAACAAGTCCATCATTGGTGAAGAGAACGGATCGGTAATAGAGCCACAATGTTTGAGCTTGATTGTAATACCAAGTACCCTTATGCCTGAAAACCCCTACGACTCTATACTTTATATTTCTGGGATTGTAGGTTATTCTGATGTTATAATTGGAATGGACCCATTTAGTATAAGAGTTGAAAATATCACAAAAAAACCAGAATAAACAATAAAGATTATGAAAACAAGACTGATTATTCCAGCTGCATTGCTTATTCTGATGTGTACAGGCTGCAAAAAAGAACAGGAGTGTGCCCCCCTTTCGTGGACTGACTACAACTGGGTGGAGGATGTGCATTGCAATTTTACACACAATGTTTACGAAAGCTTGACACATTTAGGCGACACTCTCAAAGTTTTCGGCTGGCTTTTTGAGAATGATTTTCCGAACTCAAATACCCGGTATTTGATAAGCCGAAAGGATATGCAATTCACTTATGCAGGTAGAATGTTTTACTATCCGTGGGTGGAATTCCATGTAAACGCCGAGCGCTTCGACTCTTTGATGGCACCCAATCCGTATGAAATGCCGTTATATATAAAAGGTGTCGTTCGTTATTGGCCAGACGAGGAGATAGGCTGCTTTTATTTGAATGATGTCATTGTCAATAAAACTCTTGGTTATGAAGAATAAAGATATGATGCTGTTATTTGTTGCATTCTTGAGCTTTGGAACTGCGCATTGTCAGCAAGTAACACGAGAGGAGGCAATTGAGGTGGCAAAATCAGAGCTTTTGTTTACAAAAGGAATTGATGCAAACATCACCGAAGTGTACCAATTCGACAGCAATGGGCATACGCTATTGTACGAAGCCGTCAGTGACCGTGGGGTAAACGTCCTTGTTGCAGGCAATAAATTGTGCCTTCCTGTGCTTGGTCGTTATAGTGTAAGTGATACGATGTCGATTTTCGACAGAAATAACAATATCCCTTGTGGACTGAAATCATTCTTGCAGGATTGGAAGAATCAAATTGAATATAGTTTTGAGTCAAGAGTAATGGAATCAACACATGAATCAGAATGGTATGGCTTGTTGCATCGTGATAATATCTATTCAAACCGCGATATAGGTAATGTTGATCCTTTGATAAAGACGCAGTGGAGACAAAAGGGCGTAGACAGTTCAGGCACAACAGTTGGATACGAATATTATACCCCCTCGGGCGAGAATTGTGCACACTGCCGTACCGGATGTGTTGCTGTGGCAATGGGACAAGTAATGAATTATTGGAAATGGCCGGTACTCATTGCTGATAATTGGCAATTTGACTGGTGTAATATGCCAATCATGTTGGATGCGACATCGGAAAAATTTGAGGCCGAGCGAAATGCTGTTGCAAGATTGTTGGAACGGTGTGGCAGGCGAGCAAAAATGGATTATGGCTGTGGTGAATCCGAAAGCAATGTATATAAAGCCAAAAAAGCACTCGACAAAATGGGATTCAATACTGATTCCGACCACCAATGGCGGATATGGCATAGGAGGAGATGGAAATCACATCTGCGTGAAAATCTGGACAGTGGATGGCCTGTGATATATGGTGCTTGTGGAAATCCCAATATCAATATCAGTGATTTGCAGCATCCAGAGACTTTCATTGATATTCCAGGTCATGCTTTTGTTTGTGACGGTTACAGCAATGACGGTAAATTTCATTTCAATTGGGGATGGGCAAAATATAATGATGATTTTTTCACAGTTGACAGCCTTTGTCCTGGCACACATGATTACAACTTGTTCAATTCTGCATTGTTTGATTTGAGGCCTAACGGAGACGTAGTGTCGTATTGTGATTTGACTTTGTATATTGAGGTTTTCTATTCCATGTATTTAATGACTAATCCGGATTCTAATGTGTTGTTGTATGATATAACGCCAAGAACATATAGTCATTTGTTGTCGGCATCAGAGTCGTCTGCCACTTCGTGGCGCACAATTCCTTCCAATGCCACGGCAGAGTATGTGGCGCATGAAGAGGTGGTGCTACAACCAGGGTTTGTGGCCGAAAGAGGCAGCGACTTCCACGCATGGATAGATCCTTGTGAGGCTTGTGAGGACAGGATGGTGCAAGTGGACATTGTGGACGGCGAAGACGATACAGAAATAGACACGACGGACATGAGCCTTCGCATGTTCCGGTCGGGCGACACAACATATATCGTCCGCCCGTCTCTGTTGACCCTCTTCCCGAATCCTGCACAGAATACATTGACGGTGCATAGTCCCGACACACCAAAAGATGTGCAGGTGTTCGACCTTACGGGACGCTCCATCTACCGCTGGTACATCGAATCACATTCAGACAATGAAACAACACTCAACATCAGAGACCTCCAGAAAGGAACATACATACTTCGTATGGTCACTGAAGACGGGAAAACACACATGGGCCGATTTGTGAAAAATTAAATTCATGTGATAACTATGGTCTCTTGGCCCCGTTGTGGCGGATTCACCCGCCCCGAAAGTAGAACAGAGCACCCCCGAGTAAATAACTACAGCAAAGAATCCGCCACAACTTACTCTAAGGATTTCCTATCCGCAAGACACAAAAAAAGAAAGAAATTGTCGTTTCCTGATTTAGGTTGACTCGTGTTTGTGATTAATAACTGATAATTGTTGACTTTATCTTATTAGTACTGATATTTGTTTACCGATGGTGTTTTATCCCTGTCAGGGGTTGACTGGAGGCATTTTTTGCCGCCGCCAAATAAATCTTGCCCATTCTGCCCATTAGACCCATAAAGCCTATTAGACCAAATAACAAAGAAACGATATTATGAAGCAATTATACAAGCTAATCCTCGCCACCTGCCTCCTCTTGCCCTACAGCGTTGTGCTGGGGCAGACAGGTCAGGGGTTCCCAACTCCGGCATTCCACTGGAAATGCCCATCGGCCGACTCGCTGTTGAATTTCCATCCGGCAACGATCACCCCGCTCCATTTCGACAGCATTCCCTATGCCGAAGACTACACAATCGTTGTGGTCTACAAGCCCATTGTGGATACCGAGGCCACCGTGTGGCAGCTCGTTTTCGCCGACAGCATTGTCCGTGGGCTGACCACCGAACGCATCGTCTCGGATAGTATTGCCATTCGCTATGCCGAGCAGTCCGACCGCAAGCCTGTGATTCATACCTTGCGTCAGTCCGCTCCCGATATCTCATCTGCCGACATCAGCCTGTCTGTCGGCGACGGGAATATCAAGGTCTCCGAGGTGCTGTATTTCAACCATCGCCTTGGCAACTCCACATTGCGCCGTGTGCAGTCTGCCTTGGCTATCCGCTATGGCATCACCCTCGGCCCTGTCGACTATATCGGAGGCAATGGCAATCGTGTCTGGCAGCATCGTCGCGACAGTGCCATGTTCCACCATCGTATCACGGGTGTTGGCAGCGACACCGCCTGTAATCTCCATCAGTTGTGCAGTCGCTCCGAAATGGATGGTCCTGTTGTCACACTCTCCGCCGACAGCCTCCCTCAGGGAGCCTATCTTCTCGTTGGTGACAATGATGCACCTCTGACATTCCAGCTGGAGGATGGCGACGTAGAAACACTTGCCCGCCAATGGCGCATACAAACTTCGGATGCGGAGGGTGTCGACTTCTCACTCTCATTCGATACACGGAATATCCCTACCCCCACCGACAGCCTGGTGTTGTTACTTGATGGCAATATTGTCCTTCCGTCAGTCACAACCACAAACGAAGTGCGTTTCAATAATCTATGGCTACAGTCCGACACTTGCACCTTTACCCTCGCTCGGGGATCAATGTTGTGGCATCTGGCGCAATCTGGCGCAAAGGGCGCCAAAGGTCATAGCGGCAATGGTGATGACAATACAACCAAATCCGACAACACTCATACATTAACACATTCAAGCATTCAGACATTATCAATTTACCCCAATCCTACCACAGGTCATTTCAATATCGAAGTGTCGGGTGCCCGTAAGGTACAAGTAACGATATATAGTATTCAGGGCAAGGTGATGGCTGTTTACAACGACAGTGACCGTGAAAAGTATTGTTTCGAAGGCTCCTTGCCGTCAGGCAACTCCTACTACGCCACCATTACCACCGAGAGTGGCAGTCAGACCATGAAACTCGTAGTAAAATAAAGAAACCAAAGTTATGAAATCATCTCGCAAATGCTTATATATCCTTGCAGCTGTTGCGATGCTGTCGTGTGTACAATCTTGCCAACAACATGAAGAAACCAATATATTAAAAAATACAGTTCATCTGGATAAGAACCATGAAAACGGTTTGGACACTTGTTCGGTACATGTCGCCAGCCAGCCGTTTCAAGACCTTGTAAATATCCGCCAGCCCGACAAGCGTGTAAGGGCAAGGGAAGGCCATGCCTTGTGGATTGAGACGGAAGGTCTGAGTCTTGCGGCAACCGACACTGCCGTTATACGAAGCGACACTTATAGTGTGACATCGCTGTTTGACGACGAACTGCCACCGTTGCCACAGGGAATGATAAATATGACAGCCGCCACAGCGGGCTACCGCTTGTTGCCCAGCGGCGAACATTTCCTGCCATACGCAGAATTGCGAATGACTTACGACCCGGAGCGTCTGCCCGAAGGCTATACGCCCGATGACATCTATACTTCTTTCTACGACACCGCCACCTTGGCTTGGGTGCGACTGGAGCGTGTCGAGGTTGACACCATCCATCACGAAATCGTGTCGCTGACCACCCACTTCACCGACTTCATCAACGAGCTCTTAAAGGCACCCGAGATGCCCGAAACCCAAGCTTTTGTACCTACAGCGATGAATGATTTGGAGGCCGTCAGTCCGATGGACGGGTTGCCATTGCTCACTCCTCCTGAAGCCAACAATGAAGGTTCCGCCAATTTGAGCTACCCAATTCAAATACCATCGGGTCGTGCAGGGATGCAGCCCAATTTGTCCGTCAACTACAACAGTGGAGGTGGCAACGGCTGGCTTGGTGTGGGTTGGGATCTCAGCGTTCCCGCCATTACGCTCGACACCCGATGGGGTGTGCCACGCTACGACGCAACCTTCGAGACCGAGATTTACCTGTTGGCAGGTGAACAACTGATAACAAGAGACAATGATGGCAATCCACGCCCAATGCCTCATCGCACCAATCGCCAAACAACCCGATCCTCATTGGGCGATGACGTTCGGTTTTACGCTCGTACGGGCGACGCTCACGACAGCATAATCCGGCACAATACGTTGACCTCCAATTACTGGTGGGAAGTTGTCGACCGCAACGGTATCACACACTATTATGGACATTACCCTGACTCCTCGCTCAATACACCTTCCCATCCAACAACCATAGAGGACAACCACGGCAATATAGCCAAATGGATGCTGGCAGAGAGCCGTGACGCTTACGGCAACTGGATCCGTTACCATTACACCGTCGAAACCTCTTTGGGCGCCAACCCAGGACGACAAATATACCTTGACAGCATCACATATACAGGTCACGGTAAAGAAAAGGGATTGTACAGTATTTTGTTCGAACGCAAATACAGGAACCAGGACGATCGTCCCTTGAGTTGCAATTATGGGTTCAAAGAAAAGACAGACTATATTTTATGCAATATTGCCATAAAGTTCCGTGACACTACAATTACAAGTTATTATTTTGAGACAGAATGCGGATATGCATCAAATTTCAAGACCCGTCTTAAAGCCATTAGCAAACTATATAATGCTAAGAACACAAACGAGGTATGGACTATATGTTCATCAGGATTGTCCGGTTTTGATGGCGAATATACACGCCAAGAGTTTGAATACTATGACAACCCATCAATGGACACACTATTTGGTGATGTCCGAACTATGAATGTCGAATCAGACGACATAAAAGGATTTATGCTCCGCCCCGGTTATCGTATCGACAGCGTTGATCACGCCACAGCCCTTGGACTGTCGCACACTTCGAGTTGGAATGTTGGTGGTACTGTCGCGGTAGGATTGGGTCCGATAATATGTCACACCAATAGTAGCATAGGCGGTAACTACACAAGGAGTGGTAGTTCGAGCGAAACACTCTTGACGCTCATAGACCTCGACGGTGACGGGCTGTCTGACAAGGTGTTTGTGAAAGACGGGGATATGTACTGGCGAAAACAAACAATGAGCGCCGATGGGGATATTTCTTATGGTGATCTACACACTGTCAGTGGCGCAAAACATTTTCTTCTGCAGAAGAACACGACCAACACCTTTGGTGCTCAGGCTTCCGTAAAAGTTACCGACTCCCTGGGGATAAGCGGCAGCGGCAGTTGGAGCAAAACAACTTCCATCACGTCGACATATTTTGCCGACGTCAACGGTGACGGGCTTGTTGACATTGTCAGCAACGGCTTTGTTTATTTCAACTATCTTGAAGACGGTCAACCGACATTCACAATATTCCTTCCTGTCCGGCCTCAGGATGATGGCGATGAGCCGCAGGATGCCCCGCCACAAATTCCGACATCGAATTGTGGTGGAATTATCTTTGACGGGGAGGTGAACGACACCGTGGTGTGCCAGACGGTGTTGCGCCCTTGCGAATTGTCTCCTGTAATGGATTCTGCTGAAGCTTTTCAATATTGTGAACGTTACCAAAATGAAACAATGCATGTTCGTCCTGTCTTATTCCCCGAAGGCTACCGAGTTGTTCATTTTTGTCGCGAATTGGACTGCTCGAGACGCAATTTGGCTATGTACGGAGTACCTAATACCGAGGCGGTGCGCGTTTGGGTTGCGCCAGAAGACGGTATGGTCACGATGCGGACTTACATCAGACTGATTGAAGATACAAGCCAGTCCAGAGTTATGTCACGCCACACCGATGGTGTGACATACACCATACAGCATTCAAGTGGAGTGACAGCGACCGACTCCACCTTGCAAAGTACAACTGACACTGTGATTATGTCACAGTACATTTGTCAGACGTGCTACAGAGATGATGATTTCGATGATTCTTATGATTCGACAGTCTCTTTCCGTGTCAATAGAGGTGATATTATATTTTTCAGGCTCCAGTCCAACGACGATAAACAATTCGACAATGTTGAAGACCATATAAGCATCATTCTTGAAGGGAAAGAATACAAAAACGACAACTCTTTCATCCTTACAGAGAACAAATACTTCCAAGCACCATATAACGGACACTATATAATTGATGGATACTACCAAAATCCAAACTCAAATTCCGAGTTGATAATTGTCCAACCCACGACGAGGCACATTACAGCCTCGACAACCACAATTAACGAGTCTGATACTATCGGAAAGGATTCCATTATTTTGCTTGCCGTCGTCACAAACGACGAGCAATTTAATTGGGGATCGGTGGATTTAAGAGCCAGAATACGTTATTGGAGCGACAGCCTCCCTGACACTATGACGGTTTGGACACCAGGCATCAAGTTCATCATCCATCCAAGCGGCAGTATCTGGAGAGACAGGACATACCAACGTCTGTTCGGAAACCTCTATAATGGATGGGGCCAGTTCGCATACAACCCTGCTGGCGAAACGACAAACAGCCAGTATATCAGGCTTGAAAATCTAATCCTCCCCAAACTAATGATAACAGACAGTACCACAGACACATCCGGTATGAGGGACAGAATCAATGAACCTATAAATGATCCAGGCTTTGAATACGACGACATTTCTGATTTTGCAAATGTCAATGGTGACCAATACACCCCCATCAGTGACTCCTCGTGCTGGGTTGAGATGACCGCCGATGCGGAACACAACCGATGGGTGTCGTTTGGAGCTCAGAACAGCATAGGGTGTACAAACATCAGCAACAGCATTCAAAAAGAATGGTATTCGTCTGCCAGCCTGATTTCAAATGATTCTGCCGCTTTTCTGCCTCCTGAAGTGGAATTTGACGACCCTTTACCCGCTCTGCCAGATGGTATTATGGCAAAAACCATATTGAAAGTCAGCCGTTCAACCAACTTCGGTATATCTCTTGGCATTAAAGGATTCGGGAATTCTGGCAGCTATGGCAAAAACACAGTGGAATTAGACTATATGGACCTCAACGGGGACCGTTATCCAGATATAGTGGGAACGGATTATGTGCAATACAGCTCTCAGTGGGGTGGTCTTGGCGAATTGACACTTCTGCGGGAAGACCTGACCAATGCCTCTACTTCAATTAGTGCCTCTGACGGGTTTTCATTCGGTGCTTCAACGCCAAAACACAGCCGTGTTATATCGTCCAACCAGAAAACGGCAAAGTATTCACTTGATAGCGATGGCAGTGCCGGTGGTGGATTCAGTCTCGGCAACGACAACACTAACAGCACGTGGACAGATATAAACGGTGACGGATTGCCGGACATTGTGTATAAAAACGGCACTGTGCGATTGAACACAGGATACGATTTCCTTGATGCTGAGAATTGGAATTTCGATGGGGTACAGTCCGGAAGATGCACGTCCAAGTCGGAAGATTTGGGATTGAGTGCTTTAGGAGAAGCGTTAACCAACAATAATAAGGAAAAAAAATTCAATATTTATCAAGGCAGTATCCAGCTCGGGGCGGCTCTTGGACGCTCGGTGAACCGCGTAACACAATCGTTTATCGATATCAACGGCGACGGATTGCTGGACATAGTGTGGCGCAGACCGATAGAAATAGACATCAATGGTTGGAGCGACATCCTGAATCCCGCCGATTCCGTCCACGTCAGCCTGAATCTCGGGGGTGGCCGCTGGTCACAAAGCTACGATATGAACATTAAAAAATACAACTGGTCGGAATCCTATAACGAATCCCTGAACTTGGGTTTTACCATCGGCGTCACATTCTTTGGAATCTTCAAGGCTACATTCGGTGCCAATGGCACCCCCTACAGCAGCAGTGTCAGCCGCGACCGTATGCAGCTGGTGGACGTCAATGCCGACGGTCTGCCGGATTTGGTGACATCAGACAGCGAAGACCGGCTGTATGTCCGTTACAACAAGGCCGGCCGTACAAACCTGCTGAAAAAAGTCACCAATTTCACCGGCAGCCGCATACATATAGAATACACTTTGTCAAGCCCTTGCTACGAACAGCCGTCGCGTGGCTGGATGATGACGGCAGTAATGACCAAAGACCCCTTGAATCCAAACGGAGGCGACACCACTGTTACACGCTTTGAGTACAGCAATCCTCATTATGACAGGTTTGAGCGGACATCCTTTGGCTACGGAAAGGTGGTGACAAAACAGATAAACCCGTCTGACGGTTCGGTCTATCGCACCGTGACACGGGAATTCCACAATGAGAACATTCTTGTAAAAGGCCGTCCAAAACGGGAACTGACTTCCGACGGACAGGGAAACAAATATATTGAGAAAATATACAAATACAACTATGCCGCCTACGACGGTGGAGCCGTAGACTCCTGCTCGGGCGACGCCTTCTCGGTTCGGGACAGGGTAGTGACCCGATTCTATGAAGGCTCGACAAGTCCAAAAATCACTACGGCGGAAGCTTTCGAATATGACCGTTACCACAATGTAGTCAAGTATATCGACGAGGGCGACACCGCATACAACGACGACGGCCTGCGGGTGGACTTCACCTACTACTCCTCTAAGCCAAACAACCTGATCGGCTTGCGCCAAGACTACAAGGTCTATCCTACTGACTCGTTGTCGCCCAAGCGTCAGGCCCAATTCCAATACAACAACCAAGGCAAACTGACAAAGCAGACTATGGGCAGCGGACCCGATACAGCCGTCTACGACTTCTACTACGACTCCGTCTATGGCAATATGATCCAGGCCCATTTGCCTAAAAACGACAGCAACCAACGTATGGTCTACAATTACACCTACGACCCGTTTGTACACACCTATCCCGACAGCATCACAAACTCTTATGGAGAAGTCACAACAACAACCTATAATTACCGTCTCTGCAGACCCGTGGCCATAACCGACCCGAGCGGCAACACTATGTCATACGATTATGATTGCCTCGGACGTATCATTGCTGTTCGGTCGCCGCTGAACAACAGCGCCATACCTTCTTTGAGAAACTTTTACCACTCAAAAGGTTGTCTTGAAATGTATCACATACATCCATATTCCATCACCGAACATTACGACGACAACGGGAAGCTGATCACACGCACTGTGGTAATCACCGATGGTTTCGGACGCGTTTTGCAGACCAAGAAAGGATTGACCGAAGACGGAGCCCCGTCAATGCAAGTCTCAGGCCGCGCCATAGTAGACCATTTCGGACGAGCCACGCGCCAATATGATCCATTCACTATTGCCGACACATCTCTCATATCGTTGGGAGTGTTCGAGCCTTATATGGATTCCTCGGCCACTGTTACACACTACGATATCCTCGACCGCGCGACATCGGTTTATCAGCCTCTCAACGGAACTACTCACAACCACTACAACATTATGAACGACGCCGATGGACAACGCCGATTCTACACACAGACTACAGATCCCAACGGCAACATCACCAGTCAATATACGGACTACGACGGCCGCCAGGTGCAGGTGACCTCAGACGTCAATGGCATTGCCGCCACCACAACGATGCATTATGACAATCTCGGCCAACTTGAATATACGGTTGACCCAGAAGGATTCACCACATACTACGGATACGACAACTTGGGACGACTAATCTATCGAAACCATCCCGATGCCGGAATTACCACCTATGACTACGACCCCGCAGGCAACCTCATCCGGGAGAGCAACCCACTCGGACAAATTAATTACGACTATACATACTACAGGCCCAGGCACAAACGTTATAGTTATATGACAGGTAATGATGTCGAATATACTTATGGCACCTCTGGCAACGAGACCGGCCGCCTTGTCTATATCGTGGACGGTAGCGGAAGCTATGAGTGTTTCTACGACGCACTGGGCAATGTGACTGAAGACATCCGCACAATCGCCTTGCCTGGCAGCGACGAAGTCTATCGATTCAAAACACAATACACCTACGACAGCTGGGGACGTATGGATCAGATGGCTTATCCCGACGGAGAGGTGGTTTCCTATAAGTATATTTGGGGTGGAGACCTCTTCGCTATGGACGGCGACAAAAACGGCGCTCTCCAGTCGTACATCAGAGGCATACACTACAACAAATTCGGCCAGCGAGACTCTGTCCAATACAGCAATGGCACCCGCGTGCACTACACTTATGACGCTTTGCACCGATTGTCACGTCTCACAAGCTTCCAACTTGGCGGTGCGGTAATGCAGGACATCAAATACACATTCGACAGTGTAAACAACATAAAGAGAATCAAAGACTCTGTTCTTGCCATAGGCACACTTGGCGGAGGATACAACAATACCTTTAATTATGACGGGCTACACCGACTCGAAGGCTCCCAGGGCCACAGCACTCTTGGACACTATAGATATACTATGGATTATACCCCCTCGGGGCGCATCAAGAGCAAACACCTTCGAACGCCATCCGGCTCCCTCACCGGATCCGTCAATATGTTCTACGGCTATTGCAACGACCAAAAACCGCATACCGTAAGGCGCATATTCGACGAAAAGAACGAGAAGCACTTCGACCTTCGTTGGGATGACGCCGGAAACCTTGGACAAATAAGCATTGGCAACGAAGACGCCAAATTCGAGACCGGACGCTTCCTCTTCTGGACCGAGGATAGCCGTATGCACGCTGCAGTGGACGAAAAGCACTCCAGCTATTACGTCTACGACCACAGCGGGGAGCGCCG
>Ga0247610_10002515_pt1 | contig 21056 bp, 18 predicted proteins | sample 174DNAGHGhighgp2_FD_193483 | JGI IMG/M metagenome (GOLD analysis project Ga0247610, IMG submission 193483) | Sheep rumen microbial communities from Palmerston North, Manawatu-Wanganui, New Zealand - 1742 DNA GHGhigh gp2 | ecosystem: Host-associated > Mammals > Digestive system > Stomach > Rumen...
ACTTTGGTGGCTTTTTTGGCGGGCTTTATGGTGATACCGGCTGTTTATGTGTTCAGCGGTTACGAAGGATTGGAGTCGTCGGGTCCGGGGCTTATGTTTGTCAATTTGCCCAAGGTTTTTGATTCTCTTGGAATGGCTGGCGGCGTGGTTGGCATCATTTTTTTCGTGATGGTGGTATTTGCGGCGTTGACGAGTTCGGTGGGAATGCTTGAGGCTGTTGTGTCGAGTTATATGGACAAGTATCAAATCTCGCGGCGCAGGTGTACATGGCTGTCTTTTGCGGCGATAGTGGCTGTGGCAGTGGTGGTTTGCCTCGGTTACAATGTTTTTTATTTTGAGGTTAATTTGCCCAATGGCGTCAAGGCTCAGGTGTTGGACTTGCTTGATTACGTCAGCAACAATATCATGATGCCCGTCCTCGAAATTGGCACTTGCATATTGATAGGGTGGGTGGCGACGCCGGATTCGATAGTTGACGAGCTCACCGCCAACGGCGAACGATTCATGCGCCGCAAGCTTTATGCCGTGATGATTAGGTACGTCGTGCCGCTGTTGCTGTGCGTGTTGCTGGTGAAATCGACGGGGGTGGTGTAATAAAAAACTCCCCATGACAACTGGGGGATTGGCATGGGGAGTTTTATGGACATTAGTTTTATGACAGATTGCAACTTTCTAGTGCTGCAATTTTTAGTAAAGACATTCTAACATCAAGCAATATATCGTCAGAAGAAATACCAAGTTGTTGTTTTTGAATTAAAATTCGAGTGTCGTTTTTGACATTTTGACCTCCAAAACGTACAAAAATACCTGCATGGGACATAATATTTTTCGACCTTGCTTCGACCTCTACATCAACTCCTAATATTTCACCTTCAATTTCAATTACAATATGTCTGATGTCGTTTACATGCATCAGCGCACGTTGATAAGAATTGATAGTTAACAAAAAAGAAGGACGTTGACTTACAAAATTGCGAACGTCTTCATTGAATGATGGAATGGACAGTCGATTGACTGAAATATATGTTTCTTTGTGTCTGAGTGCAAATGCGGAAAGTTGCAGCTTGCCATTTACAACCCATTCATTGTCAATGAGTCGTGCAACTTTTTCTGAATCTTGAATTATGTCGAGAGTATTATTCATTGCAGACTGCGCATTACATTAAGGAAAGAGTTTTCCGTGAATTTTATGTGACTATCTGCAATGCGTTTGCCTCCGCGCCTTGATAGGTATGAAAACTCCTGGCTTCCCAAACTGATAGCGCATAATGCATCGTCAGATTGCAATATTAGTGTTCCATTGACATCGGGTGATATACTCCAATTTTGCCAATCGCTATCATTGGAAAACATTAGTACATTACGAATATTGTCCAAAACTTCCGATAATATATGTGATGCGCCATCGCCGTCCCAATTGTCCTTCAACTTTGATAGGTGGGCAATACGGTTGAGTACGTTGGTAAGGTTTTTGCCCTTGCTTTCAGTCACTAAACGTTGTCCAACACGCTCTTTGACAGTCGCAGGGATTCCCATACGGTAGATGGTCGCCATTACTTCCATATATGAGGGACTGGCAAATGCTACCATTGGTTCGTTTGCTATATGTGCAGTATTGTCACTCATTGTAATCTGTTTTATGGCGTAAAGATAGGTTTTTATTTTTATAATAAAAAAGTTTTTTCGTTTTTTTTAACAAAAAAAGCCGCCCTGAAAAAACAGAGCGGCTACAACACCATTAGAGGCGTAATATTATTCCAAATATTTCTTTCCGTTATCCTTGCTGGACTTCTCAAAAGTCCGATCAAAGGTGTTTCCGCGTTATATCATCTTCTTGCCGCAGATGTTTGTAGAGATTTGGAGTTTCTTTACACGGGCAGGACAGACGGCTATCGGACCGCCGATATGTATGGTCACTGCTTAGTCCCAAAACAAAATTTCCGCGTCTGCTTCGCCGTTTTTGCGAAACAAACGCGGAAATGATTAAAACTTGACGCTTAATAGATGATTACTTCACCACGCCTTTCTCAAGGTATTCGGCGAGGTTGGTGTTTCAATTTTGCCTATTTTTTTGTTGCCTTGCAATAGTAATAGGCCGGATATATTCATACACTATGCCCAATATCCACAACAACAATTTTTTGGGCGCAACAGAAATAAGCGCGAACTGAATTTTTTTCAATATACCATAATTATTTTGTTGCAATGGAGATTCGCGCCATGGAGTTAACTGTCTATAGTGCAAAAATAAGTTTTTGAAAGGATGATTATTATCCTCTATCCATGGTCTTCCTTTTATAAGGAATAAATTTGTGAGGTGGATTATACAAGGTTTTTCTTTTGCTTCATTGTATTCCACTTCTGTATAGAAACGATTACAATGTCGTAATGTTTTCAAATCAAGATATTTCAAGGCAGAGATAAGCGTATATACATTATACCGAGGATGCAAGATCAAAATGCGATCCTGAAGAATAATGTTCATTACACTTTGTTCCATAAAAAACACATATCCGTTATGATTCCTTACATATTGTGCGATTTCATTTTCTATATTGTCCTCACGCCATTTTTTTAAATCGAATAAAACCATACCACTATTGCAGTATCTTGATGTTTTATTCATTTCGAACAATTGATAATATTTTTCACCCAAGGCATCAGCTACAGCGGCACAATAATTATTGTGCAAATCTATATTCCACAATTCGTCAAGGCTGTCATTACACAAGGTGTCGCAATCAAGATATAGGACTCGTTCAACATTATTTGGAAGTATCGAGCCAAGGAAAAGCCTACAATATGAATCTAAAATCCATTTCGCCTTTACTTGTGCTATTGGAAGATTAAACTCATCTTGCATATTTGGCATTGGTATAAAAACAAGTCTTCTTCCATACTCTGCGACCATTTGGCAAAGTTTTGTCTTGTTGTCTTCCGAAATATGTTTTTCTAATACATAGAAAGTAATATCGTCAATTGCCTTATTGTTCTCCATTATTGAAGCCATGGAGACCGCCAAAACAGAAGAAAAAGTGTCGCTACTATGATATGTGATATTCATTGTGTGTTAGAATCTTAAACCAGCAAGTTTGCAAAGATAGTCTTGATTGCCAACTACCGAATAAAATATATCATTTATACCTTTGCGTAACACTTTGGGAAATCTTTTGATGCTCCCTTCGCTATACGCATCGCTCAATTGTTCAATAACAGCAGAGCCAACTCCACAGGACTTTTGATGTTCTTCCAAAACTATAATTTGTTCATATCGAACAGCAATCGCACAAAGTTGTTCTTTGTTAATAGGCTTTATGACCGGGATGGTATATAAGTCATAGTTTAATCCGTGAGAAATGCCGTCCTCAGCATATTTCAATACAGAGCCACTTGCCAAAATGACAGTTTTGGAATTGTCGCTCACCTTGATAGGTAGCAAATCTCCAATCGAATAATTGGAGATTTGTTTTGAATGAAAAACGGTTTCTCCCGCCTTGCCAAGCCTTATATACATTGGTCCTTGATATGACACGGAAAGGCTTGTCAACATTTTGGCCTCTTCGGGGTCAGACGGTGAGCAAACCACCATATCAGGCAACGTCCGAAGCATTCCAATATCTTCTGTTGCATGGTGAGAAACACCTTGACTCCCGTATGCGTATCCAGCACCAACTGAAACTATTCGGACATTGCTTTTGTAATAAACAATGTCGTTACGGATTTGTTCTATGCACCTCAAAGTCGGAAAATTACCAATAGAATAACAATAAACGATATAGCCATTCATTGCCAACCCTCCTGCAATGCCGGCCATGTTTTGTTCACATATTCCGACATTGATGTATCTATTGGGAAATTCTTTCTCAAAAGGTTCTACCACGCTGAATCCAAGATCTCCTACCAACAAGAGAATCTTATCGTTTTTGCGGGCTTCGATTATCAATTGTTCTATAAATGCGGTCCTCATGCTAATTCCTCCAATGCTTGTTTCAACTGTTCTTCATTTGGACTACGATAATGCCATAGCAATTTCCCTTCCATAAAGGATACGCCTTTGCCCTTTACCGTATTTGCTATTATGACAGTAGGTCGATCAGGTTCGTTATGAAATAACGAAAAGGCATTTTGAATCTCGTCAATATTATGCCCGTCAATTTCTACGACATTCCATCTAAAAGCCTCAAATTTTTTTGAAAGTGGATCAAGACTACAAATATCGGCGACGTTGCCTAAACTTTGAATCTTGTTATAATCAACAATTAAGCAAAGATTACTCAATTTCTGTTGTGCTGCAAACATTATGGCCTCCCAACACGAGCCTTCGTCCAATTCACCATCACCTGTCAACACATAAGTATTGAACGGAATTTTAGAAATTCTACTACTCATCGCAATCCCGCAAGCAACAGGCAATCCATGTCCCAAACTTCCAGACGACATCTCGACGCCATTTAATTTATGGCTGACATGCGAAAAATACATACTTCCGTTTTTGCCATAATTATCAAGCAAATCTTTTGGGTCAAGAAATCCTTTTATTGCCAATGCTGCATATAACGAAGCGCAACAATGACCTTTGCTTAGCAAAAATCTGTCTCGCTGAGAATCTCTTACATTATTCGGACTGATATGTAAAACGCCAGAATAAAGCACTGCCAAAATATCTGCCATTGACAATGCACCACCTGAATGTGATGATTTAGCGTTGAATGCCATCTTCAAAGCCAACCGTCTGATTTGCTTTGAAAATTGCACTAGTTCTTCTTTATTCGCCATATTATTTATATTTATTGACATAATATTGTATTGTTTCTTTCATCTTTTGCTCATAGGTATCAGTCCTAAGAGGATAAAGATTTTCTCTTAATGAAGATGTATCTCCTTCCATATACATACTTTGACCATAGCGATATGGCAATGCTCCAAAATTTAACTTAAAAGACGGATCTATCTGATTCCTAATCATTTCGACAATTTTTTTTAAGGGCATAGGATTGTCAGCGCATATATTATATATGCCACAATGTCCGTCAACAGAGATCGGTGAAGCGATGGCGTTGGCACATTCGCCCACATATAAATACGCCAGCTTCTGTTCTCCAGGCGTTAAATCCATGTAAGTGTTTGTACAAATACTTTTTATGAGTTTTGGTATGAGCCAATTTTCACTTTCGTGTGGTCCAAAAATTGGGAAAACACGAAACCAATACCAAGCTATATTGTTTATCTCACAAAAAGCTTTCATAATTGTCAAAGCCGCAACTTTTGCCGCTGCGTATGCTGTCTTGGGATTTAGGGGATACGACTCGTCAATTTTATTTTCAAAATCGCCATACTCCGATTGCGATCCTACCCCCACTATTTTTTTTACTCCGGCAGTTAAAGAAACATCCAATAACTCCTGTTGCATATCAATATTGCATACCTGTTTGTCCCACAATATCCTATCACTTGCAGACACTCCATTCCACGCCAAATTATACACAATAAATGGCGCGAAATCCATGAAACATTTTTTCCAATCTTCATCTACATTCACCCATTCAACTTTGCTATCATAGCCGTCAAGTTTTTCAAGATTTGACGTTTTGCGTCTCAGACATAGGACATTATGCCCCATATCGACCAATCGTTTTACAAGATATGAGCCTATAAAACCAGTCCCTCCTGTTACAAATGCTTTCATTACTTTTTTAGATAATTAAGGAAATGTGCAATTTCTGCGGTACATAGGTCATAAACATTTTCTGTTTTATACCTTTTGTACCAGTCGGCGGTCAATGCAATACACTGTCTGATGTCCGTACGGGGTTCCCATCCCAATTTGAATTTTGCCTTGCTAATGTCCAGCATAAGAAGATTGGCTTCGTGTAAAGCATCAGGATTGGACACATCCTTAAGTTCGCCCTTGCCATAGTTGTCAACAATCAAATTGGCAACATCCCAAACAGGTGTGATACTCTCTGTACGAGGTCCGAAGTTCCAGCCTTCGCAATATTTGAGAGGTTCTTGCAACATTTTGCATGCCAAAAGCATATAACCACTCAGTGGCTCCAATACATGCTGCCATGGCCTGATTGCCTGTGGATTGCGGATTTCAATAGGTTTGCCTGCTTCCAAAGCCCTGATGCAGTCAGGTACGATACGGTCGTCTGCCCAATCGCCGCCACCAACTACGTTGCCCGCTCTTACACTTGCAATACTAATATGATGTTTTTTTCCATAGTCATTAGGATTGAAAAAACTTCTTCTCCACGAACTGATGGCTATTTCTGCCGCACCCTTTGATGAAGAATAAGGGTCGTACCCTCCCATTGGTTCATTTTCACGATACCCCCAAATCTGTTCTTTGTTTTCGTAACACTTGTCGGTGGTAATCATAACAACGACCTTCACACTATCCGTCATACGAGCCGCCTCCATAATATTGATGCTGCCCATCACATTGGTTTCGTATGTTTCCACGGGAATTTCATAACTGCGCCTAACCAATGGCTGTGCCGCAAGATGGAAAACAACCTCAGGTTGATATTTAGCAAAAATATCCTTCATTTCCCTGCCGTTGCGGATGTCAGCCCTCAGGTCTGCCTTAATTTTTTTCCCAATGCCTGATAGTACATAATTATCTTTCTTCGAATGAGGGGCGAGACCAATACCTATAACTTCAGCTCCTATTTCATGTAGCCATATACTTAGCCATGACCCTTTGAATCCGGTATGTCCAGTTACAAGGACTCGTTTGCCTTTGTAACAACCATTGAATATGTCAATCATGTTGATGTGTTTTTTTTAGCAAATATTTTCGTGGAGAAAAAGGAAATTCAACATATGATACGTGCTTTGCAATCTTCGCAATTAAACATGCAATTACAATCGCACTTAAAAAAAATGCAATCATATTTACGTACATATTATTTATTCCGCACTTGATGAGAATTTCCCTTGTTCCGTTTATTATGATAGGATTAAGAATGTACAAGTACATCGATTTGCGCCCGAAATAATTCAGTGCCAGAGATAATCGTCCAAATCTCGCATATTGTTGGCATATCAACAACACGAATAGAACTGAACACATTGTATATCCAATAATCAATAGTTTTGAAAATAGTATATTAACAGAAAGAATTTTCCAAATAGTATAAATACTAAATAATATTATCCAACATATCCCATTTATGTAGATTAATTTTCTGTCGGATAATTTTTCCTTATAATACACAAAAAAACCACCCAAATAATACCAAAACAAGTAATACGAAGTGAGATGGAATACATCTTTGCCTCTGCCAGTGGTCAAAACAAGCGCAACATATACAGCAAAGTAACATAAAAGGATAATGCCATACTGTCCCCTAATATATTTATCAACCAAATACACAATAATTTCAATGAAGAAAAGTACATAGATGAACCACATAAAAGCAATTGGTGTCACAAACATTTGCAAAAGGTCATCTACGCTCACTTCATACCTTACATAAGCTGACAAGACAAATTTACCAAGCCAAACAAGCGGTCCAAAAATTAAATATGGAATAATAAGGTCATAAAATCTTGTCTTAAAAAAATACAGAGGATTAGCAAGATATTGCTCTCTTTTAAGGAAATACACAATGCCTGATACAGCGAAAAACCATTGCATATTTACTGAGGCGACAAAATGGTTTGAAATTGTTAGTATAAAATTATCCGCTTGATCAAAGTAATAGATTGTCCTCTGCAATGTATGTTGCAATATCACGCCAAGAATCGCAAGCCCTTTGACTACATCAATCCACAATAATCTATTGTCTGACTTCTCTGCAATCATGTTGATGTGCTTTTAATACGATTTTTGTGGGACTGCCCTTTCCCATTTTTTCCATGGGGCTTGATCGGCTTTAAGCAATTTTTCAAGCATATCGCGCTCGCGAACATTATCCATGCACTGCCAAAATCCTTCATGTATGTATGACATCAATTGTCCTTGTTCTGCAAGTTTTGCAAGCGGTCCGCTTTCAAATACAGTGTTGTCGCCTTCTATCATATCGAATACTTCCGGCTGCAAAACCATATATCCCGCATTGATTGGCGCACCGTCTTCGATGTTTTTCTCTCTGAAAGACTTTACAGCATTGTCACCAGCAATATTCAGTACGCCTTTCTCTTGTTTTTGTTTTACAGCCGTCAATGTTGCAATTTTACCATGGCTTTGGTGAAACTTCAACAAATCATTGATGTTGACATCGCATACACCATCGCCGTACGTCATAAAGAATGGTTCGTTGCCAACGTATTGTTGTATTCGTTTAATACGTCCGCCAGTCATTGTATCATAGCCGGTATCAACTACTGTTACTTTCCAAGATTCCAAATGAGATGCGTGTACTGTCATCTCGTTGCTTCCATTGCGGAAATCAAAACTTACATCAGAGTTGTGCAAAAAATAATTTGCAAACCATTCTTTGATATAATCCTGCCTATATCCTGCACAGATAATGAACTCATTATGCCCATAATAAGCATATTCCTTCATAATGTGCCACAATATCGGCATTCCGCCAATCTCAATCATCGGCTTGGGCTTAAACTGAGACTCTTCGCTAATGCGAGTGCCGAAACCACCCGCAAGTAAAACGGTTTTCATATTTCTTTGTTTAATAATAATTTATACAATCTTTTTCCCTCCCTCTGCCAATCAAATTTTCCAAGCACGTCTTCCCTTGCCGCAACCGACTCCGCCAGCAATGCATCTAAATCCACATCATAATTATGAGGGTCGATATAATGTGCCGATTTCCCGTAAATTTCAGGCAGACAGGTCGCCGTGGAAACAATCACAGGTGCGCCACACGACATTGCTTCAAGAGGCGGAATGCCGAAACCTTCATAAATCGCGGGATGGATGAATGCCTTGCAATGTTGCATAAGGCTCTTAATTTCACTGTCGGTAAGGTAGCCCGTAAAATGCAGATTGTCGGTTTTTAGGTCGTTGCTGTCAAGTTTAGTAAAGCCTTCCTTCTTGCCAACAATCACAAACTGACTTTTGGGATTACGTTTTGCAACCTCCTTAATCCATACAAAATTCTTCTGTGGAGAAAGGCTACTTACAGCGAGATAAAAGCCGTCATTTTTTGCAGTTTGAGGTATTTTTGTTATTATTCCATCATCAGCAACAACTCTGTCCAAATGTTGCCAGGCATTTGATATTACATGAATTTTTTCGGTAGGGATATGTAATATTTCATTCAGTTTATTCTTAGAATAGTTGCTGACAGTCAGTATAATATCTGCCTTTTTTGCAGCCCTTTTGCACAGAAATCGTTTCCAAATTGTTCCAAAAAAACCGTACATCGAGTGCATAAACTCTTTTCCAATTTCATAGACACTAACGTCATGCAAACAAACAACATCGCAATGCCAAAGTGAAAAAGTCGTCGTAAGATTTACGCATTTCAAATGATGCTTTCTCAGCCATGGACCAAGGCAAAATTGTTCCCAAGCCTCCCTTTTGAGCCGACCTGTCTGTATAATGTCGATATTTTTGTATTCAGGCAACCACAGCGGTTTTTCAGACGTTACGACGCAAAACTCACCCTTTTCGCAAATCTTATCTATTGCAGCAATCAGTTCCGAGGCAAAACGTTCCTGCCCCGTGAGTTTTTTCGTCAAGAAACGACCATTGAAGGCGTATTTCCAAGTGGACATTTGTTATTTGGAGCGGTTAATAAAGTTGGAAATTTTTCTTTTTGTGGACAAATAGACATTAAAAATGCCGATGTTGTTCAAAAATCTTTTTATACGAAATCGGACGGGAAGATATTTCGCAAACAGATTGGATTTACCTGCCTTATAATCCTCAAAAAACTCTTTGCGTTTTGTATTTGCTGATACAGATTTCCATAACATACTGTTTGCGCCTATGACAACAGAATTGTCGCCTTCTACACATCCACCGCCTAATTCTTTTATGAGTTTCTCGCCCTTTTCTGTCATTGCAATTACGGAACTGCATCCAAGATTGCCCGCCTGCGGTATCGACGCATAAAAATCACCCACAATTATATCTGCCTTGTTGTTTGCTCCCTTGTATGGGCAGTGGTAGCAACTATTACGCAGATACAAATCGTCAGTAAACAAAAATATGTATGGGTCTGCGAGGTACGTGGGCAAGCCCACGTTCCTCGCGGTCTGCGGGGTACGGGCGGCCTCGTCATTGCAGTCAAAAGTATATCGGGCATACGAAGTAGAATATCCTTTATAACTTTTGTCGCGCATATTTACATCGATAAGAACGCCTCCATATTGTCTTTCAAGCGTTTTTTTGTAACAATCCCAAACCCCAGGCGATGGAACGCCGTGGCATATACAGCATATTGACACCAAGTTGCTTCTATCGGTTTTGCCGAGAAAATAGTGAAGCCCTGCGGTCTGACACGGTGTCCCACAAAATGCAATTTTGCAACCCTTTTTAAGAAGTTCGCGCACGTCGGCATAACTATGCGAAATGTCGCTCTGAACATATTTGGAACTTTGCATCCTTGCAATGTCCTTGTCATCATTGCTTACAATATGACGTGCAACGATGTTCTTGTCCCACACGCATCCTGCGGCATATCCGCCTTGCTTGATAAAAAGTTTATAAACATCATTAACGAATCCACCCGATGCGCTTTTTTCTCTTTCTTTTGATTTGCTGTAATATAAAAATGTTTTTTTGTCATCAAAATCATTTCGTGATATTACGGTTTTCTCCTTTTGCGAATTTATATATGGGCAAGCGTTGTCGCACTTACCACATTTGATGCACGAATCGGTCGAAATCACTGGCATAAGGAATCCTTCTTCATTTACAACCATATTGATTGCGTGAGTAGGACAAGCATTTGCGCATGAGGAGCAACCGCAGCAATATTCGTTGAAATCAAAATCAATCATAGTCCTGCAAGCGAATTTTTCAAGAAATCTATTGACGATTTACGCAATTCTGTTTTTTTGTCGCGAACATCAGCAAAGTTGGTTGACATTATGCCATCAAAATCTATATTGTCAGCCGTTACGAGGTGGTTTTCGATGCCGAGTTGATGTAATAGCGATGCCATTCGCGAATCCGCTTTGCCTGTTACAACAGAAACATAAGGTTTTTCAAATGTCGTGGAAAATGCTGTACCGTGAAAAGAATTTGTAACCACAAATTCGGCATTTTTTATTACGCTAAGGAACTCTTTTGGTCCGACATCCAATTTTCGAGGTATCCCGCAGAACATTTTTCTCGGCGGCGGAACAATGTTATATACGGGCAGTCCCATTTTTTTAGAAACAGACTTTGCAACATTCACCAAATCAGTATTTGTATTCCAACCAAACATTGCAATATACTTCCCTTCTATAAGACGTTCCCTACAAATTGGTTCGTAATCTTCCTTGTCCAATAGGATTGTGGGGTCGAGAGTAAGTTCGCAGTCGATATTTTTTGACTTCAAATAGTCGTATCCATCCTGTTCCCTTACTGAAATGTAATCAAAAAGTTTGAGCCAAGGCATAAATTCATCCTCATGCAAATGTGCGATTTTCACAAAACTTGCAAAAGAGGCGGCGTATGCCACACGCCTTTGTTTTTTGGGAAAGTTCAAAAAGAAAATCGGATTTGCTGCCGGAGCGTCATGCTCTTTTGAGATGTTCCATATTTGGTCGCTTCCACAAATTATGCAGTCATAATCCGTGGCATGCTCTATAACCTCTGCCTCAGTCCTATAACGAGGGGTTGCTTTAAGCACGTCGGTAGTAAAACTATCGAACATCAGCTCCCTTTCGTGCAGCGACTTCCAATATGGAAGCCTTGTAATGTTCTTGATAATTTCCTTGATTCTTCTCGGACGGCGGCTAAACATTTCACGGCTCGCGACAAATGCATCAGGTTCAAAATTGATGATTTCGCTATCGTAACCGATTTTTTTCAGTGTAGTCTGCAACGCATACGCCTGCAAGCACGCTCCGTAATTGTAGCCAGAATGATAGGTGAGGATGGCAAGAGTTGGCATGATTATGATTTTAATTTGTCAACATCAAAAAAGCGATATTCAATGCCATGAGTCGCATAATAAACAGATACATTATGTCTATTCTCATATAAAACTGATTTTTTACTTGCTAAATACCAATTAATTACATTAACATCAGGCATTATTTTTTTTATATTGAGCAATGCTGTGGACACGTAACCATATACAGACAAGGGACGTATATGGTTTTTGACAAAATACAATTCAATTGCTTCGTCTAAAGGATGATACTCAACATTATGTAATCTACAAAAATCAACTATGAATGAAGATCTATCTCTACCATGTGGTATATAGAACACTTTCTTGTCAGGATTTTGTTTGATGGCATCATCCATAAGATTTCCTAATATCTCTTTAAACAAATCTAAAGGTATGGAATTAAGTTTACATACTCTATCTACAACAGTACCAATAAAATAAATATCATTAGAATGTATTTGTTTCTCTCCAAGACATTTTGATAAATTGGTAAAGGAGTTTGGATATACAATTTTTAATGTTGAAATATCCGAATACAATGTATAAAAATACTTGTCGATTTCAATTTTTTTTGTTTTAAAAATATACTTAACAAGTTTATACATAATGTAAGCGCGTTTATTTACAAAAGATCTTTTTTCGTCTTTTAAAATTGCGATAGTTGCAATTCCATCATCAATATAAACCAAATGTCCAGCTTTCTTCAAATAGTTTAGACAAACAATATATACCATAGCTCCTAATCCACATGGAACAAATACTCGGCTATATTTTTTTGAATTTCCCAAAAACAACCTTATGAATGAAAGAAAGTTGAATGCAAAGCATAAGTCAAATCTTTTATATTTAAGGTTAAAATAATTTAACATTGATATTGTTTGGGAATTTCTTATTTCATTTTTTTTTGTTAAAAAAATGATTGAATAATCCTCTAAGGAAAACTCATTAATAGCCTCCATTACACATAAGACGTGTAATGGTGAATTTATGATAAATATTGATGGTGTTTTTTTAGAAAAAAAATTGTTAGTTGATTCTATCATATTGAATAAATATTTAACACTGTTTTTTGCAACATTGCAATTCTTATATGACTTTATAAAATTTCCTTGAATATACAAACACCAACATTGTAATTAGGAAATCTACTGCTGCACTGATTATTGTCGTATAAAATATTGAATATTTTGTTAGGCAAAATGAGAGAGTGGCATGTAGTATCGAGCAACTAAAAGTTATATACATTAATCCAAGCGTTTTCTTGTAGTAAAACAAATAATTACAAAACTGCAAATACAAACATTTGAAAAAACCTCCAATGCACAAAAATGGAATGTATTTGATAGCGCCAGTATATTTGGGGAACGCGAGTGGAATGAACAACGATGAAAGCAAAATCACACCGATAGTTATTACAACGAATAATGCTGTAAGAAACAGTGTTTGTTTCCTTAGTCTTCTTTTAACATCTGTTTGATTATCGGCTGAGAGATTTTTGTAAATATACACCGAGTTGGTTTGATTAAATGCGTTACCTACTATCATTATAACATTTGCAAAATTCATTGATAGTGAATATAGTCCAACATCAGCCGTGGAGTGGAATGTATTGATAAAATATCTATCCAACCCTTGCCTTAGCCACGGACTCGCATTGTGTGGTATTAGAGGAACACCGAAACCTAATGCCTCCACCAGTGATTCTTTATTCGGTTTTATAAAAGTAATATATTTATTCTTTGTGAGAAAAATTATGCTAAAACTAAATAAAGAAAGACACGCAATCAATTGGGCATATATTCTTCCCTGCCAATCGTATTTAAACGTTACAACAAGGAGAAATGTAAGAATAAACCCTAATAATGCCAAAGAAACTGAATATATTCCATATTGTTTAACTTTCTCTTCAATTCTAAATATAATAAGATTCAATTGAGTTAGAGTCTGAAACATGCAAATCCACAATGCTATCCATTGAAAATAGAAGTCTAATCCAATTGCTTTTTCCAATTTTTCGTTAATAAGCAAAAGTACAAGAGTAAGTACTAAAAAGCAGCCTATTGTTAATACTAATACAGTATTTATCGTCCGTTTATATTCCGTTGTATTTTTTTTAAAAAAAACTACTTGGACAATTCCACTTGTATTCAGACATATAAAGAAAGTGATTATCTGAACAGTTGTATTAAACAAGTTAATCTTTCCATATCCTTCCGGCGAGATAAAACCTGCAATTATAATCAACAAAACAAAACTTATTCCTGCGTTTAAAAACGAAAATATCGAAAATAACGCGCCATTTTGTACTGTTTTATTGCGCCGTAGTGCGACAAGTTTCTTTATAGAAAAATGCATTAAAACAAATAAGTATTTTGTAAATCACTAACCTTTGCAATATATATTGCGGGTTTTGCAAATACATGATGTGTAATATGAAATATAGTATTATCCATTGTTTCAACAATACCTGCATTCATTCGGTAAATACAAAACAAAAAATAATATTATTCTCAATTTGTTCATTTTTGTTATTCGCCCAACATTTTGTTTTTTACTGTTTTCATTTTTTTGTATTCAGTAACCACAATAAAAAGAATAAAAGCAAAATAACAATAGCCAAAAATCATATAACTAACTTTTAGACTGTGCAGTAAGAAATAGAATGCTGCCAGACCTATATAATGGCAATGTCGTTCATTATGTAGTACAAGCATTAATGACTTATAAAGTACGCACAAGTATAAAATAATATCTAAGATTCCTACAATACCAGCAGAAGAACCTTTAAGATCAATCGCTCTTTCGCTTGGGCAGTTACCTGTACCAATCAAGATATCTGATAGTAAATAAGAAAGCATATTACTTGATGCATCTTGCGAATTACTTCCTATTTTTTCGTCCGTGATGTAATTCCATACGAATCCGAAATGCTTCAAAACAATATATCCCGCTACAAAGCATAATAATAATCCTAATATGCCAGCCAACAATTTCTTTTTCTTAACAAAATAATAATACAATTCCAATATTATGCAAATAAAAGATGACGCTATTGCTGTGGTTGATGTAGTGTCTATGTTTATTACGATTATTGTGAAAAGTAAAATAATTTTATTCGACATTTTTAACATCTTGCTTAAGAGAAGAAAAAATGCAGGCATCAAAATATACATTATGACATGTGGTTCATGTGATAATCCTGAAAAAACTGGGAAGCCAATTGTAGGATGATAATTGGCTGCAACAGATAAATAGTATGGAAAATATGATTTCATTGTCCATTCCGAATGCCCACTGAATAGTTCATATTTGTTAGTTATATCATTCATCTCCCATGGAGCCCCTAATAATACAAGAAATACAAGTAATAGTATAGTTACCCCATTCCAAATAGAATAGACTAAATATGGTTTTATTATCTTGTCTAAATTATTACCATTATGTAAAAACACGTTGTATAAATAACTAAAATACAAAAATACTGTAGAGAAATTGAATAAAGCCAACTCCCATTTCTCAAAAAATAAAAATTGTATAAAAAAATCAATAATATAAATCGACAAAAAAAATATTAGCAAACTATTCTCTTTTATAAATAAAAAAGTATTCATTAATCCATTTGGAAATCTGTATAAATGGAAAATAAATAGAATAGCGAATATCAATAGAAATCTATTAATGCTTAATGGGGCAGAAATAAATTCAATTAATAAACTGAGTTTGAAAGTTAATCCTCCGATAATGACGAAGGCATCAATAATGTTGTTGATTTTTTGGGTATTAATTGTCATTTCGTTAACAGTAGTTATGAATCAACGATTTACAACCCATTTATCAAATTCATCACCCTTTGTCTTCCGTGCTTCAAATCATGTTTGAGCATCAGATCTTGATAGAGCTGTCTGTCTTCTTGCGACAAATTCAGATACATATCTAAATTTGATTTGATGATGGCGTCACTCGGATTCAAACCCAAATAGTTATAGCCATTTTCATGGCAAGCGAATCCATGAGATTGCTCCCTCTCATTTTGAGACATTACTATTGAAGGAACGCCCAAAATTCCCAATTCATAAACTGTCCTACCGCGTGAAGTAAGTGCAATGTCGCATTTGGAAATTACTTCCGGCATATTTTTTATGTCGAACAATACGTTGATGTTTTTACCGTTGTCGAATTTCAAAAGTGCATCAACATTTTGTTTGGATTTGCCAAGGATTACATAGAAATTGTATTGGGTATAGTTGCCAGACGTGATAATATTCAAAATCCTGTCCGTATAATTTTGAGGATCGGCACCTCCAAATGTAATCAAAACGTTTTCAACTTTCTCCTTGATTTCTATTGGCGAGTAAAACAAGAACGTTTTGGGCGCGATGTAGTATTTCTCTCCGGCGTAAACATTGCTTCTTTGCTTGTTGTCATTGAACAAAGCGTTGAATACTAAATCTGCCTTTGTTGTACCTTCTCCGTCATCTTCAAAATTAATGACTTTGCAATCGGGATTTGCTTGTTTCAATGCAATCATATAATCGATACTTGTTGAAAGTATGTCATTAATGAGAATGTTGTATTTTTTCTGTTTCAAGACTGTCAACAATTCTCCGATGCCATTGATTGGTAAGAGATTATGTGTAGTATGTCCAAATACTTTTCTGTCAGTTTGATTGACATCAAAATAAATATCAGGCTTTACATAAAACTCATCCGCAAGTTCCAACGCTCTGTAAATATGTCCCAATCCTCTTTGCGTGTTTCCATTGACATAAATCGCCACTTTTTGTCCGTTCAAGATTGAATTTACAGCCCGTAAATCCAAAAAATTGTCAATGTCAATGCTTTCGTCTTCGGATATTTCAAACACACTGACTTTTTTGCCGATTCTTGTTTTCTCAGTAACTATGTCTGCCTTTGAAATCACAAACGCTCCTGTTTCCATATAGTTAGGAGGCAGATATTGTCGATTTAAACGCTCAGCATAGTTTGGAACAATTTTGTCATCTTTTTTTGTCCAAGAAAGATGTGGTTTATTGATTACTGAAATTATTGTGTCAAGACTCTCACTGATGCACTTCTCGATTGCAGCATCAAGCGTTTCTGGCTTCAACGTCGGTGAAGTCGGTTGCATTGTCACAACATAATCGTATGTTTTACCTGCATTTTTCAGCGCATCATAAATCACTGCATCCAAAGTTATCGAATCTCCACAAAGACTTTCATCGCGTTTGTGCAGAGAAACTCCCGATTGTTTTGCAATGATAAATATTTCGGGCGAGTCTGTGGAAACAACAACGTCTGTTACATATTTGGATTGTTTAGCGTTGTTTATTGAATACCAAATTAATGGTTTGCCATTCACTAAACGAATGTTTTTATTTGGTATTCCTTTAGATCCCGCCCGAGCGGGAATTACAGCCAAAATATTCATTTTTATATCATATCCCAAGTTAGTATTGTATCTTCCTTGCAATCGACTTGTATTTTTCTGCCGATGACAACATCCACGTATTTCGGCGAAACCCCTCTTCCCGGACGTTTGTACATAATGTCGTTTTCAGTGATAGTTTCGCCTTTTTTCATATCTCTGATGACAACGATTGACCGTCTTGCTTCTTTTCGTGGAGTTGCCTCACATGGGAAGACTGTTTTTTCAGACGAACCCGAAATTGCTTGAATCAGTTTGAAATTATTGACGGCTTTTCTGAAATCCACAGGGTCACCGGCATGATAATGGTCATTGCCTGGTAGAGTTTTGTCCAACGTAAAATGTTTCTCGATAACCTCTGCACCATAAAGGTATGCAGTTGTCAATATTGTCATATTCTCGTCGGGCAACGTATGGTCGCTATAACCAATTTTCAAATTGGGGAATGTGCGTTTCAATGTTTTGATGACATTGAGATTGGCATTTTCGTTCTTTGTCGGATACGACAAAACACAATGCAAAAGTGTCAAATCTTTGCATCCTTCCTCCTGAATTGCTTGTACCGCCTCAAAAACTTCTGACATGTAGGACGCTCCAACAGAAAGAATAATCGGCTTGCCTTTTCGAGCGATATGTTTGAGGAATGGAATGTTGCTCAAATCTGATGATGAAATCTTAAACACTTTCATCATATCATCCAAATAGTCGGCAGATGCAAAATCAAAAGGTGTTGACATAAAATCAATTCCGATGGTTTCGCAATAGTTGCAAAGTTCACGATATTCATTTTCATTGAACGAATCAAACTTTTGAAACAACTCGTATTGAGTTTTTGTCGGTTCTTTTGTCGTGTCCCAATACGCCGGAGAGTTTTTTGAAACAATAGTGTTCGCTTTGTAGGATTGAAACTTTACCGCATCTATTCCTGCTTTTTTTGCCTCAGAAATATACAATTTCGCAGCATCCAACGGCGAAATGTTTTTTTGTTTTGCGGTGTCGTAAAAATTGACACCAATTTCTGCAATTAAGTATGGTAGATTCATAATGTATATGAATTAAAAGTTATTCTTTTAATATCCTTCTGGATTGTTTTTTTGCCAATTCCAAGCATCTCTGCACATATCTTCAATATTGTATTTTGCCTCCCAACCGAGTTCCGCTTTGGCTTTGGCGGGGTTGCAATAGCATGTTGCAATATCACCGGGACGACGTGGTTTTATTGTGTACGGTACTTTTACGCCGTTTACTTTTTCAAATGCTTTTACAACATCCAAAACGGAATATCCGTGTCCCGTACCAATGTTGTAAATAGCAAGACCACAATTCTTTTCAATTGCTTTAAGTGCTGCAACGTGTGCCGACGCAAGGTCAACCACATGAATATAATCGCGAACACCTGTGCCGTCGGGCGTTGGATAATCGTTGCCGAACACGCCAAGTTCTTTGCGTATTCCAACGGCGGTTTGTGTGATGTATGGCATCAGGTTGTTTGGTATGCCATTGGGATTCTCTCCTATGCGTCCGCTTTTGTGCGCACCTATCGGATTAAAATACCTCAACAGAACAACATTCCATTCACTATCAGCCTTCTGAACATCAGTCAAAACTTCCTCCAACATTGATTTGGTCTGACCGTATGGATTGGTGCAATGTCCTTTGGGACAATCTTCTGTAATGGGCACGATGGCGGGATTCCCATAAACCGTAGCCGAAGACGAGAAGATAATGTTTTTGCAACCGTGAGAACGCATCACATCAAGAAGGACAAAAGTTGCGTTCATATTATTTTCATAATATTCCAACGGTTTTGCCACCGATTCACCGACAGATTTGAGCCCTGCGAAATGAATTACAGCGTCAACTTTATTGTTGACAAAAACATCCGTCATTGCTTTACGGTCGCGGACATCAGCCTTTACAAAAGGAACATCCTTGCCGATAATTTCTCCAACCCTACGCAATGCTTCGGGATTTGAATTTGAAAAATTGTCAACAACAATTACAGAATGTCCTTTCTGTACTAATTCGATAATTGTGTGGCTGCCAATGAAGCCTGCGCCACCAGTCAAAAGTATATTCATTTTTTATTCTACGGTAACACTTTTCGCCAAGTTCCTTGGCTGATCCACATCCAATCCTTTCGCCACTGCAACGTGATAACTCAATAATTGTAAAGGAATTACACTCAAAAGTGGTACAAGACTGTTGATGGTTTGTGGTATTTCGATAACATCCTTTGCAATACCCTTCACTTGTTCGTCGTTTTCGCTAACAATCGCCAAAATGCGCCCTTTGCGCGAAATTATTTCCTGCATATTGGAAATAATTTTTTGGTAGAGTGCGTGGTGTGTCGCGATGAAGACCACCGGCATTTCGCTGTCAATCAAGGCGATTGGACCGTGTTTCATTTCGGCGGCGGGATATCCTTCGGCGTGGATGTATGAAATTTCTTTTAGTTTCAATGCGCCTTCCAACGCAACGGGATAGTTCCAGCCACGTCCGAGGTAAAGAAAATTGCGGGCGTATGTGAATGTCTGCGCAAGGCGTTGTATTTTTTCGTTCTGTTCCAAGACCTTGCGGATTTTGTCGGGGATGGCTGTCAATTCGTGCAAAACTTCGTCATATTCAGACTTTTGCACCGTTCCTTTTGCCAGTCCTAATGTCAATGCAAGCATCACCAAAACTGTAACTTGTCCCGTGAATGCCTTTGTGGATGCAACGCCAATTTCGGGACCGACGTGTATGTAAGTGCCTGTATCAGACATTCTTGCGATAGTAGAGCCGACAGCATTTACAATTCCAAACACCAATGCGCCGTGTTTCTGTGCAAGTTCTATGGCGGCAATTGTGTCGGCTGTCTCGCCAGACTGCGAAATTGCCATCACAACGTCGCCTTTTTCAATTACTGCGTCAGAATATCTGAATTCCGATGCGTATGCAACCTCAACAGGAATCCTGCAAAAATGTTCTATCAGTTGTTTGCCGATGAGTCCCGCGTGCCATGACGTGCCGCAACTAACGATTATGATGCGTTTTGCGTTTTTGAGTTCGTCTCGATGGCACTCTACGGCACTGAGTTTTACGTTTATATTGCCGTCAGCCTCCACCACGCGCCCCGACATGCAGTCTTTCAAGACGTTGGGTTGGTCGAAGATTTCCTTCAACATAAAGTGCGGAAAACCTTCTTTTGATAGCATCGAAAGGTCGATGTCAACTTCCTTGATTTCGGGGTCAACGTCCTCATTGTTAAGGTTGAATACGTGCAATTCTTTGCCGCGCTCGCAGACAGCGATTTCGCCGTCATTGAGATATACCATCTGTTTTGTATATTGTGCGATTGGCGATGCGTCAGATGCAATGAAAAATTCTTTGTTGTCGTTGCCGATGCCAATTGCCAACGGTGAGGATTTTTTTGCACAGACAAGCGTTTGAGGATTTTCGCTGTCAATTACTGCAATTGCGTATGCGCCAATTACTTTGTTGAGCGCAAGACGAACAGCCATTGCAAGCGGGCAATTTGGCACTGTGTCCATCGTGTATTGAACCAACTGCACCAAAACCTCTGTATCTGTCTCGCTACTAAACTTATAGCCCTTCCCGAGTAG
>Ga0247610_10002516_pt1 | contig 21048 bp, 20 predicted proteins | sample 174DNAGHGhighgp2_FD_193483 | JGI IMG/M metagenome (GOLD analysis project Ga0247610, IMG submission 193483) | Sheep rumen microbial communities from Palmerston North, Manawatu-Wanganui, New Zealand - 1742 DNA GHGhigh gp2 | ecosystem: Host-associated > Mammals > Digestive system > Stomach > Rumen...
CTACCGTCGAGGCCATCCTTACCATCCTTGCCGTCGCGCCCATCCTTACCGTCGGCACCGTCCTCTCCGTCCTTTCCGTCGCGCCCATTGACGACATCTATGGTAGAGCGGTCGCTGAACGTCAGCGTCCACCCATCGGCACTGCGGCTCACATCGGTGATGACACGACCCTCGTCCATGGCACGCTGCAACGCGGAGACAGCGCTCTCGACATCGGTGACACGCTGCTCCAGGGCGTCGAGACGACTCTCCACGCCGCTAAAATCTGCACACCCGGCAAACAGGGCCGAGATGAGCGTCAACGCAATATAATGCTTGATACTTTTCATTGCCTTTGCTTTTTGCGGCGCAAAGTTAAGCATTATTTCCGAAACACTCTGCCTGTATCGGAAAACTAATGCTAAAAAAGAATATTCAGGCACAATAAACGAACCACCAGGAACGTTATAGAAATAGGAAAACGACAATGGCAGACAATACGTAAGCCCACCAACACACTCCAATATATTCACTTCAAACTTGCAGCCTATGGATGAACCTGTACGCATCATTGTAAACTTGCACCCCGTGACTCTCGAAGAGTGCATCAAACCACGTCTCTCAACCATCAACGCCCTGCGCGCTGCCGCAAGGGCTTACAGACCCGTATAACATAATTATGACTCTTATCGCACCCTCACTGCTGGCTGCCGACTTCAGCAACCTGCGCGATGAGATGGACTGGTTCAACCGTTCGGAGGCCGACTGGTTGCATCTCGACGTGATGGACGGCGTGTTCGTCCCTAATATCTCTTTTGGCTTTCCCGTGCTCGAACATGTGGCACGCATGACCGACAAACCCCTCGACGTACACCTCATGATTGTGCAACCCGAGCGGTGGGTGTCGCAAGTGCGCGACCTCGGCGCAGCCGTGATGAATGTCCATCAAGAAGCATGTGTACACCTTCACCGCACCGTGCAGCAAATCCACGAAGCGGGTATGAAGGCTGCCGTGACACTAAACCCCGCCACACCCGTCGAGACGCTGACGGACATCATCGGCGACCTCGACGTGGTGATGCTCATGACCGTCAATCCGGGCTTCGGAGCACAGAAATTCATACCGCACAGCCTTGACAAGGTGCGCCGTCTGCGACGTCTCATCGACGAGAGTGGCTCCAAGGCTCTCATAGAGGTGGATGGCGGCGTGAACAGGCAGACCATAGCGCCGTTGCACGACGCCGGGGTGGATGTCTTCGTGGCCGGCAGTGCACTCTTCGGCAAGCCCGACCCCGTAGCCGAAGTGCTCGAACTCAAACGCATCGCCATCGGCAACTAAGCCAACGATAGTTCTATATTTCATATTTAACATTTGCACAACGAATGATATATTTCTTCCGCACACCACAAGAGAGCATCATAGCCACACAGGCCGACCATGCTCTGACACAGGACGAGAAAGACAAGCTCTGCTGGCTCTACGGCGGAGCCTCGCTCGTTGACACCCCCACACTCGACGGACAGTTCGTGGGGCCGCGTCGCGAGATGATAACCCCGTGGAGCACCAACGCTGTAGAGATAACACAGAATATGGCCATGAAAGGCATCATGCGCATCGAGGAATATTTTCCCGTGGCCAGCGCTGAGGCGGAACACGACCCCATGCTGCAGCGCCTCTACGAAGGACTCGACCAGGACATCTTCACCGTCAATATCAAGCCCGCACCAATCCTGCACATCGACGACCTGGAGACCTACAACGAACAAGAGGGTCTGGCGCTCTCGCCAGAGGAGATAGAGTACCTCCACAATGTGGAGAGGCAGCTGGGTCGCAAGCTCACCGACAGCGAGGTGTTCGGCTTCGCGCAGATTAACAGCGAACACTGCCGACACAAAATCTTCGGAGGAACATTCATCATCGACGGTGAGGAGAAACCGTCGAGCCTCTTCGCCATGATAAAGCGCACCACGCAAGAGCATCCCGGAAAGATAATCTCTGCCTACAAGGACAACGTGGCCTTCGCCGCAGGACCCACAGTGGAGCAGTTCGCCCCTGCCGACCACAGCACGAGCGACTGGTTCTGCGTGAAGCCCATAGAGAGCGTGATAAGCATCAAAGCCGAGACTCACAACTTTCCGACGACAGTGGAGCCTTTCAACGGTGCCAGCACAGGAACAGGAGGCGAGATCCGTGACCGCATGGGCGGAGGCACAGGCTCATGGCCCATAGCCGGCACGGCAGTCTATATGACATCGTATCCCAGATTCGAGGATGGGAAATGTGGAATGGTAAATGCCACATCGCCAGTACATTCTATGGCGGCACGGCCGTGGCTCTATCAGACTCCTGAACAGATCCTCATCAAGGCCTCAAACGGGGCTTCGGACTTCGGCAACAAGTTCGGTCAGCCACTCATCACAGGCTCTGTGCTCACCTTCGAGCACGAGGAGAACGGCGAGCAATATGGCTACGACAAGGTCATCATGCTGGCTGGCGGCGTGGGCTATGGCACACGGCGCGACTGCCTCAAGGGCACACCCGCCAAGGGCAACAAGATTGTTGTCGTGGGTGGCGACAACTACCGCATCGGCCTTGGCGGCGGTTCTGTGAGCTCGGTAGATACAGGCCGCTACAGCAGCGGCATAGAGCTCAATGCTGTGCAGCGCGCTAACCCCGAGATGCAGAAACGAGCCTACAACCTCGTGCGTTCACTATGCGAGGAGGATGTGAACCCCGTTGTCAGTATCCACGACCATGGTTCGGCAGGTCACGTCAATTGCCTCAGCGAACTCGTTGAGGACTGTGGCGGACTCATCGACATGACAAAACTGCCCATCGGAGACCCTACACTCTCATCGAAGGAAATTATTGCCAATGAGAGTCAGGAGCGCATGGGCCTGCTCATACAGGAAGAGCACCTCGACCACGTGCGGGCCATCGCCGAGCGCGAGCGTGCACCGCTATATGTCGTGGGTGAGACCACCGGCGATGCACACTTCGCCTTCCAACAGGGCGACGGCGTGCGACCCTTCGACCTCGACGTGGCGCAGATGTTCGGCCACTCGCCAAAGACGGTTATGGTGGATGAGACAGTGGAACGCCGCTACGAGGACGTGACTGCCGATGTGCCATCGGGCAATTCGCCGGCTGACAGCTGTGAAGCGCTGACCAGGCAAATCGAGAGCGTGCTCTCACTGGAAGCCGTGGCATGTAAGGACTGGCTCACCAACAAGGTTGACCGTTCCGTGACAGGAAAGGTGGCACGCCAGCAGTGTCAGGGCGAGCTGCAGCTGCCGCTCTCCGACTGCGGAGTCGTGGCTCTTGACTACCGCGGACATGCTGGCATAGCCACAGCACTGGGTCATGCGCCACAGGCCGGACTTGCCGACCCGGCAGCCGGAAGTGTGCTCTCAGTGGCCGAAGCTCTGACAAATATCGTGTGGGCACCGCTGGCCGAAGGCCTCGACAGCGTGAGCCTCAGTGCCAACTGGATGTGGCCATGCCGCTCGCAGAAAGGCGAGGACGCACGACTCTACGCCGCCGTGGAAGCTCTGTCGGACTTCTGCTGTGACCTCGGCATCAACGTGCCGACAGGCAAGGACAGCCTCTCCATGACACAGAAATACCCCGACGGCACAAAGGTCATTGCCCCGGGCACTGTCATCGTCAGCTCGGGCGGCGAGGTGGCCGATGTGCGAAAGGTGGTGAGCCCCGTGCTCAACGTCAATGAGCAGAAGTCGTCGCTCTACCACATTGACTTCTCGTTCGACGAGCTGCGACTCGGCGGCAGCGCCTACGCTCAGGCTCACGGCCGCGTAGGCAGCGACGTGCCCACATGCACCAACCCCGAATATTTCCGCGACGCCTTCGATGCCATACAGGAATGTGTGCGCAAAGGATGGCTACTCGCAGGACACGACATCAGCGCCGGAGGCCTCATAACAACGCTCCTTGAGATGTGCTTCGCAAACACACGGGGCGGCATGAAGGTGAACCTCAACCGCTTTGAGACAGAAGACATCACCAAAATCCTCTTTGCCGAGAACCCCGGCGTGGTAGTGCAGGTGGCAGAATGCCACGAAACGGACTTCAAGAAGCTCTTAGACGACTGTGGCGTAGGCTATATATATATAGGTGTGCCATGCCGCGAACGTGCCATGCGCCTGCGCAAGGGCGACTTCGAGGCTACACTCGACATCGACAGCCTGCGCGACAGCTGGTATGCGCCATCCCACCGCCTCGACCGAAAGCAGAGCTTCAACGGCTGCGCCGACGAGCGTTGCAATAACTACAAACGCCAACCACTGCAATGGGAGATAGCATACCCCCTGCCCCTCACCACAGCTAACGTGGTCGGCATGACGCCCGCACAGAGAAAGGTGCGTGCTGCAATCATACGCGAGAAGGGTACCAACGGCGAACGCGAGATGGCCTATTCGCTATACCTCGCAGGCTTCGATGTCAAGGACGTGATGATGACCGACCTCATCACAGGTCGCGAGACACTCGACGACGTGCAGATGATAGTCTTCTGCGGAGGATTCTCCAACAGCGACGTGCTCGGCTCTGCCAAAGGATGGGCCGGCGCTTTCCTCTACAACCCGAAGGCCAAGACCGCTCTCGACCGTTTCTACGCCCGACCCGACACACTCTCGCTCGGCATCTGCAACGGGTGCCAGCTCATGGTGGAACTCGGGCTCACCGGGGCTCCGCAGGCTGCCATGCACCACAACACCTCGCACAAGTTCGAGTCGGCATTCCTCGGCCTCACCATCCCCAGCAACAACAGCGTCATGCTTGGCTCTATGGCCGGACAGAAACTTGGCATCTGGGTGGCACACGGCGAAGGACGATTCTCTCTGCCACAGTCCGAGGACAGCTACAACATTGTGGCTAAGTACAGCTACCACGACTATCCCGCCAACCCTAACGGCTCGGACTACGATGTGGCAGGACTGTGCTCGCCCGACGGCAGGCATCTGGCCATGATGCCTCATCTGGAGCGTGCCATCTTCCCATGGCAGTGTGCCTACTACCCCGCCACACGAGCCAAGGACGAGGTCACACCGTGGCTGCAGGCGTTTGTCAACGCACGACGCTGGTGCGAGGAGCACAACGCCAAATGAGGACGGCTGCGACATCGTTTGACACAACCTCACGAACGACAAAACCATAATCTATGATATCGGCTCTCTGATGATGCATCGGGAGCCGATTTTTCGCATTTACCGCCTGTTATGACAAAATTACGCCTTTGTCTAAAGAAAGCTTAAAAAACATGTCCTTGAGAACGACGATTGAATAATAGTTACTATATTTGCCGACAAATTACGATTTACTTTATAAACACTTGTATTTGCCATGACAACAAGGAAACTGATTGCAGCACTCGCATTGTGCCTTGCATGTGCTACTGCGCCGATAACTACAACGGCGCAGACAGAACTCTATCCCAAACACTTCGACCTGGAAGAGGTGACGCTGCTCGACGGACCCATGAAGACCGCCATGGAACTCAACTTCAACCATCTGCTGAAGTACGACACCGACCGCCTCCTCACACCATTCGTAAGACAGGCGGGACTCAGTGCCAACAAGAATGCCGACAACCCATACAAGAACTGGGAGACAAAGCACCCCAATTTCAGCAACTGGGGCGGTGATGCAGGCTTCGACCTCAGCGGACATGTGGGCGGACACTATCTCTCGGCATTAGCATTGGCGTATGCCGCATGTCACGATGACAACATGCGCGCCAAGCTCAAGGAACGTATGGAACACATGATAGACGTCATGGCCGACTGTCAGGCTGCTTACGACGGAGACACCGAAGGCCTCTATGGCTTCATCGGCGGGCAACCCATCAACGACTCATGGCGCAAGCTCTACAAAGGCGACCTCTCTGCCATACAGGGCAACTGGGGATGGGTGCCGTTCTACTGCCAACACAAGATCCTCGCCGGCCTGCGGGATGCATACCTCTATGGAGGCAGCGAGAAAGCCCGAGACATGTTCCGCAAGTTGGCAGACTGGAGCGTAAACGTCATTGCACGTGTGCCAAGTGACGCCTTCGAGGGATTCCTCAACTGCGAACATGGAGGAATGAACGAGAGCCTGCTCGACGCATACCAGCTCTTCAACGACACAAAGTACATGACAGCTGCCAAGAAGTTCACACACAAAGCTATGCTCAACGGTATGCAAACCCTCAACAAGACCTTCCTCGACGGCAAACATGCCAACACGCAAGTGCCGAAGTACATCGGCATGGAGCGCATTTTCGAACAGGATGCTTCGCTGACAGCCTATCGCCGTGCTGCTGAGAATTTCTGGACTGACGTGGCAACAAACCGCACCGTATGCATCGGAGGCAACTCCGTAGGCGAACACTTCCTCGCCGCTGCCAATTCCAACCGATACATCGACCATCTCGACGGACCAGAGTCATGCAACACCAACAACATGCTCAAGCTCTCAGAGATGCTGGCCGACCGCACTGACGATGCACGCTATGCCGACTTCTACGAGTATGCCATGTGGAATCATATCCTATCTACGCAAGACCCTGCAACTGGAGGATACGTCTATTTCACAACACTGCGGCCACAGGGATATCGCATATACTCGCAGCCCAATCAGGGCATGTGGTGCTGCGTGGGTACCGGCATGGAGAACCACTCCAAGTACGGGCATTTCATCTATACACACGATGGAAACAAAACGCTATACGTCAACCTCTTCACCCCGTCGAGACTGCAGAACACGGACTTCGCCGTGACACAACAGACTAAGTTTCCCTACGAACAGCAGACACGCATCACCGTAGAACATGGCGGACAGTACACTATTGCCATCCGACATCCGGCGTGGGTCACGGAAGGGTTTGCCGTCAAGGTCAACGGCACCGACGTCAATGCCAGCGTACAGCCGGGTAAGGCATCATACGTCACCATCAACCGAGCATGGACAGCCGGAGATATAGTGACTGTTGACCTGCCGATGCGCCTCAGCTACAGCGAATGTCCCAACTATGGCGACTACATAGCATTCACCTACGGACCAATCCTACTTGCAGCACCCACCACGGCAGCAAGTCAGGCCGAGGCCGATGCTACAGGTCTCGACTACGAACGCCTACAGAACGAATACGCCAAGGCCGGACGCATGGATCATGCACCGGGCTCTATGGCAACACAAAAGAGCCTGCTCTCCGCCCCACTGCTCATCGGCCAGCGTGCCGATGTGCTCAACCGCATAAAGCCGCAAGACGCCGCGACACTGACATTCACCATCGATGCCTCACGACCCGGCATTGACATACAAGTGGCAGACTCTGAAGCTCGTACCGTTCTACACACTACACCATGTGCGCTACTCATGCTACTGGTATCAGCAGACACCGGAAGCCTTTGCTGCAAGCTCTATGGCCCAGACTGAGGCCGAGGCCGAAGCTCTGAGTGCCAGGACGCTTGACTTCGTGGCGCCCGGCGAGCAACAGAGCGAGGCCGGTCATGAGGTGGCCTACTCATCGGACTCCAGCAAAGGCAACTATAATGGTGAGAGTTACCGCGATGCACGTCCCGGAGGCTATGTGGAGTACATACTCATGCCGGGCGAGCAGTTCAAGATGGGAGACTCGCAGCTCTCAGTGATGTGCCGCTTCACCACCGCCGACAAAGGCCGCAAGGCATCGCTGTATGTCGATGGCACAAAGATCGCCACCATCACCATCCCCGAGAGCGTGAAGAATGCAAACAACGGTTTCTACAATGTCGAATATCCCATCCCCAACAACCTGGCCACACAGAACGACGGCACCGTGAAGCCTCGCTTCAAGGTGCGTCTGGCTGCCACAGAGGGAACACTGAATCCTGGACTCTACGGCCTCAGGCTGATGAAGGACTACGACCCTACGCCACATGCCTACCACTTCCGAGCTTCCGACTGGACTACAGGTGATGCACAACGCATCGCGGCCTCGGCAATAACCTACGACACCGAGAACAACATAATCCACGCCAAGAGTCGTGGCAACAACAACATTGCCCTGAAGCTGCGCCACGAATCGCTCGACTATGACATCGCTGCCGAACAGAAATATCTCGTGGTGCGAGGCACGGGACTCAGCACGGCAGACACACACTCATATCTCTGGTGGCTAAACGGAGTCAACCACGGCACACAGGTGAGTCCTTCGCTGCAGAAAAGCATCACAGTAGGCGAACAGACGCAGACACTCATAGCATGGGACATGACCTCCAGCGGACTTTACTCTAACTTCAGCGGTACACGACCCAGCGTCTGCCAGGGACAGACAATCTTCGGACTCACATCGACGAACGGTGACGGCTCGTGCCAGATTTGCGACATAGACTTCGTGGCAGACATCGCCCATTATGAGCATATAGCCACGGCAGTGAAGAATGTGCGCAATGCTGCACAGACCACAACGGCCTACACCCTTCAGGGGCTGCCTGCGACTATGGCATCACGCGGCATCATCATCGCCAATGGCCGCAAGACGCATAAACATTGAGCAAAGGATGGCGGTCGCAGCCCAATTTTGTTAGCCGAGAAGGCCATTCCACAACAAAATGAAGCCCAAAGCGCAAAAAGAGCGTGAAAAAGTTGGCGGTTTCCCAGAAAGTGTGTTACTTTGCGGCCACAAAACGAAAAGAGTCACAAAATGCTATTCACAAACGCTTACTCCTACTTTTATTATTACTTTGCCACAAAACGGTGAAGCGGGAGAGCGTGTATAATTGGTTTAGACAATGAATATAGCTAACAACAATGGAATCCCGCTTCCCACAGGAAGCGGGATTTCTTCTTTCCGCCCTGCCGACCGGCTGGCATCTGTAGAAGAATACTACTTCTCGCGGAAACTCAAGGAAGTGGCGCGCCTCAACGCAGAGGGACGTGACATCATCAGTCTCGCTATTGGAAGCCCCGACATGCCACCGGCAGAAAGTACTATCGATGTGCTGTGCCGCGAAGCACGGAATGCCAATGGCCACGGCTATCAGCCCACGGTAGGCACGCCGGAGTTGCGTAAGGCAATAGCCGATTTCTATCGTCGATGGTATGACGTAGAGCTAAACCCACAGACTGAGGTGCAGCCACTCATAGGCTCGAAGGAAGGCATTCTGCACGTCACACTCGCACTGGTGAATCCCGGCGAAAAGGTGCTCGTGCCGAATCCTGGCTACCCTACATACACAGCTCTGTCGAGGCTGCTGGGAGCAGAAGTCGTGAACTACGACCTCACCGAGGCCACTGGCTGGCAACCCGACTTCTGTCAGCTGGAAGACATCGTAAGCCGCCAGCACGCAGAAAGCCCAGTACGCATACTTTGGACTAACTATCCCCATATGCCGACAGGAGCCCGCGCACGTCGCGACACATACGAGCGACTCGTCGATTTCGGACGCAGGCATGGCATCGTAATCGTCAATGACAACCCATATAGCTTCATTCTCAACGAGTCTGAACGACTGAGCATCCTGCAAGTCGATGGTGCCAAGGACTGCTGCATAGAGTTCAACTCCATGTCCAAAAGCCACAACATGCCGGGATGGCGCGTAGGAATGCTGGCAACGAATGCCGAGTTCATACGCTGGATCCTGAAAGTGAAGAGCAACATCGACAGCGGCACGTTCCGAGCCATCCAGCTCGCGGCGGCAGATGCCCTCGCTGCAAGCACGCCCGAGTGGCACCATCAGGCCAACGTGGTCACCTATGCCAGCCGACGGGCCATTGCTGAGGACATCATGCGCGCACTGAACTGCCAGTTCGACCCCACACAGACTGGCATGTTCCTATGGGGACGCATCCCGGACAGCTGCGACAACGTAGAAGAACTCACTGAACGTGTACTTCACGATGCACGCGTCTTTATAGCACCAGGATTCATCTTCGGAACCAACGGCCAACGCTACGTACGCATCTCACTCTGCGCTAAAGACGAGCTGATGCGCGAAGCCCTGAAGAGAATCAAAGAAACAATGAATTCATAACAACCTATTAATAAACACCAATCTTCCCTGACACATGCCCCCCCTGCCCCCTAAAGGGGGTGTTTCTAAGCGCGCAGCCTCTCCCCCTTCAGGGGGCAGGGGGGGCTTGGGCCAGGGGAGTGGGAAACACCTATGGAATACGAACTGAATATCAAGCCGCTTTCGCTCAAGGACGTTGAAATGAAACGCCCACTCGTGATTGCCGGACCGTGCTCGGCAGAGACCGAGGAGCAAGTGATGGCCACCGCCAAGGAGCTGGCAAAGAACGGCATACGCATCTTCCGTGCCGGAGTATGGAAACCACGCACGAAACCCGGAGGTTTCGAGGGCAAGGGCGATGAGGCATTGCCATGGATGCAGCGCGTGAAGGCCGAGACGGGCATGTTGCTTGCCACCGAGGTGGCTACACCACAACATGTCGAGGCTGCCATGAACGCCGGCATCGACGTGCTTTGGGTGGGCGCACGTACCACCGTCAACCCCTTCAGCGTACAAGCCATCGCCGATGCCCTGCGGGGCACCGATGTGCCTGTCTTGGTGAAGAACCCCGTAAACCCTGACATCGAGCTGTGGACAGGAGCTCTGATGCGACTGAACGCCGCCGGAATCACACGCCTCGGAGCCATACACCGGGGCTTCTCGAGCGTAGATCAGAAACTCTATCGCAACGTACCGATGTGGCATCTGGCCATAGAACTGAAACGACGGTTCCCTATGCTGCCCATAATCACAGACCCCAGCCACATGGGAGGACGGCGAGACCTCATAGCACCTATCTCACAACAGGCCATGGACCTCGGATTCGACGGACTGATGGTGGAAAGCCACTGCAACCCAGACTGTGCATGGAGCGATGCCAAGCAACAGGTGCTGCCCGAAGTGCTCGACTTTATTCTCGACAGGCTCGTCATACGCGAGAGCGTGGAGGCAACAGAGAGCATCAACCAGCTGCGAAAGCAGATTGACGAGCTCGACAATATGCTCATGGACTTGCTCACCAAACGCATGCGCGTGAGCCGCGAGATTGCCGCCTACAAGAAGCTGCACAACATGACTGTAGTGCAGACAACACGCTACAGCGAGATTCTCGACAAGCGCGGAGCACAGGGTGTGCTATGCGGCATGAACCCCGACTTCGTCAAGACAGTCTATGAAGCCATTCACAGCGAAAGCGTAAGGCAGCAAATCGAGATAATGAACAAATAACCGCGTTGCGGTCTTTACATCAGAAACATCACACATCTATGCGAATACTCATTCTTGGCGCAGGAAAGATGGGGTCGTTCTTCACAGACCTCCTCAGCTTCGACCACGAAGTGGCAGTCTATGACAACGACCCACGACGGATGCGCTTCCTCTACAACACCCAACGTTTCGCATCGCTCGACGAGGTCGATGCCTTCCAGCCTGAACTGGCTATCAACGCCGTATCTCTGAAATATACACTTACCGTATTCGACCAATTGCTGCCACACATCGGCCCCGACTGCATACTCTCTGACATCAGCAGCGTGAAGACTGGATTCCGAGACTACTATGAGCAGACGGGACATCGATACGTCTCGTCACACCCTATGTTCGGACCTACATTTGCCAACCTTGGCGACCTTTCGCGCGAGAACGCCATCATCATCAGCGAGGGCGACTACATGGGGCGAATCTTCTTCCGCGACCTCTACTCGCGACTCGGACTCAACGTCAAGGAACTCACCTTCGCCGAACACGACGAGACCATGTCTTACTCACTGAGCATACCTTTCGTATCGACATTTGTCTTCTCTGCCGTGATGAAACATCAAGACACGCCGGGCACAACCTTCAAGCGCCACGAGAAGATAGCCCGTGGCGTGCTGTCGGAGGATGACACCCTCCTGCGCGAGATACTCTTCAACCCACACACCAAACCAAAGGTTGAGATGATACGTTCGGAGCTAAAGAAACTCATTCAGATTATCGACGACCGTGACGAGGATGCCATGACTGCCTACCTCAACCGCATTCGCCAAAACATAAAATAACAGCGATGAAACGAATTGCTATTCAAGGCATAGAGGGTAGCTTCCACGACATCGCCGCACACCAATATTTTGAGAGCGAGGACATTGAGCTCATCTGCTGTCCCACGTTCGAGAAGGTGTTCGGCGTAATCGGCTCAGACCCCACCGCCATAGGCATGGTGGCCATAGAGAACACCATCGCCGGCTCATTGCTCCACAACTACGAGCTCCTGCGAGAGTCCGGAGCTACCATCGTCGGCGAGCACAAGTTGCGCATCCGACACTCTCTGATGTGCCTGCCGTCAGACGACATCGACGACATCACAGAGGTACACTCTCACCCCGTGGCACTCATGCAGTGCCGCGACTTCCTTGGGCGACATCCGCAGATGAAGGTCGTAGAGGCTTCCGACACCGCTGGCGCGGCACGTGCCATTGCCAAAAACGGAGGCCGGGGACATGCCGCCATAGGATCAAAGCATGTGGCCCAACTCTACGGACTGCGAGTGCTCGAAGAGGGCATAGAGACCAACAAGCACAACTTTACACGATTCCTCGTCGCCGCACAGCCACAACGCGCCAACCTGCTACGCAACATCCTCGAGACAGACAAGGCCAGTATCGTTTTCGCACTGCCTCACGAGGAAGGCTCGCTGTCGCAGGTGCTATCAGTGCTGTCGTTCTACAAGCTCAACCTAACCAAGATACAATCCTTGCCAATCATAGGACGAGAGTGGGAATATCTGTTCTATGTCGATGTGCTCTTCAACGACTACACTCGATACTCACAAGCCATCGATGCAATACGACCGCTGACATCCGACCTCAAGATTATCGGGGAGTATCGTCATGGACGTGAAGTCGAAGACTGGTGAACCAACGACAGTACCTCCTGCTTAATAGAACACATCTATAGTCTCCGCTCAACCCTTTCGTAAGCTGGGTCCTATAAATTAGCTTTGATTTGCTCTTAGGCTGTTTTCGAGCAGCTTTGACTTCAAACCAGCCGAAGCGTAGCGGGCTATGGTTCTTCGCGCTCGACCTTTGGTCGCTTTGCTCAGCAAAGAAGTGTCTAAGCGACCGAAGGACGAACGCATAGAGAATTAATGGAACACACTATAAGTGTTCAGCGGGGGCATTCTTTGTCATAGGTATCACCCGTGTACCATAAGCCTGCAACGGGGTAGGCCCGCGTCTGACCTCTGTAGCATGGGCGAAGACGGCTGCATTGGCTTGGAGGTGGGGTCGGGGCGCATTAGACATCAAGTGTGAGTAGTCTCTGCACCACATCAGTCGTTATCCATAGAGAATGGCTCCTCACAAGAGAATGGCTCCTCACACAATCCGTCAAAGGGGCTTTTTTTAGGTTCATCCGACATTTCGAGTGATGCGGCTGTCATGTAGAGCGTAGAGCCTCAGGGTAAAATACTTGTCGTCTCTAAAACCATATGCATTGCGCTTCATAACCTTTATCTTATTGTTGATGCCCTCTCCTTTTCCTGTCGAGAGATGGCAGTCGTACCAAGCAAGTATTCCGGAGAAGATGAAAGAGTTCCTAATGATAGAAAATCGAGGATAAAGCATCTTTTTTACAGAAAATGTAAGCTAAACAAACTTTTTGCGTAGATTTTACGCAAAAAGTTTGGAGGATAAAAGAATTATCCATATCTTTGCGTCAAATTTACGCAAGACATGAATAAGAAGAGGAAAAAGATTGTAGTGATGGGTGGGAGTTTCAACCCTCCGACATCGGCACATCTCAGGCTGATGAAGGAGGCTGTTGATGCTCTTCGTGCTGATATAGGCTTCTTTGTTCCCGTTAGTGATGCGTACCTGAAACGTAAGATGCGGCACAGCCATCCACCTGTGGCTCTTTCACCTGAGATGCGCATCAGAATGCTTCAGTCGATGTGTGCTGATGACAGCCGTTTGAAGGTGTGCGAGAAAGAGATTGGCACGATAGAGCCAAGGACGATGCCGACATTACAGGCTATTCAGGAGGACTATCCAGAGGCAGAACTGTATTTTGTGATGGGAGCAGACAAGTTCGACTTGCTTGCCAGTTTGACTAAGAAGAGGCAGTTCTTGGATGCTTTCAAGGTCGTGCTTTATTCAAGAGATGGTGCAGCTCTGGAGCAATCGATAAAGGATGATGACGTCCTTTCCTGTTATGTGGAACGTATGGTAATCCTTCCCCAACCAGAGGGGACAGAAGGTGTCAGTTCGTCACTGGTCAGAGAGCGGATGTTGCGGGGAGAGAGTAGCAGTGACTTGCTCTGCCCAGAGGTTTGGGAACTGTTTAAGGAATATACACCGGCAGACTTCCCTGACACCATCAATAGGTTCAAAGGTGAGTATGATTTCCTGAACAATCGATACCCTTGCCATATCGTCTGGGAAGGACTGGAGTTCCGGAGTGCTGAAGCCGCTTTCCAGGCTTCCAAAAGTAAAAATGAGAAGGAACGGAAGGTCTTTGCAGGATGCTCTACGGACAAGGCCGTCTTGAAAGGGAAAAACTTGACACCATATCCTGGTTGGGAAGAAGCCCAGACAAGCATCATGGAATCCATCCTTCAGGCGAAGTTTGAACAGAATCCTGCGTTGATGCGGAAGTTGGCAGAAACAGGGAACCGTGTCCTGCTCAATGGCAACAACAAACAAGAAACCTTTTGGGGTATAGACTTGTATAGTTGGGTAGGCGAGAATCATTTAGGAAGAATCATCATGAACATAAGAGATAAAGAGACAAATTTAGTAGAGAGTTAAAAGTTAAGAGTTATGTACACAGTTGAGAAGATAAAAGAGATTGTTCGTAGTAAGCCAGACACGGCGATTATCTATTTCTGGGGTCACACGCCTAATCCGAAGAAGATGACTGCGGCTTGCTTCAGTCAGTGGTATGACTGTTACTTTGAAGTGGACGGCACGCAATACCACACTACTGAACAGTATATGATGGCCAGCAAGGCACGCTTGTTTGGCGATGAAGAGGTGCTTCGTGAAATCATGGAGTCATACCATCCTCACGACTATAAGAAGCTGGGCAGGAAGGTTTGCGGCTTTGTTCCCGAACCATGGGATGCCAAGAAGTACGACATCGTGGTGGAAGGTAATAAGGCGAAGTTTGGACAGAATGCAGACATCAGGGAGTTCCTGCTGTCAACAGGAGATTCCATCTTGGCTGAAGCCAGTCCATACGACAAGATTTGGGGCATCGGACTTGACAGGGAAACGGCCATGAAAGGCTCTGTTGAACAGTGGCAGGGAGAAAACCTGTTGGGTTGTGCCCTGATGGAGGTTAGAGACTGGCTTAGAGAAATGAAGAGTGAAGAATTTTTGTATGGAAACGACGAAAGGTGTTTATACGTATGAGTATCCACGTCCGTCGGTAACTACGGACTGTGTGATATTCGGTTATGATGTGAAGGAAGGGCTGTCGGTGCTCCTGATAGAAAGAGGTATCGAACCCTATAAGGGGCGCTGGGCCTTTCCTGGTGGATTCTTGAAAATGGACGAGACCACGGAAGCTGGCGCACTCCGGGAATTGAAAGAAGAGACGGAGTTTGATGTGGAGAGCGGCTTTCTGGAACAGTTGGGCTGTTTCTCGGATGTTGACAGGGATCCACGGGGACGGGTCATTACCATTGCCTACTATGCTTTAGTGCAAAAAGGAGCCGTAAAGGGCGGTGATGACGCAAGGAATGCGCTGTGGTTTCCCATTGGGGATGTACCGCAGTTGGCCTTCGACCATGAGAAGATTCTCCGAATGGCTCTGAAGCATCTGAAAGAGCAGATACACTTCCAACCCATTGGTTTTGAACTGCTGCCTGATGTTTTCACCATGTCACAGTTGCAGGCATTGTATGAGGCTATTCTGGAAGTCCACTTCGACCGCAGGAACTTCGCCAACAAGATGCTGAAACTGGGTATCCTAGAAGAGACAGGCGACCGTCCCAAAGATGCAGCGAGAACAGTTCCCGTTCACTACAGGTTCAATCCTGACAAATACAAGGAGATGAAATCAAAAGGGTTTAGATTGGAATTTTAGATGATTATGTATATGGATAAGAGAGGAAATGGAATAACATGGAATGCAGAGAAGGACTTTCTCGTCAAGTATCGCGCTTTGATGGAAAGGGTGAAGAGGGGTGACCAGACGGCATATTATCAGGTGAAGGAACTGCGGGCAAAGGAATTCCGCAATACGGTGGAAATAGTGAACCAAGGGTACTATATCACTGAGAACGGGATTAGATTCGACTTTCCCGATGATTTAGACATGATGTGTAGTACTGTGTTCTACGACCATGAATTGAGTAAAGCTAATAAGCCAGAGAATGATGTACAGACAATCGTGGAAGTGCAAAACATAGACTGTCTGTATGCAGGTGCGCAATTGAAAGAGCAGGGATATAATCCTGCTGTGCTGAATATGGCCAGCAGTCGTAATCCCGGCGGTGGTGTCGTGACGGGTGCTGGCGCACAGGAAGAAACGTTATTCCGCAGAACAAACCTGTTCCGTTCTCTCTACCAGTTCGCTCCATACGCAGAGCAGTATGGCATCAGACGCTCGCGGCATCAGTATCCACTCGACAGGAACTTTGGTGGAGTCTATACACCTGATGCCATCTATTTCCGCGAAAGCGAGCAGAAAGGCTATGCCTTGCTGGACAAACCAGTCAGTCTCTCGTTCATTACTGTAGCAGGTATGAACAGACCTGACTTGACAGCCGACGGTATGATTGCAGACCATCATGTAGGGCCTATCAAGAACAAGATACGCACCATCTTCCGTATGGGGTTGGTGCATGGCCATGATTCGCTGGTGCTTGGAGCCTTGGGGTGTGGCGCGTTCCGCAATCCCCCTCGTCATGTGGCGCGTCTGTTCCACGAAGTGATGGACGAATCAGAGTTCAAGAACAGATACCGCCTGATAGTATTTGCCATTCTCGATGACCACAATGCACACCAGAAGCATAATCCGGAAGGTAACTTTAAACCGTTTGCTGAAGAGTTTGCCAAATGATGATGTCAGTAAGTGTTGGGATAAAGTATTTTGAATATGGATGATAGAAATATGGTTACTTGACAATCGTTATAACATAAAGGTGTAGAATTATAATAATCAAGGGTTATGGATAAGGAACTTAGAGAGCTACAGGATTTGATGGAATCGTATGAACAACAGAGATGGCGCGATTCGCTTCCTCTCGTCTTACAAGGTATGGTCAGCGTATATGGGGGATTCTATGGAGACAAACTATCCCAGGACAGCCCCAAAGAGGTGTGGGAAGGACTACGGAGGTCTGATATCTCTCAGATTATTGACCTACGGTATGATTATCCTTCAGAGAAGTTCAGGGCTCGTTGTGACGAGTATGGCATCAGGTACTTTAGCTATCCTATTCATAACGACCCGAAGACCATTGCAAATATAGTGGAAAAGTTTTATGATTTCTCTGACTTGCTTAGCGAAGGGCATTTCTACATGTTCGGGCGTACCAGTTCAAAGATTGCACTTTGCATCTACTGGACATTTGGCAGCAACTGTGGCTTGTATCCATTGGAACTCAGGAAAAGGATAACAGGCGATGACCGCATCATGAAAAAGGCTTTGCCCATACTGAATGCAATAGTCAATTATAAGGTAAATCATGCTGACAGTCTGCCAGATGTCAAAGGCTATATGGACAGTCTTAATGGACTGGTAAAAGACTTCAAGGATAGTCCGTATCCCCGAAAGGTATGGTATTCGATCTTTGATTTCAAAAGAGCATTCCGCAATGGATCGGTGGTGTATGACATCTCGGTAAACGGCTTGGGAGTGGTAGGCTATATGTATCCTTTCAGTCATGAGAATGAATTGTGGGTGTATGATATTGTCTTGCGCCCTGCAGGAAGTGGAAAAGGCAGAAGTTTCGCAGATGCACAATTGGATATTGTCATATACCTATGCCTAAATATCCCCTTGTCCATCAAATATCCGGCCCTTCCACAATCGACAAAGATGGCGCTTGGGATATTGAGGACATCACTTGGATTATAGATGTCCTGATAATATGCAAGTAAGGAAATCCGATAGATTGATGGTTACTTTCTACTCGTTATAAACATCAATGATGAACAAATTAAATGATAGAAGATTATGGCACTGAAAGACATTTTTGGAAAGAAGAACGTGAAGACCATGGTAGAGACGACTGTCAAGACAAACGTGGAAGTGCAGGATGTGAATACGGAGCGTGCAAAGGATCCGGCTTTTCCACCTCATTTTATCGCTGTACCTTTGCGGCCAAAAAACGCAAATGTTCAACTTGAATGAAGACAACCGCATCGTGATGGCTCAGCATCCGACAGACATGCGCAAGGGTGTCAACACGCTATGCGGCGAAGTACGCCGCGTAGGCTTGGACCCGACTAATGGTGATGGTACTTCAACTACGACAAGGGCAGCCGCGGCGGAGCAATCGCCCGGGCACAGCTCCGGGGATACCATGGTGCTGTGCAGACCGACGGATATGGAGTGTATGACTATTTCGAGTATCAGGCCTGGCATGAACGAGAATCAGATTGTGGCATTGCTGCCATATAACTGCAAAACCGAACTCCGATAGAGTCCGGTTTTGTTTTTTCTAGGAAGTTGAGCGGCTGCATTCGGATGGTTACGCCTAAACGTTTATACTCCGCCATTTACGCCTCCTGCATTTTAATGTATCCACGAGTCACTTTGTTAATTGCTATCTCTGTCAAATAGCCCTGCTGGACTAAGTCTGACAGGTCTTTTCTTGCTGTCATGGAAGAGACCGAGAACTGTTCTTGCACATCCTTGACCGTCATAATTGTATTAGGCTCTTCCTTGAGCCTCTGAAGAATCATAGCCTGACGGTAATTGATATTTCCGGCAATCATAAATGACGTAGCCGCCTTCTTCTCACGTTGCTTTCTTTGGATATAGTCTGTTAGCTGCTGAAAGGAAATGTCTAATGCCCTCAGATTGTAAGCGACGAAATAGCCGATGTCGTTGCCATCATTCTCAACATAGCGGAACGACTTTTCATAACTGGGTTTAGATTTCGCTATTACCCTGGAGATGGACATGTACTCGGTCAACCAATATTTCTCTTTCAGCATATACCAATAGAACAAGGCACGTGCAGTACGTCCATTGCCATCAACAAACGGGTGCATGAATGCCAACATAAAATGCACTATAATGCCCCGAATAATAGGATGGATGAAAGTGCGAGGATTATCATTGTTGAAGAAATCACAAAGAGACTCCACAAACTCTGGTATCTCCTGAAATGAAGGCGGTGAATAGATAATATCGCCATCTACCATGTCGGCCACGACAACCTTGTCGTTAGTCCTGAAACGACCTGCATTCTCAGGATTATCCATAGTCTTTTCCGTCATCAGCCGATGAATATGCAACAATGTCTCTTCGGTCAGTGGCTCATCCTTATGTTCTACAATATATTGGATAGTATTGTAGTTGTTGGCTATCATTTGCTGAGACTTGTTCTGGGGCGATTTTTTCTTTCTCAGCATATCCTTAGCTACAATTCTTGTTGTAGAGGCCCCTTCCATCTTACTGGAGTAGATGGCCTCTTCCATTAAAGAACTTGACAGATAGTATTTCTTCTCAGCAGACTGAGTGTCGCCCTCCACTTCCCAGAAACTGCCGAACTTCATATCGAACTCATGACACAGACGTTGCATCTGGCTGGTGACACAAAGATTGATGCCATATTTCTCCCAGACGGGAATCATGTTTCTCAGACGTGACGCTTTGACGTTGGTCCATAACATCTGTGGAGTGAAGCCCTCTGGCAGTTTCTTGTATTTCACCTTGTCCCAATACTCATAGTCAGCATTGACCTTATCTACAATGGGTATGATATTGGAGTCAATACCTTTTACCAAGGCATTAACAAGTGTTTTCTTGTCTATCTTTGGTGGCAGTTCTATCATAAAACTCTATTTTTTAAATTCTGCCACAAAGATACAAATAATATTTTAAATTCTTGCCAATTCTTGCAAGTTTTTGCAAAATTAGCAAGAATTTGTTGGTTTTAGAGGTTATATCCCAATTTCTCAAAGAGAGCCTTTAGCTCTTGTTTACTCTCTTCTTCCTGTTGCAAGAGGTCGCGCATATCTGCTTGCAGTTGGCGCATCTTTGTGTCGAAGTCTATCTGTTCGTCGCGATTACGGAACTCGATGTATTTGCTGGGTACAAGGCTCCAGCCTTTCTTCTCAATCTCTTCGAGGGTGGCAGAGTAGAAGTTACGTACATTCACTTCTCAGATATAGCCGCCTAAACGTTTGTATTCTGCTTTACTCATCGTTGTTTTTGTTTATCAGATTGACGACAACCTTCACCATGACATCCTTTTCTTCCGTCCTGCTCTCGGCAATCATCAGCGTGAGGGCAACGAGGGTACTGTCAGCGATGCGCTTGCTACCATCAGGATGATAGAGAATGGTAACCATCCGAATAAAGCAGGCTTTTCCCCCTCATTTTATCGCTGTACCTTTGCGGCCAAAAAACGCAAATGTTCAACTTGAATGAATACAACCGCATCGTGATGGCTCAGCATCCGACCGACATGCGCAAGGGTGTCAACACGCTATGCGGCGAAGTACGCCGCGTAGGCTTGGACCTGACTAATGGTGATGGTACTTCTACTACGACAAGGGCAGCCGCGGCGGAGCAATCGCCCGGGCACAGAGTTTATCAACCTCTTCCAACTGATTTCACCCTCTATATTTCTTCGGGCAAGTTCCAGCAAGTAGTCGGATACCTTTAGCCCGTCCACTGCCTGCAAACCAATAGCCACGCGCCAAAACTCAGCCCTCTCTTTTTTCTGAGGATTCCCCTGACGGATATACTCGTCAAAGTTTAACCCGAATCGGTCATTAGAAGCGCAATAATCCGTGGTAAAGTTTGTAACGTGTTGAAATTTCGTCTTTTGTATGGTTGAATTTCTAATGGCGGTCATTAGAAAAGTCAAATTACAAAAGGACTGTTATCAATCGGTTATGAAGACGACCA
>Ga0247610_10002517_pt1 | contig 21044 bp, 9 predicted proteins | sample 174DNAGHGhighgp2_FD_193483 | JGI IMG/M metagenome (GOLD analysis project Ga0247610, IMG submission 193483) | Sheep rumen microbial communities from Palmerston North, Manawatu-Wanganui, New Zealand - 1742 DNA GHGhigh gp2 | ecosystem: Host-associated > Mammals > Digestive system > Stomach > Rumen ...
CCTAAAGCATGACCACAGATCAGCAGGAAGGAGGCGGGACCATGATGACCCCAGTGAACATTATGGACACCGGGAAGCTTTTATTTTTGGGCATCCTGGCCGCCAGGCTCCAGATAATACTCAATCCGCCCTTCAAGGGCAGCCTGGATGCAGAGATCGTCAGCACCGACCTGCTGAAGGTCTGCAAAACCAAAAAGACGGAACTGCTGTTTCTGGCACTGTTCCTGAAGATGCTGAGGATCGGCGGAAGGTGCGCCTGCATCGTTCCGGACGGCGTGCTGTTCGGATCCTCCACCGCGCATAAGGCAATCCGCCAGGAAATCATCGACCACAACCGGCTGGAAGCAGTCATTTCCATGCCGTCCGGCGTATTCAAACCTTATGCCGGTGTCAGCACCGCTGTGCTGATCTTCACCAAGACAAACCATGGCGGCACGGATAAGGTCTGGTTCTACGACATGAAAGCGGACGGTTTCAGCCTGGACGACAAGCGCAGTGAAACCAAAGAAAACGATATTCCGGACATCATCACAAGATTCAGAAGCCGGGAAGGGGAAGAAGAAAGAAAACGCACGGAACAGTCCTTCCTGGTGCCGAAGGAAGAGATCGTCCAGAATGATTATGATCTGTCCATCAATAAATATAAACAGACGGAATATAAACCTGTGGAATATCCGCCTACAGTGGAGATCATGGCAGAACTCCGGGAACTGGAAATGAAAATTGGCGAAGAGATGGACGAACTGGAAAAACTGCTGGGACTGTAAATAGGGATTTGTGGGGGTGATGGGATGAAGTATAAGCTTTCGGATTTGTTTGAGCTTCAGATGGGAAAAACTCCATCTAGGGACAATCCGGGATACTGGTCTCAACCAGAGTTCCCATGGATATCCATTGCTGATTTGTCCAGTGCAGGAAAATACATTTATTATACCAAAGAATCACTTTCAAAGCTGGCGGTTGAGGAAAGCGGCATCAAGATTATCCCTGCACAAACAGTGATAATGAGTTTCAAACTTTCGATAGGCAAAGTCAGCATCACGCCGGTGCCAATGTATTCCAATGAGGCAATCATGGCGTTTATTGATAAAGGAATCGTCAAAATCAAGCCTGAATACCTCTATTACCTCTTGCTGCACAGAGATTGGGACGAAGGAACCAACAAAGCTGTGATGGGCAAAACACTCAACAAGGCAACATTGTCAGATGTGACCATTAATATCCATCCCATCGAAGAACAAGAGAGAATAGTTGCCGTACTCGATAAGGCCTCTGAGATAATTGATAGCTGTCAGCGCCAGCTCCGTACCCTCGACACCCTCATCAAAGCCCGATTTGTCGAGATGTTTGGGGATTGCAGAACGAATCCATATGGTTGGGAAACCAAAGCGCTTTCTGATGTCGCTGAAGTAGGCTCCAGTAAGCGAGTTTTCGTGGAAGAGCTTCAAGAAAGTGGAATCCCATTCTATCGCGGAACTGAAGTAGGCGCTTTAGCCGAGGGGAAAACGATTCAACCGGAGCTGTTCATCACTCCTGAACACTATGATGAATTGGTTGAAGCTACTGGTAAGCCAGAGCCAGGCGACCTGCTGATGCCATCAATTTGTCCCGATGGAAGGATATGGGTAGTAGACACTGAGGAACCATTCTATTTCAAGGACGGACGTGTATTGTGGGTCCATTCGATTGATGCAGCATATGATCCAATTTTCCTGCTTTATACCCTAAAGGATAGGATCGTGACAGATTATAGCAGCATAGCATCCGGAACTACATTCGCAGAGCTAAAGATATTTGCCCTAAAGCAGTGCCAAGTGTTTGATGTCCCAATAGAAAAGCAGATGGAGTTTGTGGCTTTTATCAAGCAGACCGACAAATCAAAAGTTGTCGTACAGGAAGCATTGAATAAAGCACAGCTATTATTTGATAGTTTAATGCAGAAATACTTTGGATAAATAAACCAATTAAGGAAATATGATAAGGGTATTATATGGATACGATTAAGGTTAAAAAACGGTTGAGCAATATACAGCAAGAAAGCAGACGAAGAGCGAAGCTGGATAAATGCTGTATTTGTGGAAAAACTGTATCTTCTTTCTGCAATTCACATTCTATTCCGCGATTTGTTTTAGAGAGAATTGCACGAGATGGACAAGTATTAAATGGTGCATGTGCTTTGGATTTGCTATTTATTAATCAGCAAGATGGCGTTAATAGAAGCGGAACATTTTACCTTTTATGCAATGATTGTGACAATAAGTTTTTTTCTGATTATGAGAATGAAAATGCATTACTGGATGATCCAACAACACGTATGTTGGCGCAGATAGACCTAAAAAATGTGCTACTTCAACTATCAAAAAGATATTATGAAGTTGAGTTGTACGACGTGCTACAGGAGAGAACGTCCAATTTGCATAACAAGACCTATCTTGACACTATTCATTCCCTAGATATTCGAGACTACCTATTTGATTTTAGACGTGCAATGAAAATCATTACAAAAAACCTAAAAAGTGGATATGATATTGTATATTCAGAATTGCTTCCGTATGTAGTACCAATAGCAACTCAATCAGGAATTACTATGACACAAGATATGGAAAATAACACAATTAATGATATCTATAATGATTCACCTGATATTCGCATACAGACAATGCATTGTTGTGTTTTTCCACTAAAAGATAAAACCAAAATTCTCCTGTTTCACCATAGAGATGATAGAGTTTATAAAAGCTTTGATAGACAGTTTGCTAAATTGTCCAAGCTAGAAAAACTGCAATATATAAATTACCTGATATTTAAACATACAGAGAATTACTTTGCAGCACCGGAACTAACATCGTGTTTTTCTACAGAAATTAAACTGAAACAACTATGTAGAGAGAATGGAGATCTTCCTAATCTTGGGTTTGTTACGATGATGGATGGTATTATTCCATATCAGCCAGTAGCACCTGACGAAATTCCCAATTTTCTAAGTGAGGAACACAAACTTCAATAAACATGAGGTGACCCAAATGACCAACTTTGATTTTCTCCTGTCTGTGCCGGACTTTGTCCCCTTCGGTGAAGTTGCGGTAGCGGCGGAAAAGATCTACAGTATTGATCCGGCGGCCTGCGTGCTGAATTGCCGCCGGGCAATGGAGTTTGCTGTCAAATGGATGTATTCCGTGGACAGTGCTCTTTCTATGCCCTGGGATGACAAGCTGGTCAGTCTGCTGAGCACGGAGGAATTCCGGGATATCGTGGACACGAACCTGATGCGCCGACTGGAGTATATCCGCAAGATCGGCAATTTTGCTGCCCATGACGGGAAAAAGATCACGAAGGAACAGGCGATGCTGTGCCTGCAGAACCTGTGGGTATTCATGGACTTTGTGGCTTGCTGCTACAGCAGGAATTATCAGTCCGGTACCTTCGATCCTGCTTTGCCGGAACAGACTGCTGCACCGGTTTATATGGTTCCTCCGGAAACAGAAATCCAGCTGGCAAAACTGATTGAGGAAAACGCTGCTCTGAAGGAAGAACTGACGGTTCGGCGTGAGGAACAACAGCAGGCTTATACGCCCAAGCCCCTGGAAATTTCGGAATACAAGACCCGGAAACTATATATCGACGTCATGCTGGAGGACGCCGGCTGGACCAAAGGCAAGGACTGGATGGATGAGGTGGAACTGCCCGGCATGCCCAACCAGAGTGAAGTGGGCTATGCGGACTATGTACTGTATGGGGATGACGGAAAAGCGCTGGCGGTTATCGAAGCCAAGAGGACCTGTGTGGATGTGGCGAAGGGTAGGCAGCAGGCAAAGCTTTATGCCGATCTGCTGGAAAAGCAGTATAACCGTCGTCCGGTGATCTTCCTGACAAACGGATTTGAAACCAGGATCGATGACGGACAGTATCCGGAACGCCGGGTCTCGGCCGTGTTCAGCAAGCGGGACCTGGAAAAGATGTTCAACCTGCGCCGGATGCGGCAGCCGATAGCCTGATCCATGTGGACAAGAACATCGCCGGACGGTATTACCAGGAGGAAGCAATCAAGGCGGTCTGTGAAAGTTTCGACAAAAAGAACCGGCGCAAGACCCTGCTGGTGATGGCGACCGGCAGCGGAAAAACCCGGACAGTGATCGCTCTGTGCAAGGTACTGATGGAAAAAGGCTGGGTCCGGGATATTCTGTTCCTGGCGGACCGGAATTCCCTGGTGACCCAGGCGAAACGGAACTTTGTGAATCTGCTTCCGAACCTGTCCGTGGTAAACCTGTGCGAAGATAAGACAAACTATACCGCCCACTGCGTTTTCTCCACCTATCAGACGATGTACAACTGCATCGACACCGTACAGGATGAGAAAGAGCAGCGGTTGTTTACGCCCGGGCATTTTGATCTGGTGATCTGTGATGAAGCGCACCGGTCCATCTATAACAAATACCGGGATATCTTTAACTATTTTGACGCTCCGCTGGTAGGCCTGACCGCCACGCCTAAGGATGAGATTGACAAGAACACCTATGAGATTTTTGAACTGCAGAGCGGCATTCCGACCTACGGATATGAACTGGCTCAGGCAGTGAAGGACGGGTATCTGGTGGATTTCATCAGCGTGGAGACGACGCTGAAATTCATCCAGGAAGGTATCGTATACGACGAACTGTCCGAGGAGGACCGGGAAGAATATGAAAACACCTTTGAGGACGAGAACGGCGAACTGCCGGAGAGCATTGCTTCCTCAGCCCTGAATGAGTGGATTTTCAATGAAGATACGATCCGGGAAGTCCTGCGGATCCTGATGAAGGAAGGACTGAAGATCGACTACGGGAATAAGATCGGGAAGTCCATCATCTTCGCGAAGAATCATAAGCATGCGGAGGAAATTCTGAAGAACTTCGGGAAGGAGTTTCCGCATCTGCCCGGATGGGCAAAGGTCATCGACAACTACATGACCTATGCACAGAGCGCCATCGACGAATTTTCTGAACCGGATAAGCTGCCGCAGATCGCCATTTCCGTGGATATGCTTGATACCGGTATCGACGTGCCGGAAGTGCTGAACCTGGTGTTCTTCAAGAAGGTGATGAGCAAGGCTAAGTTCTGGCAGATGATCGGCCGCGGGACCCGGCTATGTCCCGGGCTGATCGATGGGGAAGACAAGAGTAAATTCTATATCTTTGATTTCTGCGGGAACTTTGAGTTCTTCCGGATGAACAAAGGGAAAGCAAACAACAATACCCTGGCCCTGTCTGCCATGCTGTTCAGCTTGAAAGCGCAGATTGTTTACAAGCTGCAGGATATGGCATACCAAACGGAGGAACTGATCGCTTTCCGGAAATCCCTGGTACAGGAACTGCTGGAGAAAGTACAGGAACTGGATCGGGAGAATTTTGCTGTCAAGCAGCATTTGAAATATGTGGAACTGTACAGCGATCCGGAAAGCTATAAAGCACTGACTTATGAGGATACATTGGTCATGACGGACGAACTGGCTCCGCTGGTTCTGCCGGATCCGGATGACGCGAAGGCGCTGCGGTTTGACGCGCTGCTGTACGGGATCGAGCTGGCTTATCTGGCCGGAAAGAAATACGCCAAAGGCAGGCATGACCTGATCAGCAAGGTGCAGGCGGTTGCCGGGGTTGCCAATATTCCGGAGATCATGGCGCAGCAGGAACTGATCCAGAAAATCCTGAAGACGGATTATCTTGAGAATGCCGGAATCAATGAGTTTGAAAATATCCGGGAGAATATCCGGGATCTGATCAAATATATTCCTGTCAAACAGATTGTTTACAATACTAATTTTGATGATGAGATTCTTTCCATGACGTTCCATGAGTCGGAACTGGAAAACGATTATCTGGCGGATTATAAGGCGAAGGCTGAATACTATGTACGCCAGCACCAGGAGAATGAAGCGATTGCAAAACTGAAGAGCAATATTCCGCTGACGGAAGACGATGTGTCGGAACTGGAACGGATCCTGTGGAGTGAGGTCGGGACGAAGCAGGATTATGAGCGGGAGATCGGATCGGTTCCCCTGGGTGAATTTGTCCGGAGCGTCATCGGGCTGGATATGAATGCCGCAAAAGCTGCTTTTGCGGATTATCTGGACAGTACACAGCTGGACAGCCGGCAGATTTACTTTGTGAATCAGATCGTGGAATACATTGTTCACAACGGGATGATGAAGGATCTGTCTGTGCTGCAGGATTCTCCCTTTACAGATCAGGGAAGTATTGTGGAAGTGTTCACTGATCTTTCCATCTGGGCTGGGATTCGGAAGGCGATTGAACGGGTGAATGCCAATGCAACGGTTGCATAATGAAGAGGAAACACAGATATGATGCTGACGTAACAAAATACATTGTTACGATTAATAGCCAGGCAGAGACATCAATCCTTGTTTATTAAATAAGGTTGTAGATTTTTCATAAATGTTTGAGGTGTGACATGTACGAAGAAGAACTGCGTCAAATTATCGAAGCTTCCGAAAAGAATGCATTGACTTTCTTTGTGGGTGCGGGTGTGTCTGCTCTTTCAAGTGCACCGGATTGGAAAGGGCTTATTAATGCTTTTTGTGGCGAGATTGGACGTAAGCAAAAGCTCAAAGATGATGAGTCTTTTTCTTCTGATGAGTATCTGCAAATTCCCCAAATGTATTATTATTCTATCAATAAAGATGATACTAAGTACATGAAATTTGTTAAGGATCAGATGCATCTAGCTTCTCTTCGGCCCAATCCTATCCACTCTGAAATGCTAAAGCTAACTCCAGCGTCTTTTATAACAACAAATTATGATACTTTATTGGAAGATGCGGCAGTCCAGCATTGTCAGAGCTTCAAAGTAGTGTCATGCGACAAAAAGGTTCCAACGATATTTGGCGATCGGGCAATATTGAAAATGCATGGCGATTTTGAAAGCAACAATATAGTTTTGAAGGAAGAAGACTATTTGGGCTATAGCGAAAAGTTTAAGTTGATAGAGACGTTAGTTAAATCCATTTTTGCAACAAATACCGTTGTTTTCATAGGATATAGTATTAATGATTATAACATTAAGCTCATTTTAAACTGGACAAAAGCTTTACTTGGTAGTGAATTCAGGAAGCCAATTTTTATACGTGCAAGTAAAACTTGTCTGAAAGATGAAGAAAAACAATATCATGAATCCAGAGGCCTTTCTGTAGTTGAATGTATTAAGTTGGCACCGGGGGAAACAGAATATCTGCCTCTGTATCAGTCGGTGTTTGATGCTCTGAAAAAAATGTCGGACGATAATCTAGATGGATTATCTGAAGAAGAAGGTTATAACAGCTTGTATATGCGGTTGCAGCCGCTTGATCAGCTGTTTACTGTTCGGGTGAGGGATGTATATAAAAAGCTTGGCGGGCATGTGAAAATTGGTGCGGATGGCGAAGTATATTCTTCTGGGGATAATTGTATCCTGTTGAAAAAATTTTATCGCATCAATCAAATGACAGACCAGCAACGTAATAGGTTACCACCGGAGTTTTTAGAGAAATATGAAACCATTCTTTCTGTGTTCAAGAAGGCAAGAATCCATGAAGTGAATAATAAAAAGAGGAACTTGTATAACATTGATGATATTCCTTTTGCTGATCAATGGTGTATTTCATATGATTATGCAGAAATGCGGAGATATATTTCGAAAAAGTATACAGATGTGCGGGATAATTACAGGAAAGCGTTTTACCAATCCAGACTAAAACGTTATGATGAAGCCCTTTTCTTGTTTTCCGATGTTTCTAAGGAAGCATATAAGAAACAAGACTTTTTATTATATTATCTTGCTAAGTCCAATTGCATAAGTCTTTGTAAAGCATTAAGGAATTTGCAGAATAATTATGGTGGTTATGATCAGCAGGCAATTGATAATTGTATACTGAATGATGCGGAGGAAGACAAGCTGTTTTATTTGATGCCTGTTGAGTTTAGAAATGAATACGATTGTCTTAAAGATATTTATAATGCAAGTATGTTATTTGAGTACTCATATGAAGCGTTTATGGATGGACAAAAAGTACAAAAGGCTATCGAGCTGGGGACATTCGAATGGGGCTTGACCAGCAGCGATAGGGCTGTTTTCAGGATCAATGATTATTTACACTTTTTGCTAGGGAATGGGATTGTTGCAACCATATTTGATGAATACAGAAATACTGTAAAGAATTTGTTATCAACATTGGTTTATAAGTATTCGACACGGAATAAGAAGGTTTTACATGCTCCGGAGTATCCTTTTGAAAGAATCAATTCGGTGACGTTTGATGAAAAAAGTTTTTTTTGCTTTGTGGAATGCTTTGATGCTAAAGAGATACAAGCGCTGTTTTCCAAACACGATATCGAATCTATTGAATTTGTGAATATGAATCTGATTGAGGAATCAGTAAAGAGTATATTGTCTCATTACGAATATTCCTTAAGGGCAAGAAACCGGGTGATGGATTTTATTCTTTTGCAAAAGCAGATCGGTACATGTATGTCCTTGTTGGGATATGTCAATATTTCCTCGGATCTAGTTGATAAATTTGTTGCTTTTATATTATCTCATGATTTTAGAGAAATAAGCTATAATGACAAGAGAATATTCCTGATCTCGCAGCTAAATCGCAGAAAAATGTATAGTTCTGTGACTGATAAATATGTAGAGAAAGCACTTATCGGTTATATTGATTTACAAATGGATAAATTGTTAAATAAAAATGTTGCCGGTAAAGAAGTTCCCGGAAGATATTGTGAGTTGATTTATCTGATTTCTCCAAGCGAAAAAGAATTTGTTTCTCGTAAACTGTCTATTCGAATCGCCAAAATTATGGAAAATGGTTTATGTACTATGTATCAACATATAGCTTGGTATTATTGCGATCATATTACAGAGGCACAGAAGAAAAGATTGGTTGATTGGGCTGTTAGAAAAATATCTGAAGAATTTCATTTTGATTTATTTGCAATATTGGTTCACTGCAATACGAATATTTGTAAAAGTATAATCCTTCAGGCAAAGGCACATCTGTGGAACACAATTAATGTAGCAAAACAAGAAAATAGCATTGCTCATAAAGTATTTCCTGCACATGATCCATATAATGATTTAAAGCAAGTGGGCCTTTGGTGTTTTAATGGTGAGTTATATAAGCCTGATTTTGAAGAATATCTTGGGGTCTGTCCACTGTTTGATTTCCTATTTGAGCAAGAAAACTTTGATTTCAGAAAATTTGAAGTGCCATGGCTGTTTACGTTTTATAGGATTAATAAAAAGATGTTAGTGGCAATATCTGAAAATGATATAGTAAGAAAGAATATTCGGGAGATAATTGCTGGAGAATTGAAGATTACGAAGGTCGATGATAAAGACAAGCACTGGCTTCAGGAAATCTTGGTTGATTATTTCTGCTGAGGTTTATAAGAGAAGCGGGGTCATTTGATAGAAATATGGTATTGCAAGTACCTGGAGGAAAGATTATTGTCAACTGAACAAAAGAATGCTTGGACAGAAAGAAAGGGTGAATGCTATTACAATGGTGACATAAACCGAGAGGAAAGGGTTCACTGACTGTTAAAAGGAGTAGTAAAACATCTGCGTATTTACTACTTTTCTACTACTTTTGACGGCATCGATTTGCCGCATTTTGCAGCGTTTAGCCGCGATTTATCCATGATGAAGATGTCACACGGATAGTATGAACAGAATTCTGAACGCCGGAGAGCTTTGAAAACGCGGCAAATCGTGACTTTAGGAGGCTTTACATGACCGAAACGCGTATCCTTTTCGTTTGCCACGGGAAAATACCTGCGGAAGACCATAGAGCTATTGATTTCAAAGATTAGGAAGAATACAGAATCACATTTTACGCCAGCTTTACGCCAAAGAATTCTTTCGTAAATACAGGGGCCGCCAACCCCCAGAACACGACCATATAACAAGTGGCCGTGTTTTGCGTTTTGGTGGCGCATTATGGCATGATTTAAATAACCTGTCTCAGAATAAAAAAGAATAGGAGTGCATAAGTGTGAATGCAAAAACGATTGCTTTGGCAAACCAGAAAGGCGGGGTCAGCAAAACAACCACGACAGCCAATCTGGGGATTGGACTGGCAAATGCCGGAAAGAAGGTGCTGCTGATCGACCTCGATCCGCAGGCCAGCCTGACGATTTCCCTGGGCTATCCGAAACCGGAAGAGCTGCCCTGCACTATTACAGATCTGATGATCCGGAACATTAACAACAAACCGATCAATGCGCAGGACGCGATCCTGCACCACAAGGAAGGTGTTGATCTGATCCCGTCAAGCATTGAGCTTTCCGGTATGGAAGCGTCCCTGGTGAATGTCATGAGCCGGGAGACGGTGCTCAGACAGGTGCTGGACAATATTGTTTCACGCTACGATTTCACACTGATTGACTGTATGCCGTCCCTGGGGATGCTGACGATCAATGCACTGACGGCAGCAGACAGCGTAATGGTCCCCGTACAGGCACAGTATCTGCCGGCAAAAGGTTTGCAACAGCTGTTACAGACGATTGCCAAAGTGCACCGGCAGATCAATCATGATCTGAAGATCGACGGGATTCTGCTGGCGATGGTGGACAGCCGGACGAACTATTCCAAAGAGATCACGGCACTGCTGAAGGAAACCTATGGCAGCAAGATCCGGATCTTTTCCACAGAGATCCCCCATTCCGTCCGGGCGGCGGAAACCAGCGCGGAAGGGAAAAGCATATTCCGGCATGATCCGAAGGGAAAGGTTGCCGAAGCCTACCGGGAACTGACGAAGGAGGTGTTGCAGAATGAAAGGCAGCGGCAAAAACATCAATCTGACTTCGTACGATGATATTTTTACCACGGAAGAAGCCAGGATAGATGCGAAAAGGGAGAAAATAGAGGAAATCCCCCTGTCAGAACTGTTTCCCTTTAAAAACCATCCGTTTAAAGTGCTGGACGACAACCGGATGCTGGAAATCACAGAAAGCATCCGGGAACACGGCGTGCTGGTTCCCTGCATTGCCCGTCCCAGACCGGAAGGCGGGTATGAACTGATTTCCGGGCACCGACGAAGGCGGGCCTGTGAGCTTGCCGGTCTGGAAACCATGCCGGTTATCGTCCGGGTAATCGACGACGACAGAGCGATAATTGACATGGTTGACAGCAATCTTCAGCGGGAAAACATCCTGCCTAGTGAGCGTGCTTTTGCGTTCAAAATGAAGTTAGAAGCGTTGAAACATCAAGGGTTGCGAACTTCGTGCCAAATTGGCACGAAGTTCAGGGCAGACGAAAAAGTGGCAAAGGATGCCGATGAAAGCGCCCGGACAGTTCAGCGTTTCATTCGTCTGACCTATCTGATTCCGCCTATGCTGGACATGGTGGATGAACGGAAGATTGCCTTTAATCCTGCCGTGGAGCTGTCCTTTCTGAAACCGGAGGAGCAGGAGATTGTCATGGCTTCCATGGAGAATGCCGTGACTTCTCCGTCACTGTCCCAGGCGCAGCGGATCAAAAAGCTGAGCCAGGATGGAGAACTGACGGAAGCCGCCGTGGATAAGATCTTTGCGGAGATCAAGAAACCGCCACTGGATATGAACTTTCTTCGGAATCCGAAGATCCGGAAATATTTTCCGAAATCCTATTCGGACGAACGGGTTGCAGAGACAATCCTGAAACTGGTGGAGATGTGGCATAAACAGCAGATGAAGAAGCAGGAACAGAGCAGATAGCAGAGCGGAAGGAGGATCGGGTATGTCTGAGATTTTCAAGATCCAGAAGAATAGCAATTATACCGCAATGTCCAATATTCATCTTCAGGATCGGAAGCTGAGCCTGAAGGCGAAAGGCCTGCTGTCTCTTATGCTGTCGCTGCCTGCGGAAAAGTGGAAATACTCCATCAAAGGGCTTTCCAGTATCTGCCGGGACGGCGTGGATTCTGTCCGGGAAGGGATCAGGGAGCTGGAAAGAGCCGGGTATATCCGACGGTCCCGGGAAAGAAAGGAATCGGGCAAACTCGGCGCTGCGGTGTATCTAATCTATGAGGAGCCGCAGACGAAAGCTCCAGACCCGGCTTCACCTGTGTTGGACGAACCAATGCAGGAGAAACCTGTATTGGATAAACCTATATTGGAAAATCCAATACAGGTAAACCCAACACAGGAGAATCCTGCGCAGGAAAAACCTGCGTTGGATAATCCCATACAATCAAATACTAATAGACCAAACACGAATGAAGAAAAAGAGAAAAAAGAAAAAACTCATTCATCAATGATCAATCCATCAAGTATCAATCGATCAATCCGGGAGTCGGATGCTTCGGCAGTGACGGTTCCTTTTGGCCTGCCGGGGGTGCGGCGCACGCTGTCCGGAAAAGAACTGACGGAATGGGTGAAGGATCAGATTGATTATGAGGATCTCTGCATGGATCATAACCGGGATACGATTGATAATATCGTTTCGCTAATCACAGAGGTGCTTTCGACGAAATGCGATCACTTTACGATGTCCGGGAAGCAGGTGCCTGCGGAACTGGTTTATGAGCGATTCCGGAAGATCAGCTATATTGATATTGAGTACATTTTCGAATGCCTGGACAAGAGCTGCAGCAAGATCCGCAATATCAAGCAGTATTGGTTTACAGCTCTGTTCAACGCTCCGGCTTCCCGGAGCAATTACTATGACGCTGAAGTCCGGCACGATTTCTGCTTTGGATAAGGAGATGAAGCACACGGATGAAAAAAGGATATCCCAGAAAACGAAAACGATCAGCAAAGCCGTTCATTTTTGCCCTTGCGCTTTTTATGTCGGGAGCGCTGACGGTGGCGCTGGCATATGTGAACGGCGATTACAGTGATTATCTGGCAGCGGAAAAAGAACAGGAAGCGCTGGAACGGGATCTGCGGCATACCTTGGAGGATGAAATGCCGTTGATTAGCCGGGATGACTATTCAGCGGAGATCCCGGCCAGAGAACCCGATGATGTCCGGGAAGAGATCATACAGGCAAAACCGGCCAATATGATTGAGTCGCAGGGAACGGAGACACCGGTGACAGAAGAGGCAGAAGGATTCTCTGCTGAAACAGAGGCAGAGGATGAGGAACTGTCTTCTTTGAGAGAGCAGGATTTCTCCGATGATCAGCCAACAAGACCCGGCAGGCAAACGAATCCGGGATCACCGAAAACACCGCCTCAGGAAACTGCGACCGCGCCGCCGCATCAGATCGGCCTGTATACTGAGATTGACCTGACGGCGGCAAAGGCGAAGAACAAAGATTTTATCGCCTGGATCATGATTCCCGGAACCAAGGTAGATTATCCGGTTGTTCTGACAGACAACATGGATTACTATCTGACCCACGGATTTACGGGAAAAGTCAGCAAACTGGGAACCCTGTTTTCCCTCGGGAAGACAGACTACAAAACGCCTGGAAAGAACATTGCGATCTACGGGCACCATATCACAGATACGAGCAGCGGCCAGAAAATGTTTCGACCGCTGCTTTCTTTTAAGCAAAAAAGCTTCTGGGAGAAGCATCAGACGGTCTGGCTGGATTCCCTGTATCACTGCGGGAAATACAGGATCTTTGCTGTGATCAACATGGTCAAGGACGAATGGGATCCGTCAACTGCGGCATTCGCTACAGGCAGTGATTTCCTGGCCTTTGTTCAACTAGCGAAGTCAAAAGCCCTGTACGATACATGCGTTGAAGTCAAATCGACAGACAAGATTATTACCCTGATCACCTGTGACCGTAGCTATGCGTCCAAAGACGGACGGCTGATCGTTATGGCAGTTGAAGAATAAACGAAACGGAGGATACCAATTGTGAGCAAAACACTTCGGCGCACGGTTGCGCTGCTGTTATCCATTATGCTGATGATTACCGCGATTCCCTTTACTGTTTACGCGGACGATGATGAAACCATTGATACGGAGGATACCGAAATAATGGATACCGAAGAGGATGAAGACCAGGAGGAAGAGGATCTCCCTTCTGACGACGAGGATGAGGAAGAAGTAGATGAAGAGACGGACTCCGGAGATGAACAGGATGACCAGGACAGCGATTCCTCTTTTCCGGATGGAGATGTCGAAATAATCGAAACCGGCCTGGAATGGCTGGAAGATGATCCTGACCAGGACAAAGATCCAGATACAGATCTGGAAGACTGGTATCTGGATTATATCGATGAGCCGGCTGGCGGACCGGTTGACAGAACGGAAACCGGGACGGAATCCGAAGATGAGGAACCGGACACTTCAGCCGAACCGGAAAAACTGGCAGATAAACCGGAAAAGCCCGCGAAAGATCCGGAAAAAGATCATGCGACCAATGATTTTGAGGAATACCTCTGGAGCTACTATGATGGCAGCCTTCTCAAATATCTGATCTATGAGCAGGGTCATGCGTATTTCATGACTGATCAGCCCATGAAGGTTTATCACGGCGCAGATCAGAAAGATGAGGATCACTTCTTTACACTGACAGAAGAAGGAACGATCCTTCTGGCGACAGAATTCGCAGAACAGTGGAATTGGATTAGTATCAGGGTATGGTTTATTTCTCCGTCACTGGAAGTAATGACCGGATATGTGGATTTCCGCATACTTCCGGAGGATTTAGCGGTATTGACTGAAGAAGAGGCAGTATCCCAAATTTCTGAGCGGGATTACGCCTGGGTGAATACAGGTGAAGAGGAACAGATTGTTTTCGTCGCAGCCGGAGAAAAAGTGGTGATCACTCCAATTGCTCCGGTAGAACAGGTGCCTGTTCAGCAGGAACAGCCTGCGATCATCCCTAATCAGCCGGAAACTGCAACCGGAATAGATGCTTCTGACACTGAAGAAAAGCAGGAACCAGAAGAGAAAGATCCAGCCATTCAGGATGAATCATTCACAGATACCGATGTTTCAGCGGATGATCCGGTTGAAACTGAGACACCCGCCGGGGAATCAGTGACAGAAGAACCGGAGAGCAAAGAAGCGGGCAAAGAAGAAACGGTTTCCGAAAAGCCTGAAACACCGGAACCTGTTGACAAAACAGACAAACCTGAAGAAGAACCGGTGTCCGGTGAACTGGAAGAACCGGAGTTTACGGAAGAGGATCAGCCGGATGAGTCTGAGAAGAAGGAGGCCGAAATCGGCGATTATCTGGCTGTCACAAAGAATACCAGAGTGTTCCTGGAAACAAGCGAAGACGCCTATGCCGGAAATTTCGTGAACGATGCAACCGTACAGATTGCCGATATCATCAAAAACAAAGAAGACGTATGGTACTGCGTGTACTATATGTTCGGCGATACGCTGGTAAACGGAAGCGTGAAATGGGCAGAGATCGGTACGGTTTATGTTCTCGCGGATGAAACAAAGCCTGCTGACGGTGAAGAACTGACCATGACGGACTACGCTCTGACTGCTGCACCGGTTCTGCGCAAAGCGCTCAGGTCAGCGGCAAAGTCTGCATCGACCACGCCCATGAACGGGTTTTCTCTGAAAACAATCAATGTGCAGTTGCCTACTCTTTATGCGGGGCAAACTGGCGTGTACGGAAGTTCCGGGAAAGACAGTGATTATCCCCAGATTGCATCTCTGGCGGGAAAAGGTGCGATCTATGCCACTCCGCACTATCTGGATGGATTTACAGTTTACTGCCTGGAGCACACCTATGACGGACCCGGTGAAGGAAGCGGAAGCAACCAGACACCAAAGGGACCTTATGCTATTGTGGATATTGATACTTACCTGAACACACCCGGCCAGAGCGGAATCATCTTTTCAGATGAAACCATGCACGCAATCGCATGGGTGCTACGGCACACTTATCCCTTCATGGCACTGGACAGAAGCGATTCCAACAATCTTGTCTGGAGTCGTGTCGCAGGACAATTTGCCATCCGGCAGGTAATCCGTGAAATGGAAGGCGCACAGTATGTCCGGGACTACTGGAATATGGATAATTTCTACGTTGCTTCTGGACAGGCTCCTTCTGTGTATCTGGAATATGCCCGCTGGCTCGCCACCAACGGTATTGCCCGTGGAAAGATCACCGGAAAAATTACTGTAAGTAATAAGTCTGTTGAGAAATCCGGTGACAACTATGTTGGCAAAGTCACACTTTCTACAGATGCTGACCTGATCAGAATCCCTAAAGGTTCATATACGATTACCGGCAATGGAGGAGGCAGTGATTCAAGCTATTACTACCTCAACAGCGGTGATACGATTCAGATCACTTCCAGCATGAACGGATTCTCCATTACAGCCGAGTCTGTGAACTCGGATGCGGAAGAAGCCAGCTTTCTGGTTGGTGTCCCCAGCGTAAAGATCCAGAAAGTACTGATCCCTGTAGAAGGCTATCCCTACAAGATGCAATCCGCAAAAGTGGATTTTGAAGTAGTTATCCCGTATGGAGATCTTACCGTCACGAAGAAACGTGACCGTGGTGATCAGCGCGTACTATCCGGTGCCGTGTTTCAGCTTTACAACACCAGTAACCAGCCTGTCGGTAATCCTGTTACAACCGGCTCTGACGGTACGGCAAAGTGGACACATCTGGAATATGGTACCTACCATCTGAAAGAAACGTCTGCCCCAGCCGGTTATCATCTGAACAGCAGCACGGTAACGGTGAGCATCAACAGTCCGACTGTGACGTATACCGCCAAAGACACTCCAATCATCGGGTCTGTGAAGGTTATCAAGAAGGAAAACGGTAAGAGCATTCCGCTTGTGGGAGCGAAATACGAGCTGGTGACGAAAAGTGGCAGTTCGTATACCAGAGCTGTCAGTGTAGTGGATGGAAGCCAGCTTCCTGTGCTGACTACTGACCGGAACGGTGAAGCCACGTGGCAGAATGTGGTTGAGCAGGGTGATTACTATGTTCATGAAGTTGAGTCCCCGGAAGGATACCTGTTTGATAACGGATATTATGCTGTAAAGGTATCTTCCAATAACACGATTGTTTCGAAAGACGTGACTGATCCGATCATCAAAGGGAAAATCAAGATTGTTAAAAAGGATCAGCTTACCAAAGAACCGTTGGCCAGCGCGGAGTTCACAGTAACTCGGATTTCCGCACCGCCTTCCTACAACGGTTCCGGTGTTGGAGAAGTTGTCGCAGTACTGACAACGGATGCCAATGGCAATGCTGAAACCGACTGGTTGACGTACGGAAAATATAAAGTCGAGGAAACCAAGGTTCCCGCTCACTTTGTAAATAACCATTATTCAACCATCATCGAAGCCTATGAAAACGGAAAAACCTATACGATCACGGTTGAGAATGAACCAACAAAGGGTTATATCAAACTGGTGAAAACAGACAAACTGGATCGCTGCCCTATCGAGGGAGTTCAGTTTGATGTCTACTACAATGACCAGTACGGAACCGGTCTTGCCGAGACGATGACCACCAACGCAGACGGTGTTGCAGTTTCCCCTGCGCTGCGCAAGGGAAAGTACATCGTGAAGGAACACGCGAACCCAACCGGTTATACCTCTGAACTGCTGGAATTCGATCCGGTAGTTGTAAAATCGGATGAAACCACGAATATCAGCGGGACAGACACGCCGATTCAGGGACGGATCAGGATCATCAAAAAGGATCAGCTGACCAAAGAGGCCCTGGCTGGCGCGGAATTCACTGTAACCCGTATTTCCGGCCTGCCCTCCCATAAGGGAAGCAATGACGGAGAAGTCGTTGCTGTGATCACAACGGATGCGGACGGCATCGCTGTCACTCCGCTGCTGACATGGGGCAAGTATAAGGTTGAGGAAACCAAAGTCCCTGTTCACTTCGTGGACAATCATTATTCCACCGAAGTGGTCATTGATACAGAAGACCTGAAAACCTATGAGATTGAAGCGGAGAATGAGCCGACCAAAGGCTGGATCAGGCTGACAAAGAAAGACCGGAAGAACGGCAACGGGATTGCGGGCGTTCAGTTTGATATCTACTACAACGATCAGTATGGTGAAGGTCTTGCGACTACCATGGTCACAGACGAAAACGGCATTGCCATGTCTGAACCAATCCGTAAGGGCAAGTACATTGTAAAGGAACACGGCGCGACTGCCGGATATCTCTTCGAAGAGGTCACGATCAACTGTACCGTGAAATCAGATGAGATTACAGATGTTTCCGCGACAAACCTGCCTGTGCAGGTAAAGCTCCGGCTGTATAAGCGGGATAAGGATGAGTATACCGGCAATCCGGAAGATACTCCCGGTACCCGCGGAGACGGTGTACTGACCGGCGCGGTCTTCCAGATTATTGCTGGAGAAAACATCACTGACCGACAGGGTAATATCCTGTACCGGAAAGGTGAAATCGTCATCGAAAGCCTGAAGACTGCCGGAACAGATGCTTCTGTGATTACGGATGAACTGTGGCCCGGTGTGTATGAACTGGTGGAACTGACGCCGCCGACGGGCTATCAGGCCAGCGATACGCATGTGCGCATCGACGCGACCAGTGCTGCAAGTCAGTCTGAGGAAGCAGTTATCACCTATGTGGGAGTCAAAACCAATGAGATCCTGTACGGAAACTACGGCTTTGTGAAATTTCTGGGCGATAACGAGATCCACGATGACGCGGGCATCATCGAAGAGCCTGAAAAGGGCGCTGTTTTCGAGGTTTATCTGAAGTCTGCCGGAAGCTATGAGAATGCCCGGAAGTTTGAACGGGACAAGATCACCACAGACAAATACGGCAAAGCAGAAACCAAGCTGCTGCCATATGGCGTGTATACGGTAAAACAGATCAAGGGCAAAGCGGGATACGCGATCAAATCTCCCTTTGATATCTTTATCACAGGAACGGAAGATCCCCAGAATCCCCCGAGCCTGATCGTGAACAATGAAGCTGTTCGTTACCGCCTGAAGTTCATTAAGGTGGATGCCGAGACAGGCAGGATTGTAACTGTTGCCAATACCGCTTTCAAACTGAAGGATGCGAACGGCGAATATGTGACGCAGACTGTCCATTATCCCAGCAAGAAGACCATTGATACCTTCTACACAGATGAAGACGGAACGGTCATGCTGCCGGAAACTGTACGGCGCGGTCTGTATTTCATCGAAGAGTTCAAAGCGCCTGAAGGATATCTGATCCAGACGGAAGAGCTGGCGGTTTTCGTGGGCGATGAGAACATGAATGAACCCGGTGAAGCGTATCTGCTGGAGTTCACGATTGAAGATGAACCTGTAAAAGGCAGAATCAAACTGGAAAAGACTGGCCTGCAGCTGATCGGCTTCAAGGAAAAGGAAGATCGGTTCGGAAATACAATCATGCAGCCTGTCTATAAGGAGAAGCGTCTGGAAGGCGCAGTTTTCGAAATCCATGCCGCGGAAGACATCATCGGCAAGGACGGCACGGAATGGTATACGCAGGATGAACTTGTGGGAACCATTACCACTACTGCTGACGGAGAGGATGTATCCGATGAACTGCCTCTCGGCAAGTATTACCTGATTGAAATCTCCGCGCCTGAAGGATATGCCTTCCCGGATACCCGTTATGAAGCGGAACTGAAATACGCGGATGATCATACGCCTCTGGTGGAGATCACCGTCACTGCCGGGAATGACTTTATTCCCAGTGAGATCAACCTGTATAAAGAAAAGGAGATCACTGAGACCCGGCAGGATGATACCTCCATCCGTCAGGTGATCGTGAACGCTCCCGGCGAAGGGTTCGTCTTCGGCCTGTTCAATGATACGGATATCCATTATGCGGGCGGTACTCTGCTTGCGGATACACTAATGGCAGAAGGAACAACCGGTACTGACGGTACCCTGACCTTTGAGGGATATTATCCACATGGACGGTATTATATCCGTGAGCTGGCTGCTCCGGATGGATGGAAACTGAATACGGAGACCTTCTATATCGAGACAAAGCCTGCTGATATCGGAGATGATCAGAAGATTCATGTTTCTGCCGAAAAGGTACACGATGAACTGATCTGGTATCCTGTCACGCTGACCAAGACGGATATCACCGGAGAGCATACGATTCCCGGTGCGCTGATCGAAGTCACGGACGCGAACGGAGAAGTAATCTATCGTGCTGAGACTGACCGGAATGGGGAAATCCCGAACATCCCGGTGGTTCCCGGAAAGTACACCTTCCGTGAAATCCTGACTCCCAGCGGTTATGCGCTGAATGAAGCAGTGATGACGTTCACTGTGGATGAGCACGGCGGAATCACCGGCGACACCACGATCTGGGATGATTTCACAAGGGTACTGCTGCAGAAGCATGACGAAAACGGACATCCGCTTGCCGGCGTGGAGTTCTCTCTGATCCGCTCAGATGGAAAAGTCATTATGACTGCCCGGTCTGACGCGGAAGGACAGATTCTCTTTGAGAAGATTCCCTATGGAAGCTATACCATTGAGGAAACAAAAACCCTTGCCGGATACCAGAAGCACGATGTACAGATTGAGCTGACTGTGGATGGCCGGTTTATCAATCAGGAAAAGCCGATTGAAACGATTGTGAACTATCCGATCATCGTAAAGCTGAAGAAGGTGGATCAGGACGGAAACATCCTGCCCGGTGCGGAATACGCGCTGATCAACGAATTCGGAGAGCAGATGATGATTGCAGTCTCTGACGCAAACGGCATCATTACCTTTGAGAAGGTTCCCTATGGGAAGTACAAGGTGAAAGAACTGGCCGCGCCTGAAGGCTACCTGCTGAGCAAGGAAATCACAGAGATCATCATTGACGATAACTACCGGAACAGTGAAGAACCTGTAGCAACACTGGTGAATCATCTGAAGCGGATCAAGTACATCAAGGTGGACACCAGCGGGAAATACCTGCCTGGTGTGGAGTTCAGCCTGATCAATGCCAGTACCGGAGAGGTCGTGGAAGTCGTCACCAGCAATGACAAGGGCGAATTCATCTTCACGAAGTTCGATTATGGCTTCTGGAAGATCGAAGAAACAAAGGTACCGGAAGGATTCAGCAAGATGAAGGATATCACGCTGAATGTGGACAGTGACTGGGTTGAGCCTGCTCCCTTTACCTGT
>Ga0247610_10002518_pt1 | contig 21043 bp, 17 predicted proteins | sample 174DNAGHGhighgp2_FD_193483 | JGI IMG/M metagenome (GOLD analysis project Ga0247610, IMG submission 193483) | Sheep rumen microbial communities from Palmerston North, Manawatu-Wanganui, New Zealand - 1742 DNA GHGhigh gp2 | ecosystem: Host-associated > Mammals > Digestive system > Stomach > Rumen...
TTCAGGAAAGGCTGAAGCGTAAACGAGCAAGTACCATCTCGTTCTTAGAGTTCTGCGAACAACGGACAAAGATCCGCCAGTATGGAAAGGCTGATGACAGTCAGGAACGTTACAACCGCTTCATGCGCTTCTTCTCTGCATGGGGCAAGATCCACTATTTCGAAGATGTCACCGATGCTAACATCTTATTATTGGATGAACATTTGGCCAAGAAGGGCTTGAAGCCCTATTCCAAGTGGAACAACTACCATCGGTTCCTTAACTCCTTCATCCTTGATGCTATTGATGAAGGATTCTTGAAACGTAACCCTTACAAGTGGGTTCGCATAGACAAGGAAAAATCGAAAGGTGGCATAGGCAAGTATCTTTCTCCATTAGAATTTGCGAAGGTTCGCGATGTCGCATTACCTTCTGAATGTATTCAGAGAGTTCGCGACGTGTTCGTTTTCCAAACTTACACCTGTCTTTCTTACACCGACCTACACGACTTCGATGCGAGCAAAATTAAGGAAGTGAAAGGAATGAAGGTTTACGTTGGTAACCGGGCAAAGACGAAGCAGACGTTCACAATCCCACTACTATCACCAGTCATGGCGGTGCTGAAAAAGTATCAGAATAAGTTGCCCGTCATCAGTAACGTTAAGTATAACGAGTACCTGAAGGTTATTGCTCAAGCAGCAGGCATTGACAAACCCGTATCGAGCCACTGGGCAAGGCATACTGGCGCAACATTACTACTCAATGAAGGCGGCATGGATTTGAAGACAGTAGCTAAGATCTGCGGTCACTCCTCCTTTAAAATTACAGAGCAAGTCTATGCTAATATGCTTGATGATACTGTAGTTGACAAGATGGCTGCGTATGAGAAGAAACTGAAATAAAAACTCCGCATATCTTTGTACTCGAAATCCTGCAGATGATTCCACGTATCAATCCGCAGAGATATTTGAGGAATACAATGCGGAATACAATGCTGGATAAAAATAGTTTATGTCAAACAAAAAATCGTATTAGTATGAAACAAGTAAATCGACAAAATCAGTATGCGGAATTTTCAATGACCATTTCAACGAGCAGAGAGCTATGGCGCTACCTGTTTCGCGGGCAGAAAAACTCATCAGAAAAACTTACACGCGTAGAGGCGTTCCACGATCTTATAGAGCGGCAGTATGCTGCACTACAGCAAGAGAACGGATGCATCTTCGGAAGTATAAGCAGCCTGTCAAGAGCCTGGCACTGGGATAGAGATACCACGAGTGCCTTTATTACAGATCTGGAAAAGTTTGGGGCGGTGGGTCGTTACGATATAGGGAAACGTGCAGTATTAAAACTGAACTGTACTATCGGTTAATAATCCATTCTAAGGCACCGTAGATGTCCTCTGAAGCAGAATACTGCCGTTTGTGGTATCCCTAAAATCCTGACGTCTTTAGTGCTGTTACACTGCTCTTAATCGGGTGGCGTGTAACAGCACTCTTTCCACACATGTATTATCGAAACCATCACATAACCTTTCTCAACAACCCTCGCAGAGTGTCGAAAATCCCTAAAGGCGCTTGCACATATTGCGAAAAGAGGTAACCTAATACCTGCCTTGGGGAAAAATCCCGCAAGCAGCCGCCACAAACCAAGGTTGAGCAAGCTCATTGGCTGAATAGGCTCAGGGACACCCCGAGACCCCGCACCAAAACGTTTTTCGACGAAGTTCTAAACGAACATGAAAAATGACGAAGAATAACCTTTCCCAAGGGTCTGCATTCTGGTTGATGATTTGTATGGCAACCTATGATGAGAATCTTAGCGTCGAGGACGATTCTGAATAGAAATGGAATTGCTTGATCAACGTTTTATCATAGGCAAGAAATGATTTCGAAGTTGTTTGGTTGCCGTAGAAAAGCCCCTCACCAAGTCCATGATGATATTGTATCCCATCAAGGTCTTTTCTGTTGGTGATGCTTGTTTTATATTGGGGTACTGACATGTCTGGCTGAAGACTTCCCGATTGCGCAAACAATGAAACAAAATAGTTATCAGGTACACCCTCTTTAAATTTACATGTTATCATGGAACACAGCCCTTCGTTGACCAACTATTATCGTTTGATTTCAATGCGGAAATTTCATCTATAAATAAAGGAGAAGAATGCCGAGAATGAACAATGACCATGTATGCCATTATAGTGAGGAAACTAATGTGGAAACTAATGCGGGAATAGTGGTACACCTCTATCGAATAGTTCCACATATTCATTCTACAGTTTTTCCACTTTTGTATATGTATAAAAATTCCGCAAATGCTGTCAAGTCCGCTTCGATTGAGGAGAAGCAGCGGCTGGTGAAGTATCGTCGTATTGACCGTAGCATCATCCTGACCCTAAAGCGTTTTTACGACTATCGCGACGAAATCAGTGGCGAGAAGATTGGCGACGAGTATGGCGACAGCGTTGTCGAGGCTCACCACATCGACTACTTCACCCGTTCGCAGAATAATGACTCCACGAACATCATTATTATAAACCCCAACTATCATCAGATTATCCACAAGAACAATCTGAGGCTCAATCGCAAAAAGTTCCAGTTTGAGTTTGAAAATGGTGAGGTGCTGAAGCTAAAACTGTATGAGCATTTGATGGCGTGAAATGTATTTGGCAAGGGAATTGTTAGGGCATAACATGGGCATTCGAAGGCAAAGTTTTGGGCATGTTATGGAAAAACAATGAAATCCCTTACTTTTTCCCGTGGCATTTTTTGTACTTTAAACCACTCCCGCAGGGGCATGGTTCATTTCTTCCTATTTTTTTCTTGTTTGGAACTTCTGCAAATAAATGACTCACGGATGAATCCAACAACTTAATCTCCTCTTCTATTATTGGGTCTTTTTCCCATGGAGTTGTATTATACTCAATGGTATCTACGGGGAAAGGACTATATATGCTGGAAGCAAATCCTATCCATTTGTCCGCTTTTGCCTTATATTTATGACTATGCGAATATATAGTCATTTCATTCATCAAAGTATTTATATCCTGAGTATAACTTGCAATGTATGATATGCCCAAAGTTCCATGCTCAAACACTATATTTGTTGAAACAATCGTATGTTTTTCCCTACTTCGTTTTTTAGCATTCGAAATCATCCTCAACAGTCTCTCTGATTCTATGCTACAATCGTATAAGTGAAACAATACATCTGTGACATGAGGATTAGGCCACTCTTTGATTTCAGATAGAAAAGACAGATAGTCATTACTTAACCATTTACATGACAAAGGCTCTCTCTTGACAATTGGATTAAGATCAATATTAAATATGTTAGGATAATCAACATCAATATCCTCTGCAATGGAAGAATCTAATAGTACTGAACTCTTTTCGGGGTCTTTCCATAGTTTATGTGATAAATGGTAAGACAATAAAAAAGTTTCATTGTTAGCAATATAGTATTTGTATGTAGCAATTCTCTGGCGTACGTAATAAAGAAATTCATACGGATCTTTCAAATAATAAGAAAGAAGATGTAAATCGAATATGTTAAGAACTACAGGTGCTGTTGCCTTATCTTCTAAATCTAAAAGAAGATGAACCTGATGAGGTATTGCAGAATAATAGCCCGTTGTTACACACATTATATACACATCGTCAATGTCGTGAGTCTCTATTTTTTCGCTATGGCTGTTATACAGGACTGCATCATTTTTCAGAATTGAATCCCGGCAAATCATTCCCTGGTTATACGCATCAGCAATGGCACCTTTAAAATCATTATGATATGCTCTATCGTCGCCAGTTTGAGCTTTTTCGGTCAGTTTTTTTGATTTTACCTGAACACATAAGGCCTTATTTCCAAGCAAACAAAGAATATCTATATCAGTTATCGTATTATGCCCTTTCTTTATAATAACGTTTTTGAAAGCCATATCTTCACCAAAAATAGGCTTTAAAAAATCGAAAACAATATCTTCACCAGCATCTCCCAAATGAGAGCCAGCCGTTTTGGCATAATGTTTATCTTCCATAAGCCAATAATATGGTGTCTCGTATATAGACTGAAATAACAAATATGGCAGAGGAAGGATATATTGGTCTTCTACGACTTTTAATATTGGTTTCCATGTAACTACGTTACTTTTCCCAGGCTCAGTGAAATCAGAGTTTATGCCAGGATATATTTCTGTCGAGAAATTATCCAGGAAAGGCTTAATTCCATTTAGATTTTCTATTACACTTTTCTCTATCATGAATAAATCAAGCAGAATTTGGCATAGTTTGTGACAATCGATGCATTCAAAATAATCATGGCCGTCATCAACTTCTGTTGATAACAAATCTTCAAATTTTTGTAATGTCAAGAATTTGCGAGTCCTCTCTGCTGAAGTTTTATCTTTTTTCAATCTCCTGTCATTGCTTATTATTTCGTTTATCTGTTCTTTGGACAAGCTACTGATTTTGCACCTTTTTCCATCGAACAACTTTTTTATCACTATTGCAATGTTTGCAGCTTCACTGATATCAAAGCCCTTATTTCGATGAAGCCACTCTTCGTCATATTTATATTTGCTTGGCGCAAAAAACAAGTATTCCAAATCATAGGCAGGTTCATTTGAGTAAAAGAAAGTTTCTCTCATATGAGTGGCATGTGCCAATATCTGATTAGGAGAGAATTGTTGTTTGCTATCGCTCATATAACGATTAACAGTTTCACGCATTTCCTTGGCAAGAGGTTCGTTCATTGCCCAATGAAGTTCATCCAACACCTGATATGTTTTTGCCCGAAGATCAAACAAAGAATCGATATTATTGGGCTCTTTCAGTACGTCATTATTCTCATTAATATATAAGCCTACTAGCATTGCTGCCTCTTTCATTGAAAGACGAATCTGTGGATCTGCTTCTTTAAGTTGTGAGAATGGTATACAAATATCTTCTTCAATCATAAAAAGCAGGACATATAGATACCCCGGACTTTTAACTAAGTCGCGCAAAGTTTGAAATACTTCGTTGAGTGATTTATTTGTTGTATTCATTGACATGATTTTTATGCAAATATACACATCTTTTTCATAAAAACAAACCGATTTACACTTTTTATCAGTCATAAAGATGAGAAAAAAGATAATATAGTGAGATAATATGTTAATTATCGTGATATTTTGACTTTCTTTCAAAAGAAATGCGTATCTTTGTAACCAATAACAATGAAATAATCCATTATGGACAAAGACATCAATCGCATCAAAGTGGTGCTTGCAGAAAAGAAGAGAACGAACAAGTGGTTGGCAGAACAACTTGGTTGTGCGCCGACTACTGTTTCAAAGTGGTGTACCAACGCTTGTCAGCCTCCGATGGAGACGTATATTAAGATTGCGAAGATATTAAATATTACAATAGAGGAATTAATAAACAAAGAATATGTTAACTCGGTGTCTTCTGAGTAAAAGTTAATTATTCATAAGGTTATTCATTGAGGATGACATGTAAAATTTGAATTTTGACATGATCGAGATAAAATCTAAAAGAGTGCGTGCCGTCGTTGACGAGCTGAAAGACCAGTACATGGAGGCAGACAGGAACTGCCGTCCGTGGATTATTGGTTTCTCGGGCGGCAAGGACTCAACAACACTCTTGATGCTCACGTGGATTTCCATGCTTTCGCTCAGGGAAGAAGGCAAGGATTTGAAACGCAGGGTTTATGTGGTATGCAATGACACGATGGTAGAGAATCCTGTCATCGATGAGTATGTCTCTACGGTGCTGATAAAAATCGAGGATGCAGCAAGGGAGCAGAAACTGCCAATTCAAGTGGTGAGGACAACCCCACAATTGGAGGATACCTTCTGGAGTTGCGTTATTGGCAAGGGTTATCCTGTGCCTAATAATTCCTTCCGTTTCTGCACAGACAAGATGAAAATCAAGCCCACCTCGAAGTTTATCACAGATCAGGTGGTGGCAGATGGCGAGGCTATCGTGCTCGTTGGTACACGTCTGACAGAAAGTCAGCAGCGTGAACGCTCCATTAAAAAGCATGAGATAAAAGGACACCGTTTGTCGAAACATCCATTAAATCCGAACACTTTCACATACGCTCCTATCAAGGAGTTGATGCTTGAAGAAGTTTGGTGGGTTATTAATTCCATCCCATCACCCTGGGGCTTTGACAACGAGATACTTTTCCAGATATACATGAACGCCTCTGCCGATGACTATGAATGTCCTACTGTTGTGACAGACGATAGTCACCGCTCTTGTGGCCAGAGCCGTTTTGGTTGCTGGATTTGTACCGTTGCGAAAGAAGACAAGTCGATGACTTCACTCATCAAGAATGGTTTCACTTGGATGACGCCACTTTTGGAATATCACGATCGTCTTGTAGAGAATCGCAACAAATCAGAACTACGTTTGCCAACACGTCGTAATGGCCAATCTGCCGTTGACGAGACAGGTCATAACCAAGGAAACTACACCTTCGAGTATCGAGTACAGATGTTGCGCGAACTGCTTGAAACGCAGAAGGAGGTACAGAAAGGTCACTCCAGCGTAAGGCTGATAACCAGTCAGGAACTGATAGCCATTCAGGTTATATGGTTTCGCGATGGCTACTTCAAGCCAACGGTGAACGATATCTACAATGAGATTTACGGCTACAATATTCCTAACTTGGAGATTGGATTGCAGGAGCGCTTGATCCTGGAAAAATCATGCACAGATTCCAAGCACTTCCAGTTGATACAGGAACTGCTTGCCCTGCAAAAGAGCAAGGTGCTGATGATGCGCAAGTTTGGACTCCAGAACGATATAGACGAACAGTTGGATAGATTCGTAAAGAAAGGAGGTCAGTATGCTGATTGAAAGCATTACCCTCAACAATTATCGCCTTTATGAAGGTGAGAATGTTATCCAATTCCGCTTTGACGAAGCCAAGAATGTTCATTTGATTTGTGGTGAAAACGGCTTTGGTAAAACCACGCTGCTTCATTCTTTGCTATGGTGTTTGTTTGGCAGGTTTGTTGGCGAGGTACCAGTTTCAGGCCAAGAGACAAACAGCAGCTATGCTGCGATGCAGAAGGAGATTCTGAACCAGAATGCAGCAAAGCGATTTGAAGAAAAAGCGACTCCAGAGATTGTTGCGCTGATAAAAAAGAACGGTTACACCAATGTCTACGAAGAAATTAAGAAAGACAGCGTCTATAGCGTTGCCATCTGCTTTGCAGAAGTTGGTATCCCCTCAATTCCTTGTCAGAAGATAGTTGTTACCAGAAGCTATGATTCACTCTTGCAAAAAGAGGATGTGGAGATTCTGATAGATGGCGTTAAGAATGAACTAACAGATGAGATTGGCCCTGAAGTTTTCATCAACGACTTTATCCTCAACAAAGATATTGCCAAGCTCTTCTTCTTTGACTCAGAAGAAATCGTATCACTGGCAGATACAGGCACCATTGCTGAACGTCGTAAGTTGAGCAAAGCATACGAAGAAGTTCTTGGTATCAGAAAGTATGAAGAACTGAGAAGCAACCTCGAAGGTCTGCGTCTGCGCTATCGTAAGAAGTCGAAGGATATAGGTTTGAAAGACGAGTTGGAAAAACTGGAGGCAGAACGTGAGGGTGTGTCAAATGAACTGACTAAGCTTACTGATTCTTTGACAGAAATAGAAGCCACTCTGACAAACCTGAGAGAACAAGATGGCCAGTTGCAATTACAGCTTTCTCGCGAAGGTAACTCAGTTAAGACAGAAGAACTTCAGCGCGTAAAGGCTGTCATCGAGAAATGTAAGAAAGACGATATTGAGATGAAATCTGCCTTGAAGCAGTTCATCGACTATGCACCATTTGCCATTTCTGGCCAGTTGTTTGCTCGTGCCTATGAGTTGTCAAAAGCAGACCACGAAGCAATAGCCAACAACAATACTGCTACTGCACAGAACAGTGTCTTGGATGCTTTGAGCAAAGAGATGAAGGGACTTCTTGATAAGATGCCAGTTAATAAGGACTCCAAAAAGGATGCCCACACCCAACTGGAAGCTATCATCGAGAAATACAGAGGACGTGCTTGTGATAGAGATATTCAAGTAACCCTTACTGATGATGAGTTTGCAGAGGTTGAAGCTGTTTACAACAGTCTGACAACGACCTATCGTATCGAATTTGAAGCATTGGCAGAAGCCTATCGCAAGAACAAGATTACCTTGGAGCGCAATGTCAAAAGACTGTCAAACATCCAAAGCAAGGAGAGCGATGAAGTGATTAAAGGTCTGCGTGACAACAAGAATAAGATAGAAGCAGAAATCAAGACCTACGAGGAGAAACAGCGTTTAGGCCACATCAGAACTGGCGAGTTGCAGTTGACAATAGAGTCTTACGACAAAAAGATAAAAGAACTCAGTCGTAAGATTAGCGTTGACGATGCTGACGAAGCAAAGGACAAGTTGGCTAGCGAACTCATTACAGAACTTGATACCTTCCTGCTTTCGTTGAAGAAGAACAAGAAATCGTCTCTTGAACTTCGCATCAAGACTACACTGAACACACTGATGCACAAGGAAGATTTTATCAGTCATGTGGAAGTAGAACTTGACTCTGACACGATGGATATCAATCTGTTCTCAAGTGACGGCAACGTTATCAACAAGAATATGCTTTCAAAGGGCGAAAAGCAACTCTATGCCACCTCAATCCTGAAGGCACTTGTTGACGAGAGCGGTATCCAGTTCCCTGTATTCATTGACAGTCCATTACAGAAGTTTGACAAGAGCCACTCTTCGAAGATTATTAGTGAATTCTACCCTTCCATCTCGAAGCAAGTGATTCTGTTCCCACTGTTGCACAAGGAACTGACGGAGGCAGAATACAAGACCCTGCAACCATTTGTGGAAAGTGCTACGCTGATAGTCAACGATACTTCAAGGTCATACTTCGAGGCTGCTAACGTAAAAAGTTTAATGCAAAAGAATTAAGGCAATGACAGGACAGATTAAGACAAGCACAGAAAACAAAGAGCGTGTGACAAGGCTGACAAGAAAGTTTGGCCTTGGTGCAGAGAATATCATTGCACGTATAGCCATCGCATACTCATTGAAGCAAGGTGGGCATTTCGACCCTACAAAAGTCAAGGACTCTGGCGGTAAGGAGTATAGCAGGAATGTATTGTTTGGCAATCTGTTTCCGCTGTATCTTTCTATGATTTGCGAACACTACCAGATAAAGAGTACAGACAAAGATCTGCCACGATACTTCAAGTTGCATCTTGACGATGGCTTGGAGCTGATAGATAAAGACGTAAAAGACAACCCCAATTTGGTGGGATTCGATTATTTGTTTGATAAGATTCATGAAGGATTGAGCGAGATATGATTGACATCACCCTGAGAATGGATTACGCCGATGTGTTTGACTTTGATAAGTTCCACGAGGTGTTTAGGCAGCAGTTGGCTGTTGCTAAGGGTGATGAATGTATAACACTTGCCTCATTTATTGAAGACCATCATGAAGTATGGCATGACTATAGCCTAAACAAAATTGCAAAAATCACAGAAGTTTTGGCTATAGAAGTTGCAGATTTGTATGGACTATTTCCTGACCCTGATGACAGAATCATACTGCCAAAGTTTGTGAAACAGCAGGTTAAGAAGGAAACAGAGCCTGGTATTAGAGAATTAGCCAAGGAGTATTTAGAGGGTAAACGCAAACCTCAAAAACTACATACAATTCTTGACTATATTAATAACCAGCGTAAAACTTCAACAACGCGTCGTAATTTGCAGTCATCGCTCATTCAGAATAAGGTTAATTTCGTGCATTTTAATGATGAAGACACGTGGGGATTACGAAGTAAACCGTATAAGGACCATTCTGCTTGGGATGAAGATGAGGTAATTGATCATGGTCATTCTGAGGAACCCATTTGGTGTGCTCGCGAAGAAGCGATTATTCGCACAGACATAGCATCTCAGAGTTTTGAGTTACGCTATTCATCGAAACGCGAACATAAGCCTACGGAATTTTTCACAAAGGCTTTGATTAATAGTTCGCATTTAGATTTAGGTCTGGGCTATTTCAGTAGTGCATGCTTCAATGTACTCGCATGTGGCTTTGCCCATTTCGTCAAGAATGGTGGCAACATGCGCATGTATATCAACCCCAGTGTTACAGAAGACGATTACAAACTATTGAAGAATAGCGATTACGAAGGTTTCGAGCAGTATATGATACAGTCATATGACAGGCTATTGAAGATATTCTCTCGACGTGATGAACTATTTTTCCGCTGTTTATCGTACCTGATAAGTCAGCATCGTATAGAGGTTAAAATCGTCATGTTAAAGGAGGATGGTATCGCTCATGAAAAGTTTGGCATTTTTGCTGATACAGAAGGAAACGAGGTCGCTTTTAATGGTTCGATGAACCTTACTGCTTCTGGTCTTACAAAGAATATTGAGGCTATAGACACCATCTGTTCTTGGCGTAGCGATGACGATCGCGAACGCATCAAGGGATATCATGACGATTTCGAAAGTATATGGGAGAATCGGAATCCAGACATCATGGTATTCCCAGCTGAAGAGTTCTGCAATAGAATACTTGTAACCTATCCAACGTCTGATATAGACGATTTGGTGAAGTTGGAAAATGTGGTAATGAAGGAACTGGAACAAGAGAACTATCTTGCTACTGTAGATGAACCTCACTTTCCATCTAAGTTTAAGGATGGGCCACGTCCTTATCAGATAGATGCCTATCAAGCATGGAAAGATCGCGGCAAGCGAGGTGTGTTTGCAATGGCTACTGGTACAGGTAAAACCATCACTTCACTCAATTGTGCTCTTGAAGAATATCGTGACGATGATTTCTATAGATTGCTCATATTGGTTCCTTCACTTGCACTTGTGGAACAATGGGGCGATGAGGTGCGTAACTTCAACTTTAGGAATGTGATTAAGGTATCGTCAGAGAATGCTCAATGGAAAGTAGAACTGGCGAAGATGATTATGAAAATGGGACTGGGCAGAAATGTCAATTATGTCATCATTTCAACCTACCAATCCTTTGTTATGAAGGATTTCCAGGTCATGCTCCCCAAACTTTCAAAGGGCACTATTCTCATTGCTGACGAGGCCCATAATATTGGTTCAGCATCAGTAAGGAATGCATTCCACGCATTGACGATTGAAAGGCGTATCGCATTGTCTGCCACGCCAAATCGTATCTATGATGAAGAAGGAACAAGAGAGATTGAAAGCTTCTTCAATGATACGCATCCCTACACCTATAGCTTCTCGATGAGTAGAGCTATCAAGGAAGAGCGCCTGATGCCATATTATTACTTCCCATATCTTGCCAGACTTGAAGATGACGAGATGGTAGAGTATGCAAGAATAACCAGACAACTGGTGCAGATGTATAACAGCAATAAGGGTGGATTCTCTGATCCTGAGAGGGCAAGAAAACTATTATTGCTCAGAAAGAATCTGTTGCACAAGGCACGTAACAAAATGGCCGTATTCCGTCAGATATTGCAGACTATTGGCGAAGACAAACTCAAATATTGTTTCGTCTATTCAGCTGCAGGTAAACGTACAAGGCTGGATGAAGTAGATGATGAGCGACTTGATGAATATATTTTGAAAGAAATGCAGGCTGTATTGAAACATACATTCCCTAATGTGACCTGCAACTCATATACTGGAGAAGACTCAAAGGAAATGCGACGCCAGAAACTCGCTGCATTTGCTGAAGGTCGTCTAAATGTGCTATTTGCAAAGAATTGTCTTGATGAGGGTGTAGATGTGCCTCGTGCAGAATATGGCATATTTACATCAAGTACTGGCAACCCTCGCCAGTTCATACAACGACGTGGAAGATTGTTGCGCCGTCATGAAGACAAAACGTTTGCATACATCTACGATATGGTAGTGGTACCCAATTTCCACTCGCCTCATTATGACCGTCGTTTCTGGACGATGGAGAAAAATCTGGTGGAAAATGAGATGCGAAGAGTGGCAAACTTTGGCTACCTTGCTAGCAACTACTATACAGGAGCATTGAGCATGCTTGATGAAGTAGTCCGATTTTATGAAATCAATCTAGACGAAATGGTGTTGAACGAAGAAAATCAAAATTCATAATTATGGAACTACAAAGAATATTTGAAGAGCTGATGAAGGCCGATGAGCTTCAGACGCATTTGGGCATTAGCAAGGAAGATGTTGTGAAGGCCAGCTACATGGAGGTTTCTAACAATCCTATGATAGAAGTTATCAAGGATGTCATCAATGGCGTCGCTAATAATAAAGCGACGAATACTGTATTCCAAGGAATATTAAAGAAAGTGTCAGACTAAAGCTGTAAAGATTATGGGAACACTTATCAAGTCTATCAGCTTTCAGAACTTCTATAACTATTATGGAAGTTATGAGGACAATACCTATACCTTTACAGAAGGCATAAATATCATCAATGCCGATAATAATATGGGTAAGTCAAAGTTCTATAACGGATTCTTATGGATTTTGCGAGATGAAGTATATGACTCTGATGAAAAGAAATACTACCCTGTATCAGCATCTTATTTTAAGATGATGTCTGCTAAGGCACGGTATGAATCACCTGAGTTGGAAATGGGTGTGCGTGTCATTTATGAGAATGATGGCATAACATACAATGTTTGCAAAAGTGTTATATGCAAGAAACAGGATGATGACTGGGATTATCAGGCAAGAACAGACGTCATGAAGACAGAGGGTAATAGTGATTTGCCCCTATTGGATAAAGATGAAAAGTTAGCGGCTATCCGTTGTCTTATTCCTGCAGAAATGGAAAAATACTCTTTGCTACAAGGAGAGTCGATGGAACGCCTTGTTGACCTCTCAACGCTTGACGGACTCGAAAAGACCATAAACGTTTTGGCTGATATCAACAATCTTATCAAAATGTGTGGCCTTGCATCAGAACTTGTAAAACAAGCCAAGAAGAGCTATCAAGATGAAGAAAAACGTAACAAAGAGGCTGATGAGGGTATAATCCGTTTACGCCAAGAACGCGACAATTATGAAAAATGGATTGAAGAAGCCAAAGAAAAAATTGAATTGGCTCGAAAGGAATCCGTTGAAGCAAAAGAAAAGGAGCAACAATATGAGTCTGATTTCTTCTCTAGCAAAAAGCGTATTCAGTTGAGAAAAGAATACGATGAAGAGTGTCAAAAGCTAAAAGGACTGAAGGACAAGCATGAACAACAGGAACTGTCTATTACCAGTAGGCTGTTTGATGAGAATTGTCCCTGGCTGCTCTATGGTTTGGAAGGCGAAACTAGCGATTTTGATGACTATCGCATAGCATTGACAAAGCAGATTGCAAAACAGGAAATACAAGACAATCCTGATATTATGTTGCCAGAAGGTTCTCCAGATGCACCTTCACTGAAACGTATGCTTGAACACCAATGGTGTGAAGTGTGTAATCGTGAAGCTCCACGTGGTTCTGAGCCTTGGTTACACATTAAAAAAGTCATGGAACGTCCAAAGGAGCCAATGCGTGTTTCAGATTCCTTTATGCAATTTTATGGAGATATTCAGAAATCTACAGGTCGTTATGAAACAACCATTCCTAAGATTGCTGATGACTACAGCCAGTATATGTCTGACATTTTTAATCTGGAAGAAGAGATTGAACAGCAAGTCAAGGTGGTTGAAGCCAAAGAGAATGAATTAACTTTGGTTGGATCTGATAACGCTACTGACGACGATGATCGTCGTGTCCTTTCTGGTTATATTCAGGCAAAAAATACATATAAAGAAAAGGAAGAGGAAATTCAAAGATACACTGGAAAAATTGAGCTATGGAAAAAGGGCTTTATTAAAGCAAAGAATGAACTGGATAAACGACAAGGTACAGCACCTATCAGAAAAGCCCAGCATCTTTATGAAGATATGCAGGTTGTAGAATCCATATTTAAATCGACAAAAGAGCGAATCTTTGAGGAAATCGTTTCAAAACTTCAGGTTACGGCTAACGAGATGTATGGTGCCTTGACAAAAGGTAACCAAACTCTTGGTGGTACACTCAATTTTGAAAGACAAGAGAATGGGGCTGTAAAGGTTTCTGTAACAAACTCCTATGGTGAGGAATTGTTTGGTAATGGTACAGGATTCCAAAGAATGAAGCAATTAGCAATTGTCATGTCCATCATTTCTTCTAAAGTTGGTAATAAGAGTTTTGAATATCCATTCATTTCTGATGCTCCATTTTCTGAGTTCAGCTGGAATTTTATTCGTAACTTCTTTGATATTGCTCCAAATGTGTTCCGTCAGAGCATCATCATGATTAAAGATTTATGTGAGCCTAACAATCCTGAACTTCTCATTAATGAACATGGTGAAGACATCGCTGAGAAAATGAGAACTGGCGAAATAAGGGGAACTTTCTACGTGAACTATCCTGAAGAGAGGGCTGATGCCTCAAATCTCGTGACTAAGAAAAAGTGTTATTCAGAATAAAATGTAGATGTTATGAATAGTGCAGAGTTGAAAAATAAAATAAGTGATTTGCGCCCTAACTATAGTGACAAATATCGCTCGATGATAGAGGCCATATCCAATAAGCAAGAAAGAATTGGTAAAGGTAATATTGCACAGTTTGGTCCTTATTTCCAGACATTCATGTACGCCTTTGTAATTGGTTTACGCTTGGGTAGCCCAAAGTATTTTGAGTCACAAGAGAAAACGTGGGAGTTTGCACCACTGTTCAGATGGAAACCAGAACCTATTAAAGACTACATCATAATGATGTTGCTTAACCGTTCTGCAGACTATGGCTATAACTGGATTGGTTTGGAGAATGCTGATGATGAAACTATCGCCAAGTTCCTAAGAGCTTTTGTCCGTGAGATGGAAGGTTATGCAAATCGTGGATTTGAATACTTAGCAGAGAAATGGGAAAAGGAACGTGTGATGTTTTCATCCCCAACGGTATTTATAGAGATTTTAAAAGAAATTAAATAATAAATGATAACAGTTGTATGGCACATAATACAATAGATGGCAATCCTACAAAAAAATTCTTCATTGAGATGATCACAAGAGATATTTCAATTGAAGATGCAATAATTGATTTGCTTGACAATTCGATAGATGGAGCAAACAATATTAATCCGAATGATTATTCTGGGTTAGAAATTGAATTAATCGTTAATAGCAATGAATTCTCTATAAGAGATAATTGCGGTGGATTTTCTTTGGAAACTGCTCAAAAATATGCATTTAGGTTTGGGCGTCCTGATGAAGCCCCAATAAGTCATAATACTGTCGGACGTTTTGGCATAGGAATGAAACGTTCATTATTTAAGATTGGCAAGAACTTTATCGTCGAATCAGAGTCCGCAGAGGATCATTTTAAGGTTGAAGTGAATGTTGATGAATGGAGTCAGAAAAAAAGGACGGTGATAGTTGACGGAAACGTTGAAACGAGTATTGATGATTGGAATTTTAATTATCAAATAATAGATAATAATTCATTAGGTTATAAAGGCACAATAATTCGAGTGTCAAACTTAAATAACGAGGTCAAAGACTTGTTCTCCGACAGCAGTTTCCTTAAAGAATTGTCTGATGACATTCAGAAACTATTAAACTTTAGTTTACTCAAAGGCATTCGGATATCTTTAAATGGAAGACTCTTGAATGGTCACAAAACGGAACTTCTTTATTCTGATAACTCCAAACCCTATTACACGGAAGGGAATGTTGGCGATGTGAAATACCGTATTATAGCAGGACTTGGGGAGATTGGGGAGCCTAAGCAATCTGGTTGGTATATTTATTGTAATAACCGACTTGTAATGGAGGCTGATACATCCACTATTACAGGATGGGGGATTTCACCAATCCCGAAATGGCATATTAATTTTGTAATGTTTAGAGGCTTATTGTTTTTGGATTCAGAGGAGACGTTGAATTTACCATTAACAACAACAAAAAAAGGAATTGACGCAACCTCTGAAGTGTACAAAACTGTTTTACCATTAATGAAAAATGCGATGGTGAGCGTTCTTGATTTCCTTAAGAAAATTCCACAGATGGGAGACAAAGCGAATGACTATAGGCAAATGCTATGTGATAATTATGAGAGGAAAACGGCCATGGAATTAAAAACATTCGAGTTTCAAGAACATCCAGAAAAGAGGTTTGATGCACCAGAATTAGACATGGATATCATTTCCCAGAAGAAAGATACAGTTAGAATCGCATTTGATGCAAACAAGAATGCTGCAAATGCAGCAAAATTGCATGCAGAGGCACGAAGTTATAAGGAACTAGGAACATTATCTTTTGAGTATTATTTACAGATGGAGGATATTGAATATGAAGAGTCCTAATTTGTTTAATTATGAAATTCGTCCATGTAAATTTGTTGAAAGACGAATGCTGCTGGCATCCTTGTATCAAATAGTCATCAATATGAGACAAAAATATCAGTATATCGGATTTGGAGGTTTGGCATTTACTGATTTTAAACTATTTCATAAAGAACTAAGTGTCGATAGCATGTATAGCATCGAAGGAGGTTTTACGCCAGAAAAACTGGAATTTAACAAACCTTTTTCGTGCATCAAGATTTTACATGGTTTATCAACGAATATGCTATTAAAAATTGATTTGTCAAAACCCAGCATCGTATGGTTAGATTATGATGGAGTTCTAACAATGGATGTGTTTACGGACATAAATATTCTATTTAATTCTCTGCCTCATGGAAGTGTCTATATCATGTCTTGTAACCGTCAACTGCAAAATGAAGAGGCTGATCCACCTCGACCATATACAAATGAAGAGTTTGAAGAATTGTTTAATGGTTTGGTACCTTATGACATTGAAAAAAACTGTTGTGCAAATATAAATACATCTAAGACTATAAAAAGAATGATAGATTCGTATTGCTATAAGGTCATAGAGGAACGTAATAAAATAGAGCAGACAAGTTTAAAATACGAATCATTATATAATATAAAGTACCAAGAACGAGGTGGCGCCAAGATGTTTACATGCGGAGGCATTATTATCAATCATGATTATGATAAAAGGCAATTATATGTAAATGATTCTGATTATTTAAATAAAGAGGATCCATTAGAAATAGACATTCCCAATCTTACTCGCAAAGAAGCATTATATTTGAATCAAATACTGAATATAGAAGAAAAAGAAAAGGAGATTGTGGAAGGAAAAATTATTAAAGCAACAGATATCGAAAAATATAAAAAATTCTATAAATACATGCCGAATTATTACGATGTTCGGTTATAATATTTTTGTCAATGAGAAATGCAAAATGGAACAAATATGAAGCTACGCTATTAATAGATGGTTACAAAAAAGTAGCGAATGGTCATGCTTCTGTAAAAGAAGTAGCTATGAGAATATCAGAAAGAATAAGACCTTCTAATCTGCAAGATTGCGATACCTATAGGAATGTTAATGGAATAACTCTTCAACTTGGAGCAATTCAGTTTCTTATGACAGATGGTGCTCATGGCATTTCTCATGTAAGTAACCTGTTTCGTGAGATTGTAAAGTTATATAAAGAGGATCCCACAGAATTCGCAAGACTTTTAGACGAAGCAAGACAGAGTTACCCCAACAAAATATTTTGATATCTATAGAAGATTACAAACAAATAAAATGATCGATATGCACAAACGAATCCTTGTAATAAAAGCATGCGGAAGTACCGATGAGCCATATGAGTGTAACGGGATATGTGAACAGGCGCAATTATATGGAATTGAGTCGGTCTGCAAGTGCGTTAAGGATAATGAGGACTTAGAGAACATACTCTATTCTCATGGACTTTTCGACTATATCTATTTAAGTGCTCATGGTAATTCCGAAGGTTTTGCAAGCGAGGACGAAAAAGTTAACATGAGTTGGAAAAGATTGGCTATGCTGTTATGTCAAAGCAAGTGCATGAACGAAGATAGCATACTGATGTTGTCTTGTTGCAGGGGTGGATTGATGGAAGTGGCATACGATATATTCCTGACCTGTCAGCAGATTTGCTATGTGCTTGGGCCGAGACAAAGCTTGACCTCAGCTGATATGCATATCTGCTTTGGCATCTTCTTGTATAATATGGAAATACGCCGTGTTGACCCTGTCGTGGCATGTGAAAAGATAAAGTTGGCAACTGACCAGCGGTTCTCGTGTTATGACAGACAGGAAGAGAGTATCAGTATAAGAAATTATGATTACATGCGTAAGGGGTACGACTAAAGACAAGAATTAATCGTAATCAGATGATTGACCAGAATAAGATAGAACACTATAACTCGGTTTCACAGCAATACGTGGAGATGCTTACAGTCTATGACTGTGAGAAATCTGACGATATTGTATATGAGAAGGATGGCAGTGTTGCTATTCCGAGTGAAAACATTGTGGAAATGACAAGTACACAGAGTGATGATAATGGCAACTATGTTTCTGTGGAATACTCTAAGAATGGGAAACTATACGTGCTTTCCAATGATAACTGCTCTATCATAAACAGGTGTGTTGAGGATTTGTTTAAATCCGTGAGAAAATCTACAACTCGAGCAAATATCCAAAAAGAAGTATATGACTGGATTATCCTTTCAAAAACTGGAGTAACGGATATGCCTCTTGGTAATTATATCGAACGACGATTACAGGAACAAGTGGATACATATACATGTTATTTTAGGATGCCTTATATAGAAATAGCAGGGAATGGAAGTCTGACGGTTGCGGGTGTGAGAATAGGAGTATGCGAGGAATTAGAACAGTATTGTAGTAAAGTTGAAAAGGCTTTTGTAGGCGATAAAGCCAAAGAAGATGTGTATGCTTTTGTTACTATGAGTGGAGAGATTAATCGTGTTAAAGAATTGGCATATGAAAAAGCCCAGATGGCCGTAGATATCATTAAGATTAACAGTTGGTTGAGATTCGAATACATACCATTGCTGGCCTCAATGGATATTGATAGGAATATTATGGAAACGCCCTGTACTGTTGTTTTGACGCACAAGATGGGGAATGAAAAGCTGAATGTAGAACAAGTCCTGCAAGGACAAAAATATGTGATAGACGCTTCCTTCATCACAATTCTTAAACGGAGCATGATTAATCTTTTCGCTACATTTATGAAGAATTATTATGATTGCGAGACTCATTCCGAATTAGATGAGATTATCAGGGGTATATCGAGGTATAACAAGGCCCTGTCCACTCGGAACAGATATGAGCGAGTGGTTGTTTTTTGTTCTATACTTGATGCAATAGTTCTTTCAGACAATGAGATTGGTATAAAGGAATCGTTAAAGAAATATGTTCCTATATTGATTAGTAATGACTTAGAGCAGCGTAAGGATTTGAAGAAGACTATAAATGAAATGTATGAAGTTAGGAGTCAGTATATTCATCATGGTAAAGAATTGGGCATTACCACTGAACAGATAAGCAGATATAGCGGGAACGTCTATTGCACATTGGCCCGCTTGATACAATTGCGCAAGGAATATAAAACTATTAAGGAAATATTGTCTGTTGTGGACAATAAGATGATGGGAATCTTGTTTTAGAGGATACGTAAATAATTATGTGACTTTGCATCATAATAGGAATAGCAACGAAAACGTTATAAGATATATGAACATAAACGAGATATTCAATCAGTTGCGCTACCATCACGAAAACGAGGTGGTAGAGTTTAAGAAGGCGGAGAATAGTTTTAGCTTCGACGAACTGGGTAAATATTTCTCAGCACTGAGCAACGAGGCGAACCTGAGGGATAAGGATTTTGGTTGGCTGGTGTTCGGTGTGCATGACAAGACGCGCGAGATATTAGGTACATCGTACAAGAACGGGATGAAGAGCCTGCAGAAGTTGAAGTATGACTTGTCGCAACACACCACTGACCGTAATACTTTCCGGGACATCTACGAGCTGGAGGTTGAGGGCAAGCGGGTGCTGATGTTCCAGATCCCGGCTGCACCTCGCGGTATTCCGATGGCTTGGCAGGGACACTTTTATGCTCGCCGTGGTGAGAGTTTGGTGGCTCTCGACATGAGCAAGTATGAGGAGATTCGCAGGCAGACATCGGAGTTCGACTGGTCGAAGCAGATAGTTGATGGTGCGACGATTGCTGATTTGGACGAGAAAGCCATCAAGGAGGCTCGCGAAGGATATAAGGAGCACTATCCGAACCAGAAGAAGGTGGTGGATACTTGGAGTGACGAGGTGTTCTTGAATAAGGCGAAGTTGACCATCGACGGCAAGATGACTAATGCTGCGATATTATTGCTTGGTAAGCCGGAGTCATTGCACTATATCAATCATATCGGAGAGATTGTCTGGCGACTGGCTGGTATGGATAATGTGGGACAGGTGTTTACCATTCCGTTCCTGCTGACGACAACGGAGGTGATGCACAAAATTAGGAACTATCCGTTCAAGATTTTCCCTAATAACAGTTTCCTACCTGGCGAGGGCATGAAGTACGACAACGAGGTAATACTCGAAGCCCTTCATAATTGCATTGCCCACCAAAACTATGCCGAGAATGCCCGTATTATCGTGATAGAGCGTGAAAATGAACTGGAGTTTAGAAACAGCGGCGGGTTCTATGATGGAACCTACGAGGACTACATCACGGGAGAACGCATCCCCAAGAAGTATCGTAACCCGTTCTTGGCTCAGGCGATGGCGAACATCAAAATGATTGATACTGAGGGATTCGGCATTCACAAGATGTTTGTTTCACAGAAAGACCGCTACCTGCCGATGCCCGACTACGACAAGAGTGACAACGATACTGTAGTGCTGACGCTGCCTGGCACCGTCATCGACGAAAACTACAGTTTGTTGTTGTTGGAGAATTCGGATATTGACCTTGCAACAACGGTACTGCTTGATAAGGTGCAAAAGGGGAAGGCGAACACACTCTCCAGCGAGGCAATAAAATTCCTAAGGTCAAAGAAGTATATAGAAGGCAGAATGCCCAAAGTGTATGTTTCGAAGCAGGTGGCGCAAGTCACTGATC
>Ga0247610_10002520_pt1 | contig 21040 bp, 20 predicted proteins | sample 174DNAGHGhighgp2_FD_193483 | JGI IMG/M metagenome (GOLD analysis project Ga0247610, IMG submission 193483) | Sheep rumen microbial communities from Palmerston North, Manawatu-Wanganui, New Zealand - 1742 DNA GHGhigh gp2 | ecosystem: Host-associated > Mammals > Digestive system > Stomach > Rumen...
GGCTTGACGGGCGGTGTGTACAAGGCCCGGGAACGTATTCACCGCGCCATGGCTGATGCGCGATTACTAGCGAATCCAGCTTCGTGGAGTCGGGTTGCAGACTCCAGTCCGAACTGGGAGGGGATTTAATGATTCGAATGCCGTCGCCGGCATCCAGCTCTCTGTGCCCCCCATTGTAACACGTGTGTGGCCCCGGACGTAAGGGCCGTGCTGATTTGACGTCATCCCCGCCTTCCTCACATCTTGCGATGGCAGTGCCGCCGGAGTCCCCAACTGAATGATGGTAACCGGCGGGAAGGGTTGCGCTCGTTATGGCACTTAAGCCGACACCTCACGGCACGAGCTGACGACAACCATGCAGCACCTACATACTCGCCCGAAGGAGGGACCCGTCTCTGGGTCCTGTCGAGTACATTTCAAGCCCGGGTAAGGTTCCTCGCGTATCATCGAATTAAACCACATGTTCCTCCGCTTGTGCGGGCCCCCGTCAATTCCTTTGAGTTTCACCGTTGCCGGCGTACTCCCCAGGTGGATTACTTAATGCTTTCGCTTTGCTACTTACTCTATATCGCAAACAGCTAGTAATCATCGTTTACTGCGTGGACTACCAGGGTATCTAATCCTGTTCGATCCCCACGCTTTCGTGCCTCAGCGTCAGTTGCATCCCAGTAAGCTGCCTTCGCAATCGGTGTTCTGTGTTATATCTATGCATTTCACCGCTACACAACACATTCCGCCTACCTCATTTGCACTCAAGAACAACAGTATCAATGGCAATTTTATAGTTAAGCTACAAACTTTCACCGCTGACTTATCGTCCCGCCTACGCACCCTTTAAACCCAATAAATCCGGATAACGCTCGAATCCTCCGTATTACCGCGGCTGCTGGCACGGAGTTAGCCGATCCTTATTCTTATAGTACCTACAATAACCTACACGTAGATTTTTTTATTCCTATATAAAAGCAGTTTACAACCCATAGGGCAGTCTTCCTGCACGCGACTTGGCTGGTTCAGACTTCCGTCCATTGACCAATATTCCTCACTGCTGCCTCCCGTAGGAGTTTGGTCCGTGTCTCAGTACCAATGTGGGGGACCTTCCTCTCAGAACCCCTATCCATCGTCGCCTTGGTAAGCCGTTACCTTACCAACTAGCTAATGGAAGGCGAGCCCATCTATAACCCAAAAAGTTTAATTGAAATATCATGCGATATCTCAATATTATGCAGTATTAGTCCGTCTTTCGACGGGTTATCCTCCAGTTATAGGCAGGTTGCTCACTTGTTACTCACCCGTTTGCCGGTCGCCATCAGTTGTATTGCTACAACCATGCTGCCCCTCGACTTGCATGTGTTAGGCCTGTCGCTAGCGTTCATCCTGAGCCAGGATCAAACTCTTCGTTGTATTATAAAATTTGTTTTTTTACCTGTGCTCTAGTTTAATGTCATTTTACACCAAAAGTAAAATTGACGGTTCTTTGCTTTTCTTGTCTCTATTTTATCATTCCCTCAAAGATCGCTCTTCTTTGTCGGCATCTGAACCTTCGTTCACGATGTCTTGCTTTATTTCTCAAAAGCGAGTGCAAAGGTAATCGGTTTTTTTTATTCACCAAAATATTTTTCAAAAAAAATTGAAATATTTTTTATCACCTCCTCAACTCTTTCCCTATTCTCGGGCTCCCCCGAAAAAGTGAGTGCAAAGGTATGCTAACTTTATTTATCCTCCAAATATTTTTACCACTTTTTTTGAAACATTTTTTGATTTATTTTATAATATCCTTATTCTCAAACTATTAAACAACTTGTAAAACAATTATGACTTTACAAAAAACATATAGAATTAAACGAAAAGAAGCTGATACTCTTTTTTAACAATTTTAAAAGGAGCAAATTTCTATTATTGAATTTGCTCCTTTTTTGTCTATCTATAAATTAAAATATAGTATTATCCCCATTCATTTTCTCCTGGTTCACTACCAAAAAATGGAATAATAATATTTATAATTGGACAAAGAATCCACCAACCCGAATATCCTGCATCATGATATCGACGAAATGTCACTGTCAAACTGATACCGATTCTATAAAATTCATAAAACTTAAATTTAAAGATTAACAACTAAATACTCACTATTTTGTTTTCTCACAAAAACAAAATATTTTTAAAAAGATTTTCAAAAAAAAGAGATAAAAAACATCTCTTTTGCTAATTACTTATCTTTAAACAACAAATTCCCAATATTACCAATGTAATAAGGGACGAATCTAAAAATCCGCCCCTTACTTATTATTTACAAAAAAAATTGTATCAATATTCACTCAAACACTACTTGAAATTATACTTATACATAATACCAAACTGATTGGTATGCGTATATTCGTCCACCACTTTTATTTTTCGAATAGCACCACTATCGTTATATTTCACATTTACATCCTTACCTATATTATACGCATATCTAAAATAGAAATCAAAACTATTATGGGCATTAATAGACCAAACTACTCCCAACGCACTTTTAACGTCTGTTATATAATTATTAATAGGTAATGGAGTATTTAGGGTATTGCCCAACTCAACCGAAACATAAGGCTTGATAGGTACACGACGCATCGACCACTCTGCTTTTAAACGAGAATAAAGTTTCAACGAAACACCAACTTTCTCCATCGTATCAAACTCATCCGACACCCAATCTCCATCAATGATCATTTGTTTGTTACGAAATGTAGTTTGCAACTTCTCACGCAAAGACAGTTTTATCGGACCGACTTTATAACTTCCCGTCACTCCAAATTTCAAACGATGACGCAAAGTCCAATAATCTTCATAGTTAGATTTTTTACTTCCTTCTTTATTAGTTGCTAAAAAATCATAGGCCAAATCTAACTTTAAATGGCTGACTGGTTTGTACGAAAATTTCAATTCTGTTTCAGACTTACTGAAACGAGTAAAATTATGATTCAGAGAAACCTTTTCCTCCAAAGTAAGTGAAAGTCCTTTGGTCAGTTTTTTAGTTACCGACGCTCCTACTTTCATTCCTACGTCCACCTGTGCTTCTTCCTGTTCATGAACTGTAATTGCTTCCAAATCGCTCGGAACAGATGCACTCACCAACAAAGCACTCGCAGATAATAGTATTGAAAGAACAAATTTCTTCATCATAAAAACTTACGATTCTTTAAATTTAGTAATGGTATCAATAGTGTTGGTTTCATTTTTACCCAAAATATAATACAATTTAATATAAGCCACATCGCGTAAAAAATCGATATGTCCTATTTCAATTTTTTGAATATTTTGGATCCCTGTTCTTTTTCTTAGATCTGCCATCAATTCCTCACGTTTTTCTGGGACAATCAAATCTATCTTTTCATAAAGAACAATTTTGGTTGATACTTGTCGTAAAAATGTCGTACTTTCTAAAACTGCTATCAATGCGATTATCAATAAGTTTGCGCATACCAATTCTGCAATTGATACTGCCATAGCCAAACCATTAATGACCGAGATACCAATTATAATAAACAAATAGGTCATTTCTCTAACAGGCACCGTCTCGGTTCTATATCGAATCATTCCGAAAATAGCGAAAAGTCCCAAAGTAAAACCTATTTGCAATTTCACATTTTCCATTAAGAAAATCAAAACAAACATAGTTGCACTAAACAACATGAATGTCAAATAATAATCACGACGTTTACTCTTTTTATAATAAAAGAATTGCGTAATTATCCAACACATCAACAAATTGAAGAAGAATCGAATAAACAAGTTTATTAAACTATCAGCTTCAAACAATGGGGTTCCTAAAAAAGTAGAACCTGCAGTCGCTGTATCAAAGCCAAATTCTTCGGCAATTGTCGGATCAAATTGTGGGAATTCTTCCATAATATTTATATAATTTAGTTATTACAAATTAAACTTTCTCCCTGTTATCTTTTCTATTAAACGAACCTTAGGAAGAAAACGATTCTTTTTAATTTTATCGTCTGTCAATACAGTACCTATACAATATTTACTAATCCTATTTGATGTAATACGCATATCCGAAAGTATAGCTTTCATTTCAGAATATTGTAAACCATCTTGTTTAAGTTCGATAATCATCATTTCTGGCAAAGCAACTTTCTTTCCTGTAACAAAATTTTCAAAAATCAAATTAAAATCAATAGTCAAGCGCTCAGTTTTTCGACGATTAACCAATGTTATTCTATCAAAATGAGTACGAACTTTCGGACTCACCTCAAACGATTTAAAATCTGATTTTTCGTTAAGAAAATTTACAGCCTTTTCATTTAACTTAAAATCCATCAATTCATCCACTGGGATTTCAATGCGTTTTTTTTTCGTTCTTCCTTTGTTGGTTTTTCGCTTAATTTCCAAAAAAGCTAAATTGGAACTCAAATATTCACGGGTACGAACTTTCTGACGAATGAGTTTTTTATTATGATGACAAATATACATGGCACAAGACGGCGTATCATAATAAATAGTATCGTAAGTCGATATTGGATTATCATTTATTTTCTGAACATAATAATCAGACGACATACGCAACAAAATTTCTTCCAATAACGAAGACGAAACGACATACTTGGTATCGATTCGATTCATTAGTTTTACGGCACTCATCTCATCCAGACTAATACCTTCTAATTTTTGCCACGCTTTATAGTGAGATGCGTCTAACATTATTTTGAGTCTGAGAAGATATATTCAAAAACTTTTACACTATACAATTTACCATTAGGCAAATAATTGTATTGTTTGCGCTTAGTACCATCGGCATTGTACTCATATTTACGAATTCGCGTAGGTTTATTTCTATCATCGTAAACCACTTCTTTATCTATTTTCCCATTTTCTGGATTGTACGTAATTACTACACGTTCTCTTTGACCGTATGAAGCATACTCAACTTCCTCAATTTTACGTCCCTGATCATCATAAGTTGTAACATGGTCAAGCCAACGAGTTTTTGATTTCGCATCTGTATTCCACTCCTTAATGGTAAGATTTTTGTGGCGTTCACGCTTAGCTAAAGTTTCAGGAGAGACTTGTGCAAAAACCGAAAGTGACATTAAAGGCAAAACTGCAACAAGAATAATTTTTACTATCTTTTTCATAGATTTAAGTTTATTATTTAGCAAATATATTTAATATTTATTCGTTATTCTATTAAAAAACGTAAAAAAAACATTTTTTATATAATTTTTTGACAAAAAATTTGTTATTTAGTTGAATAATAATGTAGAAACACTGATTTTGGATTAAAACTATGAAAAGGAAAATTTTAGAATTATTATGTCTATGCACATTAATAACAATTATTGGTTGCAACGAAAAAAATAAAAAATACACCATTGAAGACCCACAATACAAAATTCCCTGGGAAACTTTAAATTCTGGTCAACCTTACGATGCTGCTGACGAGAATGACATTTTTGATCCTACTGTTTACAACAAAACTATTACCATTACTGGAAATGGAGATGAAATCACGATAGAAAATCCGTATGCTAACTCCATTGCCAACATCGAAGGAACGAGTAAAGCAAATGGTGTTTACATCAATAAAGAAAAAAATGCGGGTATTAATTATACCTTTATCGTAGCTCGCGAAGCAAACCTAAACATTATCTTAAAAGGTACTTTCAATCATCAAATAAGAATGTACTCACACAAAGCAACGGCACTTACACTTGACAATGTCACCATTAATAGTGCTTATGGTTCAACCCTTAACATCACTAATAATAGAAAAACAATTATCAATCTTGTAGGTACAAACATTCTTACAGATAGCAAAAACTACCCTACTACAAGTGATTCAGACAGCGAAGAAGAGGATGAAGAAGAGAACAAATTCACTAGTGTTGGTCAGATGAAAGGAAACATATTTAGTGAAGGAGACCTTGTCTTCACTGGTTCGGGCAATGTACGTATTTCTGCCAACTACAAACATGCTATCGTTAGTGACGACCACATTCGCGTAAACGGAGGAAACATTTTCGTTGACAATGCAATTTCTGATGCCATTCACGCTAAAGATAAATTTGTAATGGATAAGGGATCACTTAACCTTACCGCCACCTCTGATGGTATTGATTGCAAAAATGGTTATGTAGTTATCAATAATGGATCTATAGAAATGAACGTTGGCGGCAAAGGAATCAAATCGGAGAAAGACACTGAAGCCTTACCTGAAAAACAAGCGATCAACTATTTTACATACATCAATAACGGGACAATCAACATCAAAGCTGGAGATGAAGGTATTGATAGTAAACAAAGTCTTACTATCAATGGAGGAGAAATCAGTATTTCCGCAAATGAAAACGCCTTAAATTCTCAAGAACGTCTTTCAATCAACGGAGGATCTATTTACTGCTATAGTAAAAATAGTGATGGTGTAGATTCAAATGCCGACATCATCATCACCAACGGAACCATCATTTCTTACGGAAGTAATGCCGAAAAATCCGGTTTTGATTGCAATGAAAACAAATTCATTATCAAAGGCGGTTACGTAATTGGGGCAGGATTCAAAACAAGTGTTCCTACCGAAGAATCAACCAATAATTCAATAATTGTTAAAGGAATAAGTCAAGTATTAACTTGCATTTCCAACAACAGCAACAACATACTTGTATTTGAACCTGAATATAGTTTCACAACCTTATTGATTAGCACGCCAGACATTAAAACTAATACTGCTTACAACATATATCAGGGAGGATTTATGCCGGGAGAAGCTGAAGCTAAACACGGACTTTACTTAAGTGGTGTCTATAATAACGATGGTGCCACTACAAAGGAAATCTCTACCTCAAATAGTTGGATAACAACAATAGAATAAAGATTAATTTCTATATTTAAAAGACTGATTCTCTTCAAAAAGAATCGGTCTTTTTTTATTTAAAAGATAAAAAACATTCTCCCCAAATCCATCTCCCTTAATCAATCTCTTAGATTTTTTATTTTACTAATAATAAAAGAACATCATTTATTACCTCTCTTACTTATTTAAAGACTACAGACCACACATATAAATACTAAATTACTACAAAACTAATAGTACAAACATAGACACTAGGAAACCTCATAACATTAGGTAAACTCGAACGCTCCGTCGTATTACAAAGTTCCCAAAAGGCTGATAACAAAAAAAGGAGTTCATTTCTGAACTCCTTTTCTTCGTTATAGAATTACCTATAATTTTAGTAATTGTTTTGAACTTTTTCAGTTGCAACATAATTAATTTTCAACGCTTTTGCTCTACGCAAAGCTTGCTTAATATCAGTCACAACACCCATTTTTGTTCCTTTATCAATTTTCATTGACATAGTTAAAAGTCCTTGTTCTTCTTCTTTCATTGAAGTACGTTCGCGGTTTACAAAATCTTCAATCATCGAAACATCAGCGAAAGCATCATCCAATTGAATACGAGTTTCAGAACCCATTTTACTCTGATATTCTCTCTTTGGAGTACCAACATAAATGAAACGGCAAAGTGATTTCTTTTCTACTTTTGTGATTTCTGTAGCTTCAGGGATTTTAATATCCACTTTATAAGTTACTTCTTTCATGGTTGTAGAAATCATAAAGAAAAACAACAACATAAAGATAATATCTGGCAATGAAGCCGTACTTACTGCAGGTATTTCTTTATTTTTAGAATCTTTTCTAAATTTTCCCATTATTATTTTCCTCCATAATTTTTAGGCTCAGCTTCGGAAATATGTTGAGGGAAGATTTGACGAATGGCTTCTTTTCTATCTTCATTCAACTGAGAAAATGAAACTCCCCATTTTTCCATAGCTAATTCTTCTCTCACTTCGTTATATGCTCCTACTAACTCATTTTGAGCTTCGATATAAGCTTGATAATCGGTACCACGGTCATTTTGCAAAGAGATAATATGATCTCTCGTAACATCATAAGTACCAAAATTAGGTATATCTGTAGGAACGCGTTCAGGTAATTCAGCGTCGTAACGTGGATTAACGATAAATTCTTTAGCAGTTTCTCTCAATTTGCTCATAGGAACTATTCTTCCTTGAACCATCAATTGATTGTTACTATTCAAAAGAACATTCATCACATTACGCTTATTAACCTCCACTTCTGTTTTATCTTTCTTCTCAGGAATTGGAGGAAGACGACGTGTCAAACCTTTATCCGTAGCCATTGTTGTTGTTACAAGAAAGAATATCAAAAGCAAGAACGAAATGTCTGCCATTGAACTAGAATTAATCTCCGGAACTTTTTTATTATTTTTTCCCATTAATCTTTAGTTTTAAATTCTTGTACTTACAAGTTACAGAATTATTTATTAAACATTTTTGCAATATATGAACCTAGGATAGAAACTCCAGCAACACCCAATAACAAACCTGCTGAGATGATACACATATCAGTCATTTTAAAATCTTGAACTGAAGGTTCCATACCAAATACATTTACTGGTTTTCCTCCAAGACACCATGAAAGAACCAATAACAACACAAATGCAACCAAGACAGCAACCGTCTTAATTGCTCCTTTTGGATTGCTTGATGCATCTGAAACAAAAGCTATACATGCAGCTACCAATGTACATACACCAGCGATAGCAGCCAAAGCAATTGCCCAGCACAACATCCAGTCAACCGATGTCCATGCATCATACGAGTTCACATCACTATCCATGGCAAATAATCCCATTACTACCAACGAAAGCGCGATGAAAACCCAAAGCAATATTTTTGGTAATTTACTCATATTCTAATTATTTTTTAGCTCCGTTTTTAACAATAATATCAAGCAACGAAATTGATGCTTCTTCCATATCAGTTACAAGACTATCTACTTTAGACAATAGGTAGTTGTAGAAAATTTGAAGGATAATAGCAACGATCAAACCTGCAACTGTAGTAATCAAAGCTACTTTAATACCACCTGCTACAACGGTTGGAGAAATATCACCTGCAGCTTGGATATCATCAAATGCTTGAATCATACCGATAACGGTACCCAAGAATCCTAACATTGGAGCAATACCGATAAACAACGAAATCCATGGCAAGTTTCTTTCCATCAATGATGCTTGAACACCACCATAAGAAACTACTGATTTTTCTACAGCGTCAATACCTTCATCTAAACGAAGCAATGCTTGATAGAAAATAGAAGCAACTGGACCTCTTGTATTTCTACAAACATCTTTTGCTCCTTCTACATCACCAGCATCAAGTAAACCTTCAACTTGTTTCAAAAGTTTTGAAGTGTTAGCAGAAGCCAAATTCAAATAAAGGATTCTTTCAATGATTAAAGCCAAACCTAAAATCAAACATACCATAACCAATGCCATGAAACCTGCACCAGCTTCAATAAATTTGATTTTCAAAGCTTTGTACAAACCAACTTCTTCAGCTGCTTGTTCTGCTTCTCCTGCAACTTCTTCTACTGCTACTGCTTGCTCGTCTTGAGCAGCTTCAGCAACTTGTTCTGTTTCTTGAGCTGCTTCTTCTGCAACTGCTTCTTGTGCAAATGCTGAGAAACTCAAAAAACCGCACATTGTTAAAACAACAAATAATTTTTTCATTTCTTTTTTTTATTTAATTAATTAATAATTTTTCACTATATCCAAAAACTTTTGCAAATTAGAAAAAAAAATATGAATTGACAATATTTTTTCTATTAAAATACACTAATAAACTCTTTTTTTATGTAAAAAAAAGCATTTTTGCATTATTGTTGGTAATTTTCTCTACCTCTTCGACTGTCTTTTCATAAATTTCTGACAATTTTCGCAATACTTCCACTACATAGGCACTTTCATTCCGTCGTCCACGATATGGCACTGGCGACAGATATGGAGAATCGGTTTCAATAACTATTTTATTTAATGGCACCACTTGCTTAAGAACGGCACGCAATGACTCTGATTTTTTAAACGTTATTATTCCATTTACTCCTAAATACACGTCTTCTCCCAAAGTCAAAAACTTCTTAGCCATATTTTCATCGCCAGTAAAACTATGTATTACCGCTCGCAATCCCTTCCCTGCATACTTTTGCAACAAACACAAAGTTTCTTCTCCCGACTCTCGCACATGCACAGATAGGGGCAATTGCATTTCTAACGACCACTCTATCTGCGTTTCAAAAACTTCTATTTGTTCCCTCTCAAATGTTCTATCCCAATAAAAATCTAAACCTACTTCTCCTATCGCTACGTATTTATTTGTAGTCAACTCATTACGAATAACCGCCAACTGCTCTTTATAATCTTCTTTCACCGATGTCGGATGCAGTCCCATCATAGGAAAACAATAATTAGGGTATTTTCTCGACAATGTTTTTAGTCGCTCGATACTCTCCACATCGATATTAGGCAATAAAATTTTTTCGACACCTACCGATTGGGCTCGTGCTATCACTGCTTCTATATCTTCATCAAACTCTTGCTCAAAAATATGAGAATGGGTATCTATCATAAAAAATCTAACAATTCGCTTAAATTAGTAATCTCAAATGTGGGTTGAAACGATTTATCTTCTTGATGATTTGGATTATAATAAACTTGATCAATACCACTCATTTTAGCACCATAAATATCTACATCAAAATGATCACCAATCACCAAACTATTAAAAGGCTCTGCTCCACTATCTTTTAAAACAGCATCAAAATACTCTTTTTCTGGCTTTATATAGCCTATTTCCTCGGAATAATATACTTTTTTTACAAACTCAGAAAAACCTGAATTCCTCAATTTACGTTCCTGAAAAACCACAAAACCATTGGTGACAATATACAAATTATAACGTTCACTCAATTCCTTAATCGTTTCGTATGCATTGGGAATCAAATGATTTTTAGTCTGACTAACGTCCACATACGATTTGGCCAATTTTTCAGACATTTCTCGTGCCTGCTCGTCCGCCATTTTATCGCTTAAAATCAAATAAAACCGATCTATATTTAACTGCTCTCGAGTGATTTTTCGATTACGATAATCTGACCATAATTCGGCATTTTTCTTCCGATATGTTTCTATAAATTTTTGTGCATCAACAAAATATCTATATAGTCGATACATCCGAAACAAATCGCACAAGGCTTCCTGAGAATTTCTTTCAAAATCCCACAAAGTATTATCCAAATCAAAAAACAAATGCTTATATCTACTCATTATAGTAAAAAAAGCATGGTTATACAAATGTACGACCATGCCAATTAAATCTTAAATTTCCAAATATGGGATTTCTTAACACGATTGTATATATATATATACAACCACGTTTCACTACTCTAGTAATAGATTAGTCGATTTGAACCACTAAATAACGAGAAATACTCCAGAATTTAGCAGGGTTAGAAATTTTAATAGTAACCGTACCCTTATCTTTTACCAAAGTATATGAACCTCCTGGATGGGTAGTTAAAATCAACGCTTTCTTAGTTTCAAAAGTAATTTCTTTCATTTCACGCATATCAGCTTTTTCAAAGGCTGAACTTGCACCTTTTTGCATTAATTTTGAAGAAGAGAACGAATCATTTTTACCAATAATTCCCGAAGATTTCAACGATTTCTTAGAAGCTCCTAAATAGTAAACTTCATTCATTTCATCTTCCATATTTTTCAAAACTTCTTCTTTTTGAATTGCATCATCTTGAAGCAAAGCAATTTGAACTTTTTGCTCCTGAATTTGATCATTCAAATCACGAATTTCTGCTTCTTTTTGAGCAATAACTTCCTCTAAAGAAGCATATTTAGCATCGTAAGAGTCTAATTGTTCTTGAATTTCTTTTATTTTACGTTGCAATGCATATTTACCAGCATTAGCTCTATCCAATTTACCTTGAAGGACTTCCATTCTCGCACGATTGTCATCCAACAAAGATTTAATAAAATTAAAGTTTTCTTCCCAAACTTCATGACGACCTTGAACATCCTTTCCTTCCAACGAACTATCGTCTACAAATATACCTTCACTTTGCTTGATTTCTGCAAAGTTATCTTCAATATATTGTAATTCTGTCAAGATATCAGAAATAGCTATTTTTTGATCATTATAAAGACTGTCAACAAATTCTTTTTCTTCTTTAAGAACTTGATATTTAGGAGTTTTTTCGATAATTGCATCACAAGACACTAACATCAATCCTCCAAATAAACCGAATAAAATTGTACTTTTTCTCATGATATTTTATAATTTTTTCCTCTTTTTAAGACACAAATGTATATATTTTTTTTTATTAGCAAACTTTTTTTTCTAAAAATAGTTACCGCATACTCCAGCAAATAACGCTCTAATTACGATGATTTTTTCTGATCTTTACCTTCTATCACCATCACAAATTCTCCTTTAGGTTGATGCTCCGTAAAATAAGTTAATACTTCTGACACCGTACCGCGAACTGTTTGCTCATAAATCTTAGAAATCTCTCGAGTCACACTCACTCTTCTATCTTCGCCAAAAAACTCCTTCAATTGCTCTAACGTCTTAATTACACGATGAGGTGATTCATATATCACAACGGTTCGTGACTCTTCCGCTAGTTGTTTCAACTTTGTTTGACGACCTTTTTTTACAGGCAAAAAACCTTCAAAACAAAAGCTATCAGTTGGCAACCCAGAATCTACTAAAGCAGGTATCAACGCAGTGGCACCTGGCAAACACTCAACCTCAATATCATTTGCAATACATTCACGCACCAAAAAGAAACCTGGATCGGAAATACCTGGTGTTCCGGCATCTGATATTAACGCTATGGTCTCTCCCGATTTTAAACGATTAACAACATTCTGTGTTGTCTGATGTTCATTAAATTTATGATGTGAAATAGCTTTTTTTTCAATACCAAAATGCTTCAAAAGAACAGAACTCGTTCTGGTATCTTCCGCCAAAATCACATCTACTTCTTTCAAAACCTTTATGGCTCTAAAAGTCATATCGTCCATATTTCCTACAGGAGTAGGTACCAAATATAATTTCATTATTTTGATTTTATTGATTGAAGATACTCCTTCGCTATACCTTCTTCTATGTTAGCCTTTAACTCATTTCTGAAAAAATCCTCCACCTCTTGATAAGATGTCATTTGTGCCATTTTCGCAAAAGCTTCATTCATCTTAGAATTATCACCCATAAAAATTTCTCGCTGCATACGCAACATATCATTTAAACTCAACTTACGATGAAAATCTGCAATTCTTTTTTCAGAAATATTTTGATCCAATACCGTTTTCTTACCCTCCGAAAGTTGCTCGTTGATAGACTTATGTATCTTAGGTTCTTCATGAGTCTTCACACTCTGAACTTCAGGCAAAACTTCCTTCTCTACTTCTTCAATTGGAGATTTCACTTCTTCCTGAACATGTGAACCTTCTGATACTTCTTCGACAACTGAACTTGAGAGTTCTTTTTCAATCTCTTCTTTAGGCAAAATCTTTTCGACTTCTTGATCCAATTCCACATGATTAGAGTGCTCCAATTCTATAATTTTCTCTTTAACTTGTTCTGTTTCTTGTACCATCTCATTTTCAGAACTCGCATAAATCTTCGAAAGAGTACTAGCCATACCCTCTAACTTCACATTAACCAAATCTTTTATGCCCTGCGGAATTGACGAAATACCTTGAATCCCGTCTATCAATATCTTAAATTCCTCAATATCCTTTCTCAAAGATGAAAACAGATCTTGTCTTTCCATAAAGTATTTTTAATTTTCGTGCTAATTTACAAAAAAAAGCAAAAAACAACAGCTTTTATTACCTTTTTAGATAGAATAATTCAAAAAAAATCATTCATTTTATCACCCTTATCCAACAACTTTATACCAAATAGTATAATTATATTCAACACATGCGTCACTAAATAAAATATTTTTCTATCATTAAAGTTATGAATAAAGAAAAATTTTATACCCTAATTTTTTTTATTCCTTACACAAAATATTACTTTTACAAAAAAAACTTTATGAATTTAGATAACAAAACATATACCTTTGATAAGGTAGTACGAATTCTTTTTATCATTACCATCATAATTGGCATCGGTTATTTTATTCATCTTATTGGCGATGTCCTTCTTCCTTTTCTCATTGCTTGGCTATTAGCTTACCTAATCAATCCAGCCATTGATTTTATCCAAAAAAAATGGCACTTAAAAAAACGTTTTTTGCCAATTTTTATTGTACTTACAATCTTGGTCGCCATCATTAGTTTGGCATTATGGTTAATAATTCCATATTTCGGGAAAGAATTTGTTAAGTGTAAAGACTTAATAACCAATTACCTAAACAGTTCTTACACAGCAGAAACAAGCGTAGGCGAATTTATCTCTGAGAAAACACGAGAACTTTTGATTTTCTTTAATGAAAAAGACATTCTAAATGGCAATATCGTTTTAAATATCATACAAAAACTCATTCCTAATTTATGGAAATTGCTTTCTACCTCTATTTCCTATATCAGCGGAATTATAGTGTCGCTCATTGTATTTTTATACCTCATCTTTATTTTAATTGATTATCATACGATCAATAATGGTATTAGGAATCTTATTCCTCATCAACATCGTTCTATTTGTTACCCTTTATTCGATGATATTAAAAATAGTATGAATCAATACTTTCGTGGACAAGCACGAATTGCTTCTATAGTAGGTATATTATTTTGTATTGGATTTGAAATTATCGGACTACCTCTAGGCATATTGATGGGAATTATCATTGGTTTTCTAAACCTTGTGCCTTATCTACAAACCATCGGTATCATTCCCGTTGCTATTCTCGGCATATTAAAAGCCGCTGAAACAGGACAAAGTTTTTGGTTAATCGCTCTTTATATAGCCATTGTTTTTATCGTAGTACAAATCATACAAGATCTTTTCTTAACGCCCAAAATAATGGGGAAAGCCACTGGTATGAACCCAGCACTTATCCTACTTTCTCTCTCCATTTGGGGATCTTTGTTAGGATTTGTCGGACTCATCATAGCTCTTCCTGCTACTAGTCTTTTAATATCGTACTATAAAAAATATATCATCGACAAAAACGATTTGGAAAACACCATTCAAAACTCCGAAAAATAAACAAAAAAAAAGAAGAACCGCCACAGCGATTCTTCTTATGTGATCCGCTTGGGGCTCGAACCCAAGACCCCAACATTAAAAGTGTTGTGCTCTACCAGCTGAGCTAGCGAATCATCGTTTTGCTTAATTGCAGTGCAAAAGTACTACATTTTTTTTGAACTGCAATATTTTTTTATAAAAAAATCACACACTTTTTAAATTATGTCCCATTTTTTCTCTTTTTGTACGCAAATAAGCCTTATTATATTCATTAGGGACTATTTCTATTGGTACAATTTCCGTAATTTCTAGTCCATAACCCTCCAATCCTATACGCTTTCCTGTGTTATTAGTCATCAAACGCATTTTTGAAACTCCAATTTCTTTCAAAATACAAGCACCTACACCATAATCACGTTCGTCTGCAGCAAAACCAAGATGTAAATTAGCATCTACGGTATCATCTCCTTGTTCTTGAAGTTTATAGGCTTTTATTTTATTCATCAACCCGATACCTCGACCTTCTTGGTTCAAATACACCACAACACCTTTTCCCTCTTTTTCTATTTCTTGCATAGCCTTATGCAACTGTTCTCCACATTCGCAGCGCATCGAACCAAAAATATCACCTGTAGCACACGACGAATGCACACGAACCAAAACAGCTTCATCCTCTTTCCACTCTCCTTTAATCAAAGCAACGTGTTCCAAACCATTTGACTTTTGGCGGAAAGGTATTATTTTGAAGTTTCCATAATGTGTAGGCAACATGGCTTCTTCTCCTTTTTCAACAATAGTTTCTTGCTTTAAGCGATAAGCAATAAGATCATTGATTGAAATTATCTTAATACCAAACTTTTTAGCCACTTCTTGAAGTTGTGGCATTCGAGCCATAGTACCATCTTCATTCATAATCTCTATCAAAGCTGCCGCAGGTTGCAATCCAGCTAAACGTGCCAAATCAATAGCAGCTTCGGTGTGACCAGCACGACGCAAAACGCCTTTATTTTGAGCATACAATGGATTAATATGACCTGGACGACCAAAAGTTTCTGGCTTTGAATTAGGATCTGCTAATGCTCTGATAGTAGCCGCTCTGTCATAAATAGAGACTCCCGTTGTACAACCTTCTATTTTATCTACTGTAATAGTAAAAGGTGTACCCAAAATAGATGTATTATTGTCTACTTGACGATCCAATTCTAATTCTTTACAACGGTCAATAGTAATAGGAGCACACAAAACACCACGACCTTCTTTCAGCATAAAATTCACCTTTTCAGGAGTAATTTTTTCTGCTGCTACAATAAAATCACCTTCATTTTCTCTATCCTCATCATCCACAACAATCAAAAACTTCCCTTCTTTAAAATCTGAAATAGCTTCTTCTATTGTATTTAACTTATATTTCTCCATCATCCTTATTTTTTTTTGCAAAGATACTTTTTATTTTTTTCTTAATCTCAGAATATGACAATTTACTTGAAATAGATATTTCTTTTGCAGAAATATATGTTAAAACCATTCCAATCATCGACAATACAAACGAACTCATCCACATTCCTACAACAACATCCCACACTCCATCACGAGCCATTTTATAACTGGTATTATCAATCATATAATACACAATAAAAAACAGTACCGACACCACAACAGGCGTACCCAATCCTCCTTTTTTAATTATCGCGCCAAGTGGAGCTCCAATAAAAAAGAAAATAAAACAAGCTATAGAAAGTGTAATTTTTCGGTGCCACTCAATATTATGACGACGTATCAAATATTTGCGATATCCTGTATTATCCTTTACCTGGATAAAATTATGACTTACCGACTTCAGACGATGTGTTGAATATATAATGGCCTGACGTTCTTTCCCTGACGGCAAATCCTCAAAAAAGGCTTTAATATTAGGATATTTCAACGAAACATTCTCAGCAATAGAATCTTTTTTTAGAAAAATTTCCTCTGAAATACCTACATATGCATCACTATATATACTATCAAGAATAACATTTATCGAATCTATAGTGGAACTCAATTGATGCATATTCTTACTCATATAATCATCCTTCATAACTGAATTATCCAATCGATTAAAACCAGCGTTTAAATCATCACGAATCAATTGCTTACGATCAAAACTTTCTCGACGATAAGGATACGATTGCCCAGTCATACCTGCTTGACGTTTCAAATTCTCAAACGATTCTCCCTTCATCAATGTAAGCACCATATTATTCTTATCTTCAGTGATTTCAATCTTACCAGTATCAGCAAGCATTATAGATACATTATTAAAACCGTTTGTAAAATCATAAATGATTACATCATACAAAAGTTTGTTTTTATTATCTTTTTCACGAACATAGATAGAATAACCATTCAAGCCAGTATAAAAAGAAGCTTCTGGTATTTGCATCTCAGGCGACTTAAAACGAATGGAATATAATAAAGTCCACATATTCAACTGGGCCTTAGGCAAAATATTATTCGAAAAATAAAATGCCCCTCCACTCAATAAAAGCAAAAACACCATTACTGGTTGCATAATTTTAAACAACGACACACCAGCAGCTTTCATCGCTAAAAGTTCAAATCTTTCAGCTAAATTTCCATAAGTAATTAGTGAAGCCAACAACACCGCTAAAGGAAGCGACAATGGCACTACCGAAAGGAACGCATAAAGTAAAAATTCCAATAACACAGAAATTTCTATTCCCTTACCTACTAAATCATCCAAATATTTCCATAAGAATTGCATCAGCAACACAAAGGAACATATCAAAAATGTAGCAATAAAAAGGACTATAAATTCTGTAAATATATATCTATTTAAGCGCTTAAACATCTTATATTGTCTTTATACAACAAAAAAAGAGTTACAAAGATAACTCTTTTTTCTTTTATATAAAAACACTAAATAACTACAATCCTACTTTTCGTCTCAAATCTTCAACCTGCTTTTCCCATAATTGAACAGTATCTTCCTTTTCTCCAGGTTCGGAAAAGTCGGTCACAATTAACGTTACTTCGCCCGTCAACTCATCAACCGATAGTTTCATCTCAAAATAAGAATTATTTTCTTTTTCTTCATCTTTCCATTTAAAACGAATATAGCAACCCGAACGAATAGCAATCACAACTGCAGTTTGAGTAGTATCTCCCCAACGAAATACGAACTCCTTATTATTTTCTCCTAAGGTTACACTCTCAGCAAACCATTCTGATAATCTATCTGGACTACTAATCGAAGCCCACAACATAGACAATGAGATATTATTAAACGAGAATTCAATTATAACTTTTTCTTTCATAGACTAACTGCTTTTTCTTTTCGATTTGCAATATATACACATTTTTTGAATTTCTCAAACGTTATTTTATACTTTACAACATATTTTCGTCAGAAAATGCTAAAGGAAGCAAATCTTTGACGGAAGCAAATTCATACACTAATGTATTACTTACCATTATTATTCGTATATCAGTACCATAACGCCGCTCTGTTTCTAATAAGACTTGTCTACATATTCCACACGGACTGATCATCTTATCTTTTTTAGAAGCTACAATAACTATGGCAGTTACCGCTACGTCTGGATACTGCATAGCTGCAGAATTAAGAGCCACTCGCTCGGCACATATACCGGCTGGATACACCGAATTTTCCTGATTTGCTCCTCCTATTAAAACACCATTTTGCAATAATACCGCAGTTCCCACATTAAACTTCGAATAAGGGGCATAAGATGATACTAACTGATTTTCAGCAAATTCTATCATTTTATTAAGTTCAGCATCCACTTCTTTACGGGAATATATTTTCCAAGATATTTCAATTTTTCCTTTAGTCATTTTTTCAAAAGTTTATTCACAAATATATAAATATTGTTAATAGTTAGCATTATTTATCACAAGTTATTTCAATATTACCAAACATCTTATCGACATATTTTTCATTCTTTTTTATATTTTTGTAAAAAAAAAAGAAAAATGAATTCAAAAAAATTTTATCTAAACATAGTTTTAGTAATCTTACCTTTCAGTCTCTTTGCACAATCTAATTACGATAATTATATCAACGAATATAAAAATATAGCCATTTCTGAAATGGAACAATTCGGAATTCCTGCTAGCATCACCCTAGCTCAAGGCATTCTAGAATCGGGTGCAGGCACCGCTGAATTAGCTCGTGAAGCTAACAACCACTTTGGTATTAAATGCCATAGTTCCTGGACTGGTGAACGAATGTACCACGATGATGATGAGAAACAAGAATGTTTTAGAAAATATAATAACGCCGCTGAATCGTTTCATGACCACTCTAAATTTTTAAGTGAAAGAGAACGATATAAAAGTCTCTTTGAATTAAAAAAAGACGATTATAAAGGTTGGGCAAAAGGTCTAAAAGCAGCTGGATATGCGACCGACCCTCATTACGCCGATCGTATCATCGAACTTATCGAAAAATACGATTTAAGTCAGTACGACCACCAAACATCATCTAATATTGCCGTAGCGTCTACTAATTCGCCTAAAGAAGTGCCAACTTATTCTGAAAACAATACCTCTGAATATACAAGTAACTTAAGCAATACTAAAGTAGCTGAATCTTCGTACGAATCACCGTCAGAATACACACCTTCACAACTTTCATCAGAGACTATCAATGCAATGAGGCAACATATAATTCGCAGAAGTTCTAGTCCTTACGTTGTAGCAATTAAAGGAGACTCCTATGGAATGCTTGCCGATGAATTTCGTATTACTACTGACGAGCTCTTCTATTTCAACGATTTGCCTAAAGGTTCAAAGATTCATGAAGGTGATTTCTTATACATTCGTCCAAAGAAAAAGAAAGCTAGCAAAAACATGCCAGCGACTCATCTTTTAGTTGAAGGAGAATCTTTACACTCAGTTTCTCAAATATATGGTATAAAATTAAAATCGCTTATGAAACTAAATTCCATAAGCGAAGATAATCGTCCATTTATTGGTAAAAAACTTATTTTAAGATAATTCTTCGTTATCGTTTTCAACCCTTACAACTGAGGTTACGCAATCCAACTTGATTAGATTCATACATAAATTATTGATATCCTCAATATCGTGAACATAGATATGAATTTTGGCTTCGAACAAGCCATCTTTAGTATCTATATTTACCTTATGCATATTTACATTATATTCTTCGGAAATAATTTTTGCAATTTGAATCAAAACTCCTACTCGGTCGAAACCCTTAATATCTAAAACAGCAGGGAACGACAACATCTTATGAGTTTCCCAATCAGCTTCTACCAATTTATCGCCACTACTTGCTTTAAGTTTTATAGCATTTGGACAATTGCGTTTATGTACCACAACTACCCCGTCGTCTTCCATAAAACCTACAACTTCGTCTCCTGGAATAGGACTACAACAAGAAGCTATTCTATAATTAGTTTCATCTTCGGTAATCGTCAGAATCTTATTTTTCTTCAATTTTGAAGAATTAGATAAATTATCAGATTTTTCTTTTTTCTTTTTACCTCCGAACTGTAATTTCCAATATTTCACCAATACGTTTTGCGAAGAATCCTTAAATACTTCTTTTTGTATATCATCGCATGAAATGGCTTCTCGACCAATTTTATAATACAAATCTTCCTCATCTTTTAAATGAAAAGCTTGTAAAATATTATCCATTACAGTCTTAGTCACAACGATACCTCGACGCTCCATTTCTTCTTTGAAAATCTTACTTCCTCTATTCTCGTATATCTTATATTGACGCTTAAAAATACCTTTAATCTTAGATTGTGCTTTAGCAGTCACCACATAATTAATCCAATCTTGCTGTGGTTGCTGTTTATTAGAGGTTAAAATTTCAACTTGGTCTCCACTTTTCAAAACATAGGTCAGCGGTTCCAATTTATGATTAATCTTAGCACCAATACAATGCAATCCTAACTGAGTATGAATAGAAA
>Ga0247610_10002521_pt1 | contig 21036 bp, 33 predicted proteins | sample 174DNAGHGhighgp2_FD_193483 | JGI IMG/M metagenome (GOLD analysis project Ga0247610, IMG submission 193483) | Sheep rumen microbial communities from Palmerston North, Manawatu-Wanganui, New Zealand - 1742 DNA GHGhigh gp2 | ecosystem: Host-associated > Mammals > Digestive system > Stomach > Rumen...
TACTTCTTTTCTAAAGATAATTTCATTACGCTCTATTTCAGCCTATTGTTTTCCTTCTAAATCTACTACAGGTATTCCTTTTTTAGTAATATGTTCAGCATTTTCCATATTGTGCTTACGAGCATGTAAAGCTCCTTCTGGAATTACGTTCATCTATCCACCTTCTTGAAATTTCTAGGGAGATTTATTAAATCCTTTATAATAATTCTTATAATTTTTAGTAAACCATTCTGCAGCATCATTAGAAGGGAAATAAATATAATCTTTATGTTCTATTGCTGACTTCCAAGCTTTTTCTCTATCTTCTGATAAGTCTATTAACTATCCATCTATTTCCTATATTTCTGGATATACTATTGTTCCAGTTTCATCCTCAGACCAAGCTAGTTTAAAATTACCAATAGAACCATCTGGATAAGTAATATATTTTCTGTTTGAATCTTGTAGCCGTTTAGCCCAATTAGCATTTGAATTTTTAATTAAATCAAAAAGATTTTCTTTACCTATATTTTCTTTAGTTAATGGGCCAATTGTTCCATCACCTTTTTTATATAAAGGAGTTCCATCATTTAAATATCCAATAGGATTTTCTCCTGTTTCTTTAGAATTTAGTTTTGGTCTTCCGCCTTTTTGAAAGAAAGGAAGAGCATCGTTAGGAACTTTAGTAACATCTCTCATTGCTTCTCTAGCTTCAGCAGGAATTACATTAAATATAGGATATTTTTTCTTCTTTATACACTTAGCAATTCTTTTTGCTTCAGCCATTCTTTCTGGAGTTATTTTTAAACCTTCCTTACCAATAGCCAAAGGTTTATACCCACCATTTATAGCCATTTGATATTTTAATTTATTAGCATCTACCATTCCAGCTCTAATTTGTCCTAATTTAGCAGTATCTCTAATATCTATTTTATTTGTCATTCTCATTTGTGCCTCATCTATCTTTTTTTGAGCTTTTTTATAAGCACTTCTTGAAAATCCTCCGTATTTTTTATTGTACAAACTTTCTGCTTCATTTTCTAAATCCATGTCAGTATAAGCATCAGAAACTTCGGATAACTTATCTTTATCCATAAAAGATTTATAAGCATTATCAGTTGTAGTTTTTCCAGTAGCGGCATTAATTCCAGATGCTAATAAATATGCGCCTGCTACACCCCATCCAATTGGTCCTGTTGCAGCAGCAAGACCTGTAAGTGCTCCTTGCACAGCTCCAGATCCAAGTAACGAATCTTGAACAGTCATACCATCAGTGCCGCCTGTAATTTTATTTACAGCACCCATTGCAAGTCTTCCTGCCCCTGATGCTATAGGGTTAAAATTGCCAACAGCACCTGCTATATTACCTACAGTATCTACAGTTTGTGCAACATGTCCATATTTACCACCAGTTCTCTGATGTGCAGCACTTTTATCTAATAAACCACCTGCAAATCCAGCTACAGCTCCTATTCCAGAATCAAAGCCAGTAAGAGAACCTCCTCCAGCTATTTTAGAATTATAGCTGGCTCCTTTATCTCCAAAAGCACTAATAAAATTTCCTTTTCCCCAACTACCTGAGGACATTCCTGTTTGTAGGTAGTTGCCTAGGGAATTACTTAAATAAATCCCTAGACCTCCCTACATTCCGTAATTTCCTGCTATATTACCAACAGCAGCTTGATTTATTGTACTCATGCGTAACTTATATTAAAAGTAGTGAGAACAGCTGAGATAATAGCTAATTCCTCACCGCTGTACCGTACTTTGATTTTACAATATTTATCTCTTATTTTTGTTTCTTTTCTAAATGTCCATTTATCTGTAGAAAGTTGTCCAATGCTATAAGTATTAGGTAAATCTTCACCCTATACTTGATAATCTTTTAGTTTTGGAATCCAGTTTAATACAATAGGTGGAACACTAATTATAGTTCCATCAAATTCACTAATAAATGATTTCCAATATTTTTCATTTTTCTACATCAATGTGATAGAAGGTATTTGAATATTCCATTTATCCTCTTTATAATGAGAATTTCCTCTTAACCTACTTTGAGGAATCCAAATATAATACCAATATCTTTCACAAGAACAATTAAATGCCCATCTTGGATTTTTAATTTTCTTTATTTTTGGATAACAACTTGGTAAAAACATTTGTTGTTGTGATCTAGAGTAATCATATATTCTATTTAATGTATCTTCAAATTCACATCGAGTCCAATCATCATATGAAGATCTTTGTCTTAATAAATATTCAACGTATTTTTCCCAACTACCTTCAAATCTTTCTGGAATAAACTATTTAAATTGTACTAATAATTCAGGAATATTTTCTGGAATTAATCTAACCCATTCTCCATCAATTGGTGTATTTTTAATATGTGTTACTATTTCAAATTTACCACTTCTTGGATTTCTATATACTTCACTCCCAGATAAATTTTGATAATCTCTATATGGATTAGTCATCTATTGATATAAATCATATATATTATCATAAGCATCAAGTCTGTTATAGTATAATGGAAATATTGTAGATTTTATCTGTTGATTTGGATGAACTTTCTAATAATCTTTATTATAAGATATTGGACATCCTTTATTACTATAAAGTTCTTTAGTTGCTTCTTGTCTATAATAAATATTAGGTAAATCCTCTGTAAATTCATAATTATCTCCACTTATAGCAAAATGGAATGATTCAGGTTTAGCATTATTAGAAACTATTTTCATATCTTCATATATTTTCTAAACACTAGGATCTTCAATAACTATGAATTCAAATTCGAATGGATGTTGTTTTCCATACCAATGTGTTGGTAATGGTCTAATAAATGGATTATTATGCTCCCAAATATTTAATCCGTTTAATAAACAAGAATGTAATGGAGGTTTATATGATTTAGTATAATAATCAGTATCTTCACAACAATATCTTACCTCATTATAATCAACAAGTTCTCCATTTTCATTATATAAAGGTTTTCCTATATACTTTATAGGTTTATCTACTTTTTCTAGTTTAGGAAACGATAATATTCCTCTAACTAAATTTCTATCAAATGAATAGAACCTATTATTTAAATTAAATGATTCTAATGGAATCCAAGAATAGAATGTTACAAAGTTAGCACTATTTCCACTACTCTAATCAGATATAATTTCATTTAAACATAAAGACCATGCTTCTTCATCATACTTTTTTCTTTCTTCTTCAGAAGTTTCTACAAGTCTGTCATGTTCAGTATCCATATAGAAAGTAAATATCACATCTGCTTTAGTTTGATTATAATGTGATTTTATATTTCTTAATGCAATACACATAGAAGTATCATTATCTTTAGTAGGTAAATGTTCTTTTAAGAAATTTTCTACTTTAAAATCAGATATTACACTTAACGTCGGTAGTGTTGTAGAACCTGTAATTTTCCATATTTTTTTAGTCGAACTATCTACTCCATATATTGCATATGGAGTTTTAATAATACTATCTTTCCACTAAGATCCAAATTTATCACTAATCATACTAGGAGTATCTGGTAATACTTTCTTAGTATTTATAAATACAGGTCCTCCGATTCCTTCTCCAGATTCAACTCTTTCGTTTATAGGTAATACTGCAACTGCGTGCTCAAATACACAAATTATATGTCCATACCATGGAACTAATTTTACAATTTTACCGTATTGTTTAGTGTATGTTTCAGTATTTGTAGCTCTATATACTCTATATCCATTTTTAAATGAATCTTGTACATTAATATCAGAATATACAATTCTATTAGAAAATTCTTCCTATATGTAAGGAGATTCAGGTAAAGTTTGATATATTTTTTCTCCAACTGTACTTCCGAATCCATCGTTTATAAGATAAGAATTAGGAATTTTATATCCACCATCAGCAGATGCTTGTTGTAAAGGATAAAATCCTCTAGCTCTACCCATCATTGCTTTTTCAGAAAGATATCGTTCATCTAAAGAACGTATTGATAGATTATATGAAGATTTTACTTTGATTGTTATCCAACTTCCTAATTTAACAGCATTAATATCACCTCTATTTATTTTTGCTAATTTAGATACTCCTGTATCAGGAATATCTCCATCAGGTTCATAATGATGTCTCCATGTTTTATAATTAATTATTTTATCATTAGATGGAGCGGTTGGATCTTGGAAATTTCTATTTAGTCTATGTGTAAATGTGCAAATAAAACAATCTCCTCTAAATAATTCATAAATATAATAATCTTCAAATTTATGAAAATCATATGAAGGAAACATAGTTTTATTATTAGAACCATCAAGTTCTTTATACTCATTTTCTACATAATCTAATGAAATTCTTTCACTTATTGTATAATAAGGAGATGTATCCTACATTCTAATTTTGAATTCACGTTTTGGTTGAGATTTATCGTGTACATCCGTGTTATATATAGTAAATGTCTTACTATAACCTCTTAATTTTTCAGTATTAGCATTTCTTAAAATATTATTATCATCATAATACGATAATCCTATAGGATCAGCTACAATTCCAAGATATGGAGAATATATACCTCTTACTAAATTAAAATCGTGTTTATTTTCTTCATTACAATCATGACTATACCAACCATCTCCAACTAGAGATCCTAAACTTGTAAATCCTCCATGATATGTACTGTTATCTCTTCTTGGACAGTGTTCTTCATTTATATATTCAAAACGATAAGCTTCTGCAGCATCTCCACATACAGCTTTAAATATAGTATTATCAATAGCTACTACAGGTACAGAATCTGTTACTCCAACAATACTATATACTAAATCTCTTGTCTAAAATTCGTGATGTCTATATGATTTTGTTATACCTCCATCTAAATCCAATCCTTGATATGCTTTAGAATCAGCTTTTTGATAAAAATCATAAACTATCTACTACATACCATTATTATCAACATAATCAACTCCAGGATTCAATGTATAAAAATATCTTTCTTTATTGGCATGCTGTACTAATAAACCTTGTTGATATACATTGTATTTTACTAAAAATCTAGTTCCTGTAAATAACTGATTAAAGAAAGGTTGTCTTACTTCAAATTCTGGACAAATTGCTGTTAATTGATTTTCATCAACACTTTTATATAATAAAGTGTAATGCCTAATCTTTGCTTTCTCTTTAGTCATATCTTCATACCATTCAGGAGCAGGTGCTTCAGATAATTTCCAATTTACATAATATGCATCTATTCCTCTATCATGTGTATCTTCATCAGGTTGTCTTATATATCCTGTTGAATATGAAGCTCTTGTACTAGTATAATAATAATTGTTTCTTGGAACAGGTTGTTTATCCTCATGATATATATCTGTATTTTGTTTATAACTTGTATATAAATATCCAGATTTTATTTCTGAAATCCAATCAACATCTTCTTTCTTAAAATCAATGTTAGCCAAAGTAACATTACTTTCACAAGTACATGTTTCTTCAGTATTTAAATCAGCTGATGTACAAGGACATTCTCCATCTCCTTCATTTTTATACCAAGTTACTCCATATTTACAATGTACATTAACTGTAATATGACTATCACCTTGAATAGCATCCATTTCTTGTTTTACTTTAACCATAGCAGATGCATAATCTTCATAAACAGTTTGAGATGGTTGTCCATTAATAGTTAATTTATATTCTTCTATAACCTATTTTATTTCGTGTCCTACAATATTCTAAGCTAAATTATCCCAAATAACATCATTAGCAATATATTCTCCAGCTGGTGTTTTAATATGCCGCTGTACATTTAATAAATAGGCACTTCCAAGATATTGTTCTACTTCTGAAAGTTTAGTAAAATGAGTATTGTGTATAATATCTAATTGTTTTTCATATTTTGGATATTCATCTCCAAGTTTAGCTTTATTATCGTTTTCAAATTTAGTTTTATCAAAATTTACTATAAAATATATTGAGCTGTTTGCTATTTGTTTAGATGAAGTTTCTCCTATCATTTTAGCATCAATACAACAAGGAAGTATATTGTGCATTCTAAACATATATTCTTGTGTAAGAAGTCTATCAAATGGAGATTCAGTTTCACTTTCAGCATCAAATTCATTATGACCTTCGTCATAATTTGTTTCCATTCCAGATTGACGTAAAAAACTTTCTACAAAGTACATTTTATGAAACATAAAATGTTTATCACGATATGCTGTACTTTTAAAATTATAAGTTTCTCCGTAATGGTCTAAATAATTCTAATAATCCCTGAATTTTGCTCTATCAAAAGCTCCTGGCTCATAATTATGTTTTGCCGAATAATAAACATAACCATGTCCCCAATATTCTATAACTGGCACTTTAGATTCTTTATCCCAAGGAAGAGTAAATCCTTGTGCTAATATAGTAGGAATTCTTTTTTGTCTTACTATAAAAAATCCTTTGATACAGTATGTATTCTTTAATTCTGAAACTAATGTTGAAGGCATATAAACACCTAAATTGTATAATTTGATTAAATCCTAAGGTTTCCTCTTTTCTGGATATCCAAATTCATTATCCTGAGTATACTCAAAAGAAGTTTCATCATAATTTATTCTAACAACTCCTCTAGCATTTAAATTTCTGTCTCCTGATTCTATTCCATTAAACTAATCTCCTGAAGCATCAATATTAATAAATCCATCTTCATCTACTTCTATTTCTTCAAAATTAGATTCGTCCGCATACTGAATTTCAGGAGTATATTTAATATCTTCTCCTTTTTTATAACATTTTGTAGGAGAAATCATATCAAATCCTAAGATATTAAATACTGGACTCAAAGACCCATCTTCGTATATATAAACAATACCTAAACGATAATATTCTTCATTCCAATATCCAACATTATAATATATATTTTTTGTATTATAATATTCGTTAGGAAAATATAAAGTATCTTTATCTTTATTAAGTATTTCACTATATGGACTCTAAAAATTAGTATAGTCTCTGGTACGAATGTGTCCAATTCTTTCTGATTCCTCTCTTACATTAAAATAAGGAATAACCCTTAAACTTAAATTTGTTAATTCTTTATAATATAATCTTTGCGCTTTAATATTAGCCATAAATAATCTATTGCCAAGTTGTGCTTGAGTTTCAGCAGAATTAACAACAGTAAAAGGTTGATTTATTTCACTAACATCAATTTGAGTCTTAGGTTCATCTCCAGTTATAATAATATGACAAGTATTATAACCCTAATCATCAGGTTTATCGCTTACTTCAAAAGCATTATTTATTTCAAATGCTTGGACTACTCTATTTTCATCAGCTGCAGCTGAAGTTCTTGTATAATATACTTTAATATAACTATATGCTGAATCTATTAATGCTAAATCAACTCTAATAGATTTATTTGAATCCATGTCTCTTTCTCCTCCATCAATCGAATAAGGATCTCCATCAATTCCTTTAAAAACTGAAATTATTCCAGATTCTGCAACAAAATCTGTTTCATTTCCATCTTCATCGCAATATTTAAAGTATAATACATAATTTCCTACTGGAAGATTTCCGTTATTTAATACTCCATCATATTTTACTATTGGGAATATTTCAACTCTTTTATTTAAAGATGTAGTAATATCAAAAATTGATTGATTTGCTATTTCTTGTTTACATGAGACAGAAGTACAGTTACATTCACTTAAAATTACATCTTTTATGCAGTCATTATCTTCTTCACAACTACAATTTTCATCACATTTACAAGCAGGCTCTTTATATGATTTATATTTTGAATCTTCTCCTTCTAATTTATAATTAGCGTTTACTTTGTAAATGTTATCAGTATTTTTATGTCTATCAGGAATTTTCCAAGTTCCGTCTTTTTGTACTGCAAATCTACTATTAATAAGTCTAGGTATATTTTTACCATCGTTTAATATAATATTTACAGAGTCATCATATGAAACTTGTAATTCAATATTGACAGGATGTTCTAAATCAAAATTAAAATGAGTAGTTCTCATTGGAAATAAAAGATTTTCTATATCTCTTTCCTATTTAGGATCAATTCCAATTCCGTTATCATCTTTTCCTTTATAAAGGTTATATAAAGGTTGATATTTATTAATTAATTTTGATCTATCAATTTTAACTCCGTTTTCTTTAATATAATTATAATCGTTTGCAAGTATTCCTTCAGAATTTATATTGTATTGAGGAGAAGGAAAAGTACCAATTTCTCCTTCTTGTGTATTTGGGTTAAAAGAAACAATATAGGCAACTCCATTTAAAGTATTTATACCAATAGGAATAAAATCTTCAGTAAGAGTTACTTCAAACTCTTCTCCATTTTCAGTATAAGTAGCTTTTAAATTACCCATATCATTCTACAAAATCATCTCATCACCATCTATAGTAACCAGAGTCGCATTTAATGCGTTTGTCAGTACGGTATTCTAGCTACTAAGTGGGTGAAGGTCCATCTAAAGACCTCCTGTAAACGTATTTTTTGCTATCTGTTTACTCATATGACTTCATATTTGTTATTATTAACTAAAATATCTTCAAATTTAAGTGGATCTCGTTCAATAATTAACTCAGCATTATCGGTTTTTAAATTCTTTTTATAATATCTAAATCCAAAATCTGAGCCTATTGAAAATTTAAATATATATTTATGAGCGTGTTCTCTTACTTTACATTCATCTAATATTTTATATATCATAACATTTCCAAAATCAAAATATTTCTTAGGTCTTCCTCTTTTATTTTTCTAAGATAAATAATTTTGATATTGAGACTCTGTTAATGCAAAATAATAATAACCGTCCCATTGAATTTTCTTCCTTTTATAAAGTATTCTAATTTTTAAAGCCAATTTATTGGCATAATAATTAAAATGTTTAACTGAATTATTGGTTAATCTACCAATATAACACCATAAATCATTATCCTTAATCAATGTGTCACCACCATAACTATTATGTAAATATAATGATTTAAATCCAAAGGTACAAATCCTTTTTATATCTTGGATTTGCACCTCTGGAAATTTTTCATGTATAGATTCAATATAGTCATTAACTGTCTTAATTTGCATATTAATTAATTATTGTCTCTATTTTAATAAATGAATTAAATCATCTATTTTTTATTCTAAAGTAATTTTTAATTTAGAATCATCAAATGTTGTATTTCCTTCTGAGTCAAGTAAAAATTCTTCTCCAAGTTCTGTAGGAATTGATGCCACACCAAATCCTTTAGTAAATTCTTTAGATTCAGATCCCCAAGGATAAACTGGTTCACCTTCATCATATACAAATCTAACTACTCCTGTAAATGGTTTTGGTAAAGATACAGCAGCCCAAGGATATTTAGCACCAGGAGCATTTATTGCCCCTTTCCAACAGCGAACACAAGGATTTCCATCTCTATCTACATAATGATAGCCATCTTCAAATTCTTGCGGTTCGCCTGTCTCAGCAACACCTACTATATCATTCCAGTTAGCAGCGCGTTGTTCTGCTTCATTCCATAAATCTTCTTTATATGGATATGCACCAACTGTGTCTGCCCATGCATAATATTCTTTTAATACTCCTCCTTCATAAGAATTATTCCAGGAAGCTTCATCAACAATATAATCCCATTCTGCAACTTTTTCTGTAGATTCATCTGGATCTACTGGTTCATTGGGATCGACTGGTTTATCTTTTTTTCTTAATTCACTAGGTCTTACTACAACAGGTTCAACTAATGTTTTTTCACAAGGTTGAACATCTTCAGGCATTAATAATAAATTTAATTGATTCATAACTTTAACAATATTGTTTTCCTTGATTTGTATATTCGGTAAGCTTGTTTTTTAATTTATTATCTAAATAAATAGGTTTGATTCTAACAGGCTTTCCTTCTTTATTATACATATTTAAAGTAAGCTAATAACCACTAAAATATGAGTTAAGAAAATCAACATCTTGCCATTTACCATTACGTCTGGCCATAGCAAAATCATCACCTGTTGTCCTTTGAACATGTATGTCAGCCTATCTAGCTCCTGTTGGGAGCTAGAAGGTGACGTTATTATCTATAATATCGTTGAGAACTTCTTTTAAACATTCTCTAAATATTTTTTCTATAAGTTTATCTTTATGTGGATCTCCGTTAACCTATTGACATAATTCACTAGTCATTTTTAATTTTGACTTGTCAAAATTCATAAACATTTCATGCATATTGAAAGCATGACCTACTGCATAGTTCATAATTATTAAGTTGTTGCTGTTTGAACTGTCCAACCATTTGGAATACCATTGACACCTGTAACATTCCATGTTGCAGCACTGTTCTTTACAAATGTTCCTGTTGATGAAACTCCACTTACCCAATTTTGTGTGTAATAATTTGGTGACGAACCACTTGGTGTTGTAGTAAACATTGCTTTAATATAGTTAAGTTTTGTACATCTTTGGAACATTTGATTATAACAGTAATTTGTCAATGTAGTAGCAGGCAACTCTGGAGCTGTTGTAAGATTTGTACAATCTTGGAACATCCATCTATAACAGCCACCTGCCAATGTAGTTGCAGGTAATTCAGGAGCATTTACAAGACTTGTACAATGATCGAACATAGAATTATAACAACTATCTGCTAATGTTGTAGCAGGTAATTCAGGTGCTGATATAAGACTTGTACAATTTTGGAACATGCCAGTATAGCACGATGCTTTCATTGTAGTAGCAGGTAACTCAGGTGCAGTTACAAGATTTGTACAGCCATAAAACATTTGTCCATAACACCAAATTGTCAATGTAGTAGCTGGCAATTCAGGTGCTGTTACAAGGCTTGTACAATTATGGAACATATCATAATAACAATAATTTGCTAATGTTGTTGCAGATAACTCAGGAGCTGTTGTCAAACTTGTACAACCATAGAACATACTTTCATAACAACCATATGACAATGTTGTAGCAGGTAATTCTGGTGCAGATGTTAAACTTGAACAACCATAGAACATATTGGCATAACAATTTTCTGTTAATCTTTTAGCTGGTAACTGAGGTGCTGTTATAAGATTTCTACAATCACTGAACATCTTGTAATAACAACTATTTTTCAATGTGGTAGCAGGCAACTAGGGTGCTGTTATAAGATTTCTACAACCATCGAACATATAGGAATAACACTAATTTTCTATTGTAGTAGCAGGTAACTCTGGTGCTATTACAAGGCTTGTACAATTTTGGAACATATAACTATAACAAGAGGTTTTCAATGTTGTAGCAGGTAGCTCAGGTGTCGTTACAAGACTTGTACAATAGTGGAACATACTACTATAACAACTCGTTGATAACTTTGTTGCAGGTAATGAAAGATTTTCAGCATTAATCACTTTTTCATTATAATAGAACAATTCATAAAATGCATAATTTTTTCCTGTAAGGTCTATTTGTCCTTTAAAACTATCACCATACAATAATGACATTACATTACCTTGTACGTCAAAATTACTTGTTGAAAGGAATCTACCAATACCGTAAGCTGATTGTGGTATCATCGTTCCCTTCCACATAACCTTATCACCGTTATTAACATTAACACTATTCCCCTCAGTCCATGTTTTACCATTATCGGTTGAATAACTGATTACATTATTGTTTTTCGGTTCGAATGTAAACGTTCCGTTTTCCTTTGCTACAAAAGTAAGATATTCTTCTGCATAAATCAAAGGAGTATAATGTACATGATTTCCACCTATACAGTGTGATACATTCGGTTTATCTAAACTACTCTTTGCAGCATCATAATCTGAATGACTTGTAAATAATTTTAAATATTTCATTATAGTAAAATAATAATTAATGCTCCGATAATTCCACCTAAAAATCCTATACCTAAGTTCTTCCAACTAGCTCCACCTAATTCAGTGAAATAAAGAAAAACTTCTTTTACTGCATCTGCGATTCCTCCACCAAGCGCACCAAGTGCTACTAAATTAATAGCTGGAACACCTACTTCAAATACGGTAATTAAAATACCTACTACTAAACCGATTAATGCTGATAACCACCAGCTTTTTAAAATATTAAGCATAATACAATACTGATTATGGTTGCGATTGAGCAACCGATTAAATTAAATAACATATCTTTCCATTCAAATTTACTATCTAAAAATAATTCTTTTGCTAATCCTAATACTAGAACAGCTACAGGAGCAATTATCATTCCAAGTGTTCCGAAAAATACTCCTATTTGTGTTAACCATCCTGATAGGAATAGATGTAAGAATTTATCAACACCTATTTTATTTGCTAATTTATTAAAAAATTCCATTATTGAATAGGTTTATAAGATTTATTATATATTTTACGATTCCAAGACGTTTTAGCATCTAGAATCTCATTCATCTCGTTCATTGATATATACTCTGGAACTCTGGCAGCATCACACTTTTGCAACCATTCTTGTTTAAGAAGTTGTGCCATTTGAACTATATTAGGATTGTTTGTCATTAATCCTTCTTTAAATTTAGTTACATAAGCACAGTAAGTTGCAATTGCAATTGCTTCATCATCTGTAATTTTTGGAAGACCTTCATCATCAACTATATCTCCTTTATACAGAATATAAATTCTTCCACCATATTCCTAATCTAAATATAATGTATCGCCTACACGTTCATATTTTACATAGCGGCCTGGTATATAGTAAGGACTCTTAAATGCTTTTCTGCCCTCTATATAGGACTCTACAAACTATGAAAAAAAGTCTCCTTCTGGATATAGGTTTGATACATGATTCCAATCTTCAAAATTATAAGTCACTGCGAGAATTTCATCACAGTTACAAGGAAGCTAGACAGTACGTGATGGACACTGTACCTCTAAACAAGCTCTATAAATTCGTTGACGTTTATTTCCAATCAAATTAAATGCTACAAGTCCAACTTCTTCAAAATTGTCAGGAAGTATAGTCAAATTATAAAGTGAATTGGCTAAAAACATCGCATAATGAAAATCATTAAAATTTGCCATTATCCAGCTGCATATTCTTGATCGTTAGGTAATATTGGTGCAGCAAGCTATCTGTAATAACGTACTTTCTTTTCTATAAGACGTCTTTTGACTTCATTATCAATAAATGAAAAATTATGGTCTGCTAAATCTTCACAACATCCATAATTTTCTAATTGACGTGGGTCTTTAAATATGGCTACAATTGATATTTGTTTAATCATAGGAGCATTAAAAATAAAACAATCATACATTCCGTTTTGATTTGGAGTAGTATCAATAAATACAAACGGTTTTTGTTTCCCACGTTTTCTATATTTATGATAAAAATTCCAAACATAAGAAGATGTATAAAATACAAAAGGATATTGTCTATCTGTACTTCCTATATAATCAATAGCCATATCACCGTAATCATTTAATACTTGAGGTATTTCAAAATGAGCTACAGGACGGCCTATATAGCTGCTACACTTACATCTATCTAAATCTTTACAATCTACATCTATACAATTAATTGCAAGAAGTAGATCACGTATGGGTAATATTCCTTTTAAAGAATATTCCTTTAATACCTAAAGTCTCTCTTCTACAATTTCGTCTTCTAATTGTTCAATGGACATTGACATATTGTGATGATAACCACGAAGTCCAGAAACAATATCATTCATTATTGCAGAAGCGAGTTTTGTAAACATAGCCATAAATTAAAAAAGGTGAAGGCGACCCTTTTTAAGGGAAGGCCTTCACCTAAAAATATTAAAAGTTTTTATTAAGGATTAGGTGTGTCTTCTCCACCTTCTTCTCCATTATCTGCAGAAACTAATCCTTCACTATTAATCTTTACGCCTAAAGCTTCATCAATTTCTTCTTGATCGTATACTTCATTTTTATTGCTGTCTTTTAAAGCTTTGTCATCCTTATCTTTATCAACAGTTTCTACAACAGCGTTGCTTGTTTCAAGAACTTTATTTAATTCTTCTTCCCAAGCTTCGATAACGCTATCTTCTACATAGAATACATGATTTGTAAGAGATTTAGTAACTTCACCTACAGCATCAGAACCCATAATACCACGATTTACGCAATATTTGATAACATATTCTGTATATTTACCAGTTAAGATAGGAGTTTCATCAATAACGATTCTATTCCAACGAGTATTAGCAGCAGTAGGAAGACGTAAGTCTTTAGTAATTTGCCAGTAAGTACCAAATCCTTCGTGTCCAGCTTTTTCTAGGACAATACCACCTTGATATATAGGAGACATTTCATTGATGCTATCTTCACCTTCGAAACGTCCGAAGTTAGCGCAACAATCATAAGATTTAGCTTCTTCATTATACCATTCAAGTCTTACAACTTTGAATCTTTGATATTCGTCAGAAGCAGTTAAGATAACTTTAGTATCTTCAGCTTTAATATCAATTAGAGGGAATTCATATACCATGTTAAGATATTTCTTAGCAATTCTAACAACTCTATTAGCAATTACGTCAGGAGTATCACTTTCAGCCTTCTTTTCAGGATCATCTTTATCTGGTTTTACATAGAACTCAATAAAGAATGGCTTTCCTTTAAATACAAAGTCATTAGAGAAATAAGAGTTCTGAGAACCAGAAAGTCTTACATAAAGAGCGATTCTATAGATACCTGGCTTTGTAATATCAGTCATATCAATAGAAACTTGTTCTCTTACAGGAGCCTCATAAGGTCTCTTGTATACTGCTACGATATTTTTATCTCTAAATTGGAAATGTTTTCTAATTCTTAAAGTGTTTACAGTTTCTCCTTTAGAATCGGTTCCTGTAACAGTTTCAAATCTTTTTTTACCATTAAATTCTGCAAAATTAAGCAGAGTGTTTGTTGAAAATTTAAACATAATACAATTAAATTAAAAAGTTTAACCCTTCTCCTTATTTAGCTGGAGCTTGAGCTTGAGCTGGGGCTGCTATTGACTAGCTAAAAGCGGGATGTGTCTGCATCCTTGGATCGCTACTATTTTCCATAACGATATGTACCAACTCATTTATAATCTCTTGACATACATAATCTGGAAATTCCATCTTCTGTGATGTGTCTTCAGTTAAATCTAACTGTTCTTGAGTAAGTCTAATATGTTGAGGAGATTTAATATAATCTACCCAAATATTAGTTAATTCAAATAAGCTATTATCCTTACCATAACGTACTTCTAATCTTACTTTACTTGCATTACCATAACGTACTTTGCCTATTTTTTCTACTGGGTTAGTATCAAAACCAAGATGTTCTCTATGTCCATCTGTTTTAAGCTGACCTAAATTAAAAGTCTCAGCATCAATTCTATTAGAACCATCTTTTATAACTTTATCTCCGTAAAGTTCATAAGCATTTTCGTTATCAGTAACTCCACCTCCTGCATATTTATTAACTGATACAGAAGGATCACAAGAATCTTGTACTGTAAGATTTCTTACATCAGTTCCCATATCTGAACCTTGTAATGTGACTCCTGTTTTTGCATCACAAGGGGTAGGAGAACTTGGATCACTTATTTTAGATTCTGCTGAATATGGTATAGTATTATTACCAGGGCCAGGAAGTTCAGAAACAGTTTTTCTTCTATCTTCTTCACTTCCTTCACCTTCTCTACCTTCTCCTGGTTGTAATCTTCCATTAATAGCATTTTTAGTATAATTTTCCCAACTTGGATATTCTTCATCGCCTACCCAACCATCTGTTGGTAAATAATCAAATTTATTTACGTTATGAATATAGTAATAAGGTCTTTTATACTAAGGTCTCATATAGAAATTATTAATAATTTGAGACCAGGCATCAGCAGTTAATCTAGTAGCACCAAATTGAACGTATGTTCCAGCATCATAACATTTAAATTGTTTTTTAACTTTAAAATTACAAACACAATTTAAAAGATGTAAATAATCAGCGGGAAGCTCAAATTCATAAGTTGCTCCATATAATGAATTAAGACTGGTTACGTTAGTTGTTTTTTCTCCATAAGCATTAGAATGATATAATTTAACCTGTTGTCCATCTTTATCAACAGTATCATATTGACTTAATGGATGAATAGGTTTAAGTATTGCAGTTGATTTTAAAACTCTAACATCATCAGTTGATTGTTGATTTACATCATATATATTATATTTCTTATTAATATATTGATATATAGCTTTATTAAAAAGGTAATTAAAATCTTCCAGTAACAAGCTTGGAGCTTGTACTTTGTTAAGTTCGATTAAAACTCCTTCATAGACTTGTCTGGCTGTCATTCTTTTAAATTTTTATTACTTTTTAGATTTATTAGCTTTAATGGCTTTTTCAATCACCGGGTCTACTTCTTTTTCTTCAACCCCTTCTATTGCTTCGCCATCTAAGTCTAAATCTTCATTTTTATACATATCAGGATATACATCCCTACGAATTAATTCAAGTATCTTCTTATGTTTAGGATCTTTCATCCAAGTAATTACAGCATCATCAGTAGCTCCAAGAACTACATCATCACCATAAACATAAAGTTTATTTTTAATCATAATTACTTTCTTATCTCTAGCGTCTACAAATAAGATTCTAAGAGAAGTGTCAGAACCAGTGTAAAGATTAATAATTTTATCTGGATTCTTTTCAGCTACCTGTAATAGATAATCTTCTACGTCTGCATCTGGCATATTTTTCATATTTTTGCCAAGTAAACGAGCTTTAAGTAATCTACCTTCTGCTCCTCTTTCATCAGTAAAGATATACTCACTAGCTTTATGTATTTTCTTTTTACGAGAAATCTTATTAGCAGTTTCTACGCCTGGTTTGTCTACATAAAGTTCAGCAATACCATAACGTGGTCTTTTAGACTTCCAGTCCATAGTACCATCAATTAAGTTATTACCATTTTCATCTTTAGCATATCTGTCAGGAGCAATTAGTTCACAATTTTTAATTGCTTCCCAAATATATTGGTCACGGACTTTACTTAAATCAAGAGTATACCCATCTTCTATAATAATAGGTTTATTTTCTTCTAAGAAGTATTTTCTATTAGGATCATTTCTTTCTTCGTCAGAAAGAATCATGTCTCCGTTTGCATTAACATGCTTTACACAATCTGGATAATTTCCATATTTATCTCTACATGGTTGGATATAGTATTTAATTCCAACTTTACCATAAACACTTCTAAGGACTATTACATCCTATGCAAAATTTCCTTTGCTATTTTCAGTACTCATATTAATTCATTAAAATATTGATTATATAAAAATTAGTAAGGGAGTCTTTATTGCTCCCTTACCCTATCTAAAAATTTTATTTTTGTATCTTAAATTAGATTTCTCTTAAAATGAAGCTTCTATATGGGTTAAATACACCAACACCAGAATAACCCCAGTTGATTAATTTAGAACCAGCAACAGGACTAGAAACAACACCACTTGATAAACCATCAAGACCACCAACACCTGGGAACTTGTTAGTAATGAAGTCACCACCTTTAAGTGTGAACATTTGGATAGGAGGTTCATTACCAGTGCTGTCAGCTGTTAAGTCTAAGCATAAGCAATAAGCTTTTCTAAATCCATACTCTCTAGAGAATGTTCTATCAACTTTGAAGCTGATTTGGTTTCCACCAAATTCGTAAGTTTGGAATGTTGCACCAACCTTAACATAACCATTAGCTTGTTTAGAATATAGATATGTACCATCAGTCTTAAACTTAGCGAGCCAATCACCAAGAACTGTTTGGATAAGAGTCCACATTCTTTCGTTACAAATGAACACATACTTGTTACCTGTTGGGTTTTCAGCTTTTTCGTTCATTGTAGCAATAACTGTGTGGAATACATCAATAGTAAGTTTAGCAAATGCATACTTACTAGCAAATCTTTCAACCTGTGGAATGATACCATCACCAATATAAATTGGTCTGTTAGTATCTGGGTCAACAATAGTTGGTTTACCATTAACATCAACATTACATTTGTTGAAAAGTAAACCGTTATTTCTTACATATAAGAAGTTATCAAGAAGAACTTTCTCCTTCTTATCCATCTTATAGATAGTTTCTGTCAAATCACCTTGGTTCTTACCTTCAGCGATGCTAATGAATGTATTTTCATGAGCAGCATAAAGAGCAGAATAAGAATCATCAACACGGTGAGTTGTAATATAGTTACGATGTCTTTCAATATTAGATTGATACTTCACGTACCCTTCCTCGTGTAATTCAGGCATTGCGTTAGATTGGAATCTTGTTGTATCACCAACTTGGCAACCACTGAAATCAAGAACTGAACTATAATCGTTATCAATTAATCTAACTTGTACTTCCCAATAATTATCAGCTTTTCTAATAGGTCTGCTAACAACAATACATTGCTGCATAGTCTTGTCAATCTTGAAGATATCATACTTTTCATAATATCTTTCTTTAAAAGCCATTGTAATTTCAGAGCCATCTGCTCCGTCTCCTTCAGGAATAGCTGCAAATTCAACTCTCTTAATGTAGTTTGTTTCAACTTCCCACTCGAAGTACATAGAATCGATACTTTGATATCTATTTCCACTCTTTCTATTTTGATAGAAGATGTTTCTTAGGGATTCAGTTAAATAAGATGCAGTTAATTCAGGGTATAATCTACTTACAACTCCAAGTTTGTAAGGTTTTGTACCTAAGAACTTGTAGAAATCTTCATAGGTACGTGTGTCAGACATAGTTGGTCTGTTAGTAACGAAATTTGCTACAATCATAATTAATTTTTCTTTTTATTAGTTATTAAAATCTAAATCGTCAATTGAATCATAGCCACTTTGTGAGAAGGCGCTTATTTTATTTTTACCTTTAGGTTTTTGTATTGCTACTCTAGGTGCTTTTCCGCCATCACGAGCGGCCAATCCTTCATTATATCCGGCTTGTCTTGCGATTTTTATCTGTTCTGCATAATAGTTTTGAATATCATCTAAAGCTTCTTCGCCCCTTAATGCAAACCAACTCATTTTTACCAATGTTTCAGGATCATTAAGTGCCTTACCTAAATAACTAACTCCCGCGTTATCTCTACCTAAAATAAATTCAGCTAAAAGATCTCGGTCTTCATTTTCTAATTCGATAGAACCACCGATATCCTCAATACTACCAATAGCATTATAAACATTATTTTGAAATTCTTCAAATTGTGCTTGTTGTTGTTCTTGGTTAATTGCTTGTTCTTGCTGAATTTCTTCTTCTTCTAATCGTTTATATTCTTCTCTTAATCCAGCTATTTGCTTTTCAAAAGCTTGAGGATTAGCTTGTGCTGCTTGTAATGATTCAGCTAATTCATCTTCTGTCATATCAGGCACACGAGCTTTCATGTCGTAGATGTATAATTCTTCATCATTAAAATCATCTACTACATAATTTTGTTCCGGACTCAAAGTGCTAGCATATTCTTGAGCACCTTCGTTCTTTGCCATTTGAACAAATTCTTCCGGAGAAATTCCTCTTAATCTTAGCTGATTAATTAATTGGATTTCCTAATCATCTAAATCTGTATCAGATGTATCTTGAGGAGTATGAAGAATATTGTACTATTCTTCTAAAGATAGAGAATTCCAATCACGGGTTTCTAATTCTCCATTCTCTCCTTCAAATTTAATTTGACTAGGATCTTTTATTCCTTTTTCTTTGAGTAGATAAGATATTATATCTTCATCTTCTCCGTTTTGAAAATCATCATCTGTTTTTTCTTCAGTGTTGTTATCACCTGAATTATTCTCAGGATGATAATTTTCACCAACCCAATCTTTTGTAAAATTACTTTGAGCACCAAAGATTTCTTCTTCGGCTGTATGAGATGGTTCCTGGAACTCCTCTTCCTCAAAGTCAAGTTGATCAATGTCCATTAATTCATTTGCCATAATTATAATTAAATTTTAAGTTCATAGCAAATATAAAGTTAAATAAATATAAATTCAAATAATTTATTTAAAAATATAAATATTTAACTTTATACTCACTTTTAATGTATTATTTATGATATGCCATTGAATAATTCAAATTATATATTGTAAATCATAAATATACTAAAATTAAAATATTTTAAGACATTGTCCAAAAATATTTATTTTATTCTTTTAATTCTATAATCAATATGTTCCAGCATCAAGAACTGCTAAACCTAATGTTACAGCTCCTGTTGAGCTATCTGTAGTTACTACAATTGCTTCATTTCCAGTTGCAGTAGCCGCAGTTGTAGCTCCTGCAATAGCTACATTAACTGAATTATTAGAAGGAGTTAAAGCTACATTATTAACAGAAACTCCCCTTAATCCTTCGCTAGTAGCACTTTCTAATCCTTTTTCAAGTTTACCAATAGCTTCGTTAACTGTATCTGTAGCAGCAATAGCAGATGTAGCAGCGGGTTTAGTATAACCTGTTAATTCAACATCACCACCATCAATAGTTACAGAAGCAACAACATCATCAACGGCAGGAGTTTTACTTTGTACACCATTGACACTAATTACATCAACTTTTGTACTATTCAAGTCATTAAGAGCAGCAGCTACAACTTGTTCATTTACATTGATAGCTTTTTCAACTTTAGCAAAAGCATCATTTGTAGTATCAGTAGCAGCAATAGCTACTGTTTCTTGTGCACTTCCAGTTGGAGATAATGGAGTATATCCAGTAAGAGGTACATTATTGCCTTCTACAGTTATAGAAATGTTTTTACCAGTTGCAGGAGAAGTATTATCTGTAATAGTTACAGTACTTGCAGTTCCATTAACGTCTCCAGTAGTAATTTCTGCATCAGCAATAGCATCATCGATTCCAGAAACTTTTAAAGCTCCGTTTTCTCCTTGAATTGTTTCTATAGATAAATACTTTTGAGATTCAGTATCTGAAGATAATTTAACAGAAACTTCGTGATTACTTACTTGTAAACCATCTTTAAATTCACTTTCAGATAAGAAAGATTCTACATTTACTGCAACTAATTCGTAAGTACCATCAGCTTTTTGGTATATGAAACAAAGAGCAGCATCTCCACTTCCAGGAA
>Ga0247610_10002522_pt1 | contig 21029 bp, 19 predicted proteins | sample 174DNAGHGhighgp2_FD_193483 | JGI IMG/M metagenome (GOLD analysis project Ga0247610, IMG submission 193483) | Sheep rumen microbial communities from Palmerston North, Manawatu-Wanganui, New Zealand - 1742 DNA GHGhigh gp2 | ecosystem: Host-associated > Mammals > Digestive system > Stomach > Rumen...
CTCTCGTCCGAGCGAGAGGCTGGGATTTTTTCGTGAGAGGCCAGGATTTTCCTACAAGAGGCCTGCTGGCCGTTTGGGTGTTACCTCGGGTGCCACCTAAACGAGGGAACTGACACCCAAAAAGCATACTGACTACCAGCGAGTTAAGTGCTGGGTGTCAGAGGTGAGGGTTGTTTTTTACCTCTACATTACCACTACATTACCTCTACATTTCTTCCACTAATATTCTACTTTGATTCTATCGATATATTGATTGATCATTCACTGACGCCACTTTGTTATTTATCCTAAAGCCTGCACTAGACATTTTATCCGTTGCTCCCTACATATTCCCAACGCGGGAACATAGCATTCCCAGCTTGGGAACAAAACATTCCCAACCTGGGAACGGCTTGCGGATGGCTTGCTTACACATAAAGCAAAAGATAAAAAAACCGTAGATGGAAGGTAGAAGTATAATAGATGAAAAATAGAAGTAAAGTAGATGGAAAATATCAAGTAAATCACTTATAATCTTATAGTTGCATTGTTTAAATAGAAGGAGATAGATAAATTAGACAATAAAAAGGCTTTTATAATAAAGAATTAAGTTCAATGCTGAATCTGTCGCCTAACAATATAAGCCGTCGAAAGTCTTGCGTTGCCGCCGTTTTTTTGATAACAGGCCAGATCGATTCCCTCTTGGAAATCCCTTTCCTTTCTTTTTTTTCTTCTTTTGAGCATGAAAGCAATAAAGAAAGTTAAAAGCAAAAGTGGTGATTTAATATTACGAAAAATTGGTGGATTAATTTTGCTTGTTACACAAAATTGCGAAAAAATGATTAACTTTGCAGTCGAATATTCAATTTAATACGTATTTTGTTATGAAGACAGGTGACAACGTACTGATTTCGCCCGAGGTGACGCACAAGAGCGACTGGACTATGGGCACGGTGATTGACGTGGAAAACAATTCTTTCGTGGGTACGGTTATTTCTGCAGAAACACCCAGCGGAGAGATCTTCTTCGAGAAGGAATACTTGTTCAAACCAGCGTATTAAAGCCTATGTATGCACTCAGCTTTGATATGAATATCGCCGATCTTAAAGAGAATTACGGCGAGATTTACAATAATGCGTATTACGAGGTTCGCAAGCTTCTGATTTGCGACGGCTTCGAATGGATACAGGGTAGCACTTACCTCACCCGAAGCGACAACCTCACTAACTTGATGCAAGCCATCATGGACTTATCCAAGATTGACTGGTTCCGCAAGTCGGTCCGCGACATTCGCGGCTATCGCGTAGAAGAATGGTCTGACTTCACCGAGATTGTAAAGAAAGGATAACTCCCCCAAAACATGCCCCCGCTCACCCACACCCCCATCTCTGCTCCTGCCGGCCAGACTCCTGCCGGCAGCCCTTCGGTCGGCAACACATCCCCCCTCCACAGCCGTAAGTGGCATAAAACCGACGGAGCAACGAGAGAAAAGCGACGCAGATTCTCTTCCAATTACATGAAGACTATCGATGCCGTCTGGACTCCCATGCACAGTAATCTGAACTACGAGGTCGGGCTTCCTGCGGAAAATATAGCCACGAAGGAGCGGAAAACATGGCCGTCGTCTGTTCACTGATCGCCACATGCAAGGCACAGGAGGTCAATCCCAGGGACGATATCAACGACACCAACGAGAATATGCCTAGGATGAAGAATGCCACAAAGAAGGAACTGGTCGGACTGCTGCCACACAAGTGGAAGTTGCAGCACTGCAACGACTGACTATAGCACTACATATAATAAAGACGACAACGACAATGGTGGTACCACTGTCGCTGTCACTTTGAATGGGAGTGTACTTCTAAGAGTGCTTACATTGCACGAAACTGTTCATGCAACAAAATTGTTGTAAAAAACTTGCAAGAGTCTTGGAATCTTCGTATCTTTGCGCCACGAAATGCATGGTATGCAGTATCCTAAAGGCAGATGATGGAACGTTTTTTCAATACCGCAGCGCCTCAAAAGCCTGAACTCAATTACACACTCGATCCGTTGAGCCGGTTTGATTTGGACGAAATCAACCTGCTGGTTCACCAGCAACGTTATTTCGTGCTCCATGCTCCGCGTCAAACAGGTAAGACTACGTGTATGCTGGCTTTGCGCGACTATTTGAACAAGCAGAATGATTATATCTGTGTCTATGCGAATGTGGAAGGTGGACAAAGCTGGCGTAATGACATACAGAAAGCGGTAGCTTCAACATGCCAGACAATAGCCCGGGAGGCCGGGCTTATACTGGGGACAGAGGTACATGGATGCCGTGGGCTCTGTTGACGAAGGCCACCTCATCATCTTCGACCGTTCTGGCGAAAAGACCTGGGATGAACGTATTTGGCATGAGACCCGCGAATATAAGGGCAGAATCATTATGGTTTGGGGAATGTGATACGGCAAAAGAGCTAACCGTAATTCTTCACACAAAAGAAAAACCGGAAGTCGACAGGACTCCCGGTTTTCTTTTGTTTTGCTGCTATTAATAGAACTTAAAGTAGCGGCGGGCGTTGTTGTAGCTGATGTCCTCGACCATCTTGCCTAACAGCTCGCGGTCGTCGGGCAGCAGGCCCTTCTCCACGTCGTTGCCCAGCAGGTTGCAGAGGATGCGGCGGAAGTACTCGTGACGCGGATAGCTCAGGAACGAACGGCTGTCGGTGAGCATGCCCACGAAACGGCTCAGCAGGCCGAGCACCGAGAGGGCGTTCATCTGACGGATCATGCCGTCCATCTGGTCGTTGAACCACCAGCCGCTGCCGAACTGTATCTTTCCGGGCTCGCCACCCTGGAAGTTGCCAAGCATGGTGGCAATGACCTCGTTAGCGCAGGGGTTCAGCGTATATAATATGGTACGCGTGAGCTTGCCCTCCATGTTGAGCTTGTTGAGGAACTTCGACATGGCCTTGGCCGTGTTGAACTCGCCGATAGAGTCGAAGCCCGTGTCGGCACCCAGCTGGTTGTACATCTTCGTGTTGTTGTCGCGGATGGCGCCATAGTGGAACTGCTGTGTCCAGCCGGCGTCGGCATCCATCTCGGCCATCACGGTGAGGAAGCAGTGCTTGAACTGGCGAATCTCCAGGTTGCTGAGCTGCTGGCCACGCATAGCCTTCTCGAAGATGGTCTCAATCTGTGAGTCGGTGTATTCCTCGTCGTAGAACTCCTCGATACCGTGGTCGGAGAGCTTGGAGCCCTGTGACTCGAAGAACTCATGGCGCTTCTTCAGGGCATCGACCATGTCGGCAAACTTCGTGATGCTGACGCCGCTGACATTGCTCAGCTGCTCAACATAGGCGGGGAACTCAGGCTTCTCAATGTTCATGGCCTTGTCGGGACGCCAGGCGGGAATCATGAGGGGATCCTTCTCCGTACGAATCTTGGCATACTCGATATGGTTATGCAGGTCGTCGACGGGGTCATCGGTGGTGCAGACGCACTCCACGTTGTAGTGACGCATCAGGCCACGTGCCGTGAAGTTGGGGTCGTTGGCCAGCTTGTCGTTACACTCGTCGAAAATCTCACGGGCGGTCTTCGGGCTCAGCAGCTTCTCAATGCCGAAAGCCGTCTTCAGCTCGAGGTGTGTCCAGTGGTACAGCGGGTTGCGAAGGGTGTAGGGCACGGTCTCTGCCCATTTCTCGAACTTCTCCCAGTCGGTAGTGTCCTTGCCTGTGCAGAAGCGCTCGTCGACACCGTTGGTACGCATGGCACGCCACTTATAGTGGTCGCCGCCGAGCCACAACTCGGTGATGCTCTTGAACTTATGGTCCTTAGCCACCATCTCGGGAATCAGGTGGCAGTGGTAATCGATGATGGGCATCTTAGCTGCATGGTTGTGGTACAAGTCCTGGGCGACCTCGGTCTCCAGCACGAAATTCTTGTCGTTAAATGCTTTCATGAGTTTTAAGTTTATAAGTTTTTAAGTACGAATTTTCTGCAAAGATAATCAAATAATCTGAAACACTCAATAAGTTTGCAGAAAAATTAACGCAAACGTTTAAAGATTATGCAGAAATAAGAAAAATAATTCATAACTTTGCACCAATAATACATGTTAACTATGATTAGCAAAAACCAGATAAAACTCATCAAACAGCTGGAGCAGAAGAAATTCCGGCGGCGTGAAGGACTGTTCGTGGCCGAGGGGCCGAAGGTTGTTGGCGACCTGATGAAGAGGTGCAGGCCGGCAGCGGTACTGGCAACGGACGACTACGAGCCGGAAGGGCACGTGGAGGTGCAACGCATCAGCCACGATGAACTGAGGCGCATCAGCTTCCTGCAGCATCCGCAACAGGTGGTGGCACTCTTTCCCCTACCCGACTCCTCAGACCCGGCAGTAAGGAACGACAGACTGACGATAGCACTGGACGGCGTACAGGACCCGGGGAACCTGGGGACCATCATCAGACTGGCTGACTGGTTCGGCATCGACACCATCGTCTGCAGCGAGGAGACGGCAGACGCCTGGAACCCGAAGGTGGTGCAGGCCACGATGGGAAGCATTGCACGTGTGAAGGTGACGTACACTAACCTGGCACAGTGGATAGACAGTCTGCCACAGGACTTTCCCGTCTATGGCACGCTGCTGGACGGCGACAACATCTACGACCAGCCATTGACGCAGCACGGACTGATTATCATGGGAAACGAGGGCAACGGACTGACAGAAAAAGTCAGGCGACGGGTAAACCGTCGCCTGCTGATTCCATCATACCGTACCGATGATACGGCAGAGTCGTTGAACGTGGCCATTGCCACGGCTATTGTCTGTGCCGAATTTAGAAGAAGAGGTAGCGATTGTCGGTAATATTCGCCTTCTGGTAAAGTTCCTGCATGAAGCGGCTGGCTGCCTGCATGGCGGTCTGCTTCTGCTGTGCCTCTATCTCCTTAGCATTGAACTCCTTCTTCTGCTGGTCTACATTCAGCACCTGGAATAGGAATGCTCCGCCGTTACCCTTGACGGGGGCTGCATGGAACTCGCCTGCCTTGGTGGCAGCAACAGCACCAGCCAGCGCGGGCTCTGAAGAACCGGTGGCCTGAACAAAGACGGGTGATGTGAAGCTAATCTGCTTGACGGTGTCGATGACAGCACCCTTGGCCTTGGCGTCAGCGATGCTCTTGACGCCTTCGAGTTTCTTTGCCAAAACTTCGTACTTCTTATCGCGCAGTACCTGCGGCATGAGAACGTCCTTGACACCGTCGAGGTCGCGATAGCCAACAGGATGAACCTTCTCAAGGGCTACGACGAGCAGATGGTCGTTGGAACCGCACTCATAGAGGGGGCTCACCTGTCCGGGAGTGGCATCGAAGATCCACTTCATAGCCTCGCGGGTGGCACGGATGCCAGCCACATGATGCTCAGAGTTGACAAGATCCTTACGCTCAAGCACCCTGAAACCAAACTTCTCGGCATTCTTCTCCAGAGCCTCGATGCTGTTGTTCTCGCTGACATACTGGCTGAACTTGTTGTAGGCATCGCTGTAAGTCTGCTTAGAGAAATCAATGCTGCGCTTGATGACGGCCAGATCGTACTTGTTGACCATGGCACGACGGTCAGTAACCTGAACGATGAGGTTGCCCTGGGCAAACTTCACGTTCTTCATCTGGCCGGCGCCAAGGGTGTTGAGGGTCATGAGATAGTCCTTCGTCTCAGCATCGATGCTGGTGGAGTTCTGGTACTGGGCAGAGGTGAGCCACTGCTTTGCGCCGTTCTGACCATACTTCTTGGCGATAGAGTCGAAGGGTGCACCACCGGCAATGGCGGTATAGATGCTGTCGGCACGCTTCTGAGCGGCCTCAGCGGTCTCAGCACTCACCTGAATCATACGGAACTCGACAGAGTCGGGCATCTGCACCTTGTTGATAAGCTTGACAACGTTCATGGTGTTGTCGGCAGCAGTCTCGAAGGGAGCGGTGGTCTGACCTACGGCCATGGAGTCGATACGGGCGGCGATGTCGGAAGGCAGGGCACGGTTAGTGACAGGCAGGCCGACATAGGGAATCTGCGACTGGGCCTTGCGCACAATCTCAGAGGCGGCGGCACCGCTCTGCAGCTTCTGGCTGGCTTCCTGCATGTCCTTCAGCAGGGCATCGCGGTCGCTCTTGGAGGCTACCACCTGGAAATCAACGTACTTGATGTCGCGGCTCTCAAGGGGCTGCTTGAAGGCTTCCTTCTCACTCTCGAACTTGGCCTTCAGGTCGGCATCGGTGACCTTCACCTCGTCGTCCTTCACGCTGTTGTAGCCAAGAGCAGCCAACACGATGTTGCTCTCCTGACTCTGGGCGTCGAACTGTGCCTTGGCGCTGACGGGATTGCTGAGGAGACAGCCTGCCAGCAGGGCCTGAAATTTCTGAGCCAGGGTCTGCTGGCGCAGGGTCTTCTCAATGAAGCACCAGTAGTCGTAGATTGACTTATACTGCTCAGCCAACTGAGGGTTGGTGTTGCTCTTATAGTCGTTGAGGAACTTGCTGAGCTGTGAGGCATCGAAACGGCCGGTCTGCTGGTTGACAAACGGGGTCTGCATCAGCAGGGGGTTAGTGCCCTCACGCAGCATGTTCTGCATCTCGGCATCGGTGACCGTGAGACCAAGCTCGTCGGCTTCCTTTGCAAGAATCTGGCTGTTGACGAAGGTGTTCCACACCTGGTCTTTCACCTGATTGAGTTCGTCCTCAGTGAGATTGTCACGACCCTGTGACATCTTGATGACTTCCTGATACTCATCAATGAGGGCCTGGAAGTCCTGAACATTGACTTTCTTACCTAACACTTCACCCACCTGCTGGCGCTGCTCGTTCTTGGATGCTTCGCAAGAACGGAACATTTCTTCAGCGATGAATGCAAACAGGGCCAGACCGATGACGATGACAAGGGTTGGTCCCCAGTTTCTGATTTTTCCAATTGCTGCCATTTAACTGTTTAATTTTTTTTGTTATTTATTTTTCTATTCTTTCTCTTTTTTCAAATTCAGTCGGCAAAATTACTAAAAATGTCGGACATAACGAAATTTTTCTGCAAAAAACCGCCTATTCAATGACTTTTAAGCGCACAAGTTCGATTTTTGTGGCCGTATTCTTGATGATTTTGAACTCAAAGCGGCCAATTCTGACAACTTCGTTGAGTTTTGGAAACGACTGATACTCATGCAGGATGAGACCGCCGACGGTCATGTACTCGTCGTTCTCAGGCAGAGACAGGTTGAACATTTCGTTGACTTTCTCAATCTCCAGACGTGCTGAAAGCATATACTCGCCGTCAGAAAGCTGCTTGGCCACGTAGTTGTTGGAGTCGTGCTCGTCTTCGATCTCGCCGAAGATTTCCTCGACGATGTCTTCAAGGGCTATCATGCCGCTGGTGCCACCGAACTCATCGACAACGATGGCCAGCGACTTGCGCTGCTGCATAAAGGTCTTCATGAGACGCGAAGCCTGCATGGTCTCAGGAACGAAGATAAGCTGGCGGATGCCTGTACGCCAGTCTGAGGGGTTATGGAACATCTCAGCAGAGTGGATATAGCCCACGACATGATCAATGTCCTCATGGTAGACGATGACCTTGGAGTGGCCGCTCTCGATGAACACCTGCTTGAGCTGTTCGATATCGCAGGTATCCTCGACAGCATCAATCTCGGTACGCGGCACCATGCAGTCGCGCACACGGGTCTCAGAGAAGTCGAGGGCGTTCTGGAAGATTTTCACCTCCTCCTCAATCTCCTCATCGCTCTTGGCATTGTCGATGCTTGACTGCACCAGATAGTCGAGGTCGACACGGGTGAACTCACGACCGTCTTGCTCCTGCTCAACGGAGAGGCCCACCAGACGCAGCAGACCATGTGACAGGAGGGTGGCAAACCTGGAGATGGGATACAGCAGGACATAGCAGATGTAGGCAGGGACGGCAAAGAACGTCAGCAGGGCGTTGGGGCTGGACTTGAAGATGGTCTTTGGCAGGAACTCGCCAGTGAAGAGCACCACGAGTGTAGACAATAACGTGTCGGCCGTCACTCGGGCACCGTCGCTGAGATTGCTGAACAGCAGCTCGTCGAAGATACGGGCAAAGAGGATACCGTAGATAACGAGGGCAATATTGTTTCCCACCAGCATGGTAGAGACAAAATTGTTGGGATGGTGATAGAACACATTGAGGGCCCGCTGCGACAGTCCGTTCTTATCCTTATCCATCTCAGCCAGCAGACGGTTGCTGCTGACGAAGGCTATCTCCATGCCTGAGAAGAAGGCTGAGAAAATCATGGTGACGACAAGGCCAATTATCAATCCGGTCATATCCATACGATCACTCTCTGCTATTCTGTCATGGTCTTGGCATGCTTCTGAGCCGCAGGGCGTACGGGCATCTGCGGCTGCTGCAAGGTGGTGTCGGCAGGTGTGGCGGACGTGTCCTCGCCTTCGTCTTCCTTCTCGGGGATAAACGAGCCCTTGGAATTGGAGACGGTGTAGTGCGTCATACGCTCGTCGCTGCGGAAATAGGTGCCCTGCAGTGTGCGCTCAGGGGTGACGACCTGGGAGAAAACGTTGGAATAGAACTCATGGCGCAGACCATCCCAGTAGAGTTCCTCGCTACGGTACAGCAGGCCGTTGTTGTTGCGGATGCGAACCCGTCCGCGCAGTTTCCACAATTTGAGCTTGTCGTAGTGCCAGGCGGTGTCGGCCTGGATATAGGCCTGCACATGGAACTTCTCGTCGAACTGTTCAAAGAAGACACCCTTCATAAACTCCCAGCGGTTAGGCTGACGGATGACGTTGACATCCCAGCGCTCGGTAACGATGCGGTACTTGATGACGCCGGAGTCGCTGATAAGGGTGTTGACCCCATAGGATGTCATCATGGACACAGAGTCGCGTTCATGGATAGCGGCCGCCGTATGCTCCTTGGCCTCATCGGCACATGACAGCAACGTCAAGAGGACAAGCCAAAGGCCTGCCCCTGCCAGACGCACGATATGGTTTACAGTTTCCACAGTATGCAGGATGCTTCGCTTAATCCACCTTCCACTTCATAAACCAACGCTCGTTGAACGTGATGCCAACGTTAATCCGGAAGGTATTCTCGGTGATGAACCCGTCGGCAGCGGAACGTACCCACTGGCCGCTGATATTGAGCACTGAGCGGTTGTTGTAACCATTGACGATGGGTAAGGCCAGTCCGATACTGGCAGACAGTTCCTTGGGACCGTCCTGACCGTTTATTTTATAATAAGGTGTAGCGTAACCTACGCCTAAACGGTAGTGAACATGCTCAAGATACTTACGGCCCAGGGGATTAGGCTGCCAGTCGAGACCAGCAGCAACCTTGTAGCGGTCCTTGAGCAGACCACTCTGCTTCTTGTAGGTGCCGTTGCTATAGCCGGGCATCTTCAGGTCGCTCCATTTGTCGAAGGTGAAGTCGGCTGCCACCAGCAATTTGCCCCCATGACTGTAGGATACACCACCACCAAAACTCATGGGGATAGCCATGGCGTCGGAGAGACGGAAAGTGGTGGTATCGGTCTTCGACGAGGCGCCGTTGGTGTTGTAGATAGACATCTCGGCTGTATTGTAACTTGTGACCGAGACCGAAGACGGCTCCCAGCGTGAGTATGTCGTGACTGTTGACCTTCTGCTGCCACTGGGCACCAAAGTCGAGTTTATAACTGTTGATGCTGGTATAATACTTCTTTGTGAGGGTGTTAGAGGCAGCCGACGACGAGGGTGTCACCGAACGGTCGATGGAGCCCCACAGGTAGGCAGCGTTGACACCCACGGACAACGGGCCGAAGACGTGGGCGCCGACGCCGAGGAACAGTTGGTGAAGACCGCCGCTTCCGGTGTAGGTCTCAGTCATGGTGCCAGTGACGTCAGACCGTGTTGTAGTCTTGTAGTCATAGCCTACCGTGGAATAGGGCAGCACACCAAAGGACACGCCAATGCCCCGCCAGGCACGGAAAGAGGCCACAGCATACTCAAAGGCAGCCATAGAGGCATTACGCCTGACGTTGTTTTCCTTGTAGTTAGTAAACTGCCCCGACAGCCCCATGTCGAAGAGCATGGTCAACGAATCGACACCGGAATAGGAAGCGGGGTTGAGCGTATTGACCTGGCTACCCTCACGGAGGGCATAGCCCACACCGTTCATGCCACGGCCGGCACTCTGTGAATAGTCGGCAAGCGTGCCTATGCCAAACTGGCTATAGGGTGACTTTGTACCACCCTGCGCCCAGACACCGCTAACTGCTGTTGTCATCAGCAGGAAACTGGCTATTATTGATTTCTTCATCTGCTTTTTCAATTCAGCCTGCAAAGTTACAAAATTATTCATAATTCGTAATTCATAATTCATAACTTTTTTATATCTTTGCAGAAAATTTAAGATATTCATGACAAGAGAACAACGTTACAAGGCAGTAATCACCTATTTTCAGCAACAGATGCCGGAGGCCGGCACGGAACTGGAGTTCGGCAGCGTGTTCCAGTTACTGGTAGCCGTCATCCTGAGTGCTCAGTGTACTGACAAGCGCATCAACCTGGTGACACCGGCACTGTTTGAACGCTTTCCCGACGCACGCACCATGGCACAGGCCGATACCGACGAGGTGTACGAATACATCAAGAGTGTATCCTACCCTAACGCCAAGGCCAGGCACCTGACGGCAATGGCCAGAACACTGGTAGAGAGGCACGGCGGCGAGGTGCCTGAGGACATGAACCTGCTGCTGGATCTGCCAGGCGTGGGACGCAAGACGGCCAATGTGATTCAGGCCGTGGCGTTTGACAAGCCTACCCTGGCCGTCGACACGCATGTGTACCGTGTCAGCCACAGACTGGGATTGGTGGGCAGGCGCGACAACACGCCCTTCAAGGTGGAACAGGTTCTGACCAGAAACATTCCCGAGAAACTGATACCTCTGGCGCACCACTGGCTATTGCTGCACGGCCGCTACGTCTGCACGTCGCAAAAGCCGAAATGCCAGAAATGTGACCTGGCGGACATCTGTCCGAGACTACTGGAAGGTTCGAAGTTAGAGTAGCTCTAACAGGCTATCGTAATCCACTCCAAAATAATCACTTATCTGAATATCGGAAAGTTTTTCTATAACATCTCGGGGATTGGTGGTCGTCAGTCCTACCACCGTCATGCCGGCAGCACGTCCTGAAAGGAGGCCATTGACGCTGTCTTCAAAGACGATGCACTCATCGGGCGTGGCACCAAAACGGGCGGCTCCTTTCTGATAGCAGTCGGGATGGGGCTTTGAGAAAGCAAAATCCTCAGACGTGAGAATAGCATCGAAAAGGCTCTTGAACTGTGGCTGGGCACGGTAGACGTTCTCCATCTTAGGCTGGTTGGAACTTGTGACAACAGCCGTCTTCACACCATGGGCATGCAGACTGGCTATCAACTGCTCGAAGCCGCCAATGTAGTCGTACGACATCTGCGACTCAAACTCATTGAGCCGACGGGTAATGACGGACTGCTCAGCGGCCAGGGGGCCCGAAAACCAGCGGTCGTAAATCTGCGTCAGCGTGGAGCCTTTGATTTCGTGTTCCAGACCAGGATGCTCCGGGTGGTAAAGCCGGCACTGGCTACCCCAGAAAACGGTGTACTGCGGCTCGGTGTCGAAGACCACGCCGTCTAAATCGAATAATGCTGCTTTCAGTTTTTTCATAACTTAATACACGCGCGGGCCGAAGATACGGGTGCCAATACGCACCATGGTGGAACGGCACGCCAGGGCAATGGGATAATCATCGCTCATGCCCCAGGAACGCTCGCAGAACCAGGGGGCATCAGCAAAATACTGCTGTTTGACCTCATCGAAGAAGTCGGCGGCGATGGTGAACTCACGGCGAATCTGCTCACGGTCGTCGGTGAACGAGGCCATCATCATCAGACCGCAGATACGCACATGCTTCAACTGGCGCCACACCCCTTCAGCCAGCAACTGACGGCAGGCGTCGAGGGTCAGGCCATACTTGGTAGACTCCTCGGCAATGTGGAGTTCGAGGAGCACGTCAATCACACGGCTGCACTTGGCGGCCTGCTTGTCGATCTCAAGTAACAGACGCTCAGAGTCGACGGCCTCCACCATATTAATATATGGGGCTATATACTTGACCTTATTGGTCTGCAGGTGGCCTATAAAATGCCATACAATGTCCTTGGGCAGCGTCTGGTGCTTCTGTTTCAGCTCCTGCTCGTGGCTTTCGCCGAACACACGCTGGCCCTGGGCATAGGCAGCCTCAATGTATTCATTAGGGTGATACTTGCTGATGGCCACCAACTGAACGCCCTGAGGCAACTCCGCCCGGATTTGCCTCAGGTTACCTTCTACGTCGTACATCAGCCCCTTTCAAATTCAGGTTTGTCGTCGGTCCGGCCGTCCTTGCCGTATTCGTAAACATCCATCAAAGTGGTCTCTGCCACTGAGGCGATGACATAGTCAATCATAGTGCCGCCCATCACCTCGTCGATGTTCTTCACGGCACCATTCAGCGTGCCGGCATTCACCAGGTAGTTAACACTGGAACGTTTCTCCTTGGCTGTCTTCTCGTCGATAGTGATAAACTGCAACTTCGTCTTATACCAACGGTCGGCAGTGTCCATATCGCTAAAGAATATCTCCTTGTAGGGGGCTATCTTGATATCCTTGATGGTAAACTCGCCGCTGATAAACGATGACATCTCTTCCATGATACGCTGCTCAGCCTCAGTGAAGCTGAGGGCATCGATGGTATAGGTTTCTACGACTTTTTTCTGAAGACCATCTTCCATGACCTTCTCATACTGAATCTTACATTCAAACCAAATAGCTGTTCTTGACCTCATTATAATTGTTGTTTTCCTTATTTATTTCCTATTCACCATCCCTCTGGGCCTTCTCACGCTCATCCAGACGCGCCTTCAGACGGCTGGTAACCTGATCTATGATCTGAGTAGCCACCAGCTGGCTGCGCGACGGATCGAGTCCGGCCTCGCGCCCCAACTGCTGCTGCACCTCCACCAGTTCCTCCATCGTTGACATGCTGCCTGCCATGAAGTCCTTAGAGGTAGAACCCATGTGTTCCTTATCATAAATACGCGAGAGGATGGCCTCTGCACGTTGGGCAAAACGCTTGCGGAAAATCTGCTCAGCCTTAGCCTCATACTCTTTCATGATATGCTTATCAACATTTGTTCCGAGGCTATCGTCGATGTTGTCCAGGTCCGTATTTGAACCATACCCCCCGTCATCCAGCAAATCGTCATCGGCCTGCTTGGGAGCTGGTTTCACAAACTCGATGTCCTCACGTTCGGGCACCAATGTAAAATACAGACTGAAGCAGAAACAGACCACCAGCAGAGCGGCTATGCCAAGAAGGAATGACTCACGCAGACTCTTACGGCTGGTCATGGCGTGCTTCATATCCTCAGGAGTCTGGTAGCGATTGTCTGGATCGGGGTCGGTGGCTTTCTTGACAACGCCACGCAGTTCTATGGGAATCTCAGATTGCCGGTATAGAAACTCTATGAACTTTCCAAGGGAATAGATGTCGGAACGTTCGTCGAAAGTACCGTTCTCCAAGACCTCGGGAGCCAGATAGTCGGCGTTGGACTCACCAAACAACTGCGGCAGGTTGTTCATGGCTTTATAGGCCGAACCGTGGAAGAGCAGCAAGGGGTGGGTGTCGCCCTTGCGAGACAGCACGTTGTTAGGTGCATAACAGACGTGGCAGATACCCTGGTCGTGCAGGTATGCCATCAGGTCTAACAGATCGGTGACAGTGTTGAAGATGAACGACTTGCCTGCAACAATGGCTGGAGAGTCTTCTAACAGGCGTTCATAGGTATGGAAAGTGCCCTGTTCGACCTTCACAGCGCAAATACCGTCACTATCGGTTTCTACGGTGAAGTGGAGTTGGCCCTTGTGGTCCAGATGCTTATTGACTTCGCACTCAGCTGTCAGGGCATCGGTAAAAACCAGACTGTCAAGCAGTTCTTCATGCAGGTCAACCACATTGACATACTTGCCGTCGGTCATTTTCTTATAAAATTGTCCGAAGGGCATGACTTCCTTAGCCAGGGCCGCTCCGTTCATCGATTCCAGCAAATCTTCGTAGTTCATCTTGATATATTTGTAAATTATCGTGCAAAAGTACACATAAAATCCGAAAAAATGCACGAATTAAAAAAAATTTAGTACCTTTGCACAGTTTTTTGATTTAACAGATAAGAGAAAGAGATGCCAGAAATATCTATACGCGGCCTGGAGATGCCAGAGTCACCAATCCGCAAATTGGCTCCCCTTGCCGCCGCTGCCAAGAAGCGCGGCACAAAAGTGTACCACCTGAATATCGGACAGCCTGACCTGCCCACACCGCAGGTGGGACTGGACGCTCTGAAGCACATTGAGCGCGACATACTGGAGTACTCACCGTCGCAGGGATACCTGAGTTATCGTGAGAAACTGGTCAACTACTATGCGAAGTATAATATCAACGTCACAGCCGACGATATCATCATCACCTCTGGAGGTTCTGAGGCGGTGCTCTTTGCCTTCCTCTCCTGCCTAAACCCCGGCGACGAGATTATCGTGCCGGAGCCGGCCTATGCCAACTATATGGCCTTCGCCATCTCGGCAGGCGCCAAAATACGCACCATCGCAACAACTATTGACGAGGGATTCTCGCTGCCCAAGGTTGAGAAGTTCGAAGAACTCATCAACGAGCGCACGCGTGCCATCATGATATGCAACCCCAACAACCCGACGGGCTATCTCTACACCCGCCGCGAAATGAACCAGATACGCGACCTGGTGAAGAAGTACGACCTGTACCTCTTCTCAGACGAGGTCTACCGTGAATACATCTATACAGGATCACCCTATATCTCGGCCTGTCATCTGGAGGGTATCGAGCAAAACGTCATCCTCATCGACTCTGTGTCGAAACGCTACTCGGAATGCGGCATCCGCATCGGAGCGCTTATCACGAAAAACGAACAGGTGCGCAAGGCGGTGATGAAGTTCTGTCAGGCACGTCTCTCGCCGCCACTCATCGGACAGATTGTGGCCGAAGCCTCGCTCGATGCACCAGAGGAATACTACCGCGATGTGTATGACGAATATGTGGAGCGTCGCAAATGCCTTATTGACGGACTGAACCGCATACCCGGCGTCTACTCACCGATACCTATGGGTGCCTTCTATACGGTGGCCAAACTGCCTGTGGACGATGCCGAGAAATTCTGCCGTTGGTGCCTGGCTGAATTCAATTATGAGGGCGAGACGGTGATGATGGCCCCCGCCGCCGGATTCTACACCACGCCTGGAGCCGGTATCAACCAGGTGCGCATAGCCTATGTCCTGAAGAAAACCGACCTGGAACGCGCGCTTGTGGTATTGCGAAAAGCACTTGAGGCATACCCCGGAAGAGTTGACGACTGATGAATCTGCCACTGTTCATAGCACGTCGCATCTATCATGATGAGGACGACCGCCACCAGGTGAGCCGCCCGGCCATACGTATAGCCACCATTGGTGTTGCCATCGGACTGGCAGTCATGATTCTAACCGTCAGCGTCGTGCTGGGATTTAAGCACTCCATCCGCGATAAAGTGGTGGGCTTCGGAAGCCATATCCAAGTCATGAGCCTGCTCTCTGTCAACAGTGTAGACAGTTACCCTATCTGCATAGACGACAGCACCATGAAGGCCCTTGACAGCATTCCAGGGGTCAGGAATGTGCAGCGCTATACATTGGCACAGGGCATTCTGAAAACCGACGAAGACTTCCTGGGTGTAGTATTCAAGGGCATTGGACCAGAGTATGACCTCGACTACCTGAAACAGCACATCGTGGAAGGCAAGATACCAGTATTCAGCGACTCGACAGCATCGAGCAAACTGCTGGTATCGCGCTTAATGGCCGACAAACTAAAACTAAAGGCCGGCGACCGCATCTATGCCTATTTCATCAGCAATGACGACGTACGTATTCGTCGCTATACAGTGGAGGGTATCTACCAGACAAATATGACGCGGTTTGACGAGATCATCTGCTACACCGACCTCTATACAGCCTGCAAACTGAACGGATGGTTTGAGGGCCAGTGCTCGGGGGCAGAATTACTGGTAAGCAATTTCGAACAGTTGGACGAGACATACGCGCATGTTATAGATAAGGTGCACCACAGGACAGACCGCTATCATAGCACCTTCTCGTCGCAAACCATCTACGATGCCTACCCGCAGATATTCAACTGGCTGGAACTGCTTGACATCAATGTGTGGATTATCCTCGGACTGATGATTTGTCTGGCTGGCATCACCATGGTCAGCGGTCTGCTCATTATCATTCTGGAACGCACCTCAATGATTGGCGTACTCAAAGCCCTTGGCTCAAGGAACAGCACAATACGGCACACATTCCTGTGGTTCTCAGCCTTTATTATCGGAAGGGGATTACTGTTGGGCGATATTTTAGGCATAGGCCTGGCCATGCTGCAACAGTACACGGGACTCATCAAACTGGACCCCCAGACCTATTACGTCAGCGAAGCACCCATGGAGATAAATTTCGCGATTATTTTAACACTGAACATTGCTACCCTAATTATCAGTATTTCTGTCCTAATTATCCCCAGTTTCTTTATTTCTCACATTCATCCTGCAAAATCTATGCGTTACGAGTAAAAAATTGCACAAAAAATTTGCGAATGTGCAAAAATCGTTATACCTTTGCACAAAATTTCAAAAAATGTGCAATGAATACTGCGTTAAGCTTTAACGGATACATACAGAGAGCAATTGTTGAGAATTGGGAGCATGATGCCCTGACAGATTATCAGGGAGTGACCCTGCAGTTTCACGATGTTGCCAGAAAAATTGAGAAGATCCATATCCTCTTTGAGAACAGCAACGTTCAACAAGGTGATAAGATTGCCATCTGTGGACGCAACTCAGCGCACTGGGCAGTTACCTTTTTAGCCACTCTCACATACGGAGCCGTAGCAGTACCCATCCTACATGAGTTTAACGCTGAACAGATACACAACATTGTCAACCACTCGGAATCCAAACTACTCTTCGTGGGCGACTATATTGTCAAGACCATCAATCCAGAGGCCATGCCGAATCTGGAGGGTATCATCAATCTTCCAGACTTTTCGCTGCACACATCGCGTTCGGAGAAACTGACGTATGCACGGGAGCACCTGAATCTTATGTTCGGCAGTAAATTCCCAATGGCTTTCCGTGCTAACAATGTCAGTTATCACGTTGACAAACCGGAGGAATTGGCACTTATCAACTACACAAGCGGTACAACAGGATTCTCAAAGGGTGTCATGCTACCATACAGGGCTATCTGGGGCAATCTGGATTTCTGCATCAACAACCTGCCAGTGAAGCCACATGACAACATGCTCAGCATCCTGCCGATGGCTCACATGTATGGCATGTCCATTGAATTCATCTTCGGCTTCTGTCGCGGCTGCCACCTGTACTTCCTGACACGTCTGCCGTCACCTGCCATCATTGCGGAAGCCTTTGCCACCGTACGCCCGGCTATTGTTATCGCCGTGCCTCTGGTGGTAGAGAAGATTATCCGCAAACGGGTGTTTCCCAAGATTCAGAGCAATAGGATAAAGCTGTTGCTCCAGATGCCTGTCATCTCTAAAAAAATCAAGGAAAAAATATGCGAACAGGTATATGCCGCCTTTGGTGGACAAGCCTATGAGGTCATTGTGGGTGGTGCAGCCCTGAGCCGTGAAGTTGAACAGTTCCTTGTCAGCATTGGTTTTCCCATCACAGTAGGTTACGGTGCCACGGAATGTGCTCCTCTAATCAGCTATAGCGACTATAAAGATTTTGTGCCGGCCTCCTGCGGCACCCCCGTTGACCACATGGAGGTAAAGATTGATTCTGCCGACCCCCAGAACATACCGGGAGAAATACTGGCAAGAGGCACAAACGTCATGATTGGCTATTATAAGAACCTGGAAGCCACAGACCAGGCCCTCGACAAAGACGGATGGTACCACACTGGCGACCTGGGCACCATGAGTGCCGATGGCCACGTGTTCATTCTTGGACGCATCAAAAACATGCTCCTTGGCCCCAGCGGACAGAACATCTACCCAGAGGAGATAGAAGACCAGCTCAACTCCATGCCTATGGTAAGTGAGAGCCTTATCGTGGAGCGCAACAACAAACTTGTCGCGCTGGTCTATCCCGACAAAGACGAAGTGGTGAAATTCACTGTAGAAGAGCTGACGGCCGTCATGGAGCAGAACCTCAACGACCTGAACCAGAGACTGCCACACTACAGTCGTATCTCTGAAATCAAACTACAGGAGGAGGAGTTTGCAAAAACACCCAAGAAGAGTATCAAACGCTACTTATATAAGTAAATGCTAATCTTAACACTATGGAACAAATACCAAGTTTTAACGCGCTACTTGAAAAGTCCATCATTGACAACTGGAACCTTGATGCCCTGACCGATTTCAAGGGTCAGACCCTACAGTTCCATGACGTAGCACGAAAAATTGAGAAATTGCACATCCTGTTCGAAAATTCGGGCGTTGAACAGGGCGACAAAATTGCATTGTGTGGTCGTAATTCCAGCCAGTGGGCTGTTGCTTTCCTGGCTACTCTCACCTATGGAGCTGTGGCCGTTCCTATTCTGCATGAGTTCAATGCAGAGCAGATTCACAACATTGTCAACCACTCTGAAGCCAAGTTACTTTTTGTCGGCGACCATGTGGCCAAGGAAATCAATCCGCAGGAGATGCCGCGTCTGGAGGGTATCATCAACAATCCCGACTACTCGCTGATGGTGTCGAGAACGGACAAACTGACGTATGCCCGTGAGCACCTCAACGAACTGTACGGACGCAAATACCCAAAGTATTTCAGAAAGGAGCATGTCAACTACTATAAGGAGAAGTCACCCGAAGAACTGGCACTCATCAACTATACCAGTGGTACCACCGGGTTCTCAAAGGGAGTGATGCTGCCCTACCGCGCTCTATGGTCGAACTATGACTTTGCCTGCGATGTTTTGGGCAAGACCATCAAGGGCGGCGACCGCATTATATCCATGCTGCCCATGGCTCACATGTACGGCATGGCCTTCGAGTTTATCTTCGAGTTCTTGCACGGTTGCCATGTCTACTACTTGAACCGTGTACCCTCACCTGCCATCATTGCCCAGGCACTGGCTGAGATAAAGCCTGTCATTGTCATTGCGGTACCTCTTATCATTGAGAAAATCATCCGTAAGAAGGTGTTCCCCAAGATTCAGAACAACCGCATGCGCCTACTCTTGCAGATGCCTGTCATATCGAAGAAAGTACGCGAGATGATCTGTCAGGAGGTACTCAAGGCCTTTGGTGGAAACATGTACGAGGTTATCATTGGCGGCGCAGCACTGAACCAGGAGGTGGAGCAGTTCCTCAAACGCATCAACTTCCCATACACCGTAGGCTACGGTGCCACCGAGTGTGCTCCCATCATCTGCTATGCTGACTGGCACGACTTTGCACCAGGCTCATGCGGACGTGCAGCCCTCCACATGGAGGTAAAGATTGACTCGCGCGACCCGGAGAACATACCCGGTGAGATTCTGGCCAAGGGCCTCAATGTCATGCTGGGATACTACAAGAATCAAGAGGCTACTGAACAGACTATAGATAAAGACGGATGGTATCACACCGGTGACCTGGGCACCATGGACAGCAACGGCAATGTCTACATCAATGGACGTATCAAGAATATGCTTCTTGGTGCCAGCGGACAAAACATCTACCCCGAGGAGATTGAAGACAAGTTGAACTCGATGACCATGGTATTGGAAAGCATCGTTGTACAACGCGACACGAAGCTGGTAGCGCTGGTGTATCCTGACCTTGACGAAGCCAAGAACCTGGGATTAGGCGATGACGACCTGAAGAACATCATGGAGCAGAACCGCAACGGACTGAACCAGATGCTGCCTGCTTATGAGAAAATCAGCGAGATAGAGATTTTCCATGAAGAGTTCGAGAAAACACCTAAGCGCAGTATCAAGCGTTATCTGTATACCTAAAAAGAATCAGGCTTCTCATCCGTTGAGAAGCCTGATTCCTTTATACACCTTAATTGTGAATTATCAATTGTGAATTGTTAATTACCAATTCTAATTATTCACCGAGCCACCGACAATGTCAAGAAGCTCATTGGTGATAGCCTGCTGACGGCTCTTGTTGTACTGCAGGTTCAACTGGCGCAACAGTTCATCGGCATTGTCTGTCGCCGTCTGCATGGCTACCATGCGGGCAGCATGCTCTGATGCTACACTGTCAAGCAAGGCGGTATAGAGCATCAAGTGCGCCAACTTCGGAATGAGTTGCGAAAGGACAGTATCCATATCGGGCTCAACGATGAAGTTATCGTTCAGAGGAGCAACCTCCTTGCCGTCTGCATCCACCTTCACCTTCTTCTTGCGGTTCTTCTTGAGGTATTCCTGACTCTCCTTGGTAGCAGCAATCGACGTCAGGTCGCGCTCATGGTCGCGCTCCAACTCCTCCTCAATATCAATGGGCAGGAAGATCTTGCGGGTCAACACCTGCGAGCCGGCAGACTTGAAGTGGTGGTAGACGAGCTCCACCTTGTCAATCTTTCCGTCTCGGAACTTTTCGCCAATTTCCATAGCAATGTCGATGCACTGGCGGACATTGGGTTTGTCGGCAAGTGCCGAAAATTCTCCCTGTACATTATAGCCCAGCTTTTGCGCCTTCTCATAGACCTTGCGACCTATGGGATAGACCTCAATGTCGGTCACACCTTGCTCACGATATTCGGCAACAATATGCTGCATCATCTTGATGACGTTGGCATTAAAGCCACCGCAAAGCGAGGAGTTACTGGCATAGACGACCAGAGCCGCCCTTTTCACAGGGCGCTCCTGGTCATAGATGGTCTGCGCCTCAGCCTCGGCAGCAAGAAACGACTTGAGGATGTGCTCCAGCATGGTCTCATAGGGCAGCATATTCTG
>Ga0247610_10002523_pt1 | contig 21019 bp, 39 predicted proteins | sample 174DNAGHGhighgp2_FD_193483 | JGI IMG/M metagenome (GOLD analysis project Ga0247610, IMG submission 193483) | Sheep rumen microbial communities from Palmerston North, Manawatu-Wanganui, New Zealand - 1742 DNA GHGhigh gp2 | ecosystem: Host-associated > Mammals > Digestive system > Stomach > Rumen...
GAATGACACAACGCTTGTTTGCATCATATTTCTTCGAGTCCTTGAGGTCTGCTATGAGCACGTAGTAGTTCTTGTCTTTCAATTCGTTTTCGTTCATTTGTCTTCTCCGTTGATTTTTTCAAGCGTCCCTTTCGCAATCATGTCATTGACTTCAGTCAGGCTCAGGTGTTTGAATTCGACTGTCGAACCAACCGTCCCGTTTTCAAACCATTCGAGAACAAGCCATATCCTCCCGTTCATGTCGGTGAACATGGAACAGACTGTCGCCAATTTGATTTGCTTGGCATAGGCATAGTGATTTTCTTGGAAAACCACCTTGTCCCCGATGAAAATCGGGGTTGCGTCTCGGTATTGCTGAATGATTGTAGCCATTCTGTTTCTCCTTTTTTCATCTGTTTGACATCGTGGTGGTCATGCTCATGAACGTCGGGAACAGATTGTCGCATTTCGCCACGCGATTATCTTTTATCGCAATTTTGATTTCTTTCTCGCTCACGGTGAACGCCACAGGTATGACCCTCTGCGTACTTCCTGCCTTTTCACCGACCTTCTGAAACGTCATCACCGAATAGACAAACTCGTTTCCTTTTTCGTCGTATTCGATGCCGATGACGATTCCGTAGTTGAGCTGATGGTCCTGCCTGTCGATGTACTTGATTGTCTCGCCGATGGAAAGGGTGAGTCCGTCGTATTCGTCGATTTTCTTGTATTCATTCGGCATCTTGCACACCTTACATGCTTGGGCGTATTTCCTTTGACATCCGCTTGTCCGCCCTGAGCTTCCGCAGTTCATCGACGGTCATGAGGAGATTCTTTTTCATGAGCATATCGACGGTCTCCCAGTTGAGGAAGATACGGGCATGCTCGAAGGTTGCGGTGGACAGTCCAGGGGCGCAGGAATCGCTCCTGTACCTCTTCTCCACGTCGTATCTTTGCTCGCAAATGCAAACACCGTTTCTCTCCACTTCAACTATCTTTCCGAGATACATCGGGTAGTCTTCGCTCTTTTTCTCGTCAAGCAGGTTGAAGTTGTAGTGAACTTCGTCGCCAGACTGGAATTCCGTCTTCGTCCAGTCGTAGCCAGTATTTCTGTCGTAGGTCATGTAAACCGTGCTCTTGATGTCCTCAAGAGGCTCGTGGATGAAAGCGACCTTGTCGCCGACAAGCAACGGCTTGTCAAGATATTCATTGATTGTCATTTCCTCTCCTTCAATCAGTTGCGTGACAAACTGGACAGGACGACAAGCCGTCCGTCGGACATGTACAAATCGACATCCTTCCACGAAACTGGAATGTGGCTCAGACCAGTCTCCACGCAGGGTTCGAGCGTCTCGTAGAGCTTGCTCCCGTACACCTTGTCGCCGTTGGTCTTCTCGCAGACGACATGGATGACGGGCTTCTTTACGATACGTTCGCGTTCCTCGCTGATGGTCACGAACTGGTTGTTCATGGACACGACGGTTCCGAGGCTCGTCCAGCTCTTCTCCTCTTGGACTCCGAGTTCGTTCCTCTTCCATTCCCAGTGCGTGAACGCAACCTTGTCGCCGAGCTTCAACGGCTTGTCTTGGTAGTGGCTGTATTTGTCCATGTCATGCCCCTTGTACGCCGTCCGTGGGCTGTTCGGGCTTGGGCTGTTCAGCCGTCTGCTTGTCGGATTCGTCGAGATTCCTCAGCTCGTTTTGGTTCTCTATGATTTTGTTTTCCAATGCCGTCCGATTATCCGCGATTTTTTCGTTCGCGTACTTCCGTTCATAATCGACTTCCTGCTCGAACTGCGTCCGAGCGTCGGATATTTTCTGCTCCAGTTCGGCGCGGTTCTTGGCGATTGTCTGCTCCAGCATTTCGAGTTTCTTCAACTCGGCGAGCTTCTGCTCTTGGAGTTCCTTTATTTTCTGTTCAAGGGATTTCCGCTTTGCATCGCGCAACAGCGGTTCCATTTCAGCCTCGGTGGTCGAAATCTCGGCACGAATGAGACCGTCGTTGCGTCCAGACCACAGCCAAGCGAACCCGTCGCAATCCTTGTTCACGGTGAAATTTACTTCCTCTTTCGCCGTCTTCCTGATTTTGTCACCGTAGATGAAATAATATTCATTCCCGCCGTCTTCCTTGAATTTCTTCAAGTCCTCGAATGTCTTGCATTGGCTTAAAAGCATGTGTCATTACTCCTTTGATGTTATTTCTGCGATTCTCCGTTATTTGAATGTCTTTGCCATGTCCTGTTGCTTCTTCCATTCATTGAGTTGCTGTTCCTCGGCAACCATTTGATTTATGGTTTTCCTTGCTTCATATTCATATACTGACCATTGTCTGAAAACGCCCCAGTCAATTCTTGTAACAAGTATCAGCGCGATGACTATCAAGCCGATGACGAATGATACCATGCTTATGATTTCGTATTTATCCATTTCATTCTCTCATGGGTTTCGATTGTGGATTCACAAGACTTGATGCGCATCAGGTCGCTGACTTTCCAGAGGATTGCAACATATTGCCTTAAGACCAGTGCTCAACTTCCAAGGCTTCCTTTGCCTCTTCCATGTATTCCTTTGCCAGTTCCACGACATGCGTGTGCTTTGTCGGGGCGAATTCGATTCGGTCGATGATTCCCTTCCCAAAATGCCCGACCAGACCGCCGAACGCCTCGCGGACGGTGGCATGACCCATGCCGATGATGCCGTCAAGCTCGATTACAAGCGTGTCGTTCGGATGAGCTTCGAGCAACGGAACGAGGTAGTCCTCGCGGAGTTCCTCGCCCGACTTGTCGCCGTCCTTGCGGTACGCGCCACCAGGCGCGGTGGCGAATTCCTTCGCGACGTTGAACGTAAGCCTGCTTCCAGTCGTCTTCATGTCATTTCCTCATGTCATCATGGTAAAAATTCTTTTACGACCCTTAATATACACCTGATTTCCAGAATGGCAAGTGGCAAGGGGAAATTTTCTTCGTCAGATTTTTTGAGAGCGAAGCCTATTTACCATATCTGTTTTCTTCTTGCAGTTTTCAAAGAGTTTTTGCTCTTCTTTAAGCACCGCTATTTTCTCGTCACGTTGCTCGATTTCCTTGTCGCAGTAGAATTCATGCGCTTCCTGAACATTGTTGAACAGGTAGGCTTCTTGGGATTCGGCATAGTTGCCTTCTCCGTCGTCATATCCCTCAACGTCGTATTCCTCACCGAGTTCTGGGACGCATTCCGCCTTCACCCTGTCAATCTCCCACCATTCTTCCAGACAGTTGTTGTTTTCGTCTGCCGTAAACATCAGCGCAACGGAGCAGAATTCATTGGTTTTCTTGAATTCATCCAGTTGTTCCTGCGTCTTGACTTCATCGAATCTCATTTCCCAATCCTCTCCGCTTCCTCTGCCATGTACTGTTGCGCGTCGTCCACGAGTTCAGGTTCCTCGTCGGAAATGATTCTGATGCGCGAAATGGCATCCTTTCCAAGCTTGCGGACGATTCCGCCGAAGACCTCGTGCAATGTGGAGTTCGCGATGCCGTCCGTCCCGTCGAAATCGACGAACAGCGTCTCGTTCGGGTTCTTCTCAAGCCAAGGGATGAGGTAGTCGTCCCGAAGTTCTTCCCCCGACTTTTTTCCATCCTTGCGCAGACGTGGACCTGGCGATTCGGAAAACATTGTCGCCACTTTGAAAACCATGATTCTACTCCTTTGATTCTTCCGCCTGTTTATCCTTCTTCAATTCTTCGATTGCATGTTTGAGATGCTCGATTTCCTTGATTGCCTTGTCACGTTTGGATTCTTCCTCGGACAGCATTTGCTCATTCATGAAAATCTTTGCATCGGTCTTGTCGTTGAACAAATATTCCTCAAGAATGCCATCACGGGTGTATTCCTGAGTTCCGAGCCAATTTCCGTCCTCCGAGAATTCAGGTATCCTTTCTTCTCTCAACCACCATACTGGAGGTTCTTTTCTCAAATAGGAATCGTCAGCATTTTCAAAGCTCATATGGACAACGCAGTAGAATTTCTCGGATTCCCTGAATTTCCTCATTTCATCTTTGTCTTCAATTTCTTCGTAGTGCATTTTGCATTCCCTTATTTCTTTGCGATTAATATACATCCGTCTGGCGAAATTGCAAGAGGGCGGTCACTGTTTTTCTTCACGCCATCCTTTTTCAGAATCTCTTCCGTCAAGGCTTCTGATGCCTATCTCGTTCAGGACGTTGGCTTTTTTCTCCATCGCATTCTCGAAGTCCTTCTGGTATGACGCGAGTCGTTCCATTTTCGGGACAATCTCATCGAGCTTGCCGAAAATGTAGAGCATCGCCTTTTCAGGCGTGTCGTGCCACGCGGACTCGATTTTGCTCAGCGCGACCGCCTGTCCCCATTTGTCCGTTCCAATGAACATCTTGTATATGTCGTCGTTCTGCAACGGGGTGTCTTTGAGGTCGTCTCGTCCAGCAACATTGTCAAACAAATAAGTAAGATAGGTGTATGCGCTCCATTTGGTTATGAAATTGCCACGATGGTATTCGCCGTCATCGAAAGAGTTTTGTTGCTGGATGTAAACGGTCATTTCAATCGGTGTTTCAGACCAAGGTGTTTTATACAGGATTCTTCCTCTGAATGTACCGCTGAAATAGATTTTGTCTTCCTCGCGATGAAGCAGGTTATTGTGCGCGTCGTTCTTCGTCGTTACCCAGAAATTCCTTTCGACAAGCCACTTGAGTGCGTTGATATAGTTCAGCACTTCAATCGGGTCGTTGTTGTTGTCATTCTCTTTCGAGCCTGGTTCCGTCTGATACTTCATAATGAACGAGCCGTTCGTCGCGGTAGGCTGTTTTTCGTACTGGTGGATTCTCTCCAACGCCTTTTCCGACGCGGACTTCTCAGACTGTTCGGCAGTCTTGGCACCGTCTTCCTTTTCACCCTTCCCGAACCATGCCATGAATTTTTTCAGAATGTCGCCCATGTTCTCTCGTTTCCTCCTTCATTTTCTGGATATGCCTTGATACTTTTCTTCAAAGCCTCGAATTCGGCTTTTGTCTTCTCCGCCTCTGCTTTCAGCTCCTCCAAGGCGAGCCTGTTCTTCTCGACTTCAAGCCCAATCTGCTCGAAAATCTCGTTCTGCTCCTTCATCAGCCTGTCCAGCTTCTTGCGCTGTTCCAGACGCTCCTTCTCGTAGTCATCCGTGCTCTCCACGATTTTGAAGGGAAGGGTCTTGGTCTCCTCGGTCGCCACTTCTTCGGTCGCCGTCCCCTGCACGGTTTCGGTCTTCACTGTTTCCTGCTTTTTCACACGGGCATTGATTCTGTACGTGCCCCAAGCCAAAAACAGGATGAACAAAACGAATACAATGGCGTTGAAAGTCTGATTCGCAAGATTGCATCTGTCGTTTTCGTTCATGTCAGTTCTCCTTTTTCTTCATTGAATTTATCTGCCACCAAGCAACAGGGACGTACACGCACAGCAGGACGCACGTCTCGAACCGTTTGAACGTGAACGAAAACGGTAGCACGTTCAGAATCCCGCCGAACAGCGTCGCAACCGACCAGTTCAGGAACGGATTGATGACCGCCACTGTCAGGCAGTAAACACCGTACCCGACGAAGGCGGACACGGAAACGAGCAGGACAAGGCTCCAGATGAAGAAACATACCATGCATGCAAGGTTGTAGTGCTTCCAAGAGTGCTCTTTTTTCCCCCATTCGCCACGGGTAAAAATGTTCATGTACGTGTCAGCCCAAATCAGGCTGTATTCGTTGCGGTAGTGCTCGCTGTCGTGGAAAAGGGACAACAGCAACAGCAACAGGCTGGACGCGAAAAACAGCGCGTTCCAAACCGTGAACGACGGGACGATGGACGGGCAGAACGACGACAGCACGAGCCTCATGTACGGGCACCCGATGTCCAAGACGACCGTGGACAGGAACCACAGCATGACGCACGACTCAATCAACAGCCCGAACTTGCTTTCCTTCGGGCTTTCAGCATTCGAATCACTCATTCAGACACTCCTTTGACTTGGTGTTGCAAAAAACAAAGGCGTACATATTGCCTTTACAATAATATACGCCTTGTTTCGGAAATTGCAAGTGAACGGATGTGTTTTTATCCGATTATCTTATCGAATTCATCGTCAATCCGCTTCCTTTCCCGCTGGAGGTTGACGAGCTTCTCAAGAGTCCCGCTGGTCATGAAACACATCACCTTCTCATGCATGTTGTAAACGACCATCGGCAAGTCTTCATCCCTGCTTTCGACAATCCACCTGCTCTTCTCGAACTCCTTGTAGCCAACGGACTCCCTGATGCTTTCGGTCACGAGCAGGTCGCCCAAGTCAACCCATGTCCTCCACTTCGGCTCCATGAACCAGTTCTTCTCCCCGTCGAACGACATGTCCAAGTTCAAATCGACATGGATGTTGTAGTCGATGTCCTCTGGCATCCAAGGGTTGTTCTGCTTGAACGCAATCGTCTGTCTCGACTTGTGCTTCCATCCGCGCTCGGTCAGGTACTTGATGTTCGCCATGAACGACTTGTAACTGTCCATCTCCTCTTGACTGAACCTTTCGAAATTCTCATGCTCGGTCATGATTTCAGTTTTGAACTTGCCCATTTTCAACTTCCTTTTCACGCCATCCGTATTTATTGTTAAAATTGCCATATTCTTCTTCATGTGATTTATATTTCATCTGCCTGAATCCGAAGTCGTCCAACGCCTTCTCCTTTTCCCTTAGCGCGTTCTCGTACTTCTCCTCGAACGAGGAAAGGCTCTCGATTCTCTTGAGCAGTTCATCGACTTGCCTGAAGACAAACAGCATCGCCTCCTGCGGGGTATGGTGGAATTCCGACACGATATACCCGTAGTCATCGTACTGCTCGTCCCTTCCGTCCTTCGCGAAGATGTTCCTTATCCTCCTGTCGCACAGCGGGCTGTCCTTCAGGTCTTCACGCCCGTTCGCGTGGAAGAACATGCTGGAGATGCAGGTGTGCGCCCTCCAGAGGACATCCATATTCTCTGGGTTGTCCCCGTATGGCTTCCTGTTGACCTCCACCCCGACGAAGTATTCGAGGGGCTTTTCAGACCACGGTGTTTTGACGGACACGATTCCCCCGCAAAAACTGTGGATGCTCGTCTCGTACTTCGAACCAACCGAATCGCTGAACGTCCTGAACGCGAAGTTCCTGTCAAGCAACCACTTGACGGAGTTGATGTAGTTCACCGCATTGTGCAGGTCTTTTATGCACCCCCATTCCTCCTTGTACTTCAGGAGGAACGAGGTGTTCGTCGTTGTCAGCTCAGTGTCGTCCATGCTGTGAATCTTCTGGAGGAAATCCTCCTTCTTGGATTCAACCTCTTCTTTCTTTCCGAAAATTCTCTTGATAAAAGATGGCGTTTTCATTTGTTGTCAAATCCTTTTCGATGCTTTCCGATATGCTTGTCACTTTTCGTCTTTCTCTTCCTCGTCTTCCTCATCGCCGTCATCCTTGTCATAAGACCAAACGATGTCGATGACTGGGTAGAAGATGTCGTCCAGCAAATCCTCCTCAAGGTTCGCCAGAACGACGTTCACGATTTCTTCCTTGAAGTCGTCCCTGATTGCCTTGACTATTTCGGACATGTCCTTCAGGTAGTCCGCCCAGTCGCCAGTCCCGTTCAGACCGCCAGACAAGTACACCTGCCTTCCCTCGTACCCGTGCTTTGACTTCGTGTGCCCGATGCCCATGACGGTGATTTTGCTCTTCTCGGTCTCAACCCCCTCGACCAGATTCGTGATTCTATCGACCAAATTCTTGTCCTCCTCAAGCGGAACCTTGTCGTCGCAGAAATCTCCGACTGGATACATTCTTTCCTCCATGAATTTCCCTCCTTAGCTTTCCTTCTCCAATTCCTTCACATAGTCAAGGCAACGGTGCTCCAGCTTCTCATTGATGGTCATTCTGGCGCACACCGTGCAGGTCTCCTTCATCATGCACGTGTAGCAGGCATCTGGCTTCCCGATGTAGTGCAACTCGCATTTCGGCGTGTACGACTGGCTGTTGATTTTCTCCCACAGTTCGCATGCGTCCCGATACGTCCTCTCATGGAACGGTATCCTCACCCCGCAGGAGCATTGTATCTCGTGGCTTTCGCTGTAGTCCGAATGGTAGCTGACGAAATCTGGCACCCCGTTGCACACCTTGCACAGGCATCTGGAAAGACCGAACCTCTTCCAGATGTCGTTGAAGCTCTCCCTTGTCTCGTAGCCCATATCACTTCCCGCAAATGTCGTTGCTCTGGTATTCCGAACAGCAATGCGTTTTCCTCTGCTCGTCGTTCATGTTCCTGTATTCGACGCATCGCGTCATCATCAGGCATGTGCAACACCTTTCCGCCTTGCCGACGTACTTCGGCTCATTAAACGGCTTCATCTTGTCGCTGTTGAGCCTCTTCCACACGTCGTATGGGCTTGTCCCGTATGGATATGCGTCCATGTTGATTTCAATACCGCACTGGCACTTGATATACCACCACTTGTCCATCTCGTCGTAGCCCCTGACGAGCACTGGAATCCCACCGCACGCTGCGCAACGGACTTCCTTCAATGTCTTGTCCTTCTCCCAGAATTCGCTGAAACTGGTTTCGTCCTCTACCATTCCCCGTCTCCTAAAACAACATGATTCCGACAACGACCACGACCACGATGATGACAAGCGTCGTAATCCCGATGACAACAAGCTTTCCGAGCTTTATCGTGTCCATCCCCGTTATCTCCTGCTCTTCTTGGCGCATTCACTGACCTTCACTATTCGGGCAAGTGCCAGACCGACGGACTGGAGGGAGGAATCCACCAGCTTCATCATCGCATCGCGGGATTCAATATCGTTGCAAGGATGCAACGTGTTGATGAAATCAAGCTCGTCCTTGCATTTCTGAATCTCGATTTCGATTCCCGCCATCATAGAAACCACGTTCTCATACGATTTCACGTAGTCCAGACTGACCTCCATCATCGTCTTCGCGTTCGCCAGCTCGTCGCCATTCTTCAAAACCACTTCCTCGTCTCCAGCATTCCCCATGTCGCACTCCTTTTGCTTCCAATTTACACAAAAAACCGTTCGTACTCCAATAAATATGGCATTGCGAACGGTTTTTTCATCGTCTTGTCTTGTTCACGTAATCGACCACTTGGTAATGGTAGTCCCTCTTGTCATCCTCAAGCCAGTTGTTGTCGAAGCAGACGAACACCCCGCACACGACCACGGAGACCAAAGTCCAGATGCACCAGAATGTCGTGACAAGATTGCTTTTCGTCGCGAGCTTCCTCGCCTGCTCAGCGGTCTTGTCATAGTAAATCATCGCTGGCTCCGCGAACCCGCCGTTCTTCATGACGCAGTACACCGTGCATGAAAAGCTCCGTGGGCAGATGTAAACCACGTCCCTTCTTCCATAGCCCTTGTTGACGACAATCTTCTCGAACGGCACGTTCGAGAAGTTGAACCGATAGTGGTTGAACACCATCCCCTTGAAATGCAACCTTGGGCTGTAGTTGCTTTCCTTGCCCCTGTCATGCCATGTCCCTTTGTTGTCCTGTCCTTGATGGAAGATGACATAGCACATGCAGAACTTGCCAATCGAAGGGCAGTTTACGCCGTCGCACCACAACAGCCCTTCGACAAACGCAGAGCCGATGCCAGTTCGGTATGCTTGGCGGAATTCCTCGTCGTCCGTGATATGCATCGCCTGATTGTATTCGAGGTTAAGATAGTTGTCGAACCGCTTGATGACCGACGAGACGAACACCCCGACCAGCATCATCAAGGCGAAGATGGCGATGCAGAACAGCATCTCCCTCTCGGTGATGGTCGCGTGGTTGTTGTTGTAGTCGTAGTATCTGTTCATTTCAATCCCCTGCTACTGGTTGTCTTCAAGCCATTCGTTCCTCTGCTTCGCGAAGCATACGCACATGAGAACCGAGAACGCAATCCACAGCATCCAGAACACAGGAACCCCGAAATGGGTGGTGGCGGTCTTGTGGGCTTGCTCTATGTTTTTTTCATAGTAGATGGTAGCCACATCATAGAACGACCTGTATATCATGTTGCAGAACACCGTGCAATAGAACTGGCGCGGGTACGTGGTGACGACATCGCGATGATTGATGCCAGTCCTGACCGTCTCCGTGCTACAGGGGACAGTCCCGTAATTGAAATTGCCGTAGCTGAATGTCTTGCCTTTGAACTGGACGGTCTGGCAGTGGTTCTCGAACCCGCCGATGGTGTCCCAAGACCAGTAGGTGACAGTCCGCGTATGCGTGTGCGTCCTGCCCTTGCTGTCGGTCGTGGTGTACGTCTCCACCCGCGTGTGCTTCGTGTAACGCTGGTGCATCACGTCGATTTTCAGATAGCGACCCGTGATTTTATCATAGGTCACGCCGTCGCATGTGAACATCCCGTCCACGAACGCATGCCCGATGTTGGTGTCGAACGCCTGTTCGAATTCGCCTTGGTCTGTTATCTGCACCGCCTGGTTGTACATGAGGTCGTCGTCGTTCTCGTACTTCCTGATGGACGACGCGATGAAGAACCCAAGGAACATGAGCAGAATGAACAACGCGATGCAGAACAGGAGTTCCCTCTTCGTCACATCCCCCTGATTGTCGTAGTAGTACCTGCTCATGCCCTGCCACCTTGTCAGAAGAGTTCCAGCGGTTTCGTGTCAATCGTGTGCTCAGGTGCCTTGTAGTATTCGAAATTCTGCACCTGATAGCCCATCATGCTGAGAATCGTGCAATTGGGGAATGCTCGGACGTACCGCGAATATTCCCGCACCGTCTCGTTGTACGCATGGCGGTGATGCGAAATCGTATTCTCCATGAGGCTGACCTCGTTCATCATCTTGCCGTAGTTGGCTTGGGATTTCAGTTCGGGGTAGCGTTCCGCGACCGCGTTGATGCTCGCCATCGTTGACTTGACATCGCCTTCGGACGCATTCTTGCCACGTGCCTGGATGACTTTGATGAGCGTCTCGGACTCATGCTTGTCATACGCCTTGACAATCTGCGCGAGTTCCAACAGCTTGTTGTACCGCGTGGTCAACTGGGTGTCGATTCCCGCAGATGCCGTCTTGACGTTCTCCTCAAGCATGACGGCGGTGTTGCGCGTGGTCACGATGCACCCGCCGAGGAACAGGACACAGCACAGGAAAATGCTCACAATCAGCAATACGGCTTTCATTTCTTTTTGACTCCTTTGTTTGGTTTCAGTTCATTTCTGGTTCTGGGATGACTTCGTACTTGTCTTCAAAATCGTCCTTGCGCATGATGAAGATGTTGTCCCCCTTCTTCACGATGTAGTCCATGACATTCAAGGAGCATTCCTTGCGCCAGTCTTCGTCCGACATGTACGACGGTCTGTCGAATCCGACGGGGTAGAATACGAGCTTCCCCTTGTATTCCTCGAAGTGGTCCTTGTATTCGTCGCCGACGAACCATTCTAGTTCAGTTTTGTTGTCGCCCCACCATTGGGCGAATTTGACCCTGCGTTCTCTTGCTTGACCAGTGTTGTTCATAAATAAGCTCCTTTTTTAAAACGATTCCCGCTTTCCAACAATAATATACATCGGAAAACGGGAATTGCAAGTCGGGCTGTGATTATTTTAATCTTCAAATCTTGAAGTTCCTTGTCGTCCTGCCATTCATCGTGAGCGTCCACTCGGTTTCATGGGTGTCACTGTTCCACCACGACTTCTGCTCGAAGATGGTTTTCTGACGACCGCCAGCAAGCCCTTTTGTCTTCATTTCAATCGTGTCCGTCGGCTTCCAGAACCCGCAACAGTCGTCGTGACCTTCGGATTCCGCCCTGATGACGACATCGAAATTGGAATTCCCGCCATTTTTGTCCACGAGCCGTTGGAGCACGGACAGCAATTCTCCAGCATTGATTGCCACTGATTGCTCGCTCATTCCATCATCCTCACATGCAAGTGCTTCTGTTCACGTCGAATTTTTCATCGACCTCGAAATTGTACGTCATCGCGTTCAGCTCCTTCGCGAGGCTCGGTTCCAGCCCGCGCCTGTTCGCCGTGCGCCTGATGAGCGTCTGGTAGTTGTATATCAGGAGACGCTTGACAAAGATGCGCTGGTATGGGAAAATCTGATATATCGCGTCCTCCGCGTCGATGTACTTCGCCTCCGCCAGCTCTGGGACTTCGACGAAATGACCAGACTTGCGTGGCATTTCCACCTTGCACATGTTGGAGTGGATTTCGACCGACTCGCCTCCGCCCACGGAGAAGTCGTGCTCAAGGGCGAAGATATGGACTACCTTGCCAGAGGATGTCTTCGCAACGCCCAAGTCCTGCATGACGGACGCGGGCTTGACCGTCAGGGCGGTCTCCTCCTGAAATTCCCTGATTGCGCACGTCCTGTCGTCCTCGTTTTCCTCGACATGCCCTTTCGGGATGTTCCAAGGGGTGTCCTTCCCCGCGCCGTATCCTCCGTTCTTGCCGAGGAGAACTTCAATCCTCCCTTGGCTGAGCCTACACGGGTCGAACGGTCCCTTGAACCTGTATGCAAGGATACCGCATGATTTTTCTGTTTTTCTTTCTTCCGACATTTTTCGTTTCCTTATGATGTGAATTAAAAACCGTAACAGTGGTTAATTTACATCATTTTCCTGCGATTGCAAGTCGTCATTGTCAAAATTCTTTTCATCGGCATGCTCCTCCTCGTACTTTAGGATGGCATCCCTAAGCTCCCCGTTGCCTGTCACCGCCTCCGAGAAGAAGTCAATCATCTCACGCGCCTTCTCCAGCTCGCATTCGAGCGTGTTCGCCTTCTCATGGAGCCTCGTCAGGATGTGGTCGCAACACTCGACCGCCCTGCCTGTCATGTCGCACTTGAACCACGTCCCTTCGTTCGGCATGTCGCCCTTGGCGGAAATCATGTACTTCCCATTCATGCGCCTCTTGCAAATCATCCTGAACGAGTCGTCCCCTTTCTGGAACACGCCGTCTTTTTCAGACCATTCATATTTCATCCGCTCATTTTCAAGATAGGTGTGGATGGCATCTGTTAATCTTGTCCTGCTCATTTTTCCTTGCCCCCTCTGATGTCGTCGTCGATGGCTTTGGCGAGACCGCTCTGACCAAGCATGGTCTGCGCAACATATTCGGACATCGCATGCAACGACGCTTCGACTTGCTTGAGTTCGGCGAGGCTCTCGTCGATTTTGGTCATCAGCTCCTCGCACATCTCAGCTCTTCCACCGCACGCCATGTACTCATACATGCCACACGATTCCTTCAGCTTCGCCCTCATGTCGTCGTCCCATGAGAGGATGATGACATGCGACGTGGAACCGTTCTCTCCAGGGCATATTTCGCACGACACGTCCATGCCACCGACCTTGTCCCTGAAGACGCGGAGACCATCGCATTCGCGACCCCTGTAGTCCTGCCAAAGTTCGATTACGGACTGCATCGTGTCCATCATCTTCTCAAATTTCTTATTGTCCATCACATGTTCTCTTCGTAAAGCGAAGGACACTTCCTGTCGGAGGCGTGCCCGCGCACTTTCTCCGCAAGCGCACCGTTCCCAGTCATCGCCTCGGAGACGGTCTCAAGCACCCTTCTCATTTCATTTATCTTGTATTCGTAGTCCGCAATCTTCTTGTGCAACGCGGACATCACGGTTTCACAGCATTCTGGAAGCCTTCCGTGGGATTCGCACGCGAACCAGACATTGTTGCCTTCGTCGCTCTTGCCCATGATGTTCAGCTCGTATCTGCCTTCGATGCCCTTGTCCTCCTTGCAGACGACGAGCATCTCGCCGTCCTTCTCGTAGAACACGCTTCCGTCCGTGTCGAACTTGCTTGCATCTGGCAACGGAAAGTCGCCTATGTTGTGAAATGCACGAGGTGGAAATAATCTAAAAGCCATTCAACGCCCCCTTTTCTTCAGAGTCCTCTTCCGAAATCCTGCGCACATTGTCGAACGCCTCCTGTATTTCCCCGCCACCGACCATCGTCTCCGCGAGCAGGTCAATCGTCGCGTTGATGTCTCTTTCCAATGCCTTCAACTGCTCAAGCGCGTTGCCTAGCGTCGTCATCATCTCCTCGCTGCATTTGGAGAGGCTTTCATCCCATGAACCCTTTCTGAACGAAATCGTCATCGGGTTCGTGCTGTCCTTGAGTTTTTCGCGCTCTCTGTCCGACGGGCTGTACATCACTGGAGCCGACACAATCGACGCACAGCTCGTAAACATCCCTGAATAGGATGACAGTCTGGTTGTTCTGGTGTCATCGTCGTCTTTTGAAGACAACGACACCCTCAGCTCGAATTCCCTCTTGTTGTCCGTGTAACCAAGAAGGCTTTCGCAATGAACCTTGAGCGAACCAATATGCTTGTCGAAGAACGAGTATTCCTTCTTCCTCCAACTGGACGTGTCTGACTGGTATGTTATCGGGAAAGAGGAAATGACGGAACTTGTAAAGATGTGATTACCGCTCGCAATATTCCCGATGCTACCCAATGAATTGTTCAACAATGAATTGAGGGACAAGTGATTGATTTGGCAGGCGTTTATGGCGAGTTTCGGCGTGTTTTCAGGCGACACCAGATTAAGCCCAGTCGTCTGGGCGTTTTCAATTTCGCCCTCTGAGGAAATCGAATTGCCAAGGTCTTCAGCCTGCTCAATCTGGTCTGTCGGATTGCTCTCCTCCTTGCCGAACATCATCCTCCTCATCCTCATCGCGATGCATTTGCCTTTCCTGCAAATCCGCTCAAACCTCGTCCTTTTCTTGCTCTTCATCATCTTCCCCTTCTTCGTCGTCTTCAAAATCGAACATGCCGATGGTGTCCCCGAAAATCCTGTTGCGACGGGCTATTTTCTTCGAAAGCTCCCCGTTCCCAAGCATCGACTCGGACAGGTAGTCAATCAATTCGCGCATGTCGCTTATGCAGTTCTCGTATTCGGCAATCCTGTCAGACATGAATTGGATTCCCTCCTCGAAGCATTTGGCTGGAACCCCCACGAAATTGTCCTTGCTTATACTGTTACCGTATGTGATTATTATGCTCAGGGTGTAGTCGCTCCCGCCACAGCCGTCACGCGGGGACATCACTATGCTAACCCTTTTCTTCCCGCCTTCTTCCTCATGTATGAAGTTAATCCCCTTGTACGGGTTGCGCCTTTCCCTTTGTGAAGCACAAGCGGAGAGCATGACGATTCCATCGCCGTCCTTCAGCTTGGTTTCAGCCTTTGGAAGAGGTATCACCTTGTCTGGAACCTGCTTGAATTTATTTTGTTTCCTGTTGCTCATCTTCTTAATTGTTCAGGCTTTGCACCAGTTGCTCCGCGTAGTACTGACATTTCGACATGTTCTGCGACAGCATTCCATCGAATTCCCTGTTGCTTACTCTGAACTTCCATGACTGCAATATCTTCCTGTACTTTGACGAGATATGCTCCTTGTACTTTACGACCAGATGTTTCGGTACGTAATTGCTTATGCGGATGTTCACGAACATCTTCAGCCCGTAGTCGTAAACAAAGAGGTGGTTCGCACTGAAACAAGATGATTCAAGGAGTTCACCGACCGCGTTCTCGTCGTCCATGCGAAGGCACGTGAACAGCTTGAACCCATTCACTATCCCTGAAAACGGGTCGTTGATGTAGAGGACGCATGTCAACGGGCAGTTCGTGCAGAACCTAGGGCATGTCTTGCTCATTTCCCCTTTCCCTTCTCGCGGGACGCGAGAGTTTCCTTCTCCATCTCCTCCTTCGTCAGCGGGATGTACTCCGTCATGTCCTCCGACGGGTTGTAGAGGCTGGCGTTGTCGTCGAGAATCGAGTCGTAGCCGTAGTACTTGCATTCCTTCTCCTGAGCGAACCACGGCTTGCCAGCCCTGCAAATGCGCTGGCTACGACCATTCTCGTCCGCCTCGTCGTCGGTCTCCTCGCACATGAAGCAGGTCTTGCACTTCTTCATGCGTTCGTCCAACAGCTTCGCCTTGTCGCCACGGATGTCAAGGAGGTACTTCGACGGCTTCAAACCCTTAAGCTCCTTCTTGTACCTCTTCGGGACGACCTTGACGAATTCATCGAGACGCTCGAAGTCGTCATGGTAGTACATCATCGTCTTCTCCAGCGTGTCGGCGAGTTCGTCCCTCGTCCCGCACACCCCTTCGAGGAACCAGTCTGGTCTCCCGCACAAAGGGTCGTAGAACACCCACACTTCATATTTGCTCGGCTTTTCTGTCATTTGTTCCATTGGTCAATCTTCCTTTCCGCGTAATATACGCATCTTTCGTCGATAAGCTTTTCGAACTTCTCCTTCGACATGTAGAACGGCTTCGGTCTTATCCAGTCAAAGTTGGAAATGACTTGCTCCAAAAGAGGCAGTCCGAGATTCTTATGGAACGGGAGGTTCTCGAACCTTTTGCTTTTATCCGAATATATGAAGAACCCTTTCAGCACCTCGTAGTCACACATCCTGAAATATATGCTGACATCCTTCATGTTGCTTTCGTCAACGCACTTGAAGATGCGCATCTTGTCACCAAGCCTCATCAACTGGGGCGAGATGCCGATATTCTTTTTCTTGATTTTGGATGGATTCCAGACAATGCATGTTTTCGGGCAGTTCATGCAGTAGCCCGTGCAGTCGCCCCTTTTCATTCCTTCTTGTCCTTGTGCTGTTTAATCAGGTCGAGGACTTCCTTCCGTATCCCCTTCGCCCTGCCTATCTTGTCCAGAAGCTCGTAGATGTCCTTCGTCTCGGAGTGGAACTTCTGGAATTCCTCGATGTACGACGCTTCGTTCTTCTTGACCTCGCCCTCCTCCTTGATGACGGACGCGGTTTTCACTTCGTCGTCCCAGAAGAATATGTCCTTCGCGTCTGGGCACTTGGGCAGGAATTCCTCAAGGACGAACTTCTCCCCGTCCCATTGCAACGCCCCGACTTTCGGGAGACGCAACGTCTTCGCATCACGGGAGAATGAGCCTGGATTGTAGAACTGCATCCCGTTGCACACTTGGAAGGGAATCCCGTCGTGCAGGTCGCCAGACAGCACGAGCTGGACATGCTTCGTTTTGAAATGGGTGATGGAAATCGTCCCGAAAGCCTCCCGCTGGTCGGTCAGCAACGCATGGCAGACGCAGACCGTCGGCTTGTCCGACTTCCTGACCTTATGGATGATTTCAACTGGGTCTTGCGTCACATGGCACGGGATAAAACGGTATCCGCCGATTTCCATCTCGTTTTTCATGAACACCAGTGAACCGTCGGAGATGGAGTCGATGAACCCAAGGCTGGACGCTGGCAACGTGTCCGCATTGTACCCCGACAAGTCGTGTTGCCCCATGATGAAATACGTCGTCAGGCTGGACTCCTTCAATGTGTTTCTCACCTTCGACAGCAGGTCGAAGTTGTAAATCCTGTGGCGGTCGAACATGTCGCCCCCATGCACCACAAACGCGCATCCCTGTTGTCTGAACCAGTCGTATGCCTGCACGGTCTTGTCAAGAAGCGTTTTCAGCGTGTCGTCCTTCCTCGACTCGTACTTGTAGTCGTAGTGCGTATCCGTGATGAAACCGAATTTAGGAAAGCCGTCCCCCATGATGTTTCCCTCCAGCATGTTATTTCCCTGCGGATGCCTCTGCGGTCTGCGCGTCCGTCATGCCGAATTCGACGAACCCGAAGCTGAAGACAAGCGTGCAGACGGCGACGACCGCGAGGAACGACGCGCACGCCACGATAAGATTGGCGATTATTCTTTTCATCCGATTCTCCTTCAAAAGCATAAAAAAAGAGTGGAAAACATGTTCATGTCTCCACTCTTAAATATGATATGCCAAACTGAAATGTCAAACGCTCAGCTTTCGTTTTTTTCTTTTTTTGGCATTTTTGCTCGGATTGTCGGAGCTTTCGCTCGACGACGATGACGATTCCTCCTGCACGTCGATGGCGGTGGTCGCCTGCATGTCGTCGCCGTCCATCATTTGCTTGTAAAGGTCGAGAAGCTCCCGATACTCGTATTCGCGGTCTCCGCAGACAAGCAATTCAAGATACTTGTTGCCAGATTTCGCAAAGAATCGGCTTTCGCCTCTGCAACCGCTGATGACGGTGACAAGCGCGGATGGCGGAATCATCCTGTTGGCATACTCGGAATAGTCCATCGCCTTGCCAGAGTCGATAAAGTCTTTTCCAAGATACCAGACCTCGGTGGACTTGCCTTTCTGCATGTCCGCTTCGGAAATGAGGCTCTTCATGTCAACAGCGTCCATGAGTTCGTCGGTAAGGCGTTCCACATGCGAGCCGTATGACGTAAGCTCAGTGCCCTTCCCCTCGTAGCCAGAATAAATCGTATGGTACATCAGTTCGGAATACGGGCTGACATAACGCTCGTGCCCGCACGCCCAGAGGATGAAGCCCGCGCTCAACGCGGAGCCACAACAGATTGTCACGCGATGGCTGTACTGCAAGACCTGTTGCAAAACAAAGGAGAGGTTGTCAACGGAACCGCCGATGGAGTTGATGAAGATATGGAGTTCGGTGTCCTTGTTGCCGTCCTTCAAGTCCTGAATCAGCTTTGTCACCGCTATTGAATCCCGTCCGACATCCTCGAATTCCCCCGTGTAAATCAGCTCATAGTGGTCGTCGCAGTCGCGGAAAATCACTGGCTGGTTGAAATACTCGTCGTCCAGACCAGGCAACATGAAGTTGCTGAGCGCGTCGTTGTCCACCTGTTTCTTTCTTCCTTTCCCGTTTATCATACCCGTTCTCCTAATGTTACAATACGCAAGCCGTCCCGTCTGTTCGGGTCGCTTTCCTTAATATGAAATCAACAAGCCAATTTACATCCCTGAAAACAAAAAAAAGGAGCTATATTGTATTTTACCAATATAGCCCCGTATAAATGCTTTGTTCCCGATTCGGGGGTGTCAGTTGATTTCGCTGTCAACGATGGTGGACGACTTCTTAATCACCGTGTTCCCTCCGATTTTCGCAGTTCCGAGGATACGTGCGTTTTCCTTGATTGTGGCGTTGTCCTCGACCACGGCGTTGTCGGCGACTTCCGCGTTGCCCTTGACGGTCGCATTGTCTTTCACGACGGCATGACCGTGGACGACGGCATCTCCCTTGACCGTGGCGTTGTCCTTGACAAGTGCCTGTTCGAACACATGCGCGTCATCCTTGACCGTGGCGTTGTCCGCTATCCTCACGCTCCCTTCGACGGTGGCGTTCGACACGGTTGCGTTGTCGTATATGTGGACGCTACCCCTGACGGTCGCGTTATCGACCGTGGAGTTGCCACCGATTATCACGATGTCACCTTCTATTTTCGACTCGCCAGAAACCGTGGCGTTGTCGGCTACGACCACCTTCTTCGAGACGACGGCATCTCCCTTGACCGTGGCGAAATCCCTAATCACGGCATTGTCCTTCACAACCGCACGACCGCAAACCGTGAGAGGCGTGGCTTCGCCGACGGAAACGCCGTTAATGACCGTGTTCCCATTGCCGTTGCTGACGACATTGCCGTTCCCGACCACAATCACGTTGGAATTGCTGTTGCTGTTGTTGACAATCACGTTGTTGCCGTTGATACGGATTTCGCCGATGCTGATTTGCGTCGAGTTCTTCCCTCCGACCTGCGTGTTGCCGAATTCCGACTTGCTCGCGCCGACAATGCTGGCTTTCCCGCAGACACGCGCTTTCTCGCGAATGACCGCCACCCCGCTGGCGCATGCGTCGTCTTCCACAACTGCGTCGTCGTACACCATCACATCCTGCTCAATCCAGCACTTGCCATCCTGCGACAGGTTCTTCTCGGACTTGACCAGACCTCCGAACGTGCCTTTCGGGAGCTTGGCTCCAAGGGATTTGCACAACACGATTCTCCAGAGCTTCCCGACATTGGTATCCTCCTGCTTGTAGAGGATGTACTTCCTGCCTTCAGCCCCCGCCTTGTCCAGCAGTTCGCCGAGGCTCGCCTTCTCCTCTTGGCTCAATTCCCTCTTCGGCTCGCCACCCTTTTTGAAAATACTCGTGATAGAATCCATAATCCCCATGTCATGCCTCCGTTATCGGAACAGTGATTCCGAATAATTTCACCCTGCCATCCATTACATTGGAAAACAGCGAATTGGCGATGTCGGACGCTTTCTGCGCGATGTCGTCGATGATGAAGAACGGAACCACGTCTTCGGTCTGTTCTTCGTCAATCTCCTCTCCGAGCTTCCTCAAGTCGATGCTCATGGTGTCGAGCCTCTCCAGAACCCTCTTGGCGTTCCTTGTGGACAGCCCCTTGGACTTGATGTCCTCAAGCTCCGCCTTGAACGGGAGGATGCGCTTCACCCCCTTGTACCCGTAGCTCCTGTATTCGTCGATGCTGGAGCACATCACCTTATGGAATTCATCCATGAGCTTCGGGAATTCCGTCTTGCAGTACTCCTGCTTCATCTTCTTCAATGCAAGTCTTTTCTTCATTTTCAAGCCTCATGATTCCGTGTTCGCCTCGTTTGGCGCGTCTGGGTTGTTCGGCTCAACCACTTCGTCCATCATGGACTCCGAGTCGTTGCCCTCGACGCGCTGGATGACACCGCTGTACGGCGAATCCACGCCGTAGTCCCTCGCCTCCCTGATTGACTTGATGTTCAGGATGTCGCACACTTTCTGGATGGTCAGGTCGTCCTTGCTGGTCGTCCAGTCCTTGACGTAGTACAGCCTGTCGGAACCGAGAATCATGCCGAAGAGAATCGGGTCTCGTGTCCATTCCTCGGTCTTCATCTGCTTGAGCGATTCCCCAGTGGGGTCGTAGTGCATCACGCACCAGTTGTCGAAGATGCGCAACGCATCCGCCTTCTGCTTCGCCTCGATTACATCGTCTGGCGCAATCTCGGCATAGTCGTTCCAGAAGTCGATTCTGATTCCGAAATCAGCCATCTTGAGGAGATTGATGACATCCTCCTCGGTGATATAGTGGAAAAGCCCGTTCTTGACGAGGACGCTTTCGTAGAGCAAGTTCTGATGCTCGTTCATGAGCCTGTTGGCAAGCGCGGTCTGCCCGTTCTTCAT
>Ga0247610_10002525_pt1 | contig 20997 bp, 14 predicted proteins | sample 174DNAGHGhighgp2_FD_193483 | JGI IMG/M metagenome (GOLD analysis project Ga0247610, IMG submission 193483) | Sheep rumen microbial communities from Palmerston North, Manawatu-Wanganui, New Zealand - 1742 DNA GHGhigh gp2 | ecosystem: Host-associated > Mammals > Digestive system > Stomach > Rumen...
AGAAACCGCGAAAGGCGGCGGCAGTCTGGCAGCGTGCAACCCTGATTCGCTGTTTGCTTCGCTGAGTGATGCCAAGAAGGAACGTGTGCTGTCGATAGCCATCGAGCGTGCCCGATCGCAAAGTGACCAGGTGGACTACAATGCAGTCGTGCTGGACGACTACCAGCGCTACATACGCCGCCACGAGATCGAACTGCACAGGAAGTTCACGCTTGCGTTTGCGTGCCTGATCTTCTTCTTTATCGGCGCACCGCTGGGCGCTATCATCCGCAAGGGCGGACTGGGTACGCCGGTGATCATTTCCGTGGTGATGTTTATCATTTACTACATAATAGACAACACCGGCTACAAGATGGCACGCGAGGCGCTATGGCCCTGCTGGGCGGGAATGTGGCTCAGTTCGTTTGTGCTGCTGCCGATAGGTATATTCCTTACGTACAAGGCAGCAACGGACTCTGCATTGTTCAATCCCGAGGCGTGGATGAAAATGCTGGAGCCGATTCTGAAGAAACTGAAAGGTGAAAACTGAAATCATAAATTAGAAATCAAAAAGATATGTTGGATACGATTGAGCAGGCGATAGAAGATATCCGTGCAGGCAAATTTGTGATTGTGGTGGACGATAAAGACCGTGAGAACGAGGGCGACTTCATTACCGCTGCAGAGACCATCACCGCCGAGAAAGTGAACTTTATGCTGCACAACGGTCGCGGTGTGCTGTGCTGCCCGCTGACCGAGCAGCGTTGTGCCGAGTTGGATCTGGTGCACCAGGTGGCAAACAACACCTCTATGCTCGGTACGCCGTTCACCATCACTGTGGATAAACTGGAGGGGTGCACCACCGGCGTGTCGGCTGAAGATCGCGCTGCAACGATCCGCGCGCTGGCAGATCCCAAATCAACGGCGCAGACCTTTGGACGTCCGGGGCACATCAATCCCCTGTACGCCCAGCCTGAAGGCGTGCTGAAGCGTGCCGGACACACCGAGGCGGCAGTCGATCTTGCGCGGCTGGCAGGCTTGCAGCCGTGCGCTGCGCTCATCGAGATAATGAACGAGGACGGAACGATGGCACGTATGCCGCAACTGGAGAAAGTGGCGGAAGAGTTCGGACTGCATATCGTATCCATCGAGGACCTGATAGCCTATCGCCTGAAACATCCGGTTGCAGACAGTAAGCATGGCGAAGGCGACAGTCAGCCATCTGCCGCAGGCGCACTGATTGAACGGGGCGAGACTGTCGAACTGCCTACGGAGTACGGTTACTTCCGCCTTACTCCGTTCCGCGAACTGAGCAACGGACTGGAGCATATCGTGCTGACCAAAGGCGAGTGGGCGGAGGATGAACCGATCCTGTGCCGCGTACACTCGTCGTGTATGACGGGTGATATATTCGGCAGCAAACGCTGCGAGTGTGGCGAGCAACTGCAGGAAGCCATGCGCAGAATAGAAAAGGAGGGCAAAGGCATACTCGTCTATTTGAATCAGGAGGGTAGGGGCATAGGTCTGATGAACAAAATCAAAGCATACAAACTGCAGGAACAAGGCGACGACACAATAGAGGCAAATATCCATCTGGGCTTTGATGCCGATGAGCGGGATTATGGAGTAGGTGCACAAATTTTGCGTGCCATGGGTGCTAAAAATCTGCGACTTATGACAAATAATCCTGTAAAAAGAATCGGACTTGAAAGTTATGGCATAGTTATTGTACAGAATATAGCAATAGAGGTGCAACCGAACCCTTACAACCTTCGCTACATGCGTACAAAGAAGGAAAAGATGCACCACACGTTACATCTTGTATAACTAAAAAACTATTGTTATGAAACGCTTGCTATCACTTTTGGTACTGCTGACTACAGTTAGTTGGTGTACTTGGGCAGACGAGACCATCACGGTTTCTGCCAACTCAGAGGACATAAGCCAAGCGCTTGATTTGAAGGCGGTGGCTACATTGTTCGGCACGGTTAAGAACGTTGAGGAGTTCGAAACCATGCTCAATAACCCGGACTCCGCTTTCACCAATCTTGACCTGAACGGTGACGGAGTGGTGGATTATCTGCGCGTGGTAGAGACATCCGCTGACAACAAGCACCTGGTTGTTATCCAGGCTGTACTGGCAAAGGATGTGTTCCAGGATGTTGCCTCGATATATGTAGAGAAGGATGAATCTACAGGTGAAGTCACCACCCAGGTGATCGGTGATGAGTACATATACGGTGCGAACTACGTGATAGAGCCTGTGTATATCTACCGTCCGTACATCTACGACTGGTTCTGGGATCCCTTCTGGACATGCTGGACATCGCCCTGGTATTGGGGATATTATCCTCACTGGTGGCATAGCTGGCACTGCTGTTCGTACCATGCGTACTGGCATCGCTGCTACCACTGGCACCACTACCATCCTTACTGCTCGTTCCGCTACGCATCCCGTCCGCGTGAGGCATACGGCAGCATGCGTCATACGGTAGCCCGTCGCGAGTTCGCAACAGCTAATAGTAACCGTTCGTTTGCAGCACGCAACAGCGGAGTGACTAATGCACGCAGGCTGGATGCAAGCCGTTCGGCAGCTACGCGTTCGGCAGGTGCAGGCATAGCCGCCCGTCAGGGAAGCATTGCTGCCACTCGCGTAGGTTCGTCCCATGGTGTACGCCGTGCATCCGGTAGCGAGAACACCTTCGGCAGTACGGCTATTCGCCGTCCGTCAGCCAGCACCACCCGTCAGGCTGCCACGACACGTATCGCTTCCGCAGGTCAGCGCTCGGCTACAAGTGTTCAGCGTACCTCTGCCGGCAGCCAGCGCGCAACAACTGCCACTGTTCAACGTTCATCGGCAGGTAGTCAGCGTACGTCAGGCAGTGTGCAACGTACCTCTTCCGGCGGTCAGCGCTCGACGGCAACGACCCAGCGTACCGCAAGTACAGCTACGACGCGTGCCACAGGTCCTTCCCGCTCATCGGGTAGTGTAAGTCGCACAAGCAACAGTTCAAGCCGTTCGTCAGGCAGCTCGTACGGAGGCTCGCGCTCATCCGGCTCAAGCCGTTCGTCAGGTAGTTCGTATGGTGGCTCACGTTCCTCGGGAGGCGGCTATAGCGGCGGCGGACGTTCATCAGGAGGATTCAGTGGCGGTGGCGGTCGTTCGTCAGGTGGCAGTTCAGGTGGCGGACGTTCATCCGGTGGCGGTTCTTCACGCAGATGAGCAAACAGATGATTGAACAATGTTCTATCGGATAGAAGACATACCTGATTCGCAAACAATGCAAGCGGTAGTAGCCCGACTATTACCGCTTGTTCCTTTTTCGCGTCGTGACAAGGCGTTGCGTTACAAACACCTGCACGGGCAATATTGCTGCCTGCGTGTGTGGGAGATACTGCATGAGTTACTGGTATCGCATAGTTTTTTGCCCGCCATAAGCTCACTGAGCGAACTGACATACGTGGAGGACGACTATGGTAAACCCTGGTTGACCGTAGGCAGCGTGCAGGAGGAAAACATATACTTCTCGCTATCCCATACGAGGAATGCAATAGCCGTGGCAGTAAGCAACCGGCCTGTAGGGATAGACATAGAAGCTGTTGTGTCACAGGAGCGGGTAGGCGACAGTCATTTTCTGGAGCGCACAATGAGTGCTACCGAGCGCAAGCAGATAAACATGGCTAATAATCCCCGATTGGTGTTCACCGAACTATGGACGCGCAAGGAAGCATACGTGAAGTTGCTTGGTACAGGACTTGATATGGATACGCTGCCGATGCTGTTGAACGAAGCGGATGCATACACGTTTCGTACCGGGTATGGCTCGGGGTACGCGTATTCGGTTGTGTGCGAAGCGGACCAGGGAGAAAAATAGCAGAAAGGAGACATTTACGAAAAAAAATCTCACAAAACTTGCAAATGTGCGATTTTTTTTGTATATTTGCAAACTTTTTGAAATAACTCTCATTTTTGAAGCATAAATAATGAAATATTGTTACGAATACACTATCCGTTACCAGGACGTGGATGATACCAAACACCTTCGCTGGGTAGCCTTGGAGGAGTATCTGCTGGAGGTGGCAGGGACGGTAGCGGATGATTTGGGTTTCGGCATAGCCGTGCTCCATCCGCGTGACCTGACATGGATTTTGACCCACCTGTCTGTGCAGATGAGTTATATGCCTATGCCGCAGGACAAAGTGGTATTTGAAACGTGGATAGAGCAAAATGCCCACATGTTGTCAACGCGTGACTTCCGGATCTATCTCAAGCCGTCGATAGCACAAGTTGATTCGCAGAATGATGATCGTAGCGGCTGGCGTCTGATAGGCGAGTGCAAGAGTGTCTGGGCAGTGCTGGATATGGAGAAACGCGAGATTGCAAATATCTTCGACGACCCGATGTTTGAGGGTTGTGTTGACGGTGAGGTGCTACCTATGCCGCGTGCGGTGCGTATGACCTCATTGCCTGATGCGCAGCAGATACCCTATACGATACGCTATTCGGATCTTGACTACAACCGCCACTGCAACTCGTGCAAGTACCTGCAAGCGATGCTTGACACCTATCTGCCCCTGGAGCTGACCAAGTGGCAATTGGGGCAACCGGCAGCCGGCAGCGTAGTGCCTGATGCGGAAAGCAGTACGGGTGAGACATGGCGTCTGGATATACACTACTCGCGTGAGGTGCAGGCAGGCGAGAGAACGACCATCGCTTATCAGGGTGAAGGCGATATGATTCGTTATCAGATGCTCAATTCCGAAGGCTTGACGTCATGCGCGGCTGTAATCGGGAAGGTGAAAGGTGAAAATTGAAAATTGAAAGGTGAAATACTATGGCAAATTCTCCTCAAAAACGCCCCGCGGAGCTGGAGTGCGACGTTGTGCGGTTTCAGAACAACAAGGACAAATGGATAGCGTTCATCGGTCTGCTGGACGGTCGTCCGTATGAGATCTTCACCGGCCTGGCAGACGATGATGAAGGCCTGCTCATACCCAAGTCGGTGAGTAAAGGCAAGATCATCAAAGTCGTGCAGGAAGACGGAACGAAGCGGTATGACTTCCAGTTCGTCAATACCCGCGGTTTCAAGACGACCATGGAAGGCTTGAGTTACAAGTTCGACAAGGAGTTTTGGAACTATGCCAAGCTTATCTCCGGCGTGTTGCGCTATGGTATGCCGATTGACCAGGTGGTGAAGATGATTTCCGGTCTGGAGATGGATTCGGAATCCATCAACTCATGGAAAGTGGGTGTGGAGCGTGCTCTGAAGAAGTATCTCCCTGCCGACCAACAGATGCCGGAGGATGAAACGCAACAGATACAAACCATGTAACCTACGAAACGATAGAAAGTCTTATGCACGAACGATTAGTTGGTACACTGATTCTCTCGCGTTACGGTGCTGAGGTGCTCACTGACCGCAAGACGTATAATGAGAATATAGCCGTTGCACCGCGATACCTGCATGGTGCAGACGATGGCGACAGGGTGGTTGTGGAAGTCATCCGTCCTGCTACACGCAAGGCACCGCCAATGGGAAAGATCATCGATGTGCTCGGGCATAGCGGTGACAACGATGCAGAGATGCACGCCATACTGGCAGAGTATGGGTTGCCGTACAATTATCCCGCCGAGGCGGAGCAGGAGGCTTCTGCAATCGACGCTGATATAAGTACGCAGGAGATCTACCGCCGCCGCGATATGCGCGATGCGTTGACGTTCACGATTGATCCGTTCGATGCCAAGGATTTCGACGATGCGCTGTCTTTCCGCCGTTGTGGTGAAGAGGAATATGAGGTGGGCGTCCATATAGCCGACGTGACCCATTATGTAGAGTCCGGCACATTGCTGGACAGTGAGGCGTACAACCGCGGCACATCAGTATATCTGGTGGACCGTACTATTCCTATGTTGCCCGAGCGGCTGTGCAACGAGCTCTGCTCGCTTCGCCCGAACGAAGACAAGCTGTGTATGTCCGTCGTTTTCATCATGAATAGCAAGGCAAAAGTGCTCAAGCATAAGATTTGCCGAACTATCATCCGTTCGGACGTGCGCCTCGATTATGAGCAGGCACAACAGATTATTGACGGTCAGCAGATGCCGGAAGAGTCGGTGCACGGTGGCGTGATAGGCGGCGATGTGATAGAGGCTATACAGGAACTCAACCGAATGGCGGACATCCTGCGTGAAGAACGTTTCCGCCATGGTGCGATAGACTTTGAACGCGAGGAGATAAAAGTGCTTGTTGACGAACAAGGCAAGCCTACGGGTTTCAAACTGGTAGAGTCAACGCCATCGCACCACCTGATTGAGGAATTTATGTTGCTCGCTAACCGGACAATAGCCATGCAACTGTCCGGCACCAACAAAGATTCGGTGTATCGTGTGCACGACGTGCCCGATCCTGACAAAGTGGAAGCGCTCAGCAAGTTCGTACAAAAGTTTGGCTATTCAATGCGTCTGCCTAAAAAGGACAGCAAGAATGAGAACGGCACCAAGGGCGCAACCAAGGCGATCAAACATCTGCTGGCTGAGAGCACGGGCACGCCGGAGCAGGAGCTGATACACACGATTGCCATCCGCACAATGCCCAAGGCGTACTATTCGACGCACAATATAGGACACTATGGCTTAGCGTTCCCCTATTACACCCATTTCACGTCACCTATTCGCCGTTATCCCGACATGATAGTTCACAGGCTGGTGAACAAGTATATTCTTACCGGCAAGGCACAAGCCACCATGGGTGACCTGGAGGAGACATGCCGCCACTGCTCCGACCGCGAGCAACTTGCTGTAGCCGCCGAGCGCGCTTCGGTGAAATACAAACAGGCTGAGTGGATGGAGCAACATATAGGCGAGGTGTTCGAAGGCGTGGTCAGCGGAGTGACGGAATATGGCGTATATGTACAACTCACTGACACTCATTGCGAAGGTCTGTTGCATGTGCGCGAACTGGGTTCGGAGGAATACTGGTCGTTCAACGAAGATGAATATTGCCTGGTGAGTGACAAGACCGGTGAGAAGATCACCTTGGGTGACTGCATTCGCGTGGAAGTGCTGCGTGCCGATGCACTGCAACGGCGCATTGACTTCCGGCGTGCTAAACAATAACAATGATGAACGAATTTTTGGAGAGAGAAGAGCAGGTACTGCAAATGCTCAAGACTGTGTTTGACCCAGAGATACCCGTGAATATTTATGACCTCGGGCTTATCTATCGCATCGATATATCCGACGATGGCGTGTGTGTTATCGATATGACCTTGACAGCCCCGAGCTGTCCTGCGTCGGATTTTCTGATGGAAGACATTCGGCAGAAAGTCGGCACGGTGGAAGGCATTAAGCAGGTTGATGTCAATCTGGTGTTTGAGCCAGAGTGGAACAAAGATATGATGAGTGAAGAGGCAAAGTTGGAATTAGGGTTCTTATAATCCCTTTTTAGATTTCAAATTTCAGATTTTAGATTTCAAATTTCAACTCTCACCCCTCAACTGTTATGATCTACTTCTTAAGCGATGCACATATAGGCAGTCGTGCTATGGATAACCCGCAGCACCAGTTGCGTTTCGTGGGTCTGCTGAATGCGCTGGCTCAGGATGCAACTGCGATTTACCTGCTGGGAGACATATTTGACTTCTGGAGTGAATATGTATGGCGTGACAAGTCAAAAGAAGAGTATAGTCCGCTGTTGGATTGTCTGAAAGAATTGACAGGCAGAGGAATAGAAATACATTACTTCATCGGCAATCACGATATATGGACGTATGGCGAACTGGCTCAGCGAACGGGAGTGACAGTACACCGCGCACCCGAGGTGACAGTCGTAGCCGGCAAGCGTTGTATGCTGGCACACGGTGACGGGCTCGTGCCGAAGGAGTATATCAGGCAGTTTCCGAAAGAGATACAAAGGAAGATCCGCTCGTTCATGCGCCTGAGGCGTCTGTTTCATAACCCCGTGGCGCAAGCACTGTTTCGCCTCGTGCCACCTGCACTCGGTAACCGTTTGGGATACAATTGGGCAAAAAACTCACGGCTCAAGGAGCTTGCTAACCCCTGTGGTTACAAGGGCGAAAACCGTGAGGAACTGGTACTATACGCCAAGGATCAGGAGCAAAACAGACATCTGGACTATTACATATTCGGGCACAGGCATATTGAACTGGATTTGGAGTTGGCAACCGGTGCGCGGGTTGTTATTCTTGGCGATTGCTTCCGCCAGTGGACTTATGCAGCAATGGATGAACAAGGCAAATTAGAACTACAATGCATACAAGAGCAGAACAATTAGCGGCCTTCGATCGGCTGCTGACAATCATGGACGAACTCAGGGAGAGGTGTCCGTGGGATAGAAAACAGACTTTTGACAGCCTGCGTGAGAATACGATAGAAGAAACATTCGAACTTGCGTCCGCCATATCCAAACATGATATGAATGAGATCAGCAAGGAGCTGGGTGACGTGTTGTTGCACGTGGTGTTTTATGCCAAGATGGGCAGTGAGACAGGTGATTTCGATATAGCCGACGTGTGCAACCGTCTGTGCGACAAACTGATCTTCCGCCATCCGCACGTGTATGGCGAGGCTGCAGCCGCTGATGCCGAGCAGGTGAGTCATTTGTGGGAGCAGGTCAAACTGAAGGAGAAAGGCGGCAACAAGACCGTGCTGGGCGGTATACCTGATGCTCTTCCTTCGCTTGTCAAGGCATATCGAATACAAGACAAAGTCGCTGGAGTGGGATTTGATTGGGAGAATCGTGAGGATGTGTGGGATAAGGTGCATGAGGAACTGGACGAACTTCAGGCCGAACTCGCCAAAGCCGACGGAGGTAACAAGGAGCAGGAGTTTGGCGACCTGCTGTTTGCAATGATCAATGCAGCACGATTGTACAAGATCCGCCCGGATAACGCGCTGGAGCAGACGAACATGAAGTTCATGCGTCGGTTCAACTATGTGGAGGCAAAAGCGAAAGAGCAGGGTAAAGAGCTGAAAGACATGACGCTTGGCGAGATGGATGTGCTCTGGAACGAGGCAAAGAAAAATGAGTCCCGTTAAGGACTCACTGTGCGGCATAAAGGACTCGAACCTTCACTCTTGTAGGAACCAGATCCTAAGTCTGGCGCGTCTACCAATTCCGCCAATGCCGCGCGCGTTCGGCAAATTGCGCTGTTAAGCCACAGCACGAAAGCGACGACAAAGGTACAATAAAAATTTGAGAAATGCAAGAAAATACGCAATTTTTTTACCATACACTACCCAATAATATCAAAATTGTTCACTGCCGTACGCAATCTGCGGTGGCATATATCGGCGTGATGATAGGTGCCGGTACGCGTGACGAACGTCCGGAGGAGAACGGAGTGGCGCATTATATAGAGCATTGCGTGTTCAAGGGGACTGTGTTTCACTCCGCCCGGCAGATAATTTCGCAGATAGAAGGAGTAGGCGGAGAAATCAACGCTTACACCACCAAGGAGGAGACAACCTTTTATGCAGCCACGCTGAACAAGCATGTGCCTCAAACGCTGAGGCTGATCTCCGAAATGATACTATGTCCGACCTTTCCGAAAGCGGAGACGGATAAGGAACGTATGGTGATTTATGACGAGATTGAAAGTTACAACGACTCGCCGAGCGAACTTATATACGATGATTTTGAAAATATGTTGTTTGCCGGACATTCGCTTGCGCAACCGATTCTCGGCACCAAACGTACACTCAGGCATATCTCATCGTCCCCCGACCGCCCGCGCGCTTGGATGGCGCAGCACTATCGCCCCGAGCGGATGGTTGTGTTCTGTCAGGGAGATATTCCTGCATCTCGTTTTGTACGCTTGGCAGAGCTGGCATTTGGCAGTTATGTCAATACACTTCCGCCGGACAGACAGTTGACCTTTGCGCAGGAGCGTGATCAGCAGCCACAGTCGGCATCCTATCAGAAGCATACTCATCAGACTCATGTAATGCTCGGCGCGCGGGCATATCCGATAGCCCACGAGAAACAATTGCCATTATACTTGCTGAATAATATCTTAGGCGGAGGCAGCCTGAACTCCAGGCTGAACATAGCCCTGCGTGAAGCACGCGGTTTGGTATATACAATTGAGTCAACCTACACGCCGTTGTCGGATACCGGCTACTGGAGTACCTATTTCGCCTGCGAGCCGGAGCAAGTGGACGAGTGTATGCATGTTATATTTAACGAATTACGCCGCTGTATTGCTGCACCTCTTTCTTCACGCGCGTTGCACGCTGCATTACGTCAGTTGCAGGGACAGATGGCTATCAGTGCGCAGAATGCGGAGAACAATGCCTTGAGCATGGCTAAATCCATGCTGTACCGCGGCTTTGCACCTACGTGGCAACAGACATTTGAGCAGATTGCTGCAGTCACACCCGAACAAATACAGCAGGTAGCGCAAGAGATACTTGCACCCGAAAAATTGGTCGTTTTGAAATACGAATGATACGAAATAAGGCAAACATGTACCATTTTGTCAGATTTTTGGCACAATATTTGCAAAAGTGTTAAAAAAGCCGTATCTTTGTGTGACGTTTTTGGCGCATGCAGGGCATGCGGCTTAACAACGGAAGTAATTAACACAATAAATATTATGACAATGAAAAAACATCTTTTATTATTAGCCGGCTTGGTGTGCTCCATGGCTTTCGTTCAGGCAACTGACCTGCCGAAAGAATTGAGCGAATACAAGTTGGATAACGGTCTGACCGTTTTGTTGTGGGAGGACCACGATGCTCCGGATGTTACCGGTTACGTCGTAGTCCGCGCAGGTGCTGTAGATGAGCCTTCGGAATATACCGGTCTGGCGCACTATCTTGAGCACATGCTTTTCAAAGGTACGCAGCGCATCGGTGCTCTAAACTGGGAGGCGGAAAAGCCGATTTATGATTCGATTATTGCTCTTTATGACCAGTACAGTGATGCAACGGATCCGAAGGTACGTGAGCAACTCGCTACACAGATCAACGAATGCTCAATGCGTGAGGCAAAGATCTCTTCTACAGAAGACTTCTTCAACCTGCTTGATCTCATCGGTGCAGAGGGCGTGAACGCGTACACCTCGTATGACTTGACAGCTTATCACAACTCGTTCCCCGCAGCAGAAATGTATCGCTGGTTGACCATCTTCTCCGACCGACTGATCAATCCTGTGTTCCGTACTTTCCAGGCGGAGTTGGAAAATGTGTTTGAGGAGTACAACATGTACGCCAACGAGCCTTCATCGCAGGCGCAAAAGCAACTGATGGCGGATATCTACAAGGGCTCACCGTACGAGCGTGATGTAATTGGTAAGCCCGAGCACCTAAAGAACCCGCGTCTCTCGCGGCTGATTGAGTTCTACAACACATGTTATGTGCCTAACAATATGGCACTTATCCTGGTAGGTGATTTCAATACAGAAGAGGTGAAACCGATGATAGCCGAGACATTCTCGCGTCTGGAGTCGAAACCTCTGCCGGATCGTCCGTCGTATCAAGATGTGAAGTTAACAGGCAAAAAACATTACAACCTCGGCTATAACCCGCAGGTAGCATGGATCTATCAAGGCCTGAAGGAGGGTGATCCTGATCAGGATGCTTTGGAGTTCGTATGCCAACTGTTGTACAACGGACAGACCGGTTTGCTGGATCAAGTAAACACCAAGGGTGATGTCGGTGCAGCTTATGCATTCCTTGATGCACGAAGAAATACTGGACGAGTAATTGTGATGGCTGTACCATACTATGATGCCAACCAGCAGATGTTTGAAGATGACAAAGCCACTGAGGCAATCGTAATGAAGGAAATCAACCGTATCAAATCCGGTGATATTCCTGATGAACTGATTGCTAATGTCAAGAGCATGTACAACCAGGCGTACAAGTCATTTAACGAGGATCCCTCTTCCAAAATGAACTGGCTGGTTGACGCGTTTACATACGCTAAGCCTGTAGATGAGATCTTTACAGCCAATGAACGAATCCAGGCTCTGACGAAGGAGGAAATAGCTCGCGTGGCAAAGAAGTATTTTGATGCTGATCACATGACGGTTTCCTTTGATGAAGCGCCATCTAATCAAAAGCCCAAAACGCTTCCGAAACCTAATATTAAGCCGTTGGATCCCGTTAAGAATGCCAAGACTGAATATGCTGAAGCGTTCCTGAAACTGCCGAAGGGTGAACTCAAGCAAACCTTCAATGATTTCAATGACGTACAAGTGTCGTCGTTGGGGGAGAACGTAACGTTGCGTTATACCCCGAACGCAAAGAACGATGTGTTTACCCTCCAACTCCGTTATGGAGTAGGCGAACATGAGATGCCTCTGCTCCCCTACGCAACAATGTTGATGGAGAATGCCGGTATAATGGGCGCTCCGAACATTGAAGGTAAGGACTTTGATATGCAGGTAGCAAAATTGGGTGGTTCTGTTAGTTATGGATGCAGCGACTCTTACTTCAATATATATATCACGGGTGAGGATGCCAACCTCAGCAAGATCATGAATCTTGTCAATCGTCAGTTGTTAATGCCCTATCTGGAGCAGAAGCAGTTGGATGCAATCAAAGGTTCAGTGTTCTTCAGCCGTCTGAGTCGCCAGAAACGTACGGCCGTTCAAAAGTCTGCGCTGATGCAGTATGCAATGTACGGCAAGAAATCATCCTATATTGATGAGGTTCCTTTCGCAGATATATGGAAACTTGGCTTGCCGAAGGTACAATCGCTTATAGCACAAGCGCGCACCTATGCACTCGACGTGTTCTATTGTGGAACGTTGCCCCAGGATAAATTGGTGGCCGCTTTGCCTCTGACCGAAAATATGAAGCCCTCAACTTCACCGTTCGTAAAAGAGCGTCAGAAATATGACAAAGCAACGGTACTCTTCCTGCCGAACAGCAACGTACAGCAAGCTGACCTGTATTTCTACATCAATGGCCGTCCGTACGACATTGCTTCGGATGTACAATCGGATGCCTTCAACCAGTATATGTCAGGCGGTTTCACAGGCGTTATTATGAATGAGATCCGCGTTAAACGTTCCATGGCATATAGTGCGTATGGTGTAGATGCAACGCCTATCCTGCCTGGAAAAGATTGCTATTTCATTGGCTATGTAGGTACGCAGTCCGACAAGGTGAATGACGCTATTAACGTGTACCTTGATATCTTGGATAATATGCCTGCCGACTCGACGAACATAGATGCGTTGCGCGCAGCTCTGAAGCAAGCTTCGCAAACAGCAAAGCCATCTATGCGAGCCAAGGCTGCTACATACGAGCATTGGCAGCGTTTGGGATACACGGAAGACCCGGCCAAGGTGAATGCCGAGAAGATTAATGCTATTTCGTTTGCTGACATAGAAGCGTTCTACGAGGAGAATATCAAGGGTAAACCCGTGACCATCATTCTCATGGGCGACCCGAAGAAGATTGACCTGAAGGCAATCGAGAAACGAACAGGCTGCAAGGTAACCAAATTGTCGCCAGCCAAGTTGTTTACTCCTGTGCAAGAACTTATCGATGCACTGATGTAATTCGTTGCAAAAAATTAAGAATCGACCAAAATGTTATGTTTTGGTCGATTTTTTATGTACTTTTGCAATTAAAAGGTGCTAAAAAAAAGCAAAAATGTCACAAAAAGGCAAATTTTTAGAAAAAATCTTGCATATTGCATAAAAAAATCGTACCTTTGTAACGGATTTGCAGTTAATAGCAGATAATAGATTAAATCATATCATGAGCGAGCGTTGAAACGTTAGCCCGTGGTTTGTGCTATAGTTTCGCAAAATTGGCGGTTCTGAGAATCGTCCATTGAGGAAAGATAATAAATAGTTAAACATTATATGGTATGAGAAAATTATTTACACTTGTTATGCTTTGTGTGCTAAGCCTGTCGGTTTTGGCAAACAAGCAGATTAGTGGTGTAGTAGTTGATGAAGCTAACGAGCCTGTGATAGGCGCGTCGATTCAAGTACTCGGTACTACGATGGGAACCATCACCGATGTGGATGGTGCTTTCGAACTTTCTGTTCCGGATGATGCGACACAGGTTAAGGTGTCAGCCATCGGTTACAAGGAGCAATTGCTGGAGATCAAGAAAGTAATGCATGTTGTAATGGCTGAGGCTACTATTGAGTTGCAAGAGGTTATTTCTACCGGTTATGGTAGTGTAACCAAAGGTGCATTCGGTGGTAGTGCTCAGACGGTGACGGCTGAGACGATTGAGAAGAAAGCTCCCTCTGAGATTACAAAATCCATGGCGGGTGAGATTGCCGGTGTGCAGGTCGTAACGACCTCCGGTCAGCCTGGCTCAAGCGCAAGTATCCGTATTCGTGGTATCGGTTCGGTGAATGCCAGCTCAGCTCCGCTGATCATTGTCGATGGTGTGACTTATGAGGGTGACATGTCCTCTATCAACCCTGATGACATTGCTACGTACGACGTGTTGAAAGACGCCAGCGCAACCGCTCTGTATGGTAGCCGTGGCGCTAACGGCGTAATCGTTATCAATACGAAGAAAGGTACTGCCGGTGAGGAAGCAAAGATTGATGTGGATGTCAACTATGGTGCCAACCTCCACCTGTTGCCTTTGTACGATGTAATCAAAGATCCGCAGGAGTATGTTGAGATGGCTTGGATGAGTGTGTATAACTCACTGGGTAAGTACAATAATACGGATATGAAAATCCGTGACGCCAACAAGCAGTTGTTCGGAGCAAAAGGCTTGCCGGTTATCTACAACTTGTGGGATAAAGAGGGCAGCCAACTGGTGAACGGTTATACCGGCAAGTTCCGTGACAACGTAAATATGTTGGATGCATACAAGAATATGTCATCATGGGAGGATAACATCTTCCGTGTTGGTCAGAAGGCGCAGGCAAATCTGAGCTTTAGCGGCGGTACGCCGGGAGCACAGTATTATGCTTCGTTCGGCTATCTGAAAGATGAAGGCTATTATATCGGTTCGGATTTCGACCGTTTCACCGCACGTTCAAAAGTGAACTTCGATGCTAAAAAATGGTTGAAGGCTGAGGTGAATTTGGCTTATACCTATTCATCGCTGAATAATCCGGGTCAGGGCAGTAATATGAACAACGGTTTTGCGTATGTAAACGGTATTCCGCCCATCTATCCTGTATTCCTCTACAATGCAGATGGTACAATCGTGCACGATCCCAAGACCGGAAACAACGCGTATGATTATGGTATGCGTGAGGGTAGCGGTCGTGGCTTCGGTAGCGGTATCAACCCGGCCGGTGCATTGCTGTATGACAAGCAGAAGACCATTCAGCACCAACTCGCTGCTTCTGCAAGATTGGAGTTCCAACTCTACAAAGGTTTGAAATTTGAGGCAAATGTAGGTTTGCAATACGTTGGTATGAATTCCTCCGAACTCACCAATAATTATTATGGCGATGCAGCAGGTATAGGACGTATTTACAAGCAGCAGTACAATTACCTCAACTTTGAGGCTAAGCAGATGCTTAACTACAACAATACATGGGATGAGCATGACTTCAGTGCCATGGGTGTTCATGAGACGCATTTCTACACTATTTCCGGTATGTATGGTCAGAAGAACCGTATTGTTGATCCGCAGAGTCTGGAGTGGGGTAATGCCGTGCAGAACGGATATATGTCCTCTGCTACCAATCAGACAGCAATGGAGAGCTTCCTGCTTCAGGCAAGATATTCGTATGACAGTCGCTACTATTTGACCGCCAACTATCGTGCCGATGGTTCCTCAAAGTTCGCCAAGGGACATCGTTGGGGACACTTCGGTTCTATCAGCGCTGTTTGGGCATTCACAAATGAAGCCTTCATGCAGGATGTTGAGCAGCTGAAGAACGGTAAGTTGCGTTTCAGTTGGGGTGCTCTGGGTAACCAGGGTATCGGCTCTGACCTGTTCCAGGATCAATATTCGATTGATTACGTGGACGGTCAGTACGGTATAACTTGGGAATACAAGGGTAATCCCAATCTGACATGGGAGCGTACTTCGCACTATGATGTCGGTCTGGAGTTTGATATAGACAAATATCTGGATGTACAGATGGACTACTTCTACAAGTTCACCGACAACATGCTTATGCCGCAGTACAAGCCCAGTTCACTCGGATACTCGTATGTGTATATCAATGGCGGAAAGATGTCTAACCAGGGTGTTGAGTTGCAGATTGATGCGCATCTGGTTGACACCCGTAACGTGAAGTTGGACTTCCGTATGAACGGCGCGTGGTATCATAACAAGATTCTGGAGTTGCCCAAGTTCAACGAGGAAGCTGACAAACAGATGAGCACAAACGGCGGCCTGACAGTCGGCAAATCGCTCTACGATTATGCAATCACAGAGTATGTAGGTGTTGATCCGACAACTGGTGAAGCCTTGTACGTAGGTTACTACGATTCGTCGAAAGGTAAGTTCGGATACCGCAATGCCAACCTTATCACCGACGAAGAGATTGAAACGCAAGGTGCAGTAGCCAACTATATCACTGACGTTCATACCTACCGCTTGGAGAATCCCAATGCCGTTATTGATACTGTCCATACAACCAATGCAGCATATTGCGGTTATGACTATCTCGGTTATTCTGCAGAGCCTGCATGGCAGGGTGGTTTCGGTATAGGTCTGGAGGTATATGGCGTAACGCTTGACGTAACCTGCAGCTATGGCATTGGCGGTTATGGTTACGATAATACCTACGCCATGTTGATGGGCAACGACAAGGTTGGTAACTACAACTGGCACGTTGATATGCGTAACATGTGGACAGAGGAGAATACGAACACCAATATTCCTCGTCTGAACAATGGTTCTGACTCTTATACCAATGTCGCATCCACTCGATTCCTGACTTCGAACTCGTTCCTCAACCTGAACAACGTTCGTTTGGGATACAAGTTCAGTACGAAGCTGATTGAGAAGATCAAACTCAGCCGTCTGGAAATCTATGTTCAGGGTGATAACCTCGCAGTATTGTCAGCACGTAAGGGATACAACCCGATGGTAAGTTATACCGGTTCGTCTGACTCATACCAGTACACGCCGCTGTCAACTGTGATGGGAGGTATCAAACTACAATTCTAATGTTGAGTAGTACAACTAATAAATGAGCACAATTATGAAAAACAATATCAAGTTCGCCCTTGGGGCTATAGTAGCAAGTGCTGTTCTCTTTTCTTGCTCTGACGAATACTTGAATCGCTACCCTGACGGTAGTACCATCAGTGCTGACCAATATAATAAATTGGGGCTTGAAACACGTCTGCAGGGTACGATGCGAGGCTTGTACTCCATGATTTATTCCGATAGCGGTTCCGATCATGATGAGTTCGGTCAGCGAAGCATTGATCTGTGGGGAGATATCCTCTGCGGTGATATAGCCGTGACCAACAAGACCTATGGTTGGCTTTATCAGGATGAGCAGATGCGTACCGTAACCGGTCGTACAGGGTATATATGGTCGTTCTATTATAGTATGATCCGAAATACCAATACCGCCATTCGTGATATTTCCGCAGCATGTAATGTACGTGACACGGTTGCTAAATACGGCTATCCGTCTGAGACTACCACACATACGTATTCATCGGATGAAATCGAATACGGGTTGTATCTGGCTCAGACATTCGCATTGCGTGCATACGCTTACGCCAATCTTGTACGTTGGTACACGCCCGTTATCGGTTCCACGAATATGGGTAACTATACGATAATGACGTATCCGGCTATCCCTGTTTATGACGAAACGAATATGGAAGACCCGCAACCGCTGAGCACAGCCGATGAAGCATATCGCCGCGTGTTTGCCGACATCGAGATGTCTATCCGGTTCTTTGATGAGTTCGGCGCAGCATATCTTTTGGAGAACGGATCGTTGTATCAGCGTGAAACCAAGTTGGGAATTGATGGTAATGTCGCTCGCGGCTTGGCAGCGTACGCCTACCTGAATGCAGCACCGTATTATACAACGGTTAATGCCACTACGGCTTCGGCGTACTATACCAATGCAGCGAAATATGCAGGTGAGGTCCTTGCAAGCGGTGCTTTCCAGATGATCAGTAATGACAAACTGCTTACTACCGGATTCAACGACGTGTCTGAGCCCTCGTGGATGTGGGGACAGAATGTAACCACAGAGACTGCCGGTGGACTGAAGTCATGGTTCGGTCAGGTGGATATTCACTCGTATAGTTATGCTTGGGCGGGTGATACCAAGGTTATTGATGACAACCTCAAGGATGAGATCCCTTTGTGGGATGCACGCTCCCTGTGGTTCAATGATGGTAAGGCAAACAGCCGTTTCAAGGGGTGCCCTGACGGTAAATTCTTCTCGGCTGCATGCCCGACATCAACCAAAGATGACGATATTGACCGTGAGTGGCTGTCAGATAACATCTTCATGCGTATCGAGTCAATGCTCCTGATTGAGGCGGAAGCTTACTATTATCTCAATGATTATGCTTCTTCCATCGCTGCGCTTACCACACTTACTGATCAGCGTATCAATCAACTCTATCCGTTCTGGAGTGATGATTATGATGACTTTAAGACCCAAATCACAACGCCTCAAAACTTGCTACAGGCCATCTATTATAACTGGCGTGTGGAGATGTGGGGTGAAGGCTACGGCTTGCAGACTTTCCGCCGGTTGGGTATAGAGTATGACGAGCGCGTACGTGGCGGTAACCACGATTACAATGCTGCCGGACGTGTACGCCCGACCGACGCAAACTTTAATATGGATATTCCTTCGTCAGAAGCGATATACAATCCGAATATTTAGTCAAACTAATTTGTTAAACTAACTAAAAAACTCAATTATGAAAAAACTATTATTAGCGTTACCGCTGCTCCTTGCTGTGGTAATGGTAGGTTGCAAAAAAGATCAGAAAGATGATCCTACGAAGATTCAGAGTCTGACTCTCCGTCCTGAAAAAGCTACAATTGCTGAAGGTGGTGATATTTCCCTGACGGTTATTGCACAACCTGCAGGTCTCAAGGGTGAGTACACATGGGCATCCAGCGATACAACAGTTGCTGCAGTTGATAAAGATGGTAATGTGTATGGTATTTCTGCTGGTACTGCCTATATCACTGTTACTGAAGCAGGTGGTCAGACGGCACAAAGCGAAATCAAGGTAACTTCTTACCTCGAGTCATTCAGCTTTGGTCAGGCAATGGTTTACGGATGGGATCCTGCCGATTCTACCGGGTTGCCTATACTTGATATTGAATCCTCAAGCGGCGCATCCTACAAGGTTTATGCTATGCCTATCGATTTCATGGTATTCTCCGAAGGTTTCTATGTAAACGAGAGCGGAAGATACGATGGTGCAGAAGAGGCTTTGGTTATTACTATGCCTTCGTATATGTATTGGGCTCCTGCTAACCTGAATGGCGGTAGTGGTACAATCTTCTGTCTTGGTCAGTGGCAAATCCTTAAGGATTCGTCGGAATATTATACCAAGGTGGGTGAACCGGGTGTATATACCGATGGCGTGCTTACTAACGTGCTCAAGGCTATGGACGCATATAATACACAAAACTACACCGACTTTAGCAACTATCTGCAACTCGCAGGCGATGCTGTTACCGGTACTACGCTTACCAACTGGAGCTACTCTTGTTCTGAGGATGATCCTACCAATTGTGGATATTCAACAAGTTATGTTCCTGATGCTATCCTTGAAGAGGCTTTGTTCGATCTTTCAAGTGGCACGGATGGTAGTAGCGGTTATATGATTCTTCTCGATTACTGCAAGTTTACTTTCCGTCAGCTTAACAGTTCCACATATTGGGGCGTTGATGCAACGTACGACAAAGAGAATGATAAACTGATCGTTAACGACCGCTCTAAACTGTACGTATCCGAGCCTATCACGATGGAGTTCGGCGAGCAGCCTGAGAAGATTAACGCCAACAAGAGCAATCTGGTTGCATTCCCGGAGAGCATCCTGCCTTCAGTGGAGGTACAGGAGAATATCGCTCGTCAAATCAAAGAGGGTAAGATCCGCGTAGTCAATAATTTCAAGCGCAAATAATTACCTGTTGACTATAGTGTAAACAATCAGCCCCGAAGGTCGTCCTTCGGGGCTGATTTCTGTTTGGCGTAACTTGAAGTCCGCCTTGATTAGCGGGCTATCAATTTCTTTCCGTTCACAATATATATGTGACCGGGAATCATTGCATTCACTCTATTGCCCAATATATCGTATATGCCGCTTGTTACCGCTGTTGATTCGGTGTGCTCAACCGCTGAACTGTTGTTTGGCTGTATGTGACGAATGATTGACATCGACTGATTGTATGTCGACTTTTTGATCTGTACCCATTCATTGCCACTGCCGTTCCAACCCCAGTTGAAATGGAACAACGGATAAGCCTCTGCACCTTCGTATGTTAAAAAACCGTCTATTACATACGCGTGACCACCCTCTGAACTGGCACCTGAAGTATATACAGGACGTCCTGCTTTGAATTCGTCAATAAGAGCATTATGAAAATCCTCGTCTGTCAAAAAGTCGCTCTTGCTCTCAAAGTCTATGCCCATGTGGTAGTCAAAGAAGGCTACGAATGCGTCCGGAACAAGTTTGCTCAGTGAGCCGCTACCATCCAAACCGTAATCCATCTCAACGGCTGCACCGCATGCTGCCATCAACTTGGCGACCTCTTCGGCTTCTTCCTCCGTATATTCATGTCCGGCACCGGGGATATATGTGTCACGAATCTTCGACCAATCGAACGTAACGCCATCGAAGGTATAACTTACGTCAATCTTTTTGGTCGCTGATGTGTAACTGACACTACCCGGCAAACACTTTTGCGGATACTTGTAGTAAGCCATGATCTCTGCCATTGCGGTTGCCACGCAGCCTGTCAGACAGTGCTGCCCGTTGTACATCGGCGTATGGCGGTTGTAGGGAGCTGTTTGGTCGAACATTATGCCGCCCAGCAACGGACCAACGGAGTCGGTAATGCTGCTGGCACGCTGGATAAAGGCTTTCGGCGCTTC
>Ga0247610_10002526_pt1 | contig 20984 bp, 17 predicted proteins | sample 174DNAGHGhighgp2_FD_193483 | JGI IMG/M metagenome (GOLD analysis project Ga0247610, IMG submission 193483) | Sheep rumen microbial communities from Palmerston North, Manawatu-Wanganui, New Zealand - 1742 DNA GHGhigh gp2 | ecosystem: Host-associated > Mammals > Digestive system > Stomach > Rumen...
TTATAGAGTAGATTTTAGTATTTTATATCCTTTAGAAGGAGACACTGGACCATTCAAAGAGTTATGGAAAGACGGTCCTTCAATTGCTCAGTTTACAGGAACTGCAACATACTACTTTGAAGTTTCCTGAGAAAATTTGAATGTTACTGTTTATGATGACAAAACAGAGTATAGTTTATTGTATCATATTCCAGGTACAGACAAACATGAAAGAAGTGAAAGGAAATTCTTAGGAAAGACAAAGCAATATTATACGTTAGAAGAAGTTAAATTAAGAATACAGCAGGATGAAAACAAATAAATTATTAATAGTTGGATTACTTGTCATGACATCTTGCTCGTCGATGTTTCATATTATAGATGACTATTGTGTTTCAAATGAATACGACAACAACCAGTTTTTCTGTAATCCTGGATATAAAGATAGTCCATTTGTTGAATATGTAAAATCTATAAAATGGGATTTTAAGACAATTATAGTAGAACAACAATTGTCCAATAATCAACATAATTGGTATCTTGTTATGGCGAAAAGTGATTCGTTGCATTGTTATTGTCTTGACACATTACTTGGACCTTTCTCTGAACATGAAAAAGATTCGGTTTTGGAGGCAAGACAAATTGATATTTCAAAAATGGAAGAAAAAAAATGGAGGTCGCCTTTTTAAGTAATATAATCAAGCAAACCTTTTAGCAAGTCAGATAATTTTAAAATTTGATTTAACGCTAAATTGAATAGTTACATTTTTTTTGTCAGCCCCCATGTTACTGACAACGGCGAAGCCGTCCCAGTACGACAAAAGTTGCGATATTATTCTATGACAAATATAATATTTATTATCTTTGTATATGTGATTAATCCATTATAGCGTATGTATTATGAATTGCCCCATATAAAAAACAATGCATCAATAGAAACGGTATTGAACACATTCTTTGTTGCCTTTGAATCAATCCACAGATGCGAAGAATCAATCATCATTGACAATACGAAGAATGAGAATTCTCTGATTTGTTTCTTGTTGTCTCTTTTGAAATGGGGGAATCAGTTAACGTTGGAGAATGAAAATGAAGAGGCGTTTAATGCTGATGAGTTAACGTCAATGTCGGATGCCTTAAAAAGAATAACGGACGAGGAATGGTCAAAACACATAGTGTATCTGCATTACTTGACAGACGAGATAGTTTGTAACATACAGCAACATTCGTGTGCGAAACATTCGTGCGGATATATCAAATATAACAATAGTTGAACGTGGTTGATGTCTGTTTCGCCGACGATGGCATTTCTATTCATGGAAGTTATGTCGAGAAAGAACTCTACATGGATAAACTCACCGAAGGGGATGCATCGGCTATCTGGTTAGCTAAAAATGGATATTCAACAAAAAATAGGTCGTCGGCAGAAAACAGAGGATTCGGAATTTCAACTAATCTGAGAATCGTGACTGACGTGCTGGGTGGAACATTTTCCATCTATTCAGGGAAAGCTCTCTACATAAAGGACAAACAATCCGTGAAGATGCTGGATTTGCCTTATGAGGTGGAATGGAGTGGCACGATTGTTATTGCCAGAGTTCCATTGCCCCCAGACAATTTTAACATGTATAAATATATTTGAATATGAAGCATATAATAAAAATATCAGAATTCATAAATACCGATGTCGTCACGAGAAAAACAGTTGAAAACATTGAAAAGACTTTGAATCGTGAGGATGAATACCTTTTTGACATGACTGGCGTAACGTACATATCTCGTTCTGCAGCCGATGAGTTTTTTAACGTAGCCCACTGTGATTATCATGTCGTACTTGTCAACATGGAACCCTTTGTGAAGAAAATGATGGATGTGGTTTCCGTAGGAAGGTTTAAAACAAGAGTTAGAGAGGATGAATATGATGAGGTGATACATTGTCCCGATATGGAGAGCCTTTCTAAATGTTTACTGTCATAGACAATTGTTTCAATACAAAATCCGCCTTTACCACACCGACCACCTCGGCTCCACCGCCCTTGTTACGGACATTGACGGCGAGGTGACCCAGCACGTTGCCTATATTCCGTACGGAGAAATCTTCGTCGAACAGCGCAACGGATCTTGGTCTTCGCCTTATCTTTTCAATGCCAAGGAGCTCGATGAGGAAACGGGACTCTATTATTATGGGGCTAGGTATTTGGATCCAACAGGGACGAGATGGCTATCTGTTGACCCTCTTTTCGAGAAGTATGTGGGGATGACGCCGTATGGGTATTGTGCGGGGAATCCTGTGAAGTTGGTGGATGTGGATGGAAAAGCAGTATATGGACGTGAAAATGAAGATGGAAGTATGTCTTATGCTATCATAGACAATGCTGACGTGGAAAAATATGGAGACACATACAATAGTCCTGGAAATGGTTCTTATAAGTACATAGATGACAGTTATGACTATGATGGAAAGAAAACTGATTATACAGGAATTGTTGTAGATCATACGACAGAGGCGGTGTCACATTATTATTCTGGCAATGGTGAACCAGTTGTTTTAGGAGAAAACACTAGAAATGAGATTTTTAATTCTGAAGATATGGTTTATTATAGAAATAGAATTAAGAACGGAGAAACTAGTTCCCCCTCTAGTGGAAAAAGATTATCTGTAAATATGACAACCGAATCAATTAGATCATATCATATTGGACGTATTCCTATGTCGTATTGTACAAAATGTGATAAAGATAATTGTACTACTACTTACACATTCTCAGGAGATGGTTTTTTGGATATTTTTTTGGGAAAAGATCATAGTGGAGATTCAGGAGAGTTAGGAGGTACTCCATATCCATATGTTGGTTTCTCGCTACAAGAAACCTTTAAAAATCCAGGTTATCCTATAGATGGGAATGGCATTCCAAAGGAAAATCAGGAGACTGTGAAACCTGGGAAGGGTGCTCCTAATTCAAAAAATTATTCATCATCAAGTACTCCATATCAATATTAAGAATATGAAACATATAAAGTATTGTTTATTGTTGATTTTTTCATTTATAGTCATTCTTTTGACAGGGGAAAACCATGCAGCTAGATATGGCAATGCACTTTTAAAAGAATATCATACTTTACCATATGGGTTAAAATTAACATATGCAAATATTTATATTATTGTTGATCAAGAGCGGTGGGGATATCTTTCTGAAACATCCGAATATTCTGAAATGGTACCTATTGTTGATTCTATTGTGGGTTATTGTACAAATAAGGAAAGACTCTCTCTTTATATTTATTCAGGGGGGGAAGCCATTGAGGTTAGACTACACCTCTAATGATATGGTATTGAATAGCACTCCTGTTATTACCGAGTTCCATTCATATGATGAAAATACGATAATTTTAAGAGAAAAACCTACTATTATTTATTATTGGAGAGCAATTGCATTTGTTCTTATTTTGGCAATTTGTGTAATGACCGCATGGTTGACATTTTATATCTTGCGTCTTCTTGTCAAAAGGTTTCTTCATTAACGTGATGAAACATCATATTCGTGATTATTCTGAAAAAATTTTATCTTTGTAAGGCTAAAAAGAAACAATATGGGCTTATATCTGAATCCGAATGCAGAAGCATTGAAACAAAGTCTTAGAAATGAGATATATGTGGACAAATCTTTGCTGATAGTCGAACTTAATAAGTTGGCTGAAACTGATCAGGATTTTGTCTGCATATCTCGTCCCCGCCGTTTCGGAAAAAGTATGGCGGGTAATATGATATCTGCCTACTACTCAAAAGGTTGCGATACGAGAGAGATTTTTAGTAGAATGAAACTTGGACAGGTGCCCGATTATGATAAGTATCTGAACAAATTCAACGTTATTAAGTTGGATTTGAATGAATGGTATCAGAAAGCGATTAATGAAGGACGAGAAAAAAATCTTATCAAATATATTCAGGCTACTCTTTTAAATGAGTTTCGAAAAGAATTCCCAACCATATCGTTTGAGGATGGCTCTTCACTTGCCACGGATATCTTGAATGTCTATGGTCAGATGGGCGAGAAATTCGTCATTATCATCGACGAATACGATGTCTTGATTCGAGAGAGGGTGCCGGATGGACTGTTCCAAGACTATCTCAGTTTCCTGAATAGTCTTTTCAAAGGCACGACCATCCGTCCTGCCATCGCCCTTGCCTACATCACGGGTATCATTCCGATTGTTAGGGACAAGATACAGAGTAAGTTAAATGAGTTTGTCGAATATACCATGTTGCGTCCTCGTCAATTTGCTGGCATGATTGGCTTCACGGAAGAGGAGGTGAAAAACTTGTGTGAAATGTACGACATGGACTATGACGAATGTCTCAGATGGTACGATGGCTACAGAATGTCGGACACCATCCGCGTGTGCAATCCACTCTCTATCGTCTCTGCTATCCATGACCGTGAATTTGACAGCTATTGGTCCACCACAGGTTCTTTCGAGGCGCTTCGAGACTATATTCTCATGGATTTTGAAGGCATCCGCCAGGATGTGATCAAGATGATTTCGGGCGGAAGCATACCTGTCAACGTCCTGAAATACCAGAACACAATGGAGAGCATCAATTCGAAAGACAACGTGTTCACCTACCTCATCCACTTGGGCTATCTCTGCTATAACCGCAAGGAGAAGACCTGCTCTATACCTAACGAGGAGGTACGTATCGAGTGGATCAACTCCATAGAGGACTCCGCCGACTACAAGAAGGTGATGGCGGTGGTCAACGCCTCGAAAAAACTTCTTGACGATACTATCCAAGGCAACGAGGAGGCTGTGGCCCGTGCTCTCGACGCTGCCCACACCGAGGTAACCAACCCGCTCACCTACAATGACGAGCATTGCTTTCAGAGTGCCATCTGCTTGGCTTATTTCTACGCCAACACACGCTACACGCTCGTGAAGGAGTTGCCTACAGGAAAAGGTTACGCAGATTTGGTTCTGATTCCTTATCTGCCGAATATTCCAGCCATGGTGATCGAACTGAAGCACAACAAGAGTGCAGAGAGTGCTTTACAACAGATCAAAGACAAAAACTATTGTCAAGCATTGAATAACTACAAAGGTGATCTGCTTTTCGTCGGCATCAACTACGATGAGAAAACGAAGGAACATCGATGCAGGATTGAAAGGGTGGAGAATTGATGCTCTCAACCTTCATATATCGAGATTATTCTGAAAAAAAAATTATCTTTGTAAGGCTTAAAAGAAACAATATGGGCTTATATCTGAATCCGAATGCAGACGCATTCCAAATGGGTTTAAATACGGAGATTTATGTTGACAAATCTCTTATCCTGTCTGAACTTAATAAGTTGGTGGGCAGTCAGGGGAATTTTGTCTGCATCTCCCGTCCCCGCCGTTTCGGAAAAAGTATGGCGGGTAGTATGATATCAGCCTACTACTCAAAAGGTTGCGACACAAGAAATTCTTTCAGCCGAATGAAACTCGGACAAGTGCCCGATTATGATATGTACCTGAATAAATTCAATGTCATCAAGTTGGATTTGAACGAATGGTATCAAAGTTCTATTCAAAAAAAGAGACAGGAGTATCTGTTGACAGACATTCATAAAACATTAACGGGTGAATTTAAGGAATCATTTAAATCTATTGAATTCAACGGAGATGAAACATTGGATCAGTGTATTCTTAAAGTATATGCCAAAACTGGTGAGAAATTCGTCATTATTATAGATGAATACGACGTGTTGGTAAGGGAGCAAGTGCCACAAACGTTATTTGATAACTATCTCAGTTTCTTGAATAGCCTTTTCAAAGATACGACTATCCGCCCTGCCATCGCCCTTGCCTATATCACGGGTATCATTCCGATTGTTAGGGACAAGGTACAGTCGAAACTCAATGAGTTCAATGAATATACGATGATCGATGCCGGTCCATTTGCATCTCATGTTGGTTTTACGGAGGAAGAAACGAAAGAACTCTGCAAACAGTATGGATGTGACTTTGCCGAGTTTCAACGATGGTATGACGGATATAAACTCAGTGAGGAGGTGAGCCTTCTCAATCCAAAGTCGGTGACATCATCCATCAGTCGCAAAAGGATGGGTAGCTATTGGTCGGCTACAGGTTCGTTCGAAGCATTGAAAGATTATATCATGATGGACTTCGCTGGCATCAAACAAGATGTCATCAAGATGATTTCGGGCGAAAGCGTGCCAGTAAACGTGATGAAGTTTCAGAACACATTGCAGTCTATCACCAATAAAGACAACGCCTTCACCTATTTGATTCACTTGGGGTACCTTTCGTACAACTACGAGGAGCAGACTTGCTGTATCCCCAACGAGGAGGTTCGCTTGGAGTGGGTGAATGCCATTGATGATGAGGAGGATTATAGTACGATAATGAACATAGTTAATGCCTCCAAAAAACTTCTCGACGCCACTATCCAAGGCAACGAGGAGGCTGTGGCCCGTGCTCTCGACGCTGCCCACACCGAGGTAACCAACCCGCTCACCTACAATGACGAGCATTGCTTTCAGAGTGCCATCTGCTTGGCTTATTTCTACGCCAACACACGCTACACGCTCGTGAAGGAGTTGCCTACAGGAAAAGGTTACGCAGATTTGGTTCTGATTCCTTATCTGCCGAATATTCCAGCCATGGTGATCGAACTGAAGCACAACAAGAGTGCAGAGAGTGCTTTACAACAGATCAAAGACAAAAACTATTGTCAAGCATTGAATAACTACAAAGGTGATCTGCTTTTCGTCGGCATCAACTACGATGAGAAAACGAAGGAACATCGATGTAAGATAGAACGGCTTTGAGATAGTAATTGAGTTGAGGTGTTTATCCAATTGAAAAATTATGTACCTTTGTATGGTTATTTTAAAAAATATTAGAAATGTCTGTACATACTGAAATTAAGAAAGTAACAACGAGTGTGCTTCGTAAGATGAAGACACAAGGAGAGAAGATATCTATGTTGACTTCATACGACTTCTCAATGGCTTCTATCGTTGATAAGGCGGGTATTGATGTTATTTTGGTGGGTGATTCTGCTGCAAATGTTATGGCTGGTTATCCGACCACTTTGTTGATCACGTTGGATCAGATGATTTATCATGCTCAGTGTGTTGTGCGTGCTGTTAGCCGTGCCCATGTAGTGGTGGACATGCCTTTCGGTTATTATGAATCGTCTGAAGTGGATGCTGTGCGTTCGGCTGCTCGCATCATGAAGGAATCGGGCGCTGATTCTCTTAAGATTGAGGGTGGTGAAGAGGTGTTGCCTTGTATTCAGAAAATCATTAATGCGGGTATCCCTGTTATGGGACATCTCGGTTTGATGCCTCAGTCGGTCAATCAATATGGGTCATACGCATTGCGTGCAAATAATGAATCGGAGGCTAAGAAATTGATTGAAGATGCAAAAAAATTGGAAGCGGCAGGTTGCTATGCTCTTGTCTTGGAGAAAATTCCGGCAGAATTGGCAAAGAAAGTAACAGAATCAATCTCTATCCCTACGATTGGTATTGGTGCAGGTGGTGCAACCGACGGTCAGGTATTGGTGGTGCATGATATGTTGGGTATCAACAAAGGATTCACCCCTAAGTTTCTTCGTCGTTATGCAAACTTGGCTGACGAGATGACCGAGGCCATTCAACATTATATCTCTGATGTGCAATCAGGCGATTTCCCTAATGAGAATGAACAGTATTGAACTAACTGATATAGTATTTTATAAAAGAAAAGGGGCTGGTTAAGTCCCTTTTCTTTTGTTCTGCATCTTTATATCGTTTTCCTGTTTTGCTTTCTTTCTTATCTCTTTATCAGCAAGATGAGTGGTGTTTCGTTCCTCTGATTCTCCCTGATTATAATGGTTTGAAGTGATTCTCCCATTTTTTGAATTGAAAGTCCTAATCATCTCGAATGCTTCGGTTTAATTTTGTCGAAAGAAAAAACTATAAACGAATTAAACAAAAAACCATGAAAAGGAAATCATTAACTCTTCTATTGATGATTGTATCACTGATTCTTTCGGGACAATCACTTGCTGCTATCAGTAGTGCGCCTGTGACGAATGGAGCTACAGATGGTGCAAAAAAACTATATACTTTTTTGTTGAATAATTACGGGAAGAAAACCATATCTGGTGTGATGACAGGAGAGGTAACCTCAACGATTGACACTCAACAAGATATTCAGCTTGTTGTTTCAAAAACAGGTAAATGTCCTGCATTAGTGGGCGTAGATTTTATCAATGCGACAGGTTCCTCTGCTTCCGAAGCATGGGCACAGACTTATACTAATTCCACTGTCGCCTTGGCGAAGGAAGTGTGGTCGAAAGGTGGTATTCCTGCCTATTGTTGGCATTGGCGCGTAGGAACGAGCGATACCTATAAAACATACGATTATACGCGTGCGTTCAAGAATGGCAGTACGAGTGAATTTAACACATCTTCCGATTGTTATAAGACGCTTATTAATGATATGAACAAGGTGGCGGATATGCTACTTCAACTGCAAGATGCGGGTGTTGCTGTCTTATGGCGCCCTTTCCACGAAGGTGCAGGTGGCTGGTTCTGGTGGGGCTTGTATGGAGCAGAACGTTATAAAGCATTGTACCGCTTGATGTATAATCAGTTTGTGAATGTGAAAGGTGTGAAGAATTGTATCTGGGTCTGGAATGTGGAAAGAGATTGCACCTTGAGTAATAAAACATACGGTTATCAGGATTTAACCGCTACTTGGTATCCCGGTGATGAATATGTTGATATCATCGGTGTGGATATTTATGCTGATGCCTTTGATTATGGTTCGCAGAAGAACTATTATAATAAAATGAAGGATTTGTTTGGTAATAACAAAATGTTCGCTTTGACAGAAAATGGTCCAATGCCTGATGTTAATAATATGTTGAACGATAATGCATTATGGTCGTATATAATGCCTTGGTATGAGACGTGGAATGGCAACTTTTTAAGTCAGACTTCCGATGCTCAATGGAAAAAGTTCATGACAGACTCTCGTGTATATACATTAAGTGATATGACAGGGTGGGGGACTTATGTTGACACAGAAGCGGAAGCTTGTGAACAATCGGCTGCAAAAGGCATATATGAGGTGGAATGTGGTACAGATAATAAAGCTTCAGCGGTATCTGTTTCACACTATTCAGGTAAGGGTGTCTTAAATTTGCAAAACGACGATGATTATATATCCATTAATATTTCTGTTGAAAAGAAGGGCGCATACAAGGTATATGTTGGTTACAACTCCATCTTTGGATTCAAACAGATTGATTGTGCTGTGAATGGTGTGAGTGGAACGGCTAATCTGGGTCAATCTTCAACAGATCTTGAAGTGGATGCAAAAGGGGAGACGCTTGTCGGAACCTTTGATTTTAAGGCAGGTGATAACACGGTGAAGTTGACACCTATCTGGACGTGGGCTGTGGTTGATTATGTACGTATAGAGGCAGATGAGAGTGCAACCTCTTATGAGTTTCAAACCTCTGATGTGGATGGTTTCAAGGTGAGTGGATCTAAATTGTTAGACCGTTGTGGTGAGGAGTTTGTAATGCGTGGAGTGAATTTAGCCTATACGTGGTATAAAAGCTCAGCCTATGCTCAGTTGGAAGCCATTCATAAATATGGAGCTAATGCAGTGAGAATTGTCTTGACGGATGGTAAGGATTATGGTTCTGCTGCTGATGATGCTTCATCTGTGAAAAAACTGATTGAAAAATGTAAGGAATATGGTATGGTCGCTATTTTGGAAGTGCACGACGAGACGGGAAGCGATAAGATCTCGGACTTGTTGGATGCAGCCAACTATTTTGCCAATCTTTCATCTATCTTAAAGGGAACTGAGTCGTATGTCTTGATTAATATTGCTAATGAGTGGCACAATTCATCTGCAGCCACCAATTGGCGTGATGGATACAAGGAGGCTATACCAGTGATTCGCAACGCAGGACTTCGTCATTGCATTATGGTGGATGCCGGTGGATACGGACAGAGTGCTGCCACTATTCATAGTTATGGAAAAGATGTTTTGGCGGCAGATCCAGAAAATAATATTCTTTTCTCCATTCACATGTATGGTTCGGCAGGTAACACCAACAAGGTTCAATCTAATATTGATGGCGTGATCAATCAGGATTTAGCGCTTTGCATTGGTGAGTTTGGTTGGTTCCACAGTGACGGTGATGTAGATGAGGAAAAGATCCTTTCTTATTGTGTGGCTAAGAACGTAGGCTGGTTGGCATGGTCATGGTATGGCAATGGCAGTCCCGTTGAATACTTGGACTTAGTTAAGGATGCGACTGCAAATCCTGTATTAGCCTCTTATTCAAATCTATCAATCCCTAATTGGAATAATACGGTTACCTACAAAGGTTCAAGTAATTGGGGAAAAATAATCACTGATGCGTGGAATAAGGAGGCTAAAGCAGCCAATTTGGATAAATGCGGTAGCACGGAAGTTAATCCGCAATATGCTGAAGAAGAAAACACTACTGCTTATTTTACTAATGATGGAGAGAAGTTGCATATCATCTCTGATAAATATGCTAATGTGACAATCGTTGATGTAACAGGGAAAACCATATATTCAGGATCTGTAGAGAGTGGTGATTCGATTATTTCAACCTCTAATTGGTTGAATGGTTTGTATCTCATCTCTATAGATCAAAACTCTATTAAAATTATAAAGTGATTGGTTAAATTAGTTTATTTAGGAAACAGGCGGTCATTGTGAAATGACCGCCTGTTTTAGTATAAAATATGGAATAAATTTTTTATCTTCGTAAAAATGTTGCTTTGCTTTGAAACCATTGAATTTCAAAAAAGAAAAATGAGTTGAGTAGATGTTTTCAGATGTGATATTGAAACGATTCATGAAAATAATATTGACACTTTTTCTCTTTCTGCCGATTTCTCTTATGGCGAAAGAGGAACGGATGCTTTTTACTCATTATATGATAGAGGATGGATTGTGTAGCAATGCGACAAATGATATAGTTCAAGATTCAATGGGCTTTACATGGATTGCCACGGTTAACGGTGTTAGTCGTTTCGATGGCTCTCGATTCGTCAACTATACGGTGGATCAATATCCAGAGATTCTAACGAATGACTTGAAAAGAGTATTCATTCTTCCCAATGGGAAACTGACCGTTTCGAGCTCTCGTAGTGTTTTGTCCTCTTATGATTATGAAACGAACACCTTTTCTGATGAATCTGGCTTTATGGAGGATACTACCTACAAATATGATATCAAAAATTATGTAACACAGAAGGATGGGAGAGGGTTGCTCGCCACGGCTCAGGGTGTGTATTGTTTTGATAGGGATTCAAATCGATTTGTTCATATATTGCCTGAATTGATGCATTCGTATGTATTGGATGTTACAACAGACTTCCTGAATCGTTACTGGGTGTTGGATTATGATGGTGTTTGTGTATTGGATGAGAAAGGAGAAGCATTGCCTGCCTATAACTTCAAACCTCAGATGAAGGAGATGATCGAACATCATTTATGGTTGGATGATTATCACTTATTGCTTAGTTCTCCTGTCGGTTCCCTTTGGATGGTAGAGTTGGATAGAGATGGTACTATCCATCCGCCACATAAAGTACCGCTACCTTTCCGTTATGTTACTTGTATGGTAAAAGACCCGATGAACACCGTGTGGATGGGTACGCTTGGTGATGGATTATGGCAGGTTAGTTTTTATGATGGGAAGAATGATTGTGTGAAGATTATACCTACCAATGAAAATGAAGACGCACTGGCTAAGATTTCCTCCTTGTTTTTGGATAAGAACAATAATTTGTGGATCACTTCTTTGGCAACAGGTGTATGGCGGACTTCTCGTTTCGCAGATTCTCCATACCTAACGGCTAAATTCGTTGGCATTCCTGCTTCTGTTGGTTCTTCCTTTTCTGAAACAGAAGAAGGCGACATCTTATTTGGAACCGATGGTACGGGACTTTTTTGGTTGGATTCTAATTTTCAAATTAAAAAGAATTTTAGTATGACAGACGGACTTTCGTCTAATAATATCATCACCATTGCTAAACAGGCTGATGGCTCATTCTTAATTGGCTATTGGGGTGGTGTGACAGACCGAATCTGGCTTCATTCAGGAAAGATTGAAAAGGTTACTTATGCAGGGATAGATCATCCTATCTTCACAACAAAATCCATTTTACAGACGAAGGATGGACCTCTATATGTGGCAACTGCTGGAAATGGTGTTTACACAAACGTTAATGGTCAATGGCAGCGTATCACCCTTCGCGATTCTACCATGAACCAATATGATGATATATGGGCTGAATATCTAATGGAAGACCCAACGGGTGTAGTTCGTATCTTCACTTCTCGAACAATATGGAGTAATTTGACGACCGATTCAAAGACACGTTTTCGCCCAATATTCCCTGATGTGGATAAATCGAATACTCGTCAGCCTTTGCATTTTAGTCAGGCTCTTTTTCATGATAGCCTGTACGTTACTTCTAATCAAGGTATTTATGTCTATAATGCAAAGGATTCTTTAATAAGAGTCATCGATGGTGTATATTCGTCAATCTTGTTGGATGCCCAACAGCGTATTTGGGTTTCTGGTACCAATGGCATTCATACAGTGCCAACCAACGAAAAAGAGAGGATATGTATCAAATCGGCCGATTTTCTTCGTTCTGACTATTTTACCGCACATGCTTCTTTTGTTTCTTCATCAGGGAATCTGTTCTTTGGATGTCGTGATGGATTTGTGTGTGTCAATCCTACTTATTCGTATCAATCTACTATCCACTATTTTGCCTTCTCTCGCATTGTGTCGCATGGACAATCGATTCATTGTAATACATCCCCTATCAAATTGAACTATGATGACACTCATATAAAGCTCTATTTTGATTTGGTTGATTATTCTCTGACAGATAAATCTTCTGTTCGTTATCGTATCGCTGAGTTGGATACTGCTTGGATTGATTTGGAAGGGAAACGAGAGATTGAAATCTCCTATCTCCCTACGGGTACATTTACCGTGGAGGTGTTGGCTTCTTCTATGAATAAAGAGAAAGATGCTATTATCTCTCAAAAAATCACTGTTTTACCACCATGGTGGAATACTATGCTTTTCCGTTTGCTACTTGTTGTTTTATTATTAGGTATTATATATCTGATAATACGCATGAAAACGCATAGAGTGGAGAGACAGAAGTCTAAACTGAGTGAGATGGTGGCAATACGTACGGAGGAATTGCGTCTTGTTAATGAGAATCTAAGTCAGAAGAACGAGGAGATAGAACGTAGAAATAAATCATTGCTTGAATCGTTAAAGGAAAAGAACCAGTTGGTCTCTGTGATTGGTCATGATCTTAAAAATCCCATGTTTGCCATTGTTACTACATTGAGGCGCCTTTTGACGAAACAATACTCTCTATCCGAGCAACAGACAATCCTTACTAATGTAACAAGAGAATCTGAATCATTGCAGAATGAGATGTTGAAATTGTTGCAGTGGTCGGCCGAATCGGGTATGGAGATGACTTTTCAACCACAAAGTTTTGATATGCCGAATCTGGTTTCAGAAACCGTATCTTTCTTAAATGGCTTGTTGTCAGAGAAAGATATCACGCTGACAGTTGAAGAAGATTGCCAAAATCAGACCTATGCAGATCCACGGATGGTATCCACGGTGATACGTAACTTGCTGACAAATGCTATCAAGTTTACACCTATGGGAAAGGGTATCACTGTGAAGATATATGACCATGATGAGGATGCTTCACGGGAGGAGACATGTGTACGTGTGATTGATCAGGGTATAGGAATGTCAAGTGAACAAATCAATAATCTATTGAAGGGTTGTAACTACGTGTCAACTAAAGGAACAGAAGATGAGATGGGGTTAGGATTGGGCTTCCAGATTGTGACAGACTTTGTTAAAAAGAACAATGGTACAATTAGAATAGAGAGTGAGTTGAACGAAGGTACTGATATCTCTGTCTGTTTTTCTAAATCACAAGAGCAAAGAGTAAATGAGAACACTTCGGACAATCAAGTACCTGTTACAGTCAATGACGATGAATTATTGCAGGGCAAATCGATCTTGGTAGTTGATGATGATCCGTTGTTATTGTCTCATGTGAGTGAGTTGTTATCCAATTATGTAACTGTCTATCAGGCAGAAAATGGAGAGGACGCTGTTCAATTGGCCATGGAGAAGATTCCAGATTTGATTGTGAGCGACATTGAAATGCCGAAGATGAATGGTATGGAGATGTATGAGGAGCTTAAACGGAATCTATTGTCTGCCAATATTCCACTGATCTTTTTATCTGCTAAGAGTGATATTGAGGTGCGCCGTCAAAGTATGTCATTGGGTGCTATTAATTTCATTGCTAAACCATTTGAAGATAATGAGTTGCTAATGCAGATTGTCAACTTCTTGAGTTGGCAGCAGAAGACGCAGATTCAGATGCTCTCAAGGACGATAGAAGAGAAAGAGGTACCAAAAGACGATATCAATCCTTTGTTGGACAGATTGATGGAGGTGATAAAAGAGAATTATAAGACTCCTGAATTCTCGTTAAATGACATTGCAAAAGAGATGGGAATGAGTAAGTCAACCTTAGCAAGACGGTTGAAATCATTAACGAATAAGAGTCCGATTGAGATCTTGGCAGAATATCGATTCTCATTGGCTAAGAGATTGGTAGAGAACGGAGATATGCCGATTAGTGAGATTGCCTATTCGGTTGGATTTAATGATCCATCCTATTTTAGTAGAAGATTTAAGGAGTTGTATGGTGTGACTCCTACGTCGCAAAAGAAATGATATCCTCTCAAAAATACAAACAAGGGGATTATACATCTATGTTTCCAATAATGTGAGAGACGAGAAAAAAGCAGTACGAACGCTTTCTGTTCGCACTGCTTGGTGTTTTGGTATTGTGTTTTTTGCAACTTACTTATTTGAAATCTTCCAGAATTTTGATTACATGATTCCAGTAGCGAGCTACGCTTGGTATGCTGCATCGTTCGGCAGGAGAGTGGTTGCTTATGATATCAGGTCCGATGGAAATCATGTCTAGGTTTGGATATTTCTCGGAGAATAAACCACATTCCAATCCTGCATGGATAGCTGTGACTACGGGCTCTTTACCAAATAGGTTTACATACGATTTAACTACGATATCCTTGATTCGAGAATTCAAGTTGGGTTTCCATCCTGGATAGCCATCGCTGTGGGTGACTTTTTTAGCTCCAGACATCATAAAGATTGCCTCAATCTTATTTTTTATATTGTGTTTTTTTGATTCTACAGAACTTCTTTGACTAGTGGAAATGATGATTGTCGTTTCATCTGGCATTTTTATGGAAGCCAGATTGGTTGATGTCTCTGGCAATCCTTCGATTTCCCTGCTCATGTCAATGACTCCGTGAGGACAAGAGTAAAGCGCATTGATTAAGGCGTTTGTTTGTTCCTGATTAAGGATTGTTGATGATGCGTCGGTACTTTCCAACTCCATTGAGAATTGAGGTTCCTCAGGGTACTCGCTTTCGATGGTGGCAATGTATTGATTAAGAGAAATACGTATGTTCTCTTTATCTTTAAAAGGGATAGCTATTATCGCAGATGCCTCTCGAGGAATTGCGTTATGTAGATTTCCCCCTTGTATTTGTTTCAAATAGATAGCATATTGTTTCTTCTCGTTCCATAAGAATCTTGAAAGGATTTTTATGGCATTTCCTCTTCCTTTGTTGATGTCATCCCCAGAATGTCCACCGTGTAGTCCGGATACTTTCAGTTTGATGAATAATACATCTTTAGGGGTTTCCATTTCTTTCATGGAATAGAAGGCAATTGTATCAATTCCGCCGGCACAGCCAATGCAGAATCGTCCGTCATCTTCAGAATCTAGATTTAATAGATAATTGGATTTTAGCCAATCTTTTTCAACGTGTTGTGCACCCGTTAACCCTCTTTCCTCATCAACGGTGATCAGACATTCTAATGCAGGATGCTTTATGGTTTTAGAATCTAAGATGGTTAACATTGTTGCCACACCGATACCATCGTCTGCACCTAAAGTGGTTCCTTTGGCTTTTACCCAGTCGCCGTCAATATAAGGTTGGATAGGATCCTTTTCGAAGTCATGAAGAGTTCCTTCATTTTTTTCGCACACCATATCCATGTGAGCTTGCAAAGCAAGAGAAGGAGCAGATTCGTATCCGGCAGATGCATTTTTGCGAATGAGAACATTCCCAACTTTGTCCATCGAAGCATCCAATCCTCTTTTTTCTGCAAAATCGATTAAGTATTTCCCTATTTTTTCTTCTTTGCCAGAGGGATGAGGGATCTGGCATATTTCATTAAAATAGAACCAAAGTTCTTTAGGTTCTAGGTCTAAAATGGAGTTCATGTATAATTTAGTTAAGTTAATGTTATTTATTACAAAGATAAACTATTCATGGATATCCATGTAATTTATACAGAAATAAAGGTGAAGAATAATTTAAAAATCAGTTAAAGTATATAAAAAACGAATGGATACTGAAGAGCATCCATTCGTTGAAAAAAGATTTCTTATAATTCCTATTTCGATTGTAGTGCAGCAGCACCGCCGACGATATCAAGCAATTCACTGGTAATAGCTTGCTGACGAGTCTTGTTATACAACACAGTCAGTTCGTTAATCAGTTCATTTGCATTATCTGTAGCCACTTGCATTGCAACAACACGAGCTCCATGTTCCGAAGCGTTAGAATCGAGCAAGCAAGCGTACATTTTCGTGCGTAAAGCTTTAGGTAACAGAGATTCCAAAACTTCAGCTTTGCTAGGCTCTACAATATAGTCGCCGCTAAGATTTTGAGAGGCAGCTTTATTGGATTCTAGCTTAATAGGAAGGAATGTTTCTGTCATTAGTTTCTGGACAGCTGTATTTTTAAGGTGATGATAAATAAGCATTACCTTATCGTACTCTTTATTCAAAAACTTTGCCATTAACTCATTTGTGATTGTACTAATACCATCGAATGAAGGATGATCAGAAAGAGATACTTCGATATCGACCTTTTGGACATCAGCCATTTTGAATACAGCTTCTTTTACTTTTTTACCGATAGGGTAGATTGTAAGTTGAATACCGTTGGCTAATTCTTTTTTAATCAGTCCGTTCAGTTCTTTTATTACATTAGAATTAAATGCACCACAAAGGCTTGAATTAGAAGAAAAGACCACAATTGCCATCTTTTTCACTTCTCTCACAGCAGAGAAATCTGATTGGAAATCAGTTTCTGTTGCTAAAAAGTTTTCCAAGATGCCATTCAGACGGCTTTGATAAGGCAAAATATTTTCGATTGCTAGTTGCGCTTTCTTTAATTTTGCGGAAGAAACCATCTTCATCGCTCCGGTAATTTTTTTTGTGGAATTAACGGATCCGATTCTTGCTTTAACTTCTTTTAATGATGCCATTTATTAAGCCTTTTTTTTGATATCGTTAATGACAACTTCAGCTTCGCTCTTTAATGTAGCTTTAATGCTGTCGTCGATCTTACCTTGCTTCAAATTATTCAGTACATCCTCTTTGTGAAGATGTTCCAATCTTTCGATGAATAATTTTTCAAATAGGTGTACTTGCTCAACTGGTAATACGTTTAAGATACCTTGTGTACCGCAATAGATAACAGCAATCTGATGCTCAACTGGGTATGGTGTATATTGAGGTTGCTTTAGCAACTCAGTATTACGCACACCTTTGTCGATTGTCATCTTTGTTACTGCATCCATATCACCTCCGAATTTGGTGAATGACTCCAACTCACGATATTGAGCTTGGTCTGTCTTCAATGTACCGGCGATAGACTTCATGGCTTTTACCTGAGCACTACCACCCACACGGGATACGGAGATACCTACGTTAATAGCTGGACGAATACCTGCGTTGAACATGTTTGTCTCCAAGAAGATTTGACCATCAGTGATTGAGATCACATTGGTTGGAATATAAGCAGACACGTCACCTGCCTGTGTTTCGATAATTGGAAGGGCAGTCAAAGAACCTCCACCTTTAACTTTTCCTTTCAGAGAAGCAGGAAGATCGTTCATCTGAGCAGCAACTGAATCGTTGCTGATGATTTTTGCAGCACGTTCCAACAAACGTGAGTGTAAGTAGAATACATCACCTGGATAAGCCTCACGACCAGAAGGACGTTTTAAGATCAAGGAAACCTCACGATAAGCAACAGCTTGTTTTGATAGGTCATCATATACTACAAGAGCATGTTTACCTTGGTCACGGAAATATTCTCCAATAGCAGCACCTGCGAATGGTGCGTAATATTGCATAGCAGCAGGGTCTGATGCAGTTGCTGATACGATAATCGTATAGTCCATTGCACCATATTCCTTTAATGTGTTTACAATATTTGCTACGGTTGATCCCTTTTGACCTACTGCAACGTAGATACAATATACAGGGTTTCCTGATAAATAAGCTTCTTTTTGATTGATGATGGTATCAATGGCAATAGCTGTTTTACCTGTTTGACGGTCACCGATGATCAGCTCACGTTGTCCACGTCCGATAGGAATCATGGCGTCGATTGCCTTTAAACCTGTCTGTAATGGTTGTTTTACAGGTTCACGATAGATAACACCAGGAGCTTTACGTTCCAAAGGCATTTCAATCAATTCACCTTTAATAGGACCTAAACCATCGATAGGATTACCGATGGAGTTTACAACTCTTCCGACCATGCCTTCACCCGTCATGATAGAAGCGATTCTTTTAGTACGTTTAACTGTGTCACCTTCTTTTACTTGGTCTGTTGGACCTAACAACACAGCACCTACGTTATCCTCTTCCAAGTTCATGACAACGGCATTCATACCGTTTTCGAACTCTAATAGTTCTCCTGCTTCAGCATTTTGTAGTCCGTAAACACGAACCACACCATCGCTGACTTGCAATACGGTACCAACTTCCTCAAACTTAACTTTTGTATCTAAGTTTTGAAGTTGCATTTTTAGCACGTCGGATACTTCACTTGCTTTTATAGCCATAGTAATAAATCTTTTAATTTTACGAATACTGATAATTGTTAGGCATCTGCTGCATTGCGATTTAGTAAAGAGTCTTTGATTGTTCTCAATTGGCTCTTAATGCTCGCATCTAACTGATATGTTTCAACATTCAAAATAAAACCTCCAATTAAGTCGGGATCCACTTCTTTCTTAAATTCAACGGTTCCGTCGGTAACTGATTGTACGGCTTTCCTCATTCGATCCTCTTCGGCATCTGTGATGGGAGCGGCTGTAACCAGCGTACTTGTAATGATGTTTTTCTTTTGACGATACATATCTTGATATACAAGACAGATGCTTTGGAAGTATTCCTCTCGTTTATGCTCGATGACCAAATCAACGAATCGGTTGAATTCGGCACATACTTGGGTACCAGCAGCAGTGATAAGCAGTTCTTTTTTATTATGTTTCGAGATCGTCGGATTGCTCAACGATTCACGAAGTTTGGGCACTTCACAAAAACTCTGTGACAGTGTTTTTATGTCGTTGTAAACCAACTCTTCATGATTGTTTTCTTCTGCAAACATGAAAAGTGCCTTTGCATATCTTGCTGAAATTTTACCTGTATTCATCAGCTGTTACGATTTAGCGATATTAACTTCATCCAACAATTTATTGATCATGTCGATCTGGCTTTCGTTACTTTTTAGCTCACCTCTGATGATTCTTTCAGCAATGTTTACAGAGATTTCTGCTACTTGAGAACGAATTTCCTTTACAGCATTATCTTTTTCTAATTGGATGCTTTCTTTTGCATTCTCAATGATTTTGTTTGCTTCAACAGTTGCTTGTGTCTTAGCATCCTCAATCATTTTTTCTTTTAATTTGGTTGCTTCTTTCAACATTTCAAGACGCTCATTTTTTGCTTCAGCTGCGAGTCTTTCATTTTCTGCTTTGATACCAGCTAATGCAGCATTCGCCTCGTCAGCTTTCTTGAGTGACTCTTCAATGTAGTTGCCTCTATCCTCTATCATTCCGACGATAGCGGGCCATCCCCACTTTCCAAGAATGAAGGCTACAATGAGGAAGCATAAAAGCATCCAGAATAATAGTCCGGGATCTGGTGTCAGTAATGACATAATTTTAAAATTTAAGAGTTAATTACATAACCAATGCTAAGATAGCAACGATAATAGCCAAGAAGGCAACACCTTCAACCAATGCTGCTGCCACAATCATGTTGCTTCGAATGTCGCTAGAAGCTTCTGGTTGACGTCCAATGGCCTCCATTGCAGATCCACCGATCTTACCAATACCAATACCTGCTCCGATTGCTGCGATACCTGCTCCGATTGCTGCTCCTAATTTTGCAGTTGCTGCTTCAGCTGCTACTGCTTGTAATAAAATACTCAACATAATCTTAAAAATTTTAATTGTTATTTAATAATTTGTTTATTCTTTTTTGGGGGTTACTCATGTTCCTCTACTTGTGCCATACCAATGAATAGGGCTGATAGCGTCATGAACACGTATGCCTGGATGAAACATACCAAACATTCCAAAAGTGACATGAATACTACTAATAGCACAGAGACGAAAGAAAAACCTAAACCTGCGATAACGTTTAATTGTGAAAAGACGAAAATCAATCCAATCAATACAAGCACCATTACGTGACCAGCAAACATGTTTGCAAAGAGACGGATACATAGTGCAATTGGTTTTGTGAAGATTCCTAAGAATTCGATAAATTGCATGATAGGCAATGGACATTTCAATCCTATAGGAACATCTGGATTAAATATCTCTTTCCAATATCCTTTTGTACCAAATAAGTTTGTCAAAAGGAATGTGAGTGCTGCTAATACAAATGTTATTGCAATATTACCTGTAAGGTTAGCTCCTCCTGGGAAGATAGGTATGATACCTAATAAATTGTTTATGAAGATAAAGA
>Ga0247610_10002527_pt1 | contig 20982 bp, 15 predicted proteins | sample 174DNAGHGhighgp2_FD_193483 | JGI IMG/M metagenome (GOLD analysis project Ga0247610, IMG submission 193483) | Sheep rumen microbial communities from Palmerston North, Manawatu-Wanganui, New Zealand - 1742 DNA GHGhigh gp2 | ecosystem: Host-associated > Mammals > Digestive system > Stomach > Rumen...
GGGCGGTAGCGGCAATGTCGCGGCTGCTGGTGCCGATGCAGAAGGTGTAGGTGCCGGCCTCGGTGAGCCACTGGCTGCCTGCCTCGTCGAAGCTGGCGAGGTCGCGCACGGGTATGGTCATCGTGAGCGTCTGGCTCTCGCCGGGCTGCAGCTCGCGTGTCTTGGCGAAGGCCTTCAGCTCTTGTGCGGGCTTCTCCAGACGACCCTTGGGGGCCTGGACATAGACCTGAGCCACTTCCTTACCAGCGACGCTGCCAGTGTTCTTGACGGTGATGCTGACCTCGACGGCCTGCTTGCCCTTGGCCTTCACGACGGGCTTGGAGAGGCTGAATGTGGTGTAGCTCAGACCGAAGCCGAAGGGGTAGGCGACGTTCTTCTTGAAGGTGTCGAAGTAGCGGTAGCCGACGTAGATGTCCTCGTCGTGGTTGGTGTAGTCGCGTCCGGGGATCTGTGCGCCCCAGCCAATCATCTCACGGAAGGTGTAGGCATCCATTTCCTGCGGGAAATTCTTCGTAGAGGGGTGGTCGGTGGCGGCGATGGGCCATGTCATCGTAAGCTTGCCAGAGGGGTTGGCCTTGCCCGTGAGCACGTCGGCGACGCTGTTGCCACCTTCCTCACCGGGCTGCCAAGCGCAGAGGATGGCATCGACGCGGTTGCGCCAGGAGGCTGTCTCCATGACGCTGCCTGAGTTGAGGATGACAATGACGGGCTTGCCTGCAGGACGGAAGGTGTCGCTGACGCGGAAGATCATGTCGCGCTCAGCCTGTGTCAGGTTGAACTCGCCTTCGATGGCGCGGTCCATGCCTTCACCAGCCTGACGTCCGATGGTGATGATGGCGGCATCGGCTTCCTTCACCTCATGCTGTACGCAGCGCTCGGTGATGTCGATTTCGTCGAACTTGGGCTGGCCTGTGTCGAGGAACCACATGATGGGGTTCTTGTCGGCCTTCAGCTTGGCTCGGGCGTATTTGATGTAGTTTTGGTAGATCTCTGTCAGTTGCGGGGTGGTCTTGATGCCGATGTTCTTCAGACCAGTGACCATATCGACGCTATAGGGCACGTTGACGGCTCCAGAGCCGAGACCACCTGCGAGGAAGTCGTAGGAGTTGACACCGAAGAGGGCAACGGTCTTAAGGTCGCGAATGGGGAGCACGCCGTCGTTCTTGAGCAGTACCATGCCCTCGGTGCTCGACTGGCGGGTGATCTGGGCGTGAGCCTGCAGATCGGGTTTGTTGCTGAACTGATAGCCGCGGAAGCGTGGGGTCTTGACGATGTACTCGAGCATGCGTCGCACGTTCTGATCGACATACTTGATGTCGAGCTTGCCGCTCTTCACACCTTTGACGATGTCTTCTGCCTGTGTGGGATAGCCTGGCGTCATCAGGTCGTTGCCTGCCTCTACCTGGTCGACGGTGTAGAGACCTTGTCCTTCGCGCTTGTTGATCCAGTCGGTCATCACGATGCCGCGGAAGCCCCAGTCGGTGCGGAGGATATCTGTGAGCAGGCCTTTGCTGCCCTGTGCGAACTCTCCGTTCACCAGATTGTAGGCTGACATGACAGTCCAGGGATCGCTCTCGCGCACGACGCGCTCGAAGCCGCGGAGATAGATCTCGCGAAGGGCACGCTGGCTGACGCGCTCATCGACGCGCGTACGGTCGCTCTCCTGGGAGTTGACGGCATAGTGCTTGGCGGAGACGCCTACGCCCTGGCTCTGGATGCCGAGGGTCATGGCGGTACCAATCTTACCCGTCACGAAGGGGTCTTCTGAATAGTATTCGAAGTTACGGCCGCAGAGGGGACTGCGGTGGATGTTGAGGCCAGGGCCGAGGATGACATCGCAACCATACTCGAGGGTCTCGTTGCCGATAGCCTTGCCGACGGCCTCGACGAGTTCTGTGTTCCAGGTGGAGGCCAGACAGGTGCCTACGGGGAAGCCCGTAGCATAGTAGGTGTTGGTGTCGTTCTTCCTGGTGGGGTCGATGTGGACGCCGGCAGGGCCGTCGGTGAGCACAGTGGCGGGGATGCCGAGACGTGGAATCTCTACAGTGATGCCTGCTGCTCCGGCCACCAGTTTCGCCTGATGTCCGAGCATAGCACCGCTGCCGACGAAGCTGTCGTTACCACCGCCCACGAGAATCTGGGCTTTCTCTTCAAGGGTCATAGCCTTGAGCACCTCGTCGATGTTATCGGCGCGGAGCTGTGGTTGGGCATTTGTTGTCATAGCGAATGATGTTGCTAATAAGCAGGTTGTTAGTAATTTCTTCATATTGTTTATTGTTTAGAGTAAATGCCATGTTTATGGGAATGTGCGGAAGGCATAGCCTTGATCCTTGAGCCATTGCAGACTCTCGGGTAGGGCGGTGCGGAGCTTGTCGATAGACTTCAACGAATCGTGGAAGGTGATGATGGAGCCATTGCGCGCATACTTCTTCACATTGTTCACCACATCCTCAGCCGACAACCATTTGGAATAGTCGCGCGTAACGAGGTCCCACATCACAATCTTGTACTTCCGACTGAGCCAGGCATACTGGCTGAGGCGCATCCATCCGTGAGGTGGACGCACGTAGTGGCTCTGGATATAGGCATTGGCCTTCTCCACGTTGTAGCTGTACTCCTTGATGCTGTGGGTGAGCCCTTGGATGTGGTTGTGGGTGTGGTTACCTACCTGGTGACCTTCTGCCAGAATACGCTTGTAGAGCTCAGGGTATTTGCGGACATTATCGCCCACCATGAAAAAGGTGGCCTTGGCATTAAAGTCACGTAGGGTGTCGAGGATAAAAGGTGTCGCTTCCGGTATGGGGCCGTCGTCGAAGGTCAGATAGACGGCCTTCTCGTGACGGTCCATTCTCCAGTAAGCTTTTGGATAAAGCCAGCGGAGGTAGATTGCCGGTTGCTCAATAATCATTGTCCGTAGCTTCCTCCTTTAGATTCGTATAGACTCATAAAGCTCTGAATCTGCTGATCCATCTTCTCGGCTTTCTTTTCATCGACAAGTTCCTGGATTTCGAGGATACGCTGCATGATGTAGAGGTGGATAATACTATCCTGCTGTGACATGCTGAAGCGTGAGCCATCGAGCGAACAATACCACTTGAGGTACTGAGCGGCTTTCTTCCATAGATCGTCGATCAGCTGCTGAGCTTTTTTGTTCTGTCCGGTGAGGGCATAGCCGCGGGCCAGGTCCAAAGAGCCGCTCTGGTAGTCGTGCGGGATGTTGTAGCCTGGGAGTTCCTTTTCACACTTGTCGAGTACTTGCTTGGCCTTCTCGTCCTGTCCTTCCTGAATGAGGTTAATGGCCAGGGATGCCATCAGACGGCGATGGGTATAACACATACGTGTCACGGTCTCATCGAGATAGATGCCCGGCACGTCGACACCACCGAACTTAAACTTGTTCATGACGTTGTTGAAGGTCTTCTCGGTATCGAAGTTCTTGGCGCCAGGAGCATTGGTCGTGAACGGTGTGATACGGTTGGCCAGACCCTCCTGTACGAAGTTGTCTCCAAGATTCATATAGTTCTCTGAACCCACGGTCAGCGCGACGTAGATGGGGCGCGTCCAGTTGGCGTTGGCAATCATCTCCAGCATCATCAGGTCACCCTTATAGAGGGCACTCTTACCTTTGAGCGAGATGACCATCTTGTCGGGGATGGAGTCGGCGGCCATCATCATACCGCTCTTGCGGACAGCCTCCTTGTCGATGGTGACATAGACGGTGTCGGTGGGAATTACGTGGAAGTCCTTGATCTTCGAGCGCACCCAGTTCTTCAGAATGTTCTTCAGCTCGAAGGGTTCTTCGCCAAGCTGTGCCTTAGCTTCATCGGGGTTTTGACGGTAGAGTTCGAGTACCTGTTCTTTCAGTGAGGGATCTACCTGTACGTACTCATTGGTGCCGGCACAGTATTCCAGTCGGCTCCAAGTGATGGGTACGGAAGGTGAATCATAAGCCTGACGGCGCATCTGGTCGATATACCAATCGGTCTGCAGATAGGAGAGGTTGCAGACACGGGCATCGGTGCGCACACCCTCGGTGTCCTGGTTGTACCAGAGAGGGAATGTGTCGTTATCGCCGTTGGTGAAGATGATGGGGTTACCCTCTTCCTGCAGGGTCATCAGGTAGTTTTGTCCGAAATCACGGCAGCAGTAACGGCCTGATCGGTCGTGGTCGTCCCAGGTCTGACTGGCCATTTGGATAGGTACAAAGAGACAAACGATGCCAGCCACAGCAGCAACGATGAGGCTTTCTTTTTTAAGCTTGCGGTTGAGCCAGTCGATGATGGCTGCCACACCCATGCCACACCAGATGGCGAAGGCATAGAAGGAACCGGCATAGGCGTAGTCGCGCTCACGGGGCTGCATCGGTGTCTGGTTCAGGTAGATGACGATGGCCAGACCTGTCATAAAGAAGAGGAAGAATACCACCCAGAACTGGCGGATGCCGATGGGGTCTTCGACGGTCTTCTCACCATCCTTGCGCTTACGGGTATACCAGGCTTGCCAGAAGAGGCCGAGGAGGCCGAGGATCAGTGGCATGCAGTAGAACACGTTATGCCCCTTGTTCTCCTTCAACTCATCGGGCAGGAGTTCCTGATTTCCCAGACGGGCATTGTCGATGAAGGGGATACCTGTAAGCCAGTTACCGTGCTCGAGTTCGCCGTTACCCTGAATGTCGTTCTGACGGCCTGCGAAGTTCCACATGAAATAGCGCCAGTACATGAAGTTACACTGGTAGGATAGGAAGAAACGGATGTTCTCGAACTGGGTGGGTACCTTGACGGTTGTCATCTCACCACAGCGGTCGTAAGGCACCTCAGTACCGTCGACACCGCCCATCCACGACTCGTAGGCAGGGGCATGGCCACTGTCGTACATACGTGGGAACAGCATGTTCTGGGCATATTTGTATTCATCTTTCGTGCGGACTACAAAGTAGGAATCCTTCTCATCCTCAGAGGCTTTCTCCTTACGCTGCCAGACAGGCTTGCCCTTCGACATCACGGGACGGCAGTAGTTGCCATCCTGCTCAAGGGCCACCTGGGAGGTGTAGGCCTGTCCGTAGAGCAACGGACGCTGTCCGTACTGCTCACGTCCGAGGTAGTCGCCCAAGGTGAAGATATCTTCTGGTGAGTTTTGATCCATCGGGGGATTGGCCGCCGAGCGGACAACAATCAGCGCGTAGCAGGAATAGCCAATCATCAGCATGAGCATGCAGAGCAGCATGGTGTTCTTCACGCGTGCGGAGATCAACGGCTGCTTCTCGCGGGTGTAGCCAAGAACGAACCAGAGGGCTGCGAGTACGATGATGCCGATGATGAAGGCCGACCATCCCCAACCATAGAAGGGGATACCGAGCATACCTACGGAGAGCAGGAAGGCCAGGTTCTGTATCTTCTGCCCATGGCGCTGGGTCTGAGTCTCATAGACGGCCCAGATGACACAGGCTACAAGCAGTATGATATAGATAATCTCGCCGGTATTGAACGGCATGCCGAGCGTATTGACAAAGAACAGCTCGAACCATCCGCCTACGGTGATGATGCCGGGCACGACACCATAGAGCACGGCTGCCAGGATCACGATGGAGATGCCTAATGCAATGAGAGAGCCTTTGAGGTTGGCATTTGGAAAGCGGCGGTAGTACCAGACGAGGCCGATGGCGGGGACACACAACAGGTTCAGCAGGTGGACGCCGATGGAGAGGCCCGTCATATACATGATTAGTACCAGCCAACGGTCGCTGTGAGGCTCGTCGGCCTGATCTTCCCATTTCAGGATAAGCCAGAATACAACAGCCGTGAAGGCAGAGGAGTAGGCATAGACCTCACCCTCGACAGCCGAGAACCAGAAGGTGTCGCTGAAGGTGTATATCAGGGCACCGACGAGACCGGAGGCCTCGATGGCTATCAGCTTTGGCAACGTCATCTCACTCCATTCACTGATGAATAACTTTCTGGTGAGGTGCGTGATGGTCCAGAAAAGAAAGAGGATACAGGTAGCTGAGAGCAAAGCACTCATGATGTTGACCATCCGGGCCACCTGCGTGGCATCACTAGTGAACTGTGAGAATAGATTGGCCGTGAGCATAAAGAACGGTGCCCCAGGGGGATGGCCTATTTCCAGTTTGTAACCTGTCGTGATAAACTCCGGACAGTCCCAGAAACTGGCTGTCGGTTCGATTGTGGAACAATAAACGAAGGCGGCAATCAAGAACGAGAGCCAGCCGAGGGTATTATCCACCAGTCTGAATTGTTTCATTGAAAAAGATGCTATTCTAACGTTAAAACTATAATTGCGACTGCAAAGGTACGATAATTAATTGAAAATTGAGAATTGAAAATTGAGAATTTATGGTTGCTCTACATAAATTAACGTTATATGAATAAACCAGCACCATAGATGAGGACGATATAACGGAAAATCTTTCCTAATGTGATGGCGATAAATGTGATGATGATATTGGAACGCATGAGTCCTAAGGCAATTGTGATGGCCGAGCCCAATACTGGCAGGAAGGCAAAGAAGCCCATCCATGAGCCACGGCCTGCCATAAAACGGTGGGCTTTGTCGAGGTCTTCCTTTTTTACATGGAGATACTTCTCAATCCACTCCATCTTGCCCATGCGCCCTAACGTATAGTTGAAAATGCTGCCAAGTACGTTGCCAATGGTACCATAGACCATCAGTAACCATGGATCAAGACCTGTAGCCATGAGAGCCACCATGACTGCCTCGCTCGAGAACGGGAAGAAACTGCCGGCCAGAAAGGCAGCCAACAGCATGCCCCAGTAGCCATACTGACTTAGAAGAGTAATGATGACATCCATATGTTAAAGCCTGTCAGAATCAAGGTAATCGCAGAGATGACAATGAACACGATGTTGCTAAGTCTGGAATGGGTAAGGGCAACGTAATGGGCGATGAGCGGACTGACGGTAATGATCATCAAGTGGATGACCATGTCATAGTGCTGGGGCTGCAAGCCTATCAGTACACACGAGAAACAGGTCATGATGATGAAACTATAGTAGAGCTGTCGTACGCGGATTTTGTCGTGATAGCTTGTCAGCAGGAAATGGATGGTACCAGCAATCGCCAGAATCACAAGAAATGCCAAGAACAATGTCTGTTGGAGGGTCAACACGGCGTAATCGGGCTGCACGATGAGGTCGAAGGCATGGCTCACTTCTTTTATCCAGGCTATTAGAGCCTCTTTCCCATGATAGGATTTCCAGGCCGCAATGAACCAGTAGGGTGTCAGCAATCCCAGAAGTGAGGCAAATAATGTGCGCCAAGAGAGGGAATAGATGAACCATGTCATGATGACCCAGAGGAGCGGCACGTACCAGAACATGTGGATGTCCATGAGACTGCCCAATCCCACGCAAAGGAATGCATAGTAAATCCATCCCATCGAGGCCTTGTCCTGATAGGTGTGATAGAGCAGACAGAGGGCGGCGATGGTGCAGAGCTGGAGAATGGCTCCCGAAAGGGAAGGAAAAAGGAAGACCGCCGTACACGTCAGAACAATGTATATCGACGACACCATCCTGCTGAAGACGCGGATCAGCAGATTCTGGTTGTTGAGCTCCATCATCAGTGCCACGGAGGCGGCAAAGCAAACGAACTGTATCCACCACTGCTCTTTCAGCAGTCCTGTCAGCAGCCAGATGGCCACCGCATAAACCACCGTTACAGGTAGGGTTACACGGCTTTCAGCGACAATGTTCTGTATGCGTCTGATCATAGGTCGGCACCAATGTCACGACGGAAGTATTTATCGGTGAACTGAATCTTCTGAGCCTCTTCGAACGACTTCTGCAGGGCCTCAGCCTTATCCTTTCCGTAAGATGAAACGGCGATGACACGACCACCATTAGTGACGACGTTGCCATCCTTTATGGCCGTGCCGCTGTGAAATACGATGGATCCTTCGACCTGATCGATACCAGTAATGGGATATCCCTTCTGATAGGCCTCTGGATATCCACCGCTGACGAGCATGACACAGACGGCTGAACGGGGATCAAACGTGATGGCACGCTGGTCGAGGTCTCCCTGAGCCACACCTTCGAAGAGGTCTACGATGTCGCTCTGTAAGCGCAGCATGACACTCTCGGTCTCTGGGTCGCCCATACGGCAGTTATATTCGATGACCATCGGCTCCCCCTTCACGTTGATGAGTCCGAAGAAGATAAAGCCTTTGTAGTCGATATGCTCAGCGGCCAGACCCTCAACGGTAGGCCGGATGATACGGTCCTCCACCTTCTGCATCCACTCCTTTGTGGCGAAGGGAACAGGGGTGACGGAACCCATGCCACCAGTATTCAGACCCGTATCGTGCTCGCCGATGCGCTTGTAATCCTTGGCCTCGGGCAGGATTTTATAGTGCTGGCCGTCCGTAAGAACGAAGACACTACATTCTATACCACTCAGGAACTCTTCGATGACCACCTGACTGGAAGCGTTACCAAACATGCCGCCCAACATCTCCTTCAGTTCCTTTTTTGCCTCGTCGAGGGTAGGGAGAATCAGCACACCCTTACCGGCACAGAGGCCATCGGCCTTGAGAACATAAGGGGCTTCTAGAGTCTCAAGAAATTTGAGACCTTCCTGGAGGTGCTCACCATCGAATGTCTGATAACGGGCTGTGGGGATGTGATGACGCTGCATGAAGCCTTTGGCGAAATCCTTGGAACCTTCGAGCACGGCACCAGCCTTTGAAGGACCGATAACAGGCACGTCCTTAGTGCGGCTGTCGGCCTTCAACTCGTCATAGATACCTTTTACCAGAGGATCCTCAGGACCTACCACCACCATGTCGACACCTTTCTCCACTACGAAATTCTTGATGGCTTCGAAATCGTCGGCCTTCATGGCTACGTTCTCGCCACAATTGCCGGTACCGGCATTGCCTGGGGCAATAAACAGTTTCTCACACTTGCTGCTCTGAGCAATTTTCCATGCTAAGGCGTGCTCACGTCCGCCACTTCCTAACAGTAATATTTTCATATCTTATTTTAAATAATCTTCAAAATACTGAGTGATGCGCTCATGCAGATGAACACTGGCATGGCCGCGCATGTTATGCTCTTCACCAGGGTAGGCGAAGAAGTCTGGCTGAGTGCCTGCCTTGATACAGGCGTCGAGGAACGACAGACAATGCTGGGGTACCACCGTCGGGTCGTTGTACCCCGTGATAATCTGCAATTTACCTTTCAGATCTTTGGCTTTGCTAATGAGACTGCTCTTGGCATAGCCTTCGGGGTTATTCTCCGGGGTGCCCATATAGCGTTCACCATACATCACCTCATACCATTTCCAGTCGATGACGGGGCCTCCGGCCACAGCAACTTTAAATACGTCGGGGTAGTTGGTCATCAGTGAGATGGTCATGAAACCTCCAAAGCTCCATCCATGTACACCTAGACGGTCCATATCTACGTAGGGTTGGGTACGGAGATACTCGACACCTTTCATCTGGTCTTGCATCTCAATCTGTCCCAGTTGGTGGAATGTGGCCTGCTCGAAGTCGCGTCCACGGTTTTCCGAACCTCGATTGTCGAGGATGAACACAATATACCCCTTTTGAGCCATGTAGGTCTCCCACGAGCGACTGGCCCAGTGCCAGGAGGCATCCACGTTATGGGCATGCGGCCCGCCATAGACATATACCACTGTCGGATATTTCTTGCTGGGATCAAAGTCGTGGGGTTTCACCATACGATAAAACAGGTCTGTCACACCGTCGGCGGCCTTGATGGAACCATTGGTAAAGATTGGCTGACGGTAATCTTTCCAAGGATCCTCGGCATTCAACAGTTCTGTCTGTCGGCCGTTGCTGGTATTGATAACATCGATGATGCGCGGACAATTGGGGGCCGAGAGCTTCAGGAAAACTTGCTGGCCTGAGGCTGACAGCTCCGCACTTCTTGTCACGCCGATATTTCTGCCCAACAGGGTACGCTTGCCACTCTTGATGTTGACGGCATAGAGGTTTTTCTGACGCAGATCCGCTTCATTGCTCAGGATGAGGATACTTTGCGTCTTGATATTGAAACCCACCACGCTGATGACTACCCACGGGCCTTTGGTGAGCTGTTTCAGCTCCTTGCCACTATGGTCAAAAAGATACAGGTGGTTATAACCGTCCTTCTCACTCTGCATGATGAACTTCGAATGGTCCCAGGGCAGGAAAAGGATGGGGTTCTGGGGTTCTACATACTTGTCGGAGGTCTCGCGATAGAGCTCTGCGATCTTGGCACCCGTTTCTGCGTTATAGGATACGAGCCGACAATCGTTCTGGCCACGGTTCAGCTCAAACATATAGACGGTTTTGCTATCGGGACTCCATGCGATATTTGTAAAATAACGGTCGATAGGGCTTCCGGCCTGTAGATAAACGGTCTTTTGAGTGTTCAGGTCATAGACGCCCACCGTCACCTGATGGCTGGTCATTCCGGCCATAGGGTATTTATCGGGCTCATAGGTGGCTTCACGGGGGAAGATGTTCACCTGCGGATAGTCTGCCACCATTTGCTGATCCATGCGATAGAAGGCCAATTTAGTGCCGTCAGGACTCCAGAAAGTGCCTTTGTTGATGCCGAACTCGTTACGATGTACGGCCTGTCCATATACAATCTCACGACTTCCGTCGGTAGATAACTGGTACTTTTGGCCATGGCTGTCAACTACAAAAAGCTGATGATCCTCCACGTAGGCTGTGGCCCGCGATTGCGGGTTCCAGTCATTGGCGTCCTGCCCGGAGATACTATCCTGCCAGACAACTTTCTTTGCCTCGAAGTCAACGAGGATAAATGCCTTCCTATTGCCTACGGCCACAATGGGCTTGTCGGGGTAGGGGAAGGTGGCATTCATCAAGTGTCGCACGTACTTCACGTCGTCGCTCTTTGCCCAGGTGTTGATATCATCAAGGGTGAAGAGTAGCTCTTTTTTACCCGTTTTGGTATCGATGAGATAACACTCCTCCACATCGGTATTGACCAGTTTCTCTCCCCACCAGGTGAGAAACAAATCCTTGGGCTGCATACGGTGGTAGTTGTTGCCTCCGTAGTTCAGGTCTTCCAATGAGAATAACTTATCCTGTGCGCTCATGGGAGTGAAAAACGATAAGTGAAAAGCAAGCAGTGCTAAAAGCCATGTGTTATTCTTCATCATCTTCGAACATCCTTTTCCTTTTGTCCGTAAAACTCTTGCCTTTTCCAAAGGAGCGGCTCTTTCCGCTTCTGTCAAAACGCTCGTGACCGCCCTTGTTGGCGCCTTTATAGCCACCTTTACGGTCTCTGCGCTCCTCACGGTCTTCGCGTTTCCCATCTCTACGGCCTTTGCGCTCCGAACGCTCTTTCTTTTCCATATCATGGCGATGGAAGGTAAACGAGCGGATGTCGGCCTCCTCGTTCTCCTCCTGTTCCTCTAGGCGCTTCTTGAACTCGCGCTCTTTCTTGAAGCGGTGCTTCTCGGCCATCTGGCGCTTCTCTTCTTCAGTCTTCACAACGCCGCCCTCGGAACGGAAATCTTTCAGTTTGCCGTCGAACATCTGGTACTTGCGGAATTCGCACTCCAACGATCCGTTATAGAGAGGAATCTTGATGCTGGGCTTCAGACCAATCTGGTCGAAACACTCCTCCCGATAGCTGAGCACCCAGGCGTCGTTGCCCTTGAACTGGTGCTTCAGTCGCTCACCAATCATCTTATAGGTGCCCAAAAGGTCGGGTGTGGAGATACGCTCGCCATAAGGCGGGTTCGTGATCATGATGCTCTTGTTTTGTGGCTGTGTGAACTCCTTGAAGTCCTGCTGCTCTACGCTGATGACGTCGGAGAGGCCAGCAGCCTTCACGTTCATGCGGGCCGTGTTCACAGCCTTCATGTCGATGTCGTAGCCATAGATCTTATGGTTGAAGTCACGCTCCAGACTCTCGTCATTGTAGATGGCGTCGAAAAGTTCAGCATCGAAGTCGGGCCATTTCTCAAAGGCATACTCCTTACGGAAGAGTCCGGGTGCCATATTCTTGGCAATGAGGGCTGCCTCGATGAGCAGGGTGCCGCTACCACACATCGGATCGATAAAGTCGGTGTCGCCCTGCCATCCGGAGAGCAGAATCATACCTGCTGCCAGCACTTCGTTAAGCGGTGCTTCTACGCTTTCCTGACGGTAACCGCGACGATGCAGAGATTCACCACTGGAGTCGAGACTCAGCGTACACTTGTCGTCTGCAATATGCATATTCAGTCGGATGTCGGGATTGGCCACGGAGATGTTGGGGCGCTTACCCGTCTTCTCGCGGAACTGGTCCACGATGGCGTCCTTTACTTTATATGATACGAACTTTGAATGACGGAACTCTTCTGAGAAAACCACTGAATCAACGGTAAAGGTCTTCTCTGTGCCTAAATATTCTGTCCAGTCTATCTTCTTGATTTCCTCATACACGTCGTCAGCGCTCTTCGCCTTGAAATGACGGATAGGTTTTAAAATTCTGATGGCTGTGTGCAATTGGAAGTTTGCACGATACATCATTTCCTTATCACCTGTAAACGAAACCATTCGTCTACCGATTTCTACATCCTTAGCCCCCATTTGGGTCAGCTCTTTCGCCAGTACAGGTTCCAGTCCCATAAACGTTTTGGCGATTATTTCAAAACTTTGTTCCATGAATGTGTCAATTACAGCCTGCAAAGTTAATGCAAGTTGACCGAAAAACCGCCTTTTTTTCTGTTAATCTAATAAAAAACATCAGTTTTTGTGAAAAAAAAGAACTAAAATGCGGTAATTCCAAATAAAATACGTACTTTTGCCCAAATAAAGAATAAGAACCTATGCTTAGATTACTATTAGTTGTCCAGTTCTCAGATACCTACTTTTACCCCATTATGTGGGGTATTGGCATCCTTTTGATGATTCTTCTCATTGTGAGTATCATTTTTCAATATCGCAACGGGATAAAAATCCGTCAGGAGCTGTTGGAGCTGGATAAGGTTCGTCAGGACAATATTGAGTATGATCTTGTACTGAAGGCCATGAAGCTGTCCACATGGCATATCGATTGTCAAGCGCGTACCCTTACTTTCGATGCTGATTTCCGTGAGGGAATTGATAATTATTATACGGCTGTTGAGACCTCTCTCGACCTTCTGCCTGATTTGCTTGTGCCTAATGACTCTCAGCGCGTGATGTCGGCTCTGGAGAATATGATCTCTGGACGTACGATGTTCTACAACCAGCAGTATCAGGCCAAGGGTATGACCCCTGGACAGATCTATTGGGAACAGAGTTTTGCCATGGTGGCTGATCGCGATGCCGATGGCATGCCCACGAAGATTGTGGGTGCCTCGATGCGTATCGACGAGCAGAAACATATGGAAACGGCCCTTATCAATGCCCGTAACAGGGCAGAGGAAAGTGACCGGTTGAAGACTGCCTTTTTGGCGAATATGGGGCATGAAATCCGTACGCCTTTGAATGCCATTGTAGGCTTTGCCGACCTCCTTCCTGTGGTGGAGAGTGATGAAGACCGTCAGCAGCTGATCTCTGAGATACAAATGAACAACCACAAACTGCTGCAGATTATCGATGGTCTTGTCAGCATGTCGAAGGTTGAGGCTGAGGCGAAGAGCCTTGTAAGGGCGCAGACCGATATTGTACCTATATTGAAGGAGATTGCCGACAACTGCAGAACCCTTGTCGACGGTGAGACGGTGAAAATCGTCACACAGTTCCCCTATAATGAGCTGTTGGTGAATACTGATGCAGATAAGTTGCGTGAGGCCATCGACAACCTTATGCAGAATGCCATCAAGTTTACAGACCATGGTACTATTACCTTGGGCTTCAGCCTGGCAGAAGGCGACCGTGTGCGTATCAGCGTGGCAGATACTGGTAAGGGTATTGCTCCAGAGGATCAGCAGCGTATCTTCGAACGTTTCATCAAGGTCGACGACTATATCCCAGGTACAGGTCTCGGACTCTCTGTGGCAAAATCGCATATCGAGAGCTTGGGCGGAAAGATCGGTGTGGAGTCGGCTATTAACAAGGGCTCAACCTTCTGGGTGGATTTGTCGTTGATGTGATTTTTTTTAGTGCTTGCAACTTTCTCGCTCCTTATCACGTCTAACAGACAGAAGTTATAAAAAAAGAAGGAAGACAAATGAAAAGGAAACAGTTTGCAATCGTTGGAATGATGTTACTGATGGGTTCAGCAACGTTGGTGTCATGCCATAACACAGCCGTGATCAGTAAGGATTACGTTACAGAAGACCGCCTCATTAAGGGCTTTGAAGAAGTAGAGGTCGTTGGCTCTCCCAATGTGTATTACACTCAGGCCGACAGCTTCTCGGTGCGAGTGAAGGGACCCGATAATTTTGTGGATAACATCCTCACAGAGAAAAACGGCAAGACACTAACCGTCCGTAACAAGGGGAAGTGGGGCGTTGTCAATATCTCCTTCAGCGATGAGGACGAACTGGCTGTCTATGTGACCTCGCCCGATCTAGTGGCTGTACGCGTGAACGGCTCTGGCGATTTTATCAGTACCGATCTCATAGATACCGATAACATGAACATCACCTTACGGGGTTCTGGCGACATCAATATAGACAAGTTGCTTTGTGACCGTTGTGATGTTGAGTTGATAGGCTCCGGCGACATTGATCTGCCCGAGGTGGAGGCCAAAGAAACCTCTGCGGTGCTGGTAGGCTCCGGTGATATCAAGATGGGCCTCTCCAAGGTGGCCGACACTCGTCTCTCGCTGAAAGGTTCTGGCGACATCAAGGTGGATTTTTCTGAAGGGTGCCGTTCGGTAGACTGTACGGTCAATGGTTCCGGCGATATCGGCCTTTCAGGTAAAATCGGACATTTTCGTGGAGAAAAACATGGTTCGGGGGATATCGACATTGCGAATTTAACCATAGAAAAATAAATAAATCTAAATAGTTTTCTGATTTTCAAGGGAAATGCGTACCTTTGCGGCCTGAATTAGATGTACGTATAAGAAAATCAGGATGAAATATGCAATTATTGCTGCAGGTGAAGGTTCGCGATTGGCCCAGGAGGGCGTTCAGAAGCCGAAACCCCTTGTGGAGATTGGTGGAGAACGGCTGATAGACCGTCTGATGCGGGTCTTCATGGCCAATGGTGCTTCGGAGATTGTGGTGATCTGTAATGAGCAGATGACCGCCGTGAAGGACCATCTGGCAGCTGTACAGGAACGTGGGGACATCCCCCTGCGATATTTGGTCAAGTCAACACCTAGCTCGATGCACAGTATGTGGGAGTTGAGCCGTTGGCTCGACCATGAGCCTTTTGTGCTTACCACCGTCGACACCATCTTCCGCGAACAGGAGTTTGCTACTTATGTGCGTGACTTCCAGACGCTGTTGGAACAGGGTAGGGGCGATGGCCTGATGGGCGTCACCGACTATATCGACGACGAGAAACCACTCTATGTGGCTACTGATGACTCACTGCGTATTACAGGCTTCCTCGACAGCTGTGACAATCCCCGCTATATCAGTGGGGGTATCTATGGTCTTACTCCTGGGAGTATCGCCACCCTGAATCGTTGCATTGAACGTGGTGAGAGCCGAATGCGTAACTTCCAGAGGGCCCTTGTCAGTGATGGACTTCGTCTTCAGGCGTGGCCTTTCTCTAAGGTACTCGATATCGACCATGCAAGCGACATTCAAAAAGCTGAGGCTTTTTTGAAGATTGAAGATTGAGAATTGAAGATTCTATTAATACAGCGGGCGGAGAGGTTCTCGCCAAACTCGGTAGAGAACGATAAGGCGATACTTCAGGCAGTAGGCGCCAACCTCACTGCTGCTGGTCATCAAATAGATATGATAAGCGAGTTGGCGCTCAAGACGCCCATCGCTTACGATGCGATCTTTACGATGGGTCGTGAGCCTGAAACGCTCCAAACCCTGAAAGCCTTGAAAGGTGTGAGAGTCATCAACACCCCTGAGGGCATTGATAATTGCGCTCGGACGATGCTGCAGGCTATCATGGAGCAGACGGGTATCCCTGTGCCTCCCAAAGAAGGCCCTGACGGCTTCTGGCTGAAACGGGGCGATGCGGCCGCCCAATCCAAGGATGATGTGCAGTTTGCTGCCACTAAGGCCGAACTGATTGAGAAGGTGGCAGCCTTCGAGGCTCGAGGCATCCATGAGTATGTGGTAAGTGCCCATGTCGTGGGTGATCTGGTGAAATTCTATGGGGTTGCCGGGTCGGGCTTCTTCCGTTACTTTTACCCCACCGACGACCGTCAGTCGAAGTTTGGCGACGAACAGCGAAATGGCGATGCCCATCACTATCCCTTCGATGAGACCAGACTCCAACAACAGATGGAGCAACTGGCAAAGGCTGTGGGACTTCAGGTGTACGGAGGCGATTGTATCATACGTAGTGACGGCTCCTGGGCTGTGATTGATTTCAACGATTGGCCCAGTTTCTCACGCTGCCGCCCCGAAGCAGCTTCCGCAATAGCGGGAATTATTGAAGGTCGCGTGAGCGAGTTCGATGTGAAACATCAAAATTGAAAAAGCTCAAAGTTCAAAGCTTAATGCTTAAAAAAAATAGAATATGGCAACATTTAAGGAATTACTGAAATTATCATTTAAGTCGGAGGATACAGAAGAGTGGCTCGATGTCCACTTTACGCGTCCTATAGGTTTGGCTTTTGCCTTGTTGTGGAACAAGTTCGATATCCATCCCAACGTTATCACCATCCTCTCCATCTTCCTGGGAGTGGCAGCTGGATGGATGTTCCAATATACAGACCTCTGGTCGAATGTCTGTGGTGTGTTGCTGTTGATGTTCGCCAACTTCTGTGACTCTACCGACGGACAGATGGCACGTATCACGGGTAAGAAGACCCTTATTGGTCGAATGCTCGATGGTTTTGCCGGTGATGTGTGGTTTGTCGCCATCTACTTGGGTATCGTGGTCCGTCTCTGGCATCAGAACATTCCCTTTACTGATATCAACTGGGGTGTTTGGGGCTTCGTTTTGTGTGCCCTGGCTGGTTTCGGCTTCCACTCCAAGCAGAGCTCATTGGCCGACTACTATCGTCAGATTCACCTCTTCTTCCTTCTGGGTAAGGAGGGCAGTGAACTCGATAACTATCAGCAGCAGCGCCAGATCTATGAGAATCTGCCGAAGGGAGATCGTCTTGCGCGCACGTTCTATTATAATTACGCGAACTATTGTAAGAGTCAGGAACAGCGTACGCCCCACTTCCAGCGCTTCTTCGCGCAATGGAAGCAGCAACCGTCGGAGACCGTACGCCAGCAGCTGCTTGCAGGTAGCCGTCCGCTGATGAAATATACCAACCTGCTGACGTTCAACTCGCGTGCCATCACCATCTATGTCACCTGTCTGCTGGGTTGCCCGTGGGTCTATCCACTTGTCGAACTCACTGTATTCCAGGCGATGTATGTCTATATGCACCGCACGCATGAGCAACTCTGCGCTTCGTTGACTGAAAAATAAGGCGGGACAATGATGATAAAAGGCTATATATTCGACTACGGGGGTACCCTCGACACTGGTGGCCATCACTGGGGCAAGGTTATCTGGCATGCCTATGAGCGGCAGCAGGTGCCCGTCGATGAGGCGTTGTTCCGTGAGGCTTATGTCTACGGGGAGCGCACACTGGGTAAGAATCCTATCATCCAGCCGGATTTTACCTTCCGTCAGACACTGGAGAAGAAACTCCAGCTGCAGATGGAGTATATGGAAACGAAGTGTGGAAAAACGATCTGCGGGCAGTATCTTCAGGCCGTCCTGAATGATCTCTATACCCACACGCAGAACGAGACGCGGAAAAGTCGTGAAGTGCTGCTCCGCCTGAGGGAGCAATACCCGATGGTACTCGTCAGCAACTTCTATGGTAACATCGAGACCGTCTTGAAGGAGTTTGGTCTTGATGGTATCTTCTCTCAGATTATCGAATCGGCTGTGGTGGGCGTGCGTAAGCCCGACCCCCGTATCTTTACCCTCGGTGTGGAGGCGCTGAATATGAAGCCGGATGATATCGTAGTCGTGGGCGACAGCATTGACAAGGACATCATCCCTGCCCGTCAGGCAGGATGCCACACGGTGTGGTTCCGAGGTGAGGGATGGACCGACGCTCCCGTCGACGAGTCGATTCCCGAGAAGATTATTACGGATCTCGGTGAGATTCTATAAATTGAAGATTAGGATGAATATAAATATAAAAGGTAACAAAAAAAATTGTAGCATGCAGCTAGTAAAGAGAATGGTCGTTTTATTGTTCATTCTCCATCTCCCGTTTACGTTTTTCTTTTTTCAATCTTCAATCTTCAATTTTCAATATTCCATTGCCCTTGCCCAGAATCCTCACCTTTTAACAGGTCAGATACTCGATGCAACAACGGGCGAACCCGTTCCCTTTGCATCGTGCCAATATAAGGGTCACAACATCGGTATGGTGTCGGATATCGAGGGCAACTATTCCATTGCCCGTCATAATGGGTGGTCGCTCACGTTCTCTGCCGTAGGCTACGTGTCGCAGACCATTCTGGTCAATGCCTCTGCCAAGAATATCGTCAGGGTGCGCCTGCAGCCGGATAATAAAGTGTTGAAGGAGGTGACCGTCAAGGCCAAGCGTGGGCGTTACAGTCGTAAGAACAATCCAGCCGTAGAAATGATGAAGAAGGTGGTTGCTGCCAAGAAACTCACCGACCTCTCTAATCGAGATTTCTACCAGTATAATAAGTATCAGAAGATCACCCTGGCCCTCAATGACTTCAAACCCGAGGAACTCGACTCCTCACCGAAGTTCAAGAAGCGTCCGTGGCTTGTAGACCAGATAGAACCCTGCCCCTATAACAATAAGCTCATCCTGCCCGTCAGCGTGGATGAGACGGTGTCGCAGAAAATCTATCGTAAGAAGCCCCATGACGAGAAGACCATTATCAAGGGTATGAACTCCACGGGTATCAACGACCTGATCCAGACGGGTGATATCCTCAATACGGTGGTCAAGGACATCTTTACTGATGTCAATATCTACGACGACCAGATCCGTATGCTGCAGTATCCTTTTACCTCGCCCATAGGTAAGGATGCCATTGCCTTTTACCGCTATTACATCCAGGACACGCTGATGGTGAACGGCGACAAGTGCTTCCATCTCCACTTCCTGCCCAACAACCAGCAGGACTTCGGTTTCCGTGGCGATCTCTACATCCTGGCCGACAGCTCGTGGCAGGTGAAGCGCTGTGAGATGACCATTCCCAAAAAGAGTGATGTCAACTTTGTGGAGAATATGCAGATTGTTCAGGAGTTCAGCCAACTGCCCGATGGTGGTTGGGTGCTCACGGTCGACGACTTCTTTACAGAGTTGAAGTTCGCCAGCTTCCTCAACACCTTTGCCGTGATTCGCAATACCCGTCTTACCGACTATGCCTTCGACGAACTGCCCCGTCAGCTCTTCAAGGGAAAGAAAAAGGAGGTGAAGGATGCGAATGCCATGATGCGTGGCGACGACTTCTGGGCGCAGTACCGTCAGGTGGAACTCACAAAGAGCGAGAGCTCCATGGGCAACTTTATCAGTAATATTGAAAATATCAAGGGCTTCAAGTACATCATCTTTGTACTCAAGGCTTTCATTGAGAACTTTGTCGAGACGGGTTCCAAGAAGCATCCCTCGAAGGTTGACTTAGGACCTATTAACACCACTGTGACGTCCAACTTCATCGATGGCCTCCGTACACGACTCTCAGCGCAGACAACGGCCAACCTCGATTCCAACTTCTTCTTCCGTGGCTATATTGCCCGAGGCTGGGGATCGAAGAAAATGTATTATAAAGGTGATGTCATCTGGTCGTTCAACAAGAAGGAATACCTGCCCCGTGAGTTCCCCATGCGCACACTCACCTTCTCGTCGAGCTACGACATCGAGTCACCCTCCGACAAGTTCATGCATACCGATAAGGATAATGTGTTCACGGCCTTCAAGTGGTCTAAGGTCGACAAGATGCTCTTCTACAACCGTCAGTCGCTCACCTTCGAACGTGAGGAAGACTGGGGCTTCCGCACCACCGTGCGTCTGAAGACTGAAGAAAACGAGGCCGCTGGAGAACTATATTATATCCCCTTGTCGGAGAGCTCCGACCGCAGTCTGTGGACCAACTGGAGCCATCCTGTGGCACCTATGTTCGAAGGCAATAACATGCTTACGGCTAACTATGCCCCCGTGGCCTCCCGAAAGTTCCGTACCACAGAACTCTATGCCCAGTTGCGCTTCGCCCCTGGCGAGAGCTTCATCAACACCAAGCAGCGCCGTGTGCGCATTAACCTCGATGCCCCAGTGTTCACCCTCAGTCATACCCTTGGCATCAAAGGTGTCTTGGGTAGCGACTATAGCTATAACTACACTGAAGCCTCTATTTACAAGCGCTTCTGGCTCAAGTCGTGGGGTAAGCTCGACATCATGCTCAAGGGCGGCATCCAGTGGGAGAAAGTGCCTTATCCGCTCCTCATCATGCCCGAGACCAACCTTTCCTATATCCTGCAGGACTTCACCTTCTCCGCCATCAATAACATGGAGTTCCCCACCGACCGTTTCCTTTCGGGTAATATCGGGTGGGACCTGAATGGCAAGCTCCTCAATCGCATCCCGTTGTTGAAGAAGCTCAAGTGGCGCGAATTTATCGGCTTCCGCATCCTCTGGGGCGACTTGACGGATAAGAACAACCCCCTCCTTGAAGAGAACGCCGGTTCACCGTTGTTGATGTATCTCCCCGAGGGTTCTTACGTCATCGACTCCAAGCGGCCTTACATGGAAATGTCGTTGGGCATTCACAACATCTTCAAGCTCATCCATGTGGAGTATGTGCGCCGCTTGAACTATAACGAGCTCCCCACCGCCCACAAACACGGCTTCCGTTTCATGATCCGCACCACGTTCTGACAGACAGTAATCCCGATCCCCCTTCCCA
>Ga0247610_10002529_pt1 | contig 20967 bp, 17 predicted proteins | sample 174DNAGHGhighgp2_FD_193483 | JGI IMG/M metagenome (GOLD analysis project Ga0247610, IMG submission 193483) | Sheep rumen microbial communities from Palmerston North, Manawatu-Wanganui, New Zealand - 1742 DNA GHGhigh gp2 | ecosystem: Host-associated > Mammals > Digestive system > Stomach > Rumen...
TGAGTCTCCATTGCAAAGTATAACTGATGGGACTGTTTCACTGTCATACAATTTTAGGACATCGTCGATGGTGGCATCGGGTTTCCTTGCACTGCCTTCGCGGTAGGTGTGTGGGTTGAGCAGAGAGGAAGAATCGATAACCCCCGTGTTCAAGAGGTTTCCGTACTCGTGAAAATGCCGTGCCTAACCGTCGGAGAGCAGGACTTTCGGTCCAATATGCTTTCTTCTAAATCATTGAATATGATTCCATCGTAAAGTTCCTGTAGCTTGATTTTGGAATATTGGCCTGGAAGCATTGTGTAGAATGCTCCTAAAAGATAATCTTTAGCGTTTTGCTGGTTGCGTATGAATTCCGCATGTTGCTTCGCTTTCTTGTTTTCCGGATACTCTTTCATTTTAAAGGGAGCCGTAAAGCCCAATATCTTCGACTGTCCGGGATTGTGATGGTTGTTCCAGCCCATCACGGTTAGGAGAGAGAGCAGGAAGATGACAGATAGGGTCACGTGGCGTTCAACAAATTCCAATCTTCCGATTGATTCCTGGGTGTATCGCCACTTGAAAGGTAAATTCCATACAGGAGTGTGCAGAATTATACGGAGTATACATAAAACGAGGTAGTAAACAGCTGTAAATTCGAGAAAAAGAATGCTTTCATAGCGTATCTCGTATATTTTCAAAGCTACAAAGATGGGGATAATCCAAAGGATCAAAGACTCCATCAATGCGCGTGATGCAAAGCATTTCCATGTCGCACTTTTTCCGACTTCCAGCCGGAAACCGAAGAGACGGTTCCCGGGCGTGGAGCGGAAAGACATTCAACAGGTAAAGTAAAAGAGCGCATAACAGCAGGCAAAGGTCAGCCAAAAAGGCACGAAATGTGGAACAAACTTATCTGACATCAAACTACAGAACAACAAAATGCAATAATCAAAGAAAATCGAAACCGTTCTTTTGGCTGCCCTTTTGCCGAGGTCTGTTAATGCGCTCATGATACTGTTGCTTAGATGAATAAAGGTGAAAGAACAAATAACTGCATAATCTTAATATTCATTGTATGTAGAAATCCTTGGTGATAGGCGGGGCTTTCGGGCAATTAGGAGCCGGAAAGTCGTAATTCTCATATCCATATGCAGCGATGGCCATCCGCCAGCAGTTTCCAAGCCCCCGGCGGCATTCATCAAACTCTTCGCAGGTTTTGCACGGACTGATGTCTCTCGTCTCTTTTTGCGAAAAATTCCATTTGGAGAGGGCCTGCTCCGAATCCCACATTTCCTGAATTGACTGCTGGCACAAGTCGCCGAGGATGAAAAAAGGATGCCAGTACATCTGTTCGCAAAGGGTGACTTTTCCATCGGGGAGGACGAAAAAACCGTGAACGTTGCCAGAGCACATCGATCTGTGTGGAAAGCTCTCCTCACGTTGTCTCACGGTCTGGTATTCCCCATATCCCAAGAAAGCAAGTTCCGTCGCGCACTCTTTGTTCCGCTGGTCCACGATGGTTTTCAGCCGTGCCAATTGTGCCTGGGTGCTGAAAAAGTCTCGCCCTTGTTTGAACTGACTGAAATCGGCCGGTGTGAAATTGATACGCCTGACATTTCTGAAAGTGGTAAAGAGATCAATGAGGTCATTCAGCGACTTCTCGGAATCGTTGAGTTTGGTTATCACAGGCTTGATAGTAATTTCCAGACCGGCCTCATCCAGCAGTCTCAGGCCATTAAGCACTTTATCGAGGTATGATTTCTCCACGTTGAGGATTCGGCACATTTCCGTTTTGTCCACGCTGTCAATCGAAAGCTGGATGCGCTTAATGCCTAAACTCGCCAGCATTCTTACGGAATTTTCGTCTAAAGGACATTTTGTGGAGATATTCGGCAAGTAGTCGTATTTCAGCATTTCATCAAGAATCTCCTCCCAATAGGGGTAGAGGAAAAAGTCGCCGCCGTCCACCTCCACAGATGGCATCCCCAGTTCATGTGCTTCCTTCAACAGTTTCCGGATGCGTGGGAACGGGATGGGATTTTGGATGAGAGGCCTGTCAGCGTAGCAATAGATGCAGTCGGTCACACAGGTGGTGTTGAGCATCAATGTCATGTCGTTGGGTACCTTGAGCCTCACCTCTGACAAGTCGAAAGATTGTCGTATGAACGGCAAATCCAGATTTGCGATTAACCCTTCCCGAATGATACCCATCGTGTTAGGAATAAGGAAGTTTTTTGGGATGGATACCCAGTACTGCCTGTATGCCGGGATTAAAACGGGTTCGTCGTTGCAGATGCATGGCTTTACGGACTCGATAAATGCCTCCATGTCAGTTTTTTCCTGTTCCGAAAAGCGTCTCGCTACCTCGTTCAGTGTGCCGGCACCGTCGAAGAAACTGAACAGATAGGCCAAGTCGGGATGTGTTCGCCATGCGAAGGAACTCGTGATGTCCTCACGGTACAAGTCGGCATCATAGAGCGCCGAATTGTTGTTTGTGATGATGACATTGTTGTAATCCCCTTTGAACTTATAGGCAGGATTCACTACGTATCTTTCATTCACATCTATCGTTTGCATGTCTTGAAAATTTAGGTGGAGTTAAATAAAGTGTTTACCAAGTGATTGAGCCAACGCATATACCTGTCAGACATCTGGTTGTGCAAACCGTCACACAAATCGTGCATCTTGTGTTACAATTTTGATTGCAATCTTGAAAGACACATATGGCTGCGTTGTCGCTGAGTTTCGTGGCGATATTGCCAGCCCTGGATTCCGCTCCGGTCGCGCCTCCTTTGATGAGTTCCGATCGTTTCTTGGACAGCTTCATAGTTTCGAATAGCTGGTTGTACTGGTTAGAAATACTCTTTTCCATAGTTACTTTTTTTGTTGATAATGAATCGATTTTTCAATCAATTAATGTATGATTGTTTGTACTGCCCGCTGTCGGGAAGGAAGGTGACCTTCACCTGGCTTACGGTGCCGTTGTGCGCGAACAGCACAACATTGACTTGCCCTTCAAGATCGAAGCATATGATTTCGTCTTCAGGTTGATGTTTTCGCCCTGCCAGTGTCTCAAGCACCGTCGTGACAGAGCTGGATAAGTCTTTGGGCAAGGAGTGCAGGCTGTCGAGAAAAACCTGATAGCTGATGATGAATGTTTCCGATGTGTTCATTTCCGTTTCATTTTTTAGGTGAAAACTTTTGTTTGTTTGTCATGGCAAAGATAATAACGGAAAACGCGCTTGTCAAGTGTTTTTTTAACTTTTTTTGTATTATATTTGAAATCAGTGTGTTAAACAGTGTTTTTTGTCGGTTTTGGCGAAAAAAATTAACAGTAATTAGTTAAGATTTTGACACTGTTTCGCAAATTTCCGGCTAAAGAACCGCGAAGCTGAACGGAAAGCGGCCGACCGTCACGAGTTCGGAGTATGAAAAAACCAATAAAAATAAATCGGGATGAATGTAAAAGAAAAAAGTGTATCTTTGCCGCCCGAAAAATATAAGGTAAAAAAGTTAATTAAAAGCAGTTTAGAAGTATGTATTTGACAAACGAAGTTAAGAAAGAGATTTTCGCAAAGTACGGAAAAAACGAGAATGACACCGGCTCTCCCGAGGCTCAAGTTGCTCTGTTCACGCACCGCATCAAACACCTGACCGAACACGTGAAACAAAACCATGGCGACCGCGTGACGAAACGCGCCCTCATCACTCTGGTTGGCAAACGCAAAAAAATGCTGGAGTATCTCAAGCAGCAAGACATTGAACGCTACAGAGCCTTGATTAAGGAATTAGGTTTAAGAAAATAATTTTGGAAAGACGAAAGTGATATTCAAAAAGGCAATTTTGATGAAAATTGCCTTTTTGAATATTTGCTATTGTCCTTACTCGTATCAACTTTAAAAAAATTAATCATTATGAACTTAGGAGTTAGAACAACTTTCGATATCGGCGACGGTCGTATGGTTACGATTGAAACCGGCAAACTGGCGAAACAGGCCGACGGTGCCGCTGTCGTCACCATGGGCAACACCATGTTGCTCGCAACCGTTTGCTGCAAAAAGGAGGCAGTGGAAGGAACCGACTTCATGCCCCTTCAGGTAGAATATCAGGAAAAATACGGCGCCGTGGGACGCTTCCCCGGCGGGTTCTTCAAACGCGAGGCCCGTCCTTCGGAATATGAGATTCTCATCGCCCGCTTGGTTGACCGCGCCATACGTCCGCTCTTCCCCAAAAATTTCCATGCTGAAACGCAAGTCGTGGTGACCCTCATCTCCGGCGACAAGAATTTCCTGCCCGACTGCCTCGCCTGCCTGGCAGCCTCTTCCGCCATCGCCGTCTCCAACATCCCCTTCGAGTGCCCCATCTCCGAGGTGCGCGTAGGCCGTGTTGATGGACAACTCGTGGTGAATCCCACCGTGGAGGACATGGAACGCTCCGACATCGACATGATCGTGGCCGCCTCCATGGACAACATCATGATGGTGGAAGGTGAAATGAAGGAAATTTCCGAGGAAGACATGGTCGCGGCCCTCAACTTCGCCAAGGAGGCCATCAAGGTGCAGTGCCAGGCGCAGCTCGACCTCGCCGCGCAGGTGCCCACCGCAAACCCGAAACGCGAATACTGCCACGAGACCGACGACGAGGCCATTCGCGAGCGCATGAACACCGAACTTTACGACAAGGTTTATGCCGTCGCCAAGTCTTTCAAGGGAAAACAGGAACGCAACGCTGATTTCGACCAGATTCTCGCCGACTTCATTGAGACCATCCCGGAAGAGGAACGCGATGAAAAGGCCGTGATGGTGAAACGCTACTACGACGAGATCCTCTGGCATGCCATGCGCAACATGATTCTCGATGAACGCATCCGTCTCGACGGCCGACACACCGAGGACATCCGCCCTATCTGGATTGAGACCGGCTACCTGCCGTCTGCACACGGTTCCGCCATCTTCACCCGCGGCGAAACACAGTCGCTGACCACCTGCACGCTCGGTACCAAGCTCGACGAGCAAATCATCGACGGCGCAGTGGTGGAAGGCACCAACCGTTTCCTGCTGCACTACAACTTCCCGCCTTACAGTGTGGGCGAGGTGAAGCGTATCGGCAGCACTTCCCGCCGCGAGGTCGGCCACGGCAACCTGGCCAAACGCGCCCTCAAACCGATGATTCCGTTCGACGACCCGTCGTTCCCCTATACCGTCCGCTTGGTCTCCGACATCCTCGAATCCAACGGCAGCTCCTCCATGGCCACGGTCTGTGCCGGCACCCTCGCCCTGCTTGACTGCGGCGTGAAGATGAAAAAGCCCGTTTCCGGCATCGCCATGGGTCTGATTACAGACGAGGCCACTGGCCGCTACGCCATCCTGTCCGACATTCTCGGCGACGAGGACCACCTCGGCGACATGGACTTCAAAGTCTGCGGTACCGAAGACGGCATCACCGCCTGCCAGATGGACATTAAGGTCAAGGGACTTTCTTCCGAAGTGATGGCCGAGGCTCTTGCCCAAGCGCATCGTGGCAGAATGTTCATCCTTGGCAAAATCAAAGAGGCTATGCCGGCTCCGCGAGAAGATTACCGTCCGTTCGTGCCGCGCATTGTCCAAATGCAAATCCCGCGCGACTTCATCGGCGCGGTCATTGGACCGGGAGGCAAGATTATCCAAGAGATGCAGCGTGAAACCAATACCGTCATTAATATCGAAGAGGTGGGCGAATATGGCATCATTGATATTGCAGCCGCCAATGTGGACGACATCAATGCCGCCATGGAACGCATCAAACTCATCACAACAGAACCTGAAGTGGGTGAGATTTATGAAGGCACGGTGAAGACGATCACCGATTTCGGCGCATTTGTAGAGTTCCTGCCCAATACCGACGGTTTGCTCCATGTGTCGGAGATTGCCTACCGTCGTATCGAAAATGTGGCCGACGTACTCAATGTGGGCGACAAGATCAAGGTCAAGCTCATCGAGATAGACGAGAAGACCGGCAAGTACCGCCTGTCTCACAAGGTGCTGCTTCCGAAGCCCGAGGGTTATGAGGAGGAGAAGCCGCGTGGCAATGGCGGCCGTGGCGGCAGCCGTAACGGTGGTGGCCGCGACCGCGGGAATTCCCGCCCGAATGGCGGCGGAGACCGCAACCGGGGCAACGGTGGCGGCAACGCACCTCGTCGCGGTAACAGCAATCAGCAGGATGGCCAGCGGCATCGTCAGGAACGCCGCGAGCTGCCCGATTTCCCCGACATGGACTAATGTTCTGATGAAGAGCGTCGCGGAGTTGCCACGACGCTCTTCTTTTCAGTTAATGGTGAATCGTGATTTGTGAGCAGTGAATAGAATTGTCACAAGTCACAAGTCATATAAAGAGCGATGACAATCAAAGAAGTAACCCAATATTTAGAAACAAAGTTCCCCCTTTATCTGCAGGAAGATTTCGACAACTGCGGAGTGCAGTGCGGCGATGTCCATCAGGAGATTTCCGGTGCTATGGTCTGTTTCGAGATGTCGGAGCAGGTGATTGACGAAGCCATCCTCCACGGCTGTAACCTTGTGATTTCGCACCATCCGTTGATTTTGCGACGTGGAATCACGAAAATTGTACCAACGGACAGAGTTGGTGCGATGATATGCAAAGCCTTGGCTCATAATATGGTGTTGTATTCGATGCACACCAATATTGATAGTGGCGTGGGCGGTGGCAATGATGCTTTTGCAGAGAAACTTGGTCTGCAAAACGTCCAGGTGCTGGAGCCGCATAAGGGGTTATACAGAAAATTAGTGGTGTTCGTGCCTGCCGACCATGCGGAAAGGCTCAAATCCGCTCTTTTCGCAATGGGATGCGGTGTTTCGGGAAGCTACGACAGCTGCGCCTACACGCAGAAAGGTACGGGCCAGTTCCGCCCTTTGGATGGTGCGCATCCCTACCTTGGCGAAACGGGTATGCTGGAGCATGTGAACGAGGAACGCGTGGAAATGATTTATCCTGCCGGTCTGCAACGCGCTGTCGTCAAGACCGTTTACGACAATCATCCCTATGAGGAACCGGCTTTTGACCTGCTGCCGCTTGAGAATGTGAGCCGCCAAACAGGTCTTGGGCGAATAGGAACTCTTGCAGAGGGCATGCCATCCGGCAAGTTCTTGACTTTTCTCAAAGAAAAGTTGGGGTTGACGCATTTCCGTTACCGGGGCGACACCTCAGGGACTGTCCGTAAAGTGGCAGTCTGTGGTGGCGGCGGCGCCGGTTTCATCGACCTGGCCATCGCCTCTGGAGCCGACGCATATGTGTCCGGGGATTTCAAATATCACGATTTCTTCAAGTCTGACGCAGGCATTCTCCTGGTCGATATAGGTCATTATGAAGGAGAATTTTTCATCAAAAACATAATTTTCAACTTACTAAACGAAAAATTTACTACATTTGCCACCTTAATGTCTAAAAGGGAAAAGTTAGATATAAATTATTTTTAAGATACTGATATTTAAATAGTTAGATTTAATATGGCCAAGAAAAAAGTTGCTGAAGAAGAGGTTGAAAGCGGTGCAAAAAAGGTAAAAGTGGAGAAAGTCGTCCCCAAAATGAAAAAAATCACCCCGAAACGGGTGAAGGTTCCGCAGTCGGAAGAGCCTACGGAAGAACCGTTCGTTGAAGTGGTTGAGGAAGTTGTCGAAGAAGTCCAAATGGTGGAGGAAGCTCCTAAGCCGAAGCAAAAGACGGCCAAAAAGCCTGTTGTCGAGACGATTATCGACAATGATGAGGTGACTGTGGAAAAAACCTCGGACGGTGTGGTGGAGGTGAAGAAGCACGAGACCAGCCAAAGTACAGCGGAGGAGCTTTCCATTGAGCAAAAGCTGCTCTCATTGTATAATCTTCAGCAAATCTGCACAAAGATTGACGAGATTCGCATGATTCGCGGCGAATTGCCCGAAGAGATTCGCGACAACGAGGACGAGTGCGAAGGCTTGAAAACCCGCGTCAGCAAATTTACCGACGAAATCAAGAACCTCAAGCTTAAGATAGCTTCCGAAAACACCAATATTGAAGAGTCCAGAGCCTCTATCAAGAAATATGAGGATCAACAGAACTCTGTCCGCAACAATCGCGAGTATGAAGCCTTGAGCAAAGAGATCGAATTCCAGCAACTTCAGATCCAAGTGGCTGAAAAACATAAGGAAAAACACGAGGCTGAGATTCTGGACAAGCAGGCCAGGATTTCCGAAACCAATGAGCGAATCAAAGAAATCCAGGAGATTCTCGAACACAAAAAAGCCGAGTTGGAAGTTATTGTGGCTGATACTCAGAAAGAGGAGGAAGAGCTTCTTGCCAAGGCGGAAGAGTTGCGCTCCAAGGTTGATGCCCGTTTGCTCGCTGCTTTCGAGCGCATCCGCAAGAACGCCCATAACGGCCTTGCAATCGTGAAGATTGAACGCGATGCCTGTGGCGGTTGCTTCAGCAAAATCCCCCCGCAACGCCAGCTTGACATCTGCCTGCACAAGAAAATCATCGTGTGCGAAGCCTGCGGACGTATTTTCATCGACGACAAGCTCGTGCGCGAGCACCAAGGCGACGAACAATAAAATGCGAGATTAAACGTTATCATGAACGTATCGTCTATTGCGGCATTATGAAAGAAACTTATTTAATCACCTTTTAAATACAATTTATTATGAAGAAATTATTGAGTGCATTTTGCATGGCCGTTTTGGCCGGAGGTTTGATTTTCACCTCCTGTACGAAAACCTTCACCATCACGGTGAATTCTAACAATGACGCTTGGGGTACTGTGACGGGCGGCGGCACGTACAACGATCAAGCCACTGCTACCTTGACGGCTACTCCGAAACCTGGTTACCAATTTGTGAAATGGCAGGACGGCGTGAAAGAAAATCCCCGTACCATCACCGTCACCGCTAACGAAACTTATACGGCTTACTTCGAGGCAATTCCCTCTAACCCTGGCGTGAAAGTGACGTTCAACGGTTCCACTTGGGATGCCAGCGACTACGCAGGATCCTATTTCACGGGCACTCTCCAAAGCGGCCAAGCCTATGCCGGTTGGGGTGTTTCTGCCGCACAAAACAGCGATGGTAGCTATCCTGTCAGCTCTGTTTCCATGTTGACCGGCAAAAACACGGGTTCTTTCACGGGAACCGCTGGTGATAATGGTGCCATCTCTTCCAACGATTTCAACTTCATTGAGTATTACAAAGATTCATATTTGTACGACCAGTCTAATCCTGACACTCATTTTGGTGACTGGTGGGCAAAGAGCGCAACAGTGAACGTTACTGCTTTTGACGCCACTTCCCTTAACATGTCAGCCAACGTTAATGCCACCATGTTCAACGCTTCTGAAGCTTTTGTTGATGGAGCAGGTGTTGCTGCCGCTACTACAGCACCCATGACGGAGGCAATTACCAGCGTCACGCTCACCAATGCCAAAGCTGGCGCTATGGTTAAGAAGCACAATGGTAAAAAACTGGTTGCTGCCAGATAATGAGTGACCGAAATTAGAAATAATGCTCACGCTTATGCGTGAGCATTATTTTTAAATGCCAATGTTATGAAAAATATCACTTTCTTGTCAGGCTTCTTGATAATGCTCTTCCTCTTTGCCGGCTGCAAAAGCGAAAAGGCATTGGTTGAGGAGTCGGCAATGGGTTATCTCACAGCCATGGGCAATTATAGGATAGCGGAGGCTGAGACATACGCCACGGAAGAGACTATCGAAAACACATTGCATGCAATTGAGAAATACATCATGCCCAATCTCGAACCCAGCGTGATTCAGCATAATACCCCGGCCACTATCGAGATAAAGGATATAACGATAACAGCTGACACGCTGGCGAAAGTTTCGTATGTGAAAACAACTCCTTCACAAGTCCAGTCAGGGACGTTGGACATGGTGAAACGCAACAATCAGTGGAAGGCATCGGTGAGCATCCAGATTCCCGAAGTCTTAAAGGTGACATACGAAGCGGATGCCAAGGCACTTGATGAGAAATACAAAGGGAAGCTGAAAGTTGCCAAACCTGGAGATGCGCCAGCTGAAAAAAAAGCTCTGGAGTAGTTAGTTGAATTGATTTTGAAAAATCTACTGTATTTATAGTATGAAAAATTTTTTTTCTTATTTGGTCTTCATGACCGTTTTGCTTGGAGGGCTGACTCTGTCCTCCTGCACAAAAAAATATACGATTACTGTCAATAGCAACCACGATGAATGGGGTGTCGTGAGTGGAGGCGGTGAGTATGCCATGGGCAGTCAAGTCACCCTTTCCGCTAAGGCAAAAGATGGCTATGCCTTCCTTAAATGGGACGATGGCGACAGCCAAAACCCACGAACGTTCACCGTAATGGCCAATGCCACCTATACGGCTATCTTCGTGGAACTCCCTTCTGAAGAAGGGGTAAAGGTGTCATTCCACGATGAGCAGTGGGAGGCGGAGGATGTGCATGCGGAATACAACCGTGGCGACGGTTCCTGGAGCGTGCTGGCACATCCCAAGGCGGAGGAGGATTTTCCCGGTTTGCGGATTTTGATGCATAAGGATAGCCCAGGGGTTCTCGTGGCATCGGCGAATACAGAAGGCCAGTTGACGAATCCTAATTTTGGCAGAATTGAATATGCAAATGAAACTGTTTTAGAGGACGGTGAGGATAGGAGAGGGGACTATTGGGCAAAGATAGTCACGATGCAGATTTATGAGTTTGACCCTAACAAAATGGTTTTTACGGCTGATTTGACGGCTACCATGTTTTCGGCGGTTGAGGCTTTTGTGGGGGTCGGTGGAAATGATCCTGTGGGAGTCGATGCAGCTTCCACAGCTCCGATGAAGGTAACAATGACCAAGGTACAAATGATGCCTCATGCGGGAGCCAAAAGGCTTTCCCACAAGTAGGGAGTTGCACAAAAGCGAAAGAGTCTGCATTTTTGCAGACTCTTTTTCATCTTAGTGGAATCTTCTATATGGTTACTTCGAGAGAATGATTGCATCAGCCACGATCTCAGCCACAGACTTGATTTCCACGCCAAGCTTGTACTCGTGGTTAATCTGCGTAAGTTGGTCAGCGCAGTTGTGGCAAGGGGTGATGACCACGTCGGCCCCAGTAGCCTTGATTTGATCAGCTTTGATTTTGCCGATTTTCAGGCGGCGCTCGTTGTATTCGCTCATGGCCAACATGCCTCCGCCACCACCACAGCAGAAATTGTCGCTGCCGAACGGTTCCATTTCGATCAGTTCCGGTACAGCCTCTTTCACGACGAAACGCAGGGAGTTGAACAGTCCGCCGTTGCGCACGATGTTGCACGGGTCGTGGATGGTGTATTTCTTAGCGTTCAACGACTTGTCTAATCTGATTTTCCCGGATTTGATGTATTCTTCGATTAGCTCTATAAGGGAAAGCATTTTGAAATCAGGATGCTGGCCCATGTAGTTTGGTGCTTCCCAGCGGAGGGCGCGCGTGCCATGCCCGCACTCGCCGAGCACTAAGGTCTTGCATTTCAGTTTCGCCATTTCGTCGTACATGTGCTGTGCGATTTGCTTGGCGTGGGCGTCGTTGCCGGAAAAGTATCCGTAATTGGTCACATCATACATCTCATCGGAGAGTGTCCAGTCGGCACCGGCCACGTGGAAGATTTTGGCGGCGGCGGCGATGGAGAGCGGGAAGAATTTCGGTTCGCGGGGGTTCAGCGTGTAGAGAATGTCGGCATTCTCCTTGTTCAGGGGAATGAGGGTCTCTTCCGTTTCCAGTTCGTCTTGCAACTCCTCTTGCATCCAATCGATGGTGTCGGCGAAATCCTCCTTCGGGATGGCCATGTTGTTCTTGGTCTTCAAAGCCGCATCGACCGTGGCTTGCAGGGTCTCGGGCACGCAATCCATGGCCGCGAGCATTCGGCGACCGGTGCGGACCACAAACGGGATGTCAACTCCGATAGAGCAGTGTTTCACGCAGCGCCCGCACATGGTGCACGCTCCGAACAGTGAGTCCACCATTTCGGCAACGTATTCCTCTGTCAGCTCCTTGGCGTTCGTCAGCTTAGGCACGGATTTGCCCAAGAAAGTGCAATAGCGGCGGTAGATCGACGATACCATGTCCACTTTCTTTCCAGGGATGTATTTCGGTTCTTGGAAAGTTTTGAAAAAAAGACAGCTTGTTTCACAAAGCCCGCAGTGCACGCAAGCATTGAGGTGCGTCAGCAGCTTGCTGTCGGTGTGTTTGGTCAAGATATTGACAGCCCTTTTGATGCTGTCAGAGGATATTTCTTTCATACTCGGATATTTGGGCGCAAAGATACATTTTTTTAATGGTTGTTGGTTATTGGCGCGAAGTGGATTTTAAAGATGGCGATAGGTCAAAAACGACTTTGAAGCGAATGCCGAATCCTTGCATCGGGTAATTGCGTATGATTTCATAATGCTCGTTGGCAATGTTCAGCAATTCCAGCTTGAGGCCGAGTGTGGAGCTCCGGAAATCGAAGTCGTGGCTCAGCGTGACACTTTGGTCGACATAGCCAGCCACCTCGTTGGCTGGGATGTTTTGGGGAAGCGAATATCGCTTGCCGCATCCGATTAGAGCGTAAGTAACCGTAATCCAAGGCGTTCGCAAACTCAAACTGGCAGAGCCTGACCACAACGGCGTATAAGGAATCTGCTGGTTGAAAGTCTTTCCACCCGGTTCAGTGCGGTCGACCGCTTTTTGGTAGGTGACATTGCCGTTCAGCCGAAGGATGTACCTGCCAGTGATGCGGTATTGCCAGAAAGTGTTCAGTTCGGCACCGGCCACATATACCTTGCCGTAGTTCAGCATTGTCCACGAAAATAGGTTGCGCGATGGAAACGCCACAATCTTGTCTTTCACAATGTTGAAGTAACCGTCTATTGTAGCGGAGACGGTGATTCGACCAGTTGCAAGGAGTGCCTCTTTCAGTACGAATCCGAGGTTCCACTGGTGGGTTTTTTCTGGATTAAGGTTCACATTGCCGACTTCGCGGTAGTAGAGGTCGTTGAATGTGGGCATACGGAAAATGTTCTTGTAGAAAAGACGCAAATGCAACCTTTTCATCAAATCAAAGGAAGCCCCGACAGAAGGTGAAAAATGTGTATAGTCTTGCATGTCAGGATTTTCTATGATGATATTGTTTACGTATGTCAGTAGGAGATTGGTGCTGAGCTTCCATCGGTTACCTGTCAGGATGCCAGATAGCGAAGTAAGTGAAGTGAATCGTCCTGGGTGAGCGTAGTCTATGGAATTGGCTTTCATTTGCTGGTAAAAGACGTCTTGCGCCAGTGCGAACTCCAATTGTCGGACATGGCGTAGGGAGTCTTTCTTCAGGATTGGCATAAATAGCATTGTGTTAGATAGATAGCTTTCGTGTTGATGGTAGCGATTGTCCAAGAACCCTTCTGCGTTGAGGTAGTCGGGGTCGTAGTATCGGGTGTAGTCGTAGTTGAATTTGGCGTTAGCTTGGAAAGCCCATCTTTCGTTGAAGTATTTGTGGTAGTGTGCTTGTCCGAAAGCGTTCTGGTTCCACAGCTTTTGGTGCGAAGTGGCATTGTAGAAGATAGTTGCGGACGGTAGTTCGCGGGCTGACCCGTAATGGTAGAGTTTGATGTTGAGACGCTGGGTCCGGTCAATCTGCCAGACGGCGTTAAATTCGGTATTAAGTGTTTTGGTTTCAGCGTTTTGCCTTGTTTCGTGAGACACACTGTCATTTACTCCGCCATAGTGTAGAGTGTAGGGGTAGTTGCCTTTGGACCGCATCGCTTCGGCCGACAGGTTCCAGAAAAAGAGGCGGTCATTTCGCTTTTTTGACTGCACCTTGTGTGTCACGCCTGCTTGAAGCTCGTAGAGGCCGTAAAGTCCTATCGTCCCGCCGATGCGAAAACTAAAAGGTTTTTCAGGAATTGTGTTTATGGTATTGATTTTCAGCAAACTGCTGTAAGAAAACAGTCGTGCGGGAACGAAAATCCGGTCGTCCAGGCCTACCACGAGGGAGATGGAGGCGACGTTTTCGAGGGAAAGCTTTCCGAGGTCAATCTGGCCCGTTTGGCAGTCGGTGATGGCAATGTCGTCGTAGGCCACGCCGGTGTGCTGTGTGCCGAGGCCGCGTACGGAGACGGTCTTCATGCCGCCGGTGCCGCCATAGTCGCGCACCACCACTCCAGACATGTACTTCAGTGCATCAGAAAGTTGCAAAGTCGGTAATTGTTTGATTTGCTGGGCGGAAATCTGTTGCACCGAAGCGGAACCGGTGAAAACTTTCTGCGGTGCGTTGGAATTGATGTTGACCTCCCGAAGCCGCTTGGTGCGTGTGGAATCTCGACTACCCTGCGCACAAAGGTGTGCGTGGCAGAGTGTGAGCAACATCATAATCAAGTATATCGCGCCTCTCCAGTTCATTTTGAAAATTGGGTGCAAAAGTACAAAATTTAGACATGCTTTCTCCTGTTGTGGTTGTTCCCAAAAAAAACGTATCTTTGCCCCGTTTTTCAAAAAACGAGAATATGAAAATGGACATTCTGCTCGGCCTGCAATGGGGCGATGAAGGAAAAGGAAAAATTGTGGACGTTCTCACGCCCAAGTATGATGTGATTGCTCGTTTCCAAGGAGGCCCCAACGCCGGCCACTCGTTGGAATTCAACGGAATCCGCCACGTGTTGCACATTATCCCGTCCGGCATCTTCCATAAGGAGAAGACCAATATAATCGGCAATGGGGTGGTCATAGACCCGATTATCTTTGAGGAGGAGATCAATGCATTGGTGGCCATGGGGCTGACCCCGACCGACAACCTCTATATCTCCCGCAAGGCGCACCTCATCCTTCCAACGCACAAACTGCTCGATGCCGCGCAGGAAGCTCACAAGGGCAACGCGAAGATCGGTTCCACGCTGAAAGGCATCGGGCCGACCTACACCGACAAGACCGCTCGCACTGGCTTGCGCGTCTGCGACCTCGAGTCCCCTGATTTCGAGTCCAAATACCGCAAAAACATCGAAGAGCATATCGAGATTTTGAAGAATTTCCATTTCGACTACGCCGATAAACTGTCCACCTTGGATGCCCAATGGCGCAAATCGCTCGAAACTATCCGTAAATTCCAGTTTATTGATAGTGAATATGTTGTATATCAATATCTTACAGAAGAGAAAACCGTTTTGGCCGAAGGTGCGCAAGGTACGTTGCTGGATCTCGAGTTCGGTGCCTACCCGTTCGTGACCTCTTCCAATACCATCGCCGCTGGCGCGTTCACCGGCTTGGGTTTGGCCCCGCACTTCGCCGGTCGCGTCTTTGGCATCGTGAAGGCCTACTGCACCCGCGTGGGTAGCGGACCTTTCCCGACCGAACTCTTTGACGAAACGGGTGAATTTCTCCGCAAAGAAGGCAACGAATATGGCGCAACAACCGGTAGGCCAAGACGTTGTGGATGGCTTGACCTCGTCGCACTCCGCTATGCTTTGATGATTAACGGTGTGACAGACATCGCACTTACCAAAGCCGACGTACTCGACAAATTCGATGAAATCAAAGTTTGTACCGCTTACCGTGTCAACGGCGAACTCACCGACCGGATGCCCTCCGCCACCGACGTGGAAATCGAGCCCGTCTACACGACCCTGCCCGGTTGGAAAGCGGACATCTCGGGTTGCAAGACTTATGATGAGCTTCCGCAAACCTTCAAGGACTATATCCAATTTATCGAGGATAAGACACATACGAGGATTTCTATTGTGTCTGTGAGTCCAGACCGCGACGGCACCATCTTCCGCAACTAACTCCTGTTTATGAAAAAAATTCCGTTCATCGGCCTGTTTTGCCTTCTGTTGGCGTTCGCTGTGACGGCAAAGGCGCAGACTGCTGGCGAGGGCGATGAGCTGCTACAACTCCTGCGAACAGAGTTGAAGCGGAATTACGATTCCCTCCGGACGAGGAGTTACCCTCCGTATTTCATGGCCTATCGGGTTCACAAGGCGAAAACGCACCATGTGTCGGCCAAGTTCGGGCATATTTATGACAATTCTTTCCAGAATACTGTGTACCTGACTATCGAGCTGCGTGTCGGCAAACCCGAGACGGATAATTACCATTGCCTTGATAAACAGAGCTTTGTAGTTAACCGGGTGGCACTGCCGTTGGACGACAATCCGGTTTTGGTGCGTACGATTCTGCAACGCGAAACGGAGCGAGTGTATAGGGAGTCTGTAGTGCAATATGCGGATAATTTGGTGAGAGCGACTATCTACGGCAATGACAGTGCGGAGACGGAGGTTTTCCACTTCCAGCCGATGGATATGGATCAATACTACGAACCGCCGGTTTCGGACAGTCATTGGGATGCGGATGACTGGGCGTCCCGGTTACGGCATTGCACGTCGGATGCGTCTCTATCGCCTGATGTGACGGACGCGTTCGCCGAGATTCTCTATCAAGTGAACCGTGATTATTTGGTTAACAGCGAGAACAGTTTTGTGGTACAGAACCACACCGAAGCCCGCTTGAATCTGCATATTGAAAGGCTTGCAGACGACAATACGTTGGAACACCTCGACTATCCTTTTTCTGCCCCGCTGCCCGAGCAACTTCCCGATGCCGGTACATTGTTAGACAATTTCCATGTTCTCGACATCCTGACAAATGAAGTCTGCAACGCACCTTCCCAGACTAATGTGGAATGCCCTCTGTGGCTTACGGACCAAGCGGCTGCAACGTTGATTCACAACCTTGTCGGCCATGCCTTGGAAAATCCTGCAAACGGACTTTTTGCCGGGCAATTACAGCAAAAAGTCTTGCCAGAGGCTTTCTCCGTAATCAGCGACCCGACAAAAAAGAGCTTGGGAAACCACTATTTGAATGGTGGTTATATTTTTGATGACGAAGGTGTTAAAAGTCAACGGGTCACCATGGTCAACCATGGCACATTAGAGAGATTCTTTTCCACGCGTACGCAGTGTCAGGACGCCTATTCTCCCAATGGGCATGCACGCGGCGCTTCGGGGCTGCCGTCTGCCCGTCAGTCCAACCTGGTTGTGGAAACGGACAATCCTTTGAGCCGGGAACAGTTGGAACAACAGCTTCAAGAAGAGCTGCATCGGCAAAAGGCGCCTTTCGGTATCCGCATTGTAAAGGCAGACATTGTTTGCGATACCGCCCACGACATCGTGACACTTTACCCAACATTGTGTTATAGACATTTTTCTGACGGCACAAAGCAAATGATACGGGATATTAGGATTTCCGCATCGCCACAACAATGGCTCGACAATCTTATGGCAAGCGGAGATTTTCCCAACGGCGCAGCCATTACCTGCCATAGCCAGGGTGACGAGTTGCCTACGCACTGTGTGACGCCCGATTTGCTGTTCCGCCGCATACCCGTACGTCATGCGCCTAAGCCTAAATCCGACCGCATGATTGCGCACCTCAGCGCCACTCAAACGGAAAACGATGGCGATCCGTTCGCCCTTTTTCACCAAGTGGCTCAAGATATGCGAGATATTGACGAAGTTCTTCTCAAAGTCGGACAACTGAACGCTCCATACTATCAAAGTTATTTGATGACAGATGTGCAGGTTTTCACTGTGGAGGCATCGGGAGGGAGCGTTTTCCACGCCAACCAGAAAGATGTCCGAAAATTGGTCCCTAAAGTATTGGTAGGCAATGATTTGTTCAATAATGACAACTTGTACGGCGAGGCCAAATCCATCCCGTCGGCGTATGGGATGTCCACGGACGACAACTACGAATCGTTCGCCCGCGATTTTCGTTTAGCTACTGAATCGGAATATCGGAAAGCCATACGTGACTTTGCCCTAAAGGAGTCTCTCACGCAACCAAGGGATAGAAATTCTGTCCGGGAACGCTCCGACATCCTTCCTTCCCAGATATATGGCATGGGTGGCCAGACTGTAGGTTCCCCAACCATGAGCAATCTGGAGCATTTTGCCTGCGAAGCCTCTGCTGAACTTGCCAAAAAATCCTTCTTGGAAAACTCTGGCATCAATATATACGTCATGTCAGGCTATCACTATTTTTGGGGCAGCGACAAGGTGAAATATTCGGAGCCAGTGGAAATCATCGGAGCACAGCTTTTTGGATCTGTGAGACTTCCTGATGGACAGATTTTTACGGATGCCAAAACGGTTTTTCTTCCGAGTATGTCATTTATTTTCAACCTTCAAGGTGTCCAATCGGAGATGAACAAACTTTTGGCGCATCTGGAAACGATGCGTACATCCGGCATCTCCATGGCGGAGACCTACAACGGCCCCGTGTTGGTGGAAGGCGATGCCGTGGGACAAATTCTGGCAAAAGCGATGCTGGAAGAACGGCCTAATTTATTGGCGTACAGAGAGTCCACCATTGAGAAATACGGATACAGCAGGACAACAGCCCCACATTTTGAAGATTTGCTCGACAAGATTATCACTTCGAAAAACATATCGGTTACAGCCAATAAGAACGCCGACGAGTTCGGAACCGCCACATTTTGCCGTCACTGCCAAAACGATGCAGAAGGAGCTGAAGCACAGGAAACGGAGATTATCCGAAATGGGGAGCTTGTCGCGTTGATGGGAAATAGAACGGTCACGAAATCGACTACTTACAGCAACGGATTTCAGCGGATAGCCATCAATCAAGAAGCCGGTTTCGGCACACGTGGCACTTCACGCCTCGATTTCTCGTACAAAAACACTGTGTCCCACAGCAAGCTCAAAAGTCATCTTCTGAAGGAGGCGAAAAAACAAGGGCTACCGTATGCCTACATTATCAGGAGTCTGTATGACAATACATTACAAAATGTCATGACGTATTCCGAAGGCAACGAAGTGCCCATTTTGCAACTCTGCCGTGTGGATGTGAGAACTGGGAAAGAGACACCCGTTGCCGACGCAAGCCTGGCCTTCTGCAACTTCTCCGTTTTAAATCAGATAATTGTAGCTTCGAAAGAAAATGCCGCCTACCCCGTCATGGTAAGCGTTCGGGGTGCGACAGGCACTCGCGATTTCCCTTTTGCCGGCGTACCCACTTGCATTGTGTCCCCTGACGGATTGTTGCTAAAACAGATACCTATAGTGCAATAGGTTGTGGAGATAAGTCCACGGCGAACCTTCTACATTCCAAAAAATACTATCTTTGCACCCTAATTTTTGAATATGTTAAAGATTGAAAATTTACACGTGTCCATCAAGGACAGAGAGATATTGAAAGGCGTCAATTTGGAAGTGAAAGCGGGGGAAGTGCACGCCATCATGGGCCCGAACGGCACCGGGAAAAGCACGTTGGCTTCCGCTATCGCCGGCAAAAGCGGCTATGAGGTGACACAGGGAAATGTCTGGTTCAAAGGCAAAAACCTGCTCGACTTGTCCATTGAGGACCGTGCCCGCGAAGGCGTCTTCATCGGTTTCCAATATCCGGTGGAAATTCCCGGCGTGAGCATCGCCAATTTCATGCGCACCGCCCTCAACGAAGTGCGCAAATACCGCGGCCTCGACCCGCTCAACGGCGCCCAGTTCCTCAAGCTGATGGCCGAAAAGCAGAAAGTGGTGGAGCTGACCGACAAGCTCAGCAACCGTTCCGTGAACGAAGGTTTCTCTGGCGGAGAGAAAAAGCGCAACGAAATTTTCCAGATGGCGCTTCTCGACCCCTACCTGGCGGTCCTCGACGAGACGGACTCCGGCCTCGACATTGACGCTCTCCGCATCGTGGCCAACGGTATCAACCACCTGCGCGGCGCCGACAAGTCCATCATCGTCATCACCCACTACCAGAGACTGTTGGACTATATCGTTCCTGATGTGGTGCACGTGCTTTTCGATGGCAAAATCGTGAAATCGGGTCCGAAGGAGCTGGCTCTCGAATTAGAAGAGCGCGGTTACGACTGGATTAAGGAAGAATACGAACAGGGCAAGTTATGAGAGCGTTCACACAATTCATCCAGGGACTTTTCAACGAAAACCAGGCGCAATATCCTGACGGCGGACAGGCGGCTATTCGCGACCTACGTCAACAAGCGATGGACCTTTTCCTGCAAAAAGAATTGCCCGACAAGCGTTTACAGGGTTGGCAGCAGTCGGTGCTGAACAAAAGAGCGAAAACCGACTACATCCAGAAGCTGCAGCCGGACCCGTACCGTCCGTTGGCGGAATATTTCCAATGCCGTGTGCAGGATCTGCACCCTACGGTGCTTCCGATTAGTAATGGTTGGTATATTTCTGAAAAGCAAGAAGTTAACATTGACGAACAAGGCGTGATAACGGGTAGTCTGTTCGCGGCCATCCGTCAGTACCCCGATTTGGTGCTGCCGCTGTTGGCACATTCCAACTTGGAGAAAGAAAACGGTTTGGTGGCCCTCAACGAAGCCCTTTTCAACGATGGTGCTTTCATCTATATACCTGATAATGTGAAAGTTGAGAAGCCAATGCAAATTGTCTCGCTGATGAACACGGAAGACCCGCTATTGGTGAACAACCGCCATCTCATCATAATGGGTAAGAATGCGGAACTTTCTGTTATCCAGTGCGATGACTCCATCCAAAAGGAATCTTCCTTCTCCAATATCGTTTCGGAAATCTATTTGGGAGAGAATGCGCATCTGCATTACTACAAAACCGAGAACAAGGATGCCGCTTCCATGCTGTTGAACCACGTGTTCGTACACCAGCAAAGCTATTCGACCTTCACCTCCACGGCCATCACGTTCAACGCGGGCTACATCTGCAACACCTTCCACGTCAACCTCAACGAGCCGATGGCGGAAGCTAAGCTGTATGGTTTGTATCTTGTTGACAAAGAGCAGGTTTGCGACAACCATATCTTCGTCAACCATGCTGCGCCCGACTGCAAGAGCTACCAACTCTACAAGGGCATCATGGACGATGAGGCTTCGGCGAACTTCCACGGGCACATTTTGGTGGCGCAAGATTCGCAGCGCACGGCGGCTTTCCAGACCAACAAGAACCTGCTGCTGACCGACAAGGCGCA